>JAABUL010002980.1_pt1 | contig 26463 bp, 17 predicted proteins | sample 5559151 | NCBI WGS metagenome assembly JAABUL01 (sample SAMN10711876, study PRJNA513368) | rock metagenome | isolation source: Antarctica rocks | place: Antarctica: Victoria Land, Pudding Butte sud | reverse complement strand
GTGCGGGTTGGACAGTCTTTCGTTTCATTGTTCGTTGATATCTTATTCGGCCGTCTCTGGCTGGAGATATCTTGCCTCTCGTAGCCGAAAATCACTCTTCACCACCACTAACAATCACCTAGTCCCAATACCAGCAATCGTTGCGTTGATAAGGTAAGGCATATTGTAGCACCGTTCCCCGTACCCGGCACACCAGCACCAGCGACCTCAAAGATATTCTTCGGCCCCACCCTCGCATCACCCGGCAGCTTCCTGACACAAGAATCAATAATATCTTCAGCCACATGCGCAACAAGAGGGAGCGTAAACGTATCCTTCCAGGATCCTCGGCGGCGTGGAGGATAACCTGGCACAGCCCCATATCTTTGGTATCTCGTGGCGTTCTGTCTTGTCGTGGCTAAAGTCCAAAGGGCTGTATTGTTTTCTCCAAAACGAACGCGTTTTACTGCTGCCATGAATTCTTCTAGATCAACCCGGAGGGCGCGCAATTCGGGAATGGATGCTGGTCAAAATCAAAGACACGCACTGGCTCCCGGTCTGCTTCGAGGCTGAATCGTGGTGGATTCAGCGCTGCGAATGAGAATCGTTGTGTAGTAGAGAATGAGGAGCAAGCTGGAATTATGTACGAAGTAAAGCATTGCGTTCAATATGAGCTATTAACAGATTGTAAAGAATGACTATTGGCAGAACGGAGTATACTCGCGATGTATAGTAATGTCTGCTCGTAAACCCATATCTTGGGGATTTTGATACATGCAACTCTGTCTGCTGTATATATGATGCTTAGGTTAACGCTGTGCTATTATCTCGCACAAGAGACCTATATAGGCAAATCTGGTCACCCTTATGTCGCTTCGGCGAGCCGTCCTGGACAACAAAACAGTATCACCACGGAGGTTTGATTTGCTTGCACCGAGACGATCCAAGCAGGGAAACTGCCCTGCTTTAAATCCCTCGGATTGAAAATTGTGGCTCAACGATGGAGTAAAGTTAAGTTACTTAGAGGAACACTGCTTCACATGATCTGATTATATAGGAATCACCTTAGCATCAGACAGCCCGTACCCTCAGGTTAAAACTTATGCTGTAATACCGAAGAACCAAGCGAGAGTGTTAGCAACACAGCTCCTTCGAACAATCTGTTATGCCTAAGGGGCTTCGATCGTGAGTGGTTACGACCTTGTGTTGGAACGAGATGTTCTTAACCGGTCTGTATCATCAATTCTCTAGGACAGATAAGCCTCTTCGGTATGAAATAAGTCATCTCGCCAGGAATCAAACGTGGATAATATATATGATGAGAAATTAGGCAACTCAAACAAGCGACTTCACTAGGTCTTGCAATTTTGGCACCTTTATAGGATTTCTTAAAAAGCTATTGGCGAAATGGACTTTGTTCATGACCTTTCTGTTGAAAATTTGCATCGTACCTTCGGTGTTCAGAGCTGTACAGTATCGATAAATGTCGTCCATTGTGGTGGGAAAGCAGTGGACATCCGGGCCATTGGACGTTATCACTTCGAGGCCAAGGCTTGCGTTACGCTCACCCTGGTCTAGAGCAGTTAGTTATAGCAAAGCAGAGTAAGGCTTCGTAAGGCGTGACAACTCAACTGGTATCTCTTGAATCATAATCCAAATTTACGAAGACCTTGGTCAGGATGCCTCTTCAGCGATGTTGCAATTATCAGGAAATCCGACTATGATTTCGGTGGACTTCTCAGTCTTTCGATCTCAACTCGAGCTGGTGACGACAATTGCGAGTCCAGCATAAGGACGGCAACTACTTAGTAAACGAGACGTCCATGGACCAAGAGCCAAGATAGAGCGTCTGATGACAGGGCACTTTCATCAACTTGGTCCATTTCATTAAGTAGTAATGAGTATTGAACCTTGAGGTTTCCAAGGTATGCGAATGCAGTCGAAGTCGCCTTGATGGGATTAGACAAAACAATCCAACTTCAAAAGGAGGCGTGGAGGATCACAACTTGGCACGATACGTAAGACGATCCAACAGTATTTAGGAGAGAATTCCTTTCCCTGAACGATCGATCCCTTAGACCCTTGACCATAAGGCAGGTTGCCAGTCTGAAGAGGCGGGAACGCCACTATCCATGTTTTGGCCGCTGTACAAGTTGGCGACCCTATCATGAGAATGATGAGATATCGTTCGGCTGACGGACCTTGAGAAACCTGTGCATGAGATTGGTTGCAGCTTCGAAGTCGACATTTCGTGGCCCATGCATGAGATAGAGCACGTTGTTTATCGATTGGTGCTGAGGATTTCCCACCGCTCTTCCAAGTTCCAATGATCTCTCTGGCTTTCACCCGGGGCCCTCGCCGCCTGGTTGATGTTCCACAGGAGCTATCGAGAAAGCATAGCTGAAGTATATGAAGTAATAAAAGATTTATGAGGTGTGACAAGCCATGGAAGGAAGCAAAGTTGACAGCTTTGACGGGGCCCTGGCTGGACGGTCGGAGCGTTCCGCCGGATCTCAGCAAAAGCCGTTGGGTCTTGAGATATCAAAGCGTTATTGGCTGGAGACAAGCATTGCCAAGCCTTCCGCCAGGAATCCTGGTCGCATCTGCACAAGAATCGTCATTTGTGGTTGCAGAAAGTGTTGAGATGATAAAATTATAAAGGCCTGTAGCAAAGCAGCATCGAAGAACGTGGTCGTCGCACGGGTCGCAATCACTTCTGTTAGACTGTTTCAAACACTGAACATGAAAGCCAAAGAGGCGGTCAAGTCAAGCGTAACCCGAACGAAAGATATATTGCTAAACCATCGACTGCCAGAGAGAGAGCCCTATCGCTATCGGCACTGCTGTTGATTGTATGGAGAATCATTGCACATATGCCCCTCGGCCTCCCTCCCAACCGTAATATCTAATCCCACAAAAGTCCCTCATAAGTCCGTCCACCAATGTCACCCACATGTCAAACCCCTTCTATGTTGCAGAAAATACCTCACCTGTTCTCTCGGTGAGGTCTTCGGAGCGTCTATTTGAAAACGATTATGCATCCACCACACCCCAAGCGCGGCCCCCAGAGATAACACCCAATGCGTCTGCTCGACGCTCAAGGGCAGAAATACCATTGCGATCATTCACAGAGTCTACTGTGTACAGTCATTGGGTGCCCCAGGTCCCAGAGGTTGCTCTGTTTACGACACACGATGACTTCTCCACGACTTCCCAAGATCTGCTCACAACCCGAAACGGCAACTGCAACACTCCTTCCTCTCAACATGATGAGACTAATTGTCAGAGACTACCACAGCGTCTCTGCTCACGAGCATCATCACCCACCTTATCGTTACGGCAACCCGAACCTCCGCCTTTGACGCCACCATTCAGGGCGTCCCCAACCAGCTCTAATTCAGAGCCGAGCTTCACCCACGTAAGGCAGTCCTATGCCAACACCCAGGACGGTTTACCTAGTTCAACCCCGGCAGCAAGTCTGAAATTGATCAGATCCTCCCCTAGCTCGGTCAGACCACAACCCACCAAGCCACCCACTTCGCTGTCGCAATATCAACGGACAAGATCATACGGGACACTGAGTTCTACAACTATGGCGGAAACGCTGGGAAGAGATACCGGAGATACTTCAGGTACTTCCCACAGTACGGAGAAACCTACAGGGGCAAGGGAAGAAGCATTTTCCGAGAAGAGGAATCGGAGCTCGAGCCGTAATGGCAATGGTCATGTTGAGAAGCGCATTGAGGCGACAATGGCCAATGCGGAGCCCGCATCGACCGCTAGAAGTCGAAAGTCAAGCCATATTTTAGGGTTATTCAAAGAAAACACCGCTTCGCAGGAGCAAAAGAAAAGCCAGGAGAAAGCTCGGACAAGCTCAGGGCTAGTCAAACAAGACACAATACGCGAAGATCAGTCCGAGAAAAAAGAAGCCGTCAGGTCTGGAGGACGCCCGATGATTGCTACATCGACGGTCGGGTCCTCAGCAAAGAACGAAGCACTAATTGAAAGTGACGAGTCCCCGACCAAGGACAACGAGAGCCTAAAACAACAACCTCAATTGATTGAAGATACAAACCAACGTCAGTTTGACCGAAGACCATTCGAAGGCCCAGCAGCATCAAAGCCTCTCGGCGATATCTCGAACACGTTACAAGAACACGAGGCGTCCTTTAAAGAGGACACTGCGAACAGGAGTAAAAGCATGTCTCACCGTTTTGATCACACGTCTGAAGGTGGTCTCCCTATTCGGCTCCTCGAAGAGATCAGAAACTATCACAATTTGACCGCCCCATTCAATCACAAATTCAAGGCAAGGGCTCCCAGTTCTGGATTGGAAATTGAGGATTTAAATACAACACCCAAAAACGGGGAAACTCCCATAGACAAGCTACAGGATACTGCTGCTGACGTGGAGGAGGAGGAAGATGAGTCTGATAAAGAACAGATATCGTCCGCTCTTTACTATCCCCACCAAGCTCCTTCCCCAGACGCACTCCAAGATGTCAGTATAGATAGCCTCGATGAGCTTGACGACTGCCAACACGGAATAGAACCACTTCAGTCAGGAGAAACATCTGTAACAACATTCGACAATGACGCGCCTTCAGAAGACGTTGACATTGCATTGCAGTCTAGACATCAAAGCCGATATTTACACGGGGATCTTCAAAAGGCACGAATGCCGTTGGAAGATCGCTATGTCAGTACACTTGAAAGTGGCACGTCGTCCGCTTCCGGATCAGAGTACGACTCACTAGATGAGACTACACGGTCAATGAATGGCGACGACTCCAGTGCCACAGATGATGCAGAGACGACTCCCAAGGCTACTCCTAAAGCACGGTCCCCATTCCTACGATCGAGATCGCGAAGGAATCATCGAGCTCCGGCTGCACCTCTCGGAGCGGTCGAGTTGAAGCCCTACAATCATCAAGTAGGCGGACACACTACCGTCTTTCGTTTTTCGAAAAGAGCCGTATGTAAGCAACTGAGCAATAGAGAGAACGAGTTTTACGAAGTAGTCGAACGTCGACATCCTGAGTTACTTCGCTTCTTGCCTAGGTAAGACGCACCGTCTCTTCAGCCCTCTCGCTCGAAGTCTTGAAGCTGAAAGATAACGAAGCTACAAATCCCAACCCAGTCGAGCCTCAAAGTATTTGCTAATAAGATATCATGGTTCTCTTTTAGGTACATCGGTGTGCTCAACGTCACGTATCGCAAGGCACTCAAGCGTAAAAAAACCATTGTAGAAGTCGATGTCGATCCGAAGGCAAGCACTGCTGACTCGTCAGCTGGTGTCGACAGCCGCGGGCTGAAGCGTAGCTCTATCGCTGAAAACGCTAACCCGAGGCCTTATGAAGATACTAAGCACCAAGCTTGTAGCGAGCAGCATCGGGTTGTAAGTCATTCCTTGCAAAGCGGTCCAGTCCCCCAAGTCATTCTCGCCAACAACCGTCACATCATTCCGGACAATTTGTTCCGATTTTCATCGTACAGCGTTGCTTCAAGTCCCATAGCTTCTGCGAACGGCATTGGTGCAGACCGAGATCATAGTAATCAAGCGCCAGCCCATGCCAATCCTAGCACAATCGCAGAAGCACACAGCATTCATGGCTTAGACATTAGGCCCACTCTACAGAAGCATAATGTTAGCTGGGGCGCGACGAGGGTAAACACAAAGCTGAAGGATCAAGTAATTCGAGAAGTCTTTGCGCCCCCAACTATATACCACCGTATTCGCCACGGACGAGGTCACAATGCCCTTTCGCGAGTGAACGAAGGAGATGAGCATCGAAACTCTGCTTTGGACAAACCACCTTTCTTGCGTCAGCGCAAAAGCGATGATCTTTCCATGGATTCGAAGGCTACGCAAGATGCAGATCTGTCAATAAAGCCAAGATCCTCGCGAAGAGAGGCGCCACAGTCATTCCCTCACAGACAACAAGAGCCTCCGGAAGCCTATAATCTACTCCATGAACCTGATTCGGAAAAGGTTGAAAAGATGCGGACGACTGGATCCGAATCTATTCAAATATCTATCCCAAGTGTGCGGCGCCTTAGGCGACGTCACTCTGGGAGCGGATTACGGAGCTCTCAAACCAACGTGGACAGCGATAAGCGAAGCAACTTGGAATACTTTGAGGAAGAGGGCTATGGCGGCGATCATGAGGACGAGATATTCCCAATGGAGGTGGATTCCGTAGAGCCAGCAGAGGCTCGAAGAGCACCGATGGGGGCAAGCGGTCCTCTGCTAAGCATGCAAAAGCCACGGTTCCAGTCTGAGCAGGAAGAGTCACAAGAGGGCATAAGCTCGAAGGAAAGGCTTGGATCTGTTTCTTCCGCAACAGCGCCGAATTCAACAGCGAGCATTCTGCCGACCCACGACTTTATCACCGGACCTATGAACCCAAAGCAAGCCCAAACTCTTCCTGATGAAAGGGTGCAATACTTCCTGCTATTAGAAGATCTCACAGCTGGCATGATCAAGCCATGTGTGCTCGATCTAAAGATGGGTACCCGGCAGTATGGGCTTGATGCTGATGAAAAGAAGAAGAAGTCCCAGCGGAAGAAGTGCAAATTGACCACTTCGCAGCAACTCGGCGTTCGTCTTTGCGGAATGCAGGTATGGAATGTTAAGGAGCAGTCCTATCTTTTCGAAGACAAGTACTTTGGACGAGATCTGAAAGCTGGTAGGGAGTTTCAGGATGCTCTTACACGCTTTCTTTACGATGGTGTGTCTTACAAGAGTGTTCTCCGTCATATTCCAGTCATTCTAGAGAAAATAGCCAAACTCGAGAACATCATACGCAACCTACCGGGATATCGTTTCTATGCGAGTAGCCTTCTAATGTTATACGATAGCGGCCAGAGCCCTGAGGGGACTGAAACAATGACATCACCATCGAACCCAAATCAAAGGCAGGTGGAAAAAGCGAAGCGCGAAAAGCGTGCAAAAGCAACAATCGACCTAAAGATCGTTGATTTCGCTAACTGTGTTACCGCCGAGGATGAGCTACCCGATTCCGTACCCTGTCCGCCTCATGACCCAAACGGAATCGATAGAGGGTATCTTAGAGGCCTGCGCTCGCTGAGGATTTACCTCACGCGAATTTTCAAAGAGATCAGTGCGGATTGCGCTGTCAATGAAGAGGACGTGGTGGAAGGCCAGACCGTATTTGGTTACACAGCAATACCTAGAGGTTGGATCGATGACAGCATCGAGGACGGAGACCTTGGAAATGTGAGTATCTGAAGAGCATGGTCAGAGGCAAGATTTCTCGGAGGGTTTTCAGGCATCTGGCGAACTTGGCCGTGGTCTGCACTATACCCTTATTGCTTGGCTGGTTCACCGCAGTCTTTTGAGGGAACCTATTATGGCAACTTTATGTCGCTCTAGCTGGAGGAATGGTTGATACAGGCCGTATGTGCATTCTTACAGCTCTTATGGTGCAAAGCCTCGAAAGGCCTTCGATTTTCCGCTTCTTCTACCACGAGGATAGGCAAGATAGAGAATTACTTCGGCATTGTGCCACAACAACCACATAATACGAGGTTTATTGTAAATACCAGTTCTAGGAATTAATCATGATTTTTCAAATTCCTTCTCTTCACGTGATGCTGAGTCTTGTTGCAGGGGTGATGACCGAACCAAAGTTGTTGATGTGTCTCACCCGATCTCGGGCTCTGCTCGACTTAGGCGTATTAGATAGCCGCCAGCCACTAAACATATGATACATCACACGATGCGCTGTCTAGACACCATCCCATCGTAACCAGAATTCCACGGTGTTGTTCTTTAAATTTGTTGTGTGACAATGAGCCAAGAGCATGCCTTCGAGAAGCCCTAGCCGTAGCGTTAATGGCGGTATCGATAAGCTTGACTTCGACGAGCACAGGAAGCCCGTGTCCACCTGTGCTAGATCCGACGACTCAGGTCCAGAAGGACCTTTGAGAGATGATGAGAGCCTACTGAGCAATGTCGTTGACGGTGTCATCGAACGAGACCGACGGAAAATGCGGCGAGCTGTCGTCAAATATGTCAGCTTCGCGTGTGCAATCCTGAACTGGTGAGGGCGGCTGAGGCCTTTTCTCCGAATATCGCAACGGAGGGAACCATATTATAGAGGAGAAGTTTAATGCTCAATATGCTGACACGGCAACTCGCAGTCTCTGCGCGGGCTCAATCACCGCCTACTCCCTCTATGGGCCCCTCTTCCTCTCTCGCCTCCGCTATACCCAGTTGCAAGTCAATGCTGTCTCCATCACAGCCGAACTCGGCATGTACCTCCCGGTCCCAATCTTTGGCTATCTTTGCGACCGCTATAGCCCCAGCCCGCTGTCTCTCCTATCCGCCGTCCTGTTCGGTGCCGGATACCTGCTCGCGGCTTTGACTTATCGACAAGGTCCTCCGAGTGAGGATGGTTGGCCGTTTTGGGTAATGATACTCGCATTTGTAGGTATAGGTATGGGCACTGTCTGCATGTACCTGAGCGCCATAACGACGTGCGCGAAGAACTTTGGCCGAGGGAAACACAAGGGGTTGGCGCTTGCCATACCCATTGCGGCTTTTGGTTTGAGTGGGATGTGGCAAAGCCAGGTTGGGAGCCATCTCTTATATGAGCCTGGTGACGGAGGGAAGAGAGGAAGCGTTGATGTGTTCAAATACTTTTTATTCTTGGCAGGATTACTGTTTGGAGTGGGAATGATAGGGGCAGTGGCATTGAGAGTGGTGAATGAGGAAGACTTGATTGACGAAGCTGTAGAGGAGTTAGAAAGGAGTGGGTTACTAGAAGACAGCTCATTCTTCCAGCACTCGGTCCTGCATGACGGCGAGAATGGTTACGGGACCATCAGGCACTCCCAACCTGATACTTTAGGAGATCATGACCACGATGATGCCCCTTCCACTCTATCGCGCGATGACTCGGAAGATGCACGAAAGAAGACCTGGCTCCTGAATACGGAAACACGCCTCTTTCTCACAGATCATACAATGTGGTTCTTAGCCACGGGGTTTTTCTTGGTCACCGGCCCAGGCGAGGCATTCATAAATAACCTTGGGACTATTATTGATACCTTTTACCCCCCTCCTTCCGCCGTACCATCGTGGAATTCTCCAGCAACGCATGTCTCTATTGTCGCCCTCACCTCCACAATTGCGCGCCTTTTGACAGGCACCATCTCGGATTTGCTCGCTCCGACACCATCTGATGAACATACTCCTCCTAAATCCTTTCAAGTCTCCCGTGTCACGTTTCTATTGGCCAGCACACTTCTTCTCTCGCTCGGACAGGTCCTTCTCGCCTCAGGTCTCATTCAGCGATCTCCCGACAGCTTTCCCCTGATCAGCGCCTTTGTCGGCCTCGGCTACGGTGCAATTTTTTCCCTTACACCCATCATCGTTAGCGTGATATGGGGTGTCGAGAACTTTGGCACAAATTGGGGTATCGTCGCCGTAGTGCCTGCAGGCGGCGCAGCTGTCTGGGGAGCTGTTTATTCTGGAGTCTATCAGATGGGTGCAAGGCAGGAAGCGGCGGTAGAAGACGATGCCCTACTTTGCTATGGCACAAAGTGCTACGCGATTACGTTTTGGGGCATGGCTGTTTGCTCGTGGGTGGCGGTGGCGTTATGGGGTTGGGCTTGGAGAGGGTGGCGGAGGAGGGGGATTGCAGTTTGAAGACGAGGGTTTTCGTCTCTCACGAGGAAAATCAAGCATAGCATATTACATATATCGAGTATATATTGGTCAGCATGGCCGGATGGTTGCATAGCGTTTGGGACGAATGGAGCTGGTTTGCTTGATTTGATGAGTGGTATGGACAGGAGTCTTTCTAAAAGAAGTCACAACCGGATTATATAACAAACAACTGTATACTACTTTACTACTATGCACATTAATCTCAAGTACCTCTTATTCTCACCCAATAGAAGGCATTATCTCTACTTTACCTTAATTAGCAGCTCTCACGTGACAAGCGGTGACCGAGAATTTTCGCGTAAAGTGGTTACGCGCGCTACTTCATCGTCATGGCAGCGGCGCCGCTCTAGCCAGGCAACATGCGTTGGAGTAAGTCATGATGGGCGCCTTCGATACTCATGGTACCTTGCTTTATCAGTTTCACAACTCTCACTCCAATGAATTACGCTTGGAGGTAGTTGTGCTAGCACAACATTTCGATCATTTCATCTGGAGCTCAAACAGCTCTCGACACTACAACGTCACAGAGGCACTATGCCACCAAAATTCCAACCTCGACCGCCGTCACCATTGCACTATGAACCCCTCCCGCTCTTATCAGAAGAGGTGCTTTGCCCGGGCTCAGACGACGAGGGGACGCTTGAGCAACACAGAGATAAACGACAAAGGGTCGAAGCGCTAGGAACGCAGTACCTGCAAGGTCGAGGGCTGACAATATTGTCGGCCGGCTTAAGGGGACCATTTGAGTATGGATGGGAGAATCCTTGGGCAAGAAAAGGGCCAAGAAGAAGAACAAATAACATCAGACGAATACCTGAGGAGCCTGGAAGAGCTGCGGATACTAGCGAGCAAAGGCCGAATGGAACGAGGCTCCCTGTACCTGTACGTGAAGTTGATAGGAATGCGGTACTCAGGGCTAGAAGTGCGCCGCTGGTGGCTTCTAGGGTGGTGCGAGGCAGGTCAGCGGAATGGGATTCTAAGCGAGAGCGAAGAGAAAAGGGGATTGGCGAACATATGGATAAGTCAGTCACATTGAATCACGGTTACGGCAACGTCGAAGAGCCTACACACAGATATACTTCTTTTAAAAGTGTAAATCAGGATGAACCCACACAAATCGACGATGTTTTACCTTCAAGTCCTAAAACGTGGCTGAAGACAGTCGTCAAAAAACGCTTTCAAAGAACGTCAGAGTCACCATCGTCAACGCCGACACCTATGCCTGGGGTACCCAGAAGCCAGGATCTGGTACCTAGGGAACCTTCCATCCCGGCCCAGCGTCGACCTACAAACACCTATTCGTCGCGGAGTCCTGAAACCTGGGAGCAGCCTGTTCAAAACGCGACTATATCTGGCTTTACTCCCGTCAACAAGCGTAGACCTCCGCAGACTCTGCAGAGCCCTATAGTGGGACCCAACAGTGTAGCTGCTAAGGCACAGAACGTGCACATAAACGCAAAGGATCCCGTTCATGCTTCTAACGGCGTGGTCCGTGAGATCATAATCGCCGAAGCAGATGAACTTACCAAGAAAGGCTACGAGGAAGTCAAACACCTATCTCAGGAAGCTCTTAAGCGGGCAAAAGCAGACGATAATGCTCATGTCGAGGCCAGAAGACTGTCTCAAGAAGGGGCCTTGCGAGCATATCGTATATTAAGTAAAGGTAGCCCTACCGAACCCGATACTAAGGTTACCGGGGCACCACAACAAGGGGTACGAAAGGCTCTTGCAGGCTCGCCTCATGAAGTGCCTCCGTCAACTAGCCTGCCTGGCTTTGAGTACAGACTTGCCAAAAAGACGTCATCATCGTCATCTAGAAAGTCAAGTTCATTTTCTGAGAAGCTCGAGGCAGCAAAGGCAGATTTCGAAGCGAACAGACCCTCGTCATCAAATAGGGCTATCAGCCGCTTCGCTGAGGAAATGGAGGCCGCGAATACTAAGGCTAAAGCTCGAGCTATCAGGCGCCTGAGCTTCACAGCGTCAGGCCGACCTAAGTCTCAAGAATCTCAGAGCTCACGGCAGGGACCAAGCTCGCCGAAATGGCGACATCAGGGATCTCCACTGAGGCGCAAGGAAAGCAGCCATGCAGAGCTCTTGTCAGAAGATGATGCGTACGCAAGTGCTACCTCGAAACTGCCATCAATCAATGGAGACGTGTATAGATCGGAAGCACTTCCAGAAGCTCAGGTGGTGGCGGCGCACCCTGGCGGGTCGAAGGTGCCATCCGGACCGTCAACGAACTTACTAGAGACGGACAAGCAGTCGTTAAAATTCCCTAGTATCGACGAAGGCGACTCCTACATGAACCTATCAACACAGGCTGCCATCGCCAAGGCTCAACGTTCGTTCCAGAATGACGTTCTTTCTCCGTTGGAAGTCTCTCCACAGAAGCACAGGTCGAACTTAGAGGTCAGCCCCACGGCATATAGAACCGCCAACGCGGCCCTTCCTCTTTCTTGGACAAGCGAAACTACGAATGGAAAAGGTATCACGGTCAACGATGACGAGGAACCGATAAGCACACAAGCTATGATTGATGCCATGAGCCCCTTTGCTGTTACCACGGCAAAGAAGAAACCCACCTTAGTGAAACATGCCAGCTTCGCCCGCTCTGCGGTCACCTCTCCAGCTTCACCTACGGCCAACCATTTCCGCCCTTATTCACCCTCTATGTCTACCAGTGTTTCCCCGTCACCGTCACCCATCCGTCATTCATCTCCCCCTCCGCCACCGTCCGTACCGAAATCGCTTTCTAAAGCTACCTCATCTCTAACTTCCTTCTCTATTGCACCTAACGGCACCCTTACAGAAGTCTACCAGCACGACGGTCAACAACAGCGTTTGGACGACGAAGATGCTTGGAATCTAGAAGACGCTCTCGAGGAAGCAGGTAGCTTCCTAGGCACATGGGAAGTCGAGGCTGAAGCACGGAAGGTGGGCAGTGTTGGAAAGAGGGGAAACTCAGGGACGAGTGGGGCGAGGGGGATCCTTTCCTCTGGGAAAGCTAGAGATTGAGGAGAGTTGCACATATTCATTTTGAGCAATGAAAGGTTTCGGTGGAGATTTATGTGGTTAGCTGGTTTTTTGAGAATATATGCTCCATGTACATGATACCCAATGTAGCCTGCGATTACATCTATCTTAGAACATAATTTCGGTTGCGGTTGGATCACACGAGAACAGCAACGTCCTATCTTATGTGATGTGATATGATATTGAATTATGTCAATAATATTCTCCGAGCAATTGTAGCAATGCCAATTGTGGAACACCCATGAAAACGTTAGGGCTTTTCGGAAGCACTAAGCCCGAAGAGGATATGCAGTAAACAAACGTCAGCGCGATCTTTCCGCCCCACGCGTAACAATCGATAGCATTTTCAGTGTTTTAACATTAGGCCGACAACGATTGAACATCACCTGCACTGGGAGCTATTCCATTCATTCATTTCTTCGTCTGTCACTAATTGCATGGTTAATTCAGTATATTAGCCATTAGCAACTAATGCGCAACACCACCACAGGATATCCCCTTCGACGAAGGTGTCCCCAGGATAGCCGGCAAGTATGGAACGATGGATAGACACACTATCAGAGGACTGGCCTTCACAGCCTCCATCCGAGCGTTCTGATTCCATCAAGCGAAGCCCGTCCGCGCTGAGCAGCTCAAGTCCAAACAGCATTGCATCCCAAAGCCGCATACCCCGCTACAAACATCGATCAAATTCTAGTTTTGGGCCAAACGACCCTGCAGTGTCAAGAAGAAGGACTTCTGGGCCCAGAGATAAGGACTTTAAAAATGTGCTTAGCGAAAAGACCTCCTCAAACCTCAATACTTCCCATCAGCGCCCGACCAATGGCCCCTCTAAGCTAGGAAGCACCAATCCAGGCACAAAACCGCAGGGTAAACGACATAGCTCGACAGGATCCATGCCCGCAGATACAGTTCAGCACAGATTCTCGCCGGCTAAAAATCAAAATCTACAAGGTACACCGGAGTGGAAGAGAAGGGTTTTGAAAGGGAATATTGGGCCTGGGGAACAAGCGGACCTATTTGGTCCAATTGGGTTAGAGAACATCTTCAGACCGCCTACCGTCAATTCGAAGGTACTGCCGAAGCAGAGGAAGGGTATGAAGATTGAGGTAGCTTCTGTAGAAGATTACCCATCGAGCCCGCCGCCGTACCCTTCGGCTGTAATTACGGCACCTGTCGCGCGACCTGGAGGTGAAAACAGAAGGCCGTCGACTTCATTGGCACAGATGGAGGTACTGGAAGAGGAGGGTGAGCATTCGCCGAAGCCTACAATCGAAGGAACAGACAAGGGAATGACTGCTCAAGCCTCTGGCTCGACCCGGTCAGGGTCGATCTTGCTACACTCTAGAGTACAGAGTGGTCAATCTGAAGACCGCGATGAGCAGCTCAGCGAGATCTGCACCCGGCATAACACAGTGGATGGACATTTCGATTATGCAGCCGTCGATGGTTCAATGCGACGACTGCACTCGCAAATGGATAAGCTACGCTTAGAACAGCAGAATCTTCCTGGTTCGCGCTCGAGCGACGATGGAATCAGCTACGCTGAGACTGGGGCTCGAGAAGATTCCCTCCTTTCTAGAAGTCAGATTAGTGACTTGACAAGCCAGTCTCTTCCTGATGATCTTTCCATGGGTACAGAGGTTTTTACTTCAAACGGTGGCTTCATCAACATCCGCAGGGGAGGCTATTCCAACGAGGGCTCCTTCCAGAGACGACCACTCAGCCCGTCATCATTACCTGATTTCGACGACTCTAGGTTAAAGCCTCCTAGCACTCCAGATAGAAGCAAGGGCCGAGGGAGTGAGAAGTCAACCACGTCGAGACAGAGGTCTCGACAAGCGCCGAGGACACCTAAAAAACATGATTTAGGAAACGTAAGCAGTCCTGAGCAACCTAGATCATCCGGTAGCCCGCTTAAGCTATTTGACAAGTACGATACATTCACCAACGATCGACTTGTTCGACGAATGAGTAGGTTCGAAGAAACGCTACAACAAAGTCCGACCAAAGAATCCGATGCAGAACCTGATAACGGTGCTTTCACTCCTCGCCGTGGATCAAGAAAGACTAGATTGTCGCGAGACCATCGGCTTCAAGATGCAGGAAACCCTTCATCTAATACAAAGCGCCGGATCAGTAGCTTTGGACGAGGAGAATTGGATGGCCACCACTTTCCCACTCCTCCAAAGTCCAAGCAGAATCCTCAATGTGGGCCAGATGCCAACAAGGAAAACCGGCCGCAACTATCAGCGCCGCTCATTGGCAGATTTAGGTTTGACCGATCAGAGAATCGTGCGTCAAGTCATGAAGACGTTGCTATCGAGGATCTTTCATCAAGCAATGAGCGAAACACTATGAGACATCAGACTTTGCCCCAAAGACCCTCGCCTGAAAAAGATGCCCATAAACTAGATCATAGGCAAATTGACGATAAGAGACAGGCTCAGGGTCTGCATGAGGCAGATCACAACGCTCAAGGCAAGCGACTGCCTTACTCTCCGGCCAAGGACCCACAGCCGAAGCGCCGGCGAACATCAGGTGTACAAGAGGATAGAGAGAAAGTGGCGCACTTCGTTGATCAAACTACAGTACCCAAAGAACCACTTATGAAATCTACTCTAGGCCGCAAGAGGAAAGATGCTCTGTACGACAGTGGTAGTCAGGCTGCCGATCCTAAAATTCTTGCAATGCGTCAAATACTTCGCCCGAGGACACCAACACCTAGCCAGACCGGGTCCCAAGGAAAGACACATGTAGCAAACTCCGAGAACAAGTACGAATTTAGGATAGAAGTGCAGAGCAACACCCATCAAAATCTGCTTGGTCAAGATCTGCAAGCAAGTATGGACCCTCCAACAAAAGCGCTTGCTGATGAGCTGGCATCCTTCAGTCTCGGCCTAGTCCAAGATACAACGACTGGTGCCCGTAAAGCTTCCGTGACCACAGCAGACTTCTTTAATGAGGCACAGCAGATTATGCAACTCCTCCGAGCGCAAGGGCGTCCACAAAGCCAAATAAGTGCACTTGAACTAGAACCCGATCACAACACCATCCAGGAAGAGTTTAGTCTCCAAGAATCAACAAAAGATGAGTTTTCTAGACCGCCTAGTCGAGAGGGAGGCAGTCTTCGCAGGTTGAGGGAACCACCACAGATGGACGCAAGAGTCATCAGTCATCTTCGAAAATTTGAGGAGAAGGATGTGGTTGGCGTTGCGCTATCTTCTTCCTTGAAGACACTACAGATCGAGCAGTCAAAGAGCAACTCCAAGTTGCCCAACCGCGATGACCATAAGCAAGATAGTGGCAGCGATTTGGAGCGTGATCCACCGAACATCCGTATTCTTGACCACACAATTCAGGCGCAGAAGCATAAATATTCATCTTCTACTATACTGGACCTTCCGGCTCTTGGTGTAGAAGTTGATGTGCGGTCATACGGCTCTCAGTCAACATCTGGCCCATCGACAGGACGATCTGTGCCCACAGGGTCTTCCCGTGGTTCAGGCAAACGAGCAGTGATTGCTCCTGAGACTGTTTCTCATCTTCTCTCAGATCATGTTGCTGGGATGACATTCGATCACGCAAAGCAGGTCTGGGTCAAGCGTAAAACCTCCAAAGAAGATGCCAGCCAGACGCATAATCGTGCGCCCAGTGAATTTACAGAGGACGACCCCTTTGGTGATGTACCTGACTTGAGTGTGGATGAGCTCGAAGAGTTGGCTAGGACCCAGCAAGCAGTATCGGCAGCGAAATTGGTGCGGTCAGGTTCTCATCGAGTTTCACAGCGTGATTACGCGATACAAGGTGTGTCGCTTGAAGAGGTAGCAGAGAGTCTTCAAAATCCGCCAGATTCTAGACCTCGTACAGCGGATGGACAAGTATTAGGCCCAAGAGAGCCGAGTTCAGCGCCGTCCAACTTCACTCGGTTTACATCTAGCGTAGCCGTTGCTGAGACTAGGGCAACTTCTTGGGGTGATGAGGCTTTACAGTACAAGCACGAGGCGATGAATCCAACGACAGGGAATGCAGTACTGGCAGGATTAAAAGATGAGCATGCAGAGGAGGTCGAGCACGAGATTAGCATTCTTGAAGGTCGCGTATCTCGAATTCCTAAGCGTCCCAGCGGCAAGCAACGTCAAGCGCGTGTGATCACTGTAGCCTTTTCTTCGCCCTTGATAGATCAGATGCAGCCACACAGCGACGGATCAGAATTATGGGAGGGAGAAAGCGAACTCAATCTAGATGACTCGCCGATCCGCTTTGGATCGCAGTTAGATGTTTCTGCTTCGAAGAAGCGAACATCGTCTGGGTATGGAAGGAGGTCAGTTAGCCGTAGTGCTTCACGTCGAGTATCTATCGGGAGCCAGTCATACATTGCTCGCCCAATGTCCCGCCTTGACGAAGAAGACGAGCTTTCCTTCCTTCGGGGCTCTGGTGATGCTCGGAACATGAGCATGGTTGTGTCAACTCCTTTGCAACGCTCGACAGCTTTACAGCCTCCCGGAACAGGCCAACAATCATCAATTGGTTTTCGTCTCAGTCCATTGCCTGATTTCACAGTTCATCAGATTGACAGATCTTTCAACCTCGATCTCGACCATGTGGCTAAGCGTCGGGGTTTGCTGGCGCAACATGAAGTCGAGGGCACGTTCTCGCTGGCCACGCAAGAGCTTGTGAAAAAGCTTACAGATGTTGAACCTTACGAGCCGTATTGGGATTTTATACGCAACATTGATCTTCAAAAAAGGGGTTTGCTCACATTGCACGGGCTTTATGAATACTGTGGACGCATAGAGGAACTCGATGTTTCTGATAACGAACTGGGACAGTTGAACGGCGCTCCACCGAGCCTTCGGAATTTAAGAATTCGTCGAAATTGCTTGTCGAATCTAACTGCTTGGGGTCATTTGCATAATTTGCAGTATCTTGATGTCTCTGGCAATCAGATTCAGAGTCTCAAAGGGTTCTTCAGCCTCGTGCATCTGCGGGAGTTGAAGGCCGATGACAATGAGGTTGAGAGTCTTGACGGCATTTTCGAATTGGATGGATTGATAAGCTTGAGTCTGAGGAGAAATCGCATCGGGACCATCGATTTTGACGGGTCTAATCTGTAAGGTTCTAGACTCGAGATTATGATGCTTGCTAATACGGCTACAGCAAGCGACTGACGGATCTTGATCTACGTGGCAACAAGCTGTCGAGGGTGTCAAATCTAGATCAGCTGCCAGCTATCAAGCATCTCGATACCAGTAAGACCGGAAGATCCCGATTCCACGACTACCGGACGCCAGCTAACTTTTCCAGGCGACAATGAAAACTCAGCGTTCGAACCCTCCTCTGAATGCGTCCCTACCCTCGAAACCGTCAACCTAGCCAATAACGATCTCCATAGCGTCTCCCTCACCCGACTGCCGAAACTCCACACCCTGATCCTCGACCGTAACTCCATCCCCCACATCGATGGTCTATCTAGCCACACCAACCTCACAAGCTTGTCTTGGCGCGAACAAGCTCTTTCCCCGACTTCCACCCTCGAATACGCCGAATGTAACAACCTCACACATCTCTATCTCTCTTCCAACCACCTTCCTACCTTTCCCATTCTAAAACCTTTCCTAAACCTCCAGACTCTCGAGCTTGCGTCCGTAGGTCTGCAAGAACTTCCCCAGGACTTTGGCATGCAAGCTCCGAATCTAAGATCCTTAAATTTAAATTACAACGCCCTAAAAGACTTAAGACCGCTGCTGGGAATGCTAAGGCTCCAGAAAGTGTACCTAGCCGGCAATCGCATATCCCGCCTCCGACGCACAGCGGCTGTGTTCGAGCGAGTTGGCAAGGAACTGGTCGAGGCTGATCTGCGGAGCAACCCGCTCACTGTCGGCTTCTATACCCCCCAACCCCACTCCCGCAACTCCTCCACATCAGATCAACAACTCGCCCTCCACCCCTCCTCCCACTCCTCTGCCTCTCCCTCCGACGACGATGACCATACCCCCGACCCCACACACCAACACCTCCTTCCCCCCCTCTCCAAAGCCGCCGACACCGCCTCAAGAGAACGCCTGGACGAGGACACGAAGTTGCGGAGACGCGTGTATGAGATGTTGGTTGTGTGCGGGTGTAAGCGCCTGAAAGTGTTGGATGGGTTGGAGGTGGATCGTGGGGGTGTGGTGAGGAAGGATGGGGTATGGGAGCGGTTGAGGGAGGTGGGTGTCTTGCGGGTTAGGGGCCAAGAAAGGAATAGGCACGAGGGTGGGGAGGGAGATGAGGACAAAGAGGGGTTGTAAGGGGTTGGGATGGTGGGTGGTGGAGTAAGCGTAAGAGTAACGACGGGATTATAAACGACACAGGCGTCGTGATGATGCCAAAGGCGTTTGACGTATTGTTAGAGTAACGTTCCGGCGGGATGATGGATGGGTTCAGGCGTACACGGGCATTAGAGTATCGCCCTGGCTGCCTGGTATCATACGTGCAGCTCAAAAAGCAAGCTCGATCTTTTCAATTTTTCTTCTTGAGCGATGAACAGTTAGAATGGTACACCGAGTTTGTATCTCGAAAAAACACGCTTCTCCACTTCCCCCCCCCAGCCGCCCTCTTCTCACACTTCCCCTCTCTTTCTCAACTTCCCCAAGCATGTTCCATACTGTATATCAATCACTAAGGTAGTCACTACGCATAAACCTCTCCGCCAACTTTTTCCTAACCAACCGTATAATCATAAACCCCCCATTCCCCCTTCCCTTTCCTTCCTCTCTATTCTCTTCTTCCCATTCGAGCCGCTAGCTAGCTGAACCCACTCCCCATCATTTCTACATATTTAAATATTTAAATATGTGGCTATACTGAAATGATATTGATATGGGGAATTTACTAAGTGTCTGTCCCTCGTATCTTTGACACTTGGTTAATTAAGTAACTAACTAATTAAGTAACCAATTAACAAACCTCGCGCCCTTCCATTCGCCTCTCTTTTTTGGCTGCTTTCCCGAAAAAAAAAATTCTATGGGATCGCGTTGTTTTTACTACTTTCTCTCTCTCTGTCCCTCTCTCTCATCAAAACCGCATCCTGTGCTTCCATTGCTCTTTCTTCTTCTTATTTTATCCACGAGTCGAAAGAACGGAAAGAGGAGAGGGGAAAGGGGAAAGGGGAAAGGGGGAAGGGGGGATTAGGAAAAGAGTAGTTGGTAGTGGGAAGTTGGAAGTTGGAAGTTGGAAGTTGGAAGTATTGATTTGATTAGTACTCCGTAACAAAAGTTAACATAACAAGAAGATTATATATATGGGGGATGATGGATGGGCATTTGAGATTTTTTTTTTTTTTAGGGTTTCTGATAAAAGTCGAGGATGGATGGGAAAGAATAGAGTTGATTGTGGGTTTGTGGTGGAGAGGAATGGAGGGATGGTTGGTGGCGGGGTGATGATTAGTGAAGGGACGGGAAGGAGGAGGAGGAGGTTGTGATGTGATGTGATGGCGGGGACGGTGGGGGTTGACAAGGATGGATTGAATAAGGGAGGGGCTTGCTTTGAGGGTGAAGAAGGGACGGGAAGGAAGGGAGAGGGTGTGGGTTTGTAGAAGTGGAAATCCAGTGAGATTGGCGGAGGGGATCTCCCCTTGTCCCACTCCTCTGTCATCCCGTGTCATCCACACATACATACACACACACACACATCTCAAGCACTAGCACAATTGGCGTCGAAAGAACCACATCGCTCAATCCTAACATATCTACATCAATCGACTCCCCTCCTGGTTCCATAACCAAAACGGGCCGCAAAGCCGTCCCTTGAAGCCACGTCGACGGAAAGAATCGCTGGAGTGGTATCTCTTCGAAAAAGGAAAAAACATAAAAAGGCCGCTCGTGTTACATCGTGAAAAAACCGAATCTATATTGTGGGGTCGGTAGGTGCAAATGGGGGTATCGAAACCAAAAACATGCTCGTGTATGTACTTCCAGGGGACCGCGCCTCCCCGTGCTCCACTCAAAAACAGTTGAAACTGCCCTTTTTCGTCTTCTTCTTATTCATCGCCTGCATCCTCTCCTCCAACCTCGCAACCCCAGCCTCGGCCTCCTTTCTCGCAATCCTCTCCTCCTCAACCGCCTGCAGCGAATGCCTCGTGCTATTCCTCTCTTTCCGTAGCGCCGCAAGTTCGTCCTCGTACGCCCAGGCCTTCTTCTTCCAGACGTCCATGTCGGATCGGACCTTTTTGCCTTGGTGTTCGAGGTCCACGAGAGCTTCTTCCAGGGTTGCGGTGAGTTGTTTTTCGGCAAATAGGTGTTTTTCTATTGTGCGTATACGCGCTTCTTGCTCTTCGGCGTATTGGTTGCTTACGGCAGGTTCGGGAGAGTAGTTGGCATTTGTAGGTGAGGTTGGTAGGGCATTGGCAGCTATACTGGACAGAGTGTTTGGTACGCTAGTGGGAAGTGGGGGAAGCGGGATTGCGGGCGGAGGGGATGGAAGGGATGCAACAGAAACACTCTTGCGCATGTTGGAGGTGAGGGAATTGGAGCGTTCTTGATGCTGACCATCAATATAGGAGCGAAGAGTGTTCTGCACCGTTGTCAGTGAGTTTTCGTTCATGGTAGCAAGAAATGAGCTGCTTACCTCTGCTGCCTCCAATCGACTGCGGGTATCTTCGAGATCTTCCTCCAGTTTTACCTTGGCCATGCTAGCCTCAAGAAGAGCTTGGTCACGACCAGAGCTAAGCACAGAGAGTCTACTTGTAGTAGCGCGCTGATGGTCGTAACTTGTAGAGATTTGCTCTTCGAGCTCTTCAACGAGACGTGTTGCTCGATCTCGCTCACCGCTGACCTGCTCAATGCTTGCGGACAGAGAAGCCACCTTTTGCTCAAGCTCTTGGCTGACGGATTGAGAGATGCGACGTTGCTCTTCTTTGTGGCTACTCAGCTCGAGTTGCTCTTCTAGCTGTTCTTGTTTTTCGGTAACAAGGTCTTTGGCAGCACGAAGCTGGTCAGTCAACTGCTGGAATTGCGCTTGTTGCTTGGCGACAAATGCTTTCTGCTCTTCTAGCTGGGACTTGAGACCATCGATTTCAGTGTTGAGGCGTGTCGACGATTCCTTGCGGTGCATTTCGGCTTCCCGAGTTGCTTCCTCCAACCTTGCTTCCATCTCGGCGGTCTTCGCAGCTGTAAGCGTTGTGCGTACATCTTGAAGTTCTCTTGCGTGTGAGTCGTGTAATGATTTTAGACCATGTTTGTAGAATTCTACCGCAGATTGGTGTTCTTGAATTTGATTTTCAAGCAAAGAGATTCGATCACGATGTGAAACAAGTTGATCTTGCGTCGTACTTTTATAGCGTGCAGCGTCCTCGATTTCTTCATGTGTGGCCGCATGCATCTGTTCAAGCTCGGCGATTCTCTGAACATGAGAGCCAATCGCGGTCTTGTACTCGTCAATATCCTGGCGCAACGTATCCAATGCATTCTCATGGTCCGCTTTGTTAGCGTTGGCCTCGTTCTCTTTGATTCTTGCACCATGCATTGCTATGACGTTTGCCAACGACGCTTCTAATTCAGTAATTGTTGCGATGAAATTCTTTTCCGAAGCTTGCATCGTCTGTATGGCCGCCTGGTGTTTCTTTTCCAAGGCTGACATCTCTCCCTGCAGTCTTTCCACTTCACGAGGTTGGCCAAGCTGTTTGTCCTGCTGCTCCAAGGGAGCTGGGGTCTCTGGGAAGAACCCTGGCATAGCTGATCTCGACGTCTCTACGTGCTCGTTCAAAGAGCTCCGGAGAGATTCAATTTCCCCAACCAATTCTTGTTCCCTAGCAGCGTGAGTTTCTTGCAGTGACCGAATATGTTCTTCGTTTTGTTGAAGCTGTGCATGCATAGTTGACACGACTGAGATATCTATTGGCGATGATTTCAAACTCGATCGTTCTCTCGTCAAGCCAGATATCATGGTCGCCTTGGACTCCATTTCTTTCCTAAGGCTTACCAGTTCAGCTTCGAGAACCTGTACACGTTCGGACCTCTGATGCAGCTCGTGCATAGCTGTATTCAAATTCAGCTCAAAGTTTTGCATAGTGTCCGGCTTGTCCTCAAAATTGTCCGCAGCTATGTTCTTGAGAGACGCTAGCGACCGGTGAGCGCGGTCAATTGTCATGACACTGCCCTTTCGCCTGATTACTGGCGTTGTAGGTGAGCTTGGGGGGTTCATCTTTGCCTTTGTGACCTCTGCCTTTAGTTCCTCAACGATGTCTAGGGTATCGAGATGTAATACCTCCATTTGGGAGTATTTGTCGTTCATGGTCGCTAAGGCCTCGTCTCTCTCCATTAGGGCCATCTTCAATTGGTCTACTTCTCCCGCTAGTGTTTCCTCACCATTCAATGTTTGGTTCATATTCCCACGGAGAAGCTTGTTGAGGTGTGCTTCGCCAGGAGATGGCTCCACCGAGCTCGCTGAGTCCCCATCCAAGGACAATTCCGATGATAGAGAGCGCGAGGATGGCAAGTGTTCCCCGTCCTTGAGCTCGCTCACCCTCGCATCTCCTAAAAAAGATGTCGGCCGAGTAGATGCTGGAGATGTAACATTCGGCAGGTTTGCTGAATGACGGGCTTCGTCAACAGAGTCTTGAAGTTCAGCGAGCGTCCTTAAAGCTTCTTCATACTTGGCCGACATCATGTCCAGCTCGGTAACAGTAGACTCATGCTCAACGCGGAGATCTACAAGCTCCCGAGTGACTATCTCAAGTTTGTCGGCCACGAATTCGGTCTGGGCAGGACTTTGTTGGGAGGTATTTCCAGGCGTAGCGGTTTTCGACACAGGAACGTTGATTGATTTTGATCCGCCTTTGCCGTCTTCGGTCCAGCCTGGTTCCACATCGGACAAGCGCTCCCGGTCTTCGTCATCAGAACCTGGGATAGGAGTTCCAGCCGCCTCTTCGAGAGTAGATTCAGCCAAAGCTCGCTCAGAGCTAGTCCCATTCGCGGATCTAATAAAGCCGTTGGTCATAGTCTTGCTTGACTGCTTCGGATCCAAAGGATTGCCGTTCTGAATCACATGGTCGAACTCATACAGCAGGTTGTCGAGCTTCCCAAGACTTCTCTGGCGCTCAACGACATGCTCAAGGCGATCGACTTCGCGCTGCATCAATTCCATGTCTTGATCTGATTCAGCCAGGCGCTCTTCCAGGGTTGAGATGTACTCCTCGCAGCTTGCCTCATTTTCACGGATCCTGGCGATTTCCTTTCGAAGTTCGGTTACTACAGTTGAACTTTTTTCCTCGCCAGAGCTGTGGCCATCTAGTTTTGACTCCAAATCATGCAAATATCTTTCTGTGCTAGATTCCCGGTCCATCATCTTCTGCAAGCGATTCTGCAGTTGCTGATTTACAGTCTCAACATATGCAAACTTCGATTCCTTCTCCATCAGGCTGCTCTCGGTTGTGGCCAAGGAAGATCTTGTGGCAGATAGAGAACTTTCTAGGCTTTGAATGGTCTTCTCATATTCGAGCACCACCTGTTCCACGGCTTCTGCAAATGAATTGGATCGTTTTAGTCTCTCAACTGCAGAATCCCCAATGGCTCCGGAAAGAGTCGGCGTTTCCCCGGGCTCATCGTCCCTTGCCTTTGTGATCTCAGATATAAGCTTGGCATGGCGCTGACCAAGTGCGGTATAATTCTCTTGGACGTTCAGAAGATCATTCTGGAGCTCAATCTCCCGTTCATTGTGTCGCTCTACTCTGTCCTGCATTCCGTTGCTCCGCCGGTCTCCTCGCTCGGTGCTCGAAATTTGGTCACGAAGAAAGGAGACCTCTGCCCGCAAGCGATCGATGACAGCTTGCTTATCGCTCTCGTCCGAAACTTGATGAATCTGCGGCTTGCTCTGGATTGCTCTGGCTCTTTGGGCGTACTGCACGGTATTCAAAGTTTCACTGAGATGGAATTCGGCGGTCGTAACACATGCAATCATGTATGTAATTGCATTACCGCCCAGGGAGTCTTGCAAAAGACGAGTAAGCTTGGAATCTCGGTACGAGACGTGGGATCCGGACTGGCGGGATGAGAGCTGCGATATCACTTTCCCTAAGCTCGCTAGACCTGCGTTGATCGAGATACCTTCTCTTGCCCGATCTCCAGATGCTCCAGTGTTTTTGAGTCGTTCGCTACCAGCCAGATCCACAAAATGTAGCTTGCTGTCAACTGTCACCCAGTTTTCTGCACCCGACAAGGTTTCGATTGGCACCGAAAACCTCTTTTCCTGGGCTGGAGTTGGCGGCGCGGTGTTTTTCCGTTGGATCAGATTTAAACTAAACACGGCGTGTGAACGAGATGATTTTGCATTGATTGCTGTTGCATCCGTCTGACGGATCGAGGACCCAAAATTCAGAGCTCTCAGCAGGTCGTCGGCAGAGTTGATGTCGACTTGGTGCAGCCCAGTCAATAATATCCGGCCCCTGGTGTCTTCGCGAATCGCTACAGTTGTCCGTTCACCTTGAGGCACATGATCAGGGACCAATAGATCTCGTAGCTGCTCGTTGTATATCTATAACTGTAGTTAACATCAGAGTATATACTTCAGAAGTGCAAGCATACCTCGACATATGTAGCCTTCAGTTGCCAATTCTTATCACCGCCAGTCTTTGCCAACGTCGTGAGATTTTGAGCGGCCCCCATGGAATAGCGGGTTGGTGTTCTGAGGCTGGAAGATTCATTCCGTTTCAATGGCGGTGGTCCAGAGAGCTTACTAAAGAGAACTCCAGCAGCTCGGGGAATAACGCCTGGCGAATCTTTGGATTAGCAAGAGATCGCTAATGCCGAATGTGTGTTATGCAGGGTTCGGTAGATAATTCGGCTCTCAGCCACATTACATACCCATGATCCGAGAATCGCCCTGCTCCAAAGGTCCCGAAGTACCCATAGTATAGGATTTTCCTGAGCCAGATTGACCATAGGCAAGTACGGAGACATTATAGCCTTGGACAAAAGCATCAACACTCTCATTGAGGTATTCCCAGATCCCTTCTTGACGCACGTCCTCGCCAAAGACCCTGTCAAATAAGAACAACTTCCGGCCCTGAGGTGCATCAACGGCCAAGCTGGTGGGCGAAGTCACCTGGAGCATAGATCGTTGGAACCGCTGCGGGATCAGGTCGAAGCCTGCATCGTTTGACTGGAGCGGTGGGCGCACTCGCACAGCTGCATGAATGATGATTAGTATCCCAAGGGAACCGAGGAGCCAGGTGACCTTGCACCTACCGACTTTAACAGACGTCCTCGAGCCATCCTCGTCGGAAGTCCTGCTCCCTCCGCCCTGTTTACTATTTACGCTCATGCGACTCGTGCTTCTGTGCATTGCGCTCATGGGCCGCCGAGGTACACCCGGTGGTGAAGTCGGAGGTGAGCTCGCCATCGCTCACAAGCCCCTGCTCGCGACAAAACACAGTCGTTATCCCTTCACTATATCTTCCTGTGTACTCTCCTTCATTGATGGGTTTGCGACAGAAAGGCGACCGCTAGATGACGAATGCCTGGTGCTGTACGGTTGGTCGTTGTTGGAGCGTTTCCTGAACAAGGTATTCTTCGGTGACCGGTTACACCTGTACTGGGGATATAGGGCATCCGACTCTTCGATTCCACAGCCGAAGCAGTTGTGACAACTCCCTACGCACGATGTTATTTCAGCTCGAGAGCAAAAGTTGACAGTTGCGCAAAGCGATAGAGGGATGAAGGTCGAATCGGTCGAGTACAGGTTTACAAAGGAGCAAGCGGGATCACGGGAGATGCCGC
>JAABUL010002978.1_pt1 | contig 26471 bp, 29 predicted proteins | sample 5559151 | NCBI WGS metagenome assembly JAABUL01 (sample SAMN10711876, study PRJNA513368) | rock metagenome | isolation source: Antarctica rocks | place: Antarctica: Victoria Land, Pudding Butte sud | reverse complement strand
ATGGTATGCAGCTAATCTATATGTATATGGTGTGTAAGCTCCAATCCATTACATATGGTGACACCACACCATAAAACACCACACCACATCCCCGCACTGCCGTGACGATAACATCAACACGACACAAAAGAAGACTACAGCAGCGCATCATGTCCACAGCAATCTCTCGTTGAGTCCGCTTTCAGGACTTCGCAATGATTGCAATGTTTCCATGGTATCTCAATCCAATACCACCTACTCAAATCGAATACCCAGCCCGACCAAAGCACCACTCCTCCCATCACCCACTCTCCGCGGCCCCTCAATCCTCGTCTCATACCCCATCCCCCGATCCCTCCCCACACTCTCCCATCCACCTCTCTCTTCCTTCTCAAAACCTCTTCCCAGGTCTCTACTACTCTCCTCCCTCCTCAAACCCGCCTGCTTCATTCTCTTCTTCGCCCTCTTGCGGATCCGGAGAGCCTGGCCTGTCCACTGCCAGGACGCCCATACGCACGTTCCGGTCAGTATAACGATCGCTAACGCCATTATGAGCCACGGGACGACGTAGAGCTTGTTCCAGTGGTAGTCAGTTGTGGTGGGCGAGAGGGTGCTTTTTGATGGGTTGGTTGGAGAGGGCGTCAGGGCGCTATTCGATGGATCTACTGGAGTGGTTGTTGGGGTGCTCTCCGATGGGGTCGAAGACAGTAATGCGGAAATGCTCTCCCACGAATCAGTTGGTGAGGATCGGAAGCTTGTTGCTAGGGTCTTTGGCTCGACGCCTGCTAACGACACTGGGACTGCAGAAGGCACTGGGGTGGGAGACGGGGTCGTAGGTTGGGCCATCGTGCTGGAGACTGCTTGATCTGTGGGCGATGGTGTTGGCGTTGGTTGCGGAAGAGGCGAGGCCGATGCTGGAGATGTAGGAAGTCGGAGCGATGGTTGCTCGACTGTGGTCACCGACGTCGTCGTTCTCAACGCAGCTGTTGTTGACGACGGACGACTCGTCAGAACGGGTGTTGATTCGAATGAGAACGGTGCTCCTAGCGACCAAGGTCCGTCTGATGCAGTTGCCCAAATTGATGTAAGCCACGCAGGAGGGCCAGAAGTTGGTCGGTCGGTGAGAAAAGGCCGCGGACCATGTTCAAAGGAGGGCCACGGGTGTTTCATTGAATGAAGGTGAGCGTCGTGACGCGAGTGATGTGTTTCGGGTGTCGTGAACGACGGAGTCGAGCTATCGAAGTGAATGGGACATCTTTCACTCGACTCCGACGGCTCACCAACTACTAGGTGGCAAAGACAGGTCATAGTTGTGGGAGACTACGCAATGCTTGCTTGTCGTGCTTGCTACGGGGACCAGCAGGTGAAGTCATATCCATGGCTATCATGCTCACTTTGGCTGCTTGAGATCACTCGAACGCAGCGAGAAGTCTAATATAGGTTTCAGTATGGAAGGTGACGTTGTTGTTTCATCATATAAGAAGCGCTTTAAAATCATTCATTGGATCTTTACTTACCGTCCACGCTCACATGATCTCACTCTTAGAGCCATCCACTTGGCACTCTCCTCCCTTGAAAGAACCTCGTGACTCTATTGCCACTTACACTATCCCTCGCCGGTCTCACCGGTGCTGCGTGAACTGGCGCTGGCGAAGGGATCGAGCTCACGCGGCAGTTGAGTCTATCGATCTCCACGAACCCTCCCTCGACACCGGACTTCCTCACGTTCCGCCGGTGTTTGGCCGAGCGGCGTTTGATGAACCACAGCGCTCCTGCAACGATCAAGCCGAGGAGAATGAAGGTCAGCGTCAAGCTGAGGCCCATAATCGTGCCTGAGGATGCTGGAGCATCGCCAGTGGGTGTCGGGTAGGCGAAATCTGTGCTGCTGCTTGAAGCTGAAGTCTCGGTCGATGGGGAAGCCGAGTGCAGCGGAGTCGCGAGGCCAGTGATCTTTGGATGGAAAGGAGCGGACGAGTATGGTGTTGGCACTGCGTGCGTTGAGTGAGCTGGGCGGCGAGTGAAACTATTGTGGGCTGCCGCGGAAGAAGACTTAGGGTGCTTGTGCACTGTCTTCGTCGTGCTAAGTTGTTCGGACATCTTGGCAAGTGTGATTGTGTTGGGGTATCTGTAGTTGTGTTGTGGACCAGCCAGGTGTGCAGAAATTTGGATTGAGGATGCAAAAGAATCGAGAACAATGATTTGAGGGACGTGGAGAGGTTATGTACTCGACCTTTCAAGCTTGAACAAAGGATGTATATTGGTCGCGAGGACAAAGGTGTCGGGCGAACAATGGCATGTGCCTCTTGTACTGGACCGTATTCACTGGTAGAGACTGTAGACTGGAAAGCCACGATGGCCGCTTCTCAACCAATCTAGCAGCATTAAGACATGGTTAGAGGTCGACAAGACTGAAAGAAAAGGATAGGATACAGGGTGGGACTTATGGTTCGACATGAACTGCAGGCGTTTGTAGTGATCTCAATTTCTGGTTTCTGCATATTACTCACCTTGACTTACCTACTCACGGTCTCCTCCACACGGAGAAACCGTGCCTTGAGGTCGAAGCGCCCTTCTTGGACAGACTCGGACAGTCATGGTCCTCAAGCTTGCGATGCTTCAAGCAGTAAATGCCTGAACAGAAGGAACACTCACCATCGACTACCGTCGCAGGTTTGTTACAAGACGGGACCGAGCAGCGGAGATCCTTAGGCATAGTTGACGCTATTGACTCTTCGGGCGTCAAGGTACAAGACCCTGACCCTGAGCCTGTGGCTTGTCTGAGCATAGTGAATGAGGGTTGTTGTGTGTAGCAAAGATAAGCTGGTCTCGAGTGTGTGTCTGAGGATGGGAAGCACGGAGAGTGTGTGCTGTATTTGACATTCTTGGAGAGCGGGAGAGAAAGCCATTGTGTTGCGCTTTGTGGTTGAGAGGTGATTGAAAGATACCGCTAGACAAGCACTTGTCTTTGTTTTAATCGACACGAGCGAGGATGTAGCCGTAAAACGCCTGACGATCGTCATCTCTGTACTGCGATCGTCAATCAACCAGTACATCTTGACCATGTGCCATATGGCGAGATATGAGAAACAATAGAGACCGAGGAAACGTTTGATTATTTGCACGGACGCCCAACGCCCGTGTTTTTGGATTTTGTGGTTACTTACTCACTCAACTTACATCTGTACCCCTGGCCCTTCCTACGCTCAGCCAGCCTGCCCTACAACGAATGCAGCCCTCGATCCGACTTCGTGGCGTCCGCCTTGAGTCTATCCTCATTTCGCTTCTTATCGTCCGGCTTCTGCTTGTCGAGCCCCGTACAGTGGTGCTGCTCCAGTCCGCGATGATTAGAGCAGAACACACCGACACAGCTAGAACAGTCACCGACGATAGGGGTGATGAACTTCCGACAGCCTCCGAATGTACATCGATGTTTTCCGGGCATGATTTCGGTTGTGTTGTTGTGGGCAGCTTTGCAATTGCGTTCAGGGTGGGTTGGAAGAGTTTGAGTACGTTCTGTTGCCTGCAAAGAACAGTAGCTCAAGGTTTGTGGTTTTGTGGTTGATTCGGGTTTGAGAGTGGTCGAACTTCAATATATACTTATTAGCCGTCTGAAATGGAGTAAAATGCCATTGTTGCGAAACGTATTGATCAAAGAAATGGTCTGCCGAGAAAGGTGTCGTGGAGAGTGCCTTGGCCAAGCCATTTGCTGATATGCTGTAGGCTTGCAGTGATGACAGACGGCCATGGCTCTCGGGTTTTCTGGCGCTTGAGAAGCAACCTTGGGGACGTGAGCTGGCATTCAGCGCGACCACGAGGACGAGACCAAGCCTCGAGACATGACGCCACTCTAGCCGCCACCGGAACTGGTCAGCACATATGTCAGACGAGATCTTGAAGGAGATGGGGTAAGATGTAGGAACGAAGGAGGATGTGTTGTTAGCGGAAGAAATCAAGCCTTCGGCGCTTCCTTGAAGGAGCAGGTGGATCCGCGGCTTGATTCGAGGGACTCCCTGACCCTCATGGCATTTTACTTTTGTTATCTTCCACTCCTTCGCATCGATCACTTATCAGTTGCCGGCAGTTCCCACGTTGTGATAGATAGGTATCTGTTGTGGAGCCGATTGTGCTCCATCGGCTCCATTCGTACAGCGCTTTCGTGGAACGCTGCAATACCACAGCTTCGCCTATCAGCATGCCTGCTTTGCGATATCGGTCAAGTATGTGATGTAATACGGTATCGTATCCATCTCAAGTCCTCCTTTCTACTCCAGCACTCTCGAAGTACGCAATTCAAGATGGGCTGGATCAGATCAGAAGTCAAGGCTGAAGATGCCCTCCAGCCAGTACCGGGAACAGTCCATCTGGTCGATCTGGACGGGACTCTGCATGCCAAACATGCCAAAAACTCTGGACTGCGCGACGTTGTGCTCGTGCCAGCGCCTTCTTCCGATCCTGATGACCCGCTCAACTGGTCTCCAGCTCGGAAACGGCTCTCGACAACCTGTATGTGCGTGTATACGCTTATGGTCGGGATAGCAAGCGCCGCCATCTACTCGGTACTGGTACCTATCTCAGAGGCCACGGGTTTGACGTTGGGGGATCTGAATGCTGGGACTGGCTATATGTTTCTAGCATTTGGCTGGGGATGTTTGTTCTGGCAGCCTTTGGCGCTACAGTATGGCAAGCGTCCAGTGTATCTGATCAGTATCCTGGCCACGATGGGGATTCAGGTCTGGGCGCCATATACTACGAGCAATGGGCAGTGGATCGCCAACAAGGTCTTGCGTGAGTACACCCGAACACGCTTCGAAATTGGGATGGCTAACATGGTTGCAACAGAGGGCTTCTTCGGCGCTCCGATTGAAAGTCTCTGTGAGATCAGTGTTGCAGACATGTACATATCCCTCGTCTCACCATCGAGAGATATCCTCTAATTGACAACACAGATACTTCCAGCACGAACGAGGCACGTATATCGCCGTGTACGCTCTCCTACTAGCTGGCAGCAACTTCTTTGCTCCCATCATCGCAGGCTTCATCGCCGATGGCCAAGGCTGGCAGTGGGTGCTATACTGGTGCGCGATCTTCTGCGGCATGGGATTCGTTTTCCTCTTCTTCTTCATGGAAGAGACCAACTACCATCGGGCGGTCATTCTCAACCAAGAGAACAACTCATCGACGGGCTCGTCATCACCGAGCCCAGTACCTAGCGAGCATGAGAAGAAAGCTCTCGCAGGTGCTGATGTTGAGGCCACCGAGTCTTCTCCATCTCCTTTGTCCGCGAAAAGGCAAAAGACTTATCTCGACAAGCTGAAGCTATGGCAAGCCGCTGGTTCCAGGAAATCGGGACCCTTCTGGAGCATGGTCACCCGACCATTGGTCTTTCTCAGCTTCCCAGTGATCTTCTACGCCGGGTTTTCGTACGGCTCGAATTTGGTCTGGTTCAATGTGCTCAATGCAACAGCATCGCTCGTTCTTGGTGGTGAACCGTACAACTTCGCGGCATCGATGGTGGGAGTAAGCTATGTAAGCCCGCTTATTGGTGTGGCTATTGGCAGCTTCTACACCGGCTATATTGGTGATCGCGTCGTGCTGAGAATGGCGAGGCGGAATGGAGGCATGTTAGAGGCCGAACACAGGCTATGGCTCTTTGCGCCGAGTCTTCTGCTCATCCCACTTGGATTGATTCTGTGGGGCGTCGGTAAGCAAGCCGATGCGCGCACCGCTACATTATTTGTCTGACTATTTCCCAGGTGCCGCAAACGCCATTCACTGGTTCGGCTGTGTCTTCGCCATGGGCGTCATCGCACTCACCAACACAATCGGCCTTCAGCTCTCTGTTTCGTACTGCATCGACAGCTACAAAGACCTCTCCGGCGAAGCCATGGTGACCGTCATCCTGGTTCGCAACACGATGAGCTTCGCCATTGGGTATGGTGTCACACCGTGGGTGACGAATATGGGCTACCAAAACGCTTTCATACTTGCAGCCTTTGCTGGGATGGCGCAGTGTGCTACTTTCCTGGTTGTGGTCAAATATGGCAAGCAACTGAGGAGGCAGAGTGCGGAGAGGTACAAGAAGTATGTTGATGAGATGGCAGATCAGGGCGTGCTCCATTGATGTATGTAAACTCGATACCTCAGTAATACATCGTGCGACTTCTCGGATCCGGGTTCCATTCCTCAGTCTCGATGCTGTCTCTCAGCTTCTCCATAAGCGGCAGCACCATCTGGAAGTAGTCCTCCTCATCTGTCAATGGCTTCGGTGGCTGAGCTTCGAGACATATCGTCTGTGCAGTTTGGTCGAAGCTCCACTTCCACCACACTTCTTCCAGTTTGGGTGACGTTGTGTCGTATCGCTGCTGATGGTCGACCTTCAAGATCAGCCCGACAAGTCGATTGTACCAGGTCTTCAGACTTCCTTTGACCCGAGCGTCGTTGCGGACGATGACAAGGCGTCGTACACCTTGCAAACTGCGTAGTAATGATACAATCCCTTGCGTGTAGTCGAACAAATAGTGCCAGAAGCTGGACCGATTCAGTACTATCGTAAGCGTGTCGAGCTGAAGGTTAGGCAGATCGAACGGATGCTGTCGCCAATCGATCATCTTCCGGAACTGCCTCGCATCTGCAGCAAACGTGATGTTGCGGATGCTCTGAACCTGTTTCGTCTGGAGGATCGAAAGTCGTTGTGGTATCTCGCCAAACAGACTGGTCATAACGAAGGTTGTGGCTGACATCCCGAGATAGGCGCTGTCCTGGTACATTTGACGGCATACCAGAAGCGGTGCGAGATTGCTGTTGGCACGGTAGTAGTCGTCAAGAACCAGACTACCAGAAGCACCCTTCTTTACTAGGCCGGTCTGTCTGGCTGGATCGTGGAAGACGAGCTCGAGTATGACTGCGCGGAGCTCCCCGGGTAGGGCGAGCAGGTGGCATTGCTTTGGAGGTCCTTGGTCCATGATGGCCTCGTACTTCATGAGCTATGTGGTAAACTGGTCCTGGCCATGAAGGTGTCGATGTGATACGTGAAGCAAGGGGTGGTGCGTGCTCCTGCCGATTTCGCCGATTTCCTGATGTGGCTGAATATCAAACGCAATCAATACCTTACCCTCTGGACTACAAAACTCTTGGACTTGACTTCTTAGCGCAAACCACGATACTACCGCACAGCGCCAAAGCACCACTATTCCCCCCGACAAAAGACTCCTCTTGTGTCTCGGCTTGCTCGATGGGAACTGGGCTTCTCCTGAAAGATTGAACCTACGTTTGTACCGCCATCAATCCGTCGAGAGGTCTGGCTCCTAGTCGAATGTCGAATTCATGGCCACCATTATCGAGCAACAACTTATCGACGCCGCCACCCGAACCATCTCCTCCATCCCGGCTTCCGACCACCACAGCGTCGCCTGGGCGGTCCGGACCTCAGATGGCCGAATCTTCGCAGGTGTCAACGTGTATCACTTCACGGGCGGACCCTGCGCAGAGCTTGTTGCTATCGGAACAGCAGCTGCGGCTGGTGCTAGGGAGCTGACTCATATCGTCGCCGTCGGTAACAACGACCGTGGCGTCTTGAATCCCTGCGGCCGGTGTCGACAGATATTATATGACTATTATCCCGTGATCAAAGTCATCGTCAAAGGAGCAGATGGCCGGACCACAGTGAGGATTCGGGACTTGTTGCCGTTGATGTATGTCAATCCTGATCATTGAGGCGTGATACACAACTCCACAACTCGAGCATGTCTTGCATGGCCAATCATTTCCCGCTGCAAGTACTGGACTACTAAGACGCCTGTCTTTGGCTCAATTGACACTGATGAAACGAATCCGCCCTCCTCAGATCACGATCACAAGTTCGACAGCGGTCTGGCTGCGTAAGCATCGAAAGTTGGTCAGGGTATCGTCGGCGGGCTTCTACTCGATCTCTCCTTTCAAGAGAACTGAGTCATCAAGTACGCTGTATAGCTCCATCAACTTGCTGGCCGGAACGATGGATTTCAGGCTACAGAGTATGACCAGTGGCAGTCGACAGGGTCAAGGCCCTCGACGGAGTGAAGATCTCGATGTGCTGCTACAAAATCAGATCTCGTCTCGAAGCCGCCATTGCTAAACCCGAGAAGAATGTATGCCAACCCGGACCATTGAGGTTTCCGATCCTAGGGCAGCTACTCTTGGGCGACCGTTTGGCACGATACATCGCCACGAGTGCCGGGACCCGAATATATGGGTGGGAACCTCTCCGAGACAGCATCAAGCACTGTGTGGCGCTCTACGACCTTCCACCACTCGCTACGAAGCTCGAGGCATTCGTCTACCGTGCTATTCGTCCGCTTAGGTGGTTTCTGACTTGCAGCTCCAAGGACATTCGCTGTGGCCGAGACTGTGGATCTCGAGGTCGACGAACCCACCACTACAGTCCCGCCACCGCGACTCCATTGCGGCATGTTCACCACAACAGAACAGCTGTCATTCTACCAGCCCTTACCGGTCCCCAAGAGCCACATCCGACTGAGTCCTGACGCATATCAAGTCAAATTATTCTCCAGCTCTAGTTCTCTGTATATCACTCAAATGTTTCTTCCTCTTCCAACCAATACTGTACACCATACATCCCCCGTTTCTCACCATCATCCCGCCGTTACGATGCCGCGGCACCTTCCTATTTCGGCGATTATCTCCCTTCTGAGCTCTCCAACGACTGTCATATACGATTATTGGTCAGCTATGATTCAAAATACTTAATAAACTCCTGGTAGATCTAATCTACCAAAGAATTGGTGGTGTAATGGTTAGCATTGCTGCCTTCCAAGCAGCAGTTCCGGGGTGAGCATCAAATCTCTCCCCAATTCGCATGGCCGTCATGCTAAAAGTCATGAAGTTCGATTCCCGGCCAATTCAAATTCCCGTATGGGCTTTCTTTTTGCATATGAGAGGTATGAGGGGGTGTATTATGAGGTGTTGGAGACGGGACGGATATTTGACTTTTCTTTTGGCTGGGGGCAGTGTGCCAAGACATGAACCAGTCTGTTAACACCACCACAGGTCTTCTAGCACACAGCCAGAGTGACGAGTGATGGCGTGGCATGATATGGGGGTACAGGCACGATTCAACAATTCGGGCAAGACAGAGTAGAGTAGAGTGGAAGTGTATACAACAAAGAGCGTATACAGAAGCCCTTAGAATGCAACCATGGAACTACGCGAACAACATAACTCTGTTACCGTACCGACCAGCGCTAGAGAAGAGAGAGCAGAAAGCAGCAAGCAGCCTTTTGATGAGAAGAAACTTTCTGCTTGTATAAGAGAGGAAAACACAATCGCTGGTATCGTCGCAAAACCCGGAGCATCAAACATACCCTATTCCCATAGCCCGTAGCCTCAAAGCGCCATCGCCAAACAGCAGACCTTTCCGTACATCCAATAGTCCTGTGTATAGAACCATGCTATGGCATGCTCATCGCTAAGAAGCTGCCCGCGAAGGCCCAGTCGTCCTCGTCGTGTCCTCAATCAACCTCGGCGTAGTCAACCCGATCATAACAGAATGAGGTAATTGCTCGGAGCAATACCCGTCTCACCCGTCTCTTTCTTTGCCTGCCACCACCTGCCGCTCACGTCGCTGACCTCTAGGATCTCGTGTTTCGAGAAAGAGATCTCGTTCGCGTCGTCGGGGTTGGCTTCGTAGCTGTAGATGGCTTTCGCTCGGTATGGGTATTCTGCGGGCTGAGATACTGCGCTGTCTTGGTGTGAGGGTGCCAATGTCGACGTCTGTGGAACTGCGATGGATTGCTGTGGCTGCTGTTGCTGTGGTTGTGATTGGGCGGGTGCTGGGAAGGCAGAGGCGCTCTCGCGTTTCTGTTCGCCAACTCGGCCGCCGGGATAGCCGGTGACGGGTGAAGAAGTCTCGAAGCCTGCTAATTGGGCGGAGTTGTACATCTGCGGTGGTTGGCCGGAGGAGTGCTGTGTTCCTGGTCGGTAGGATTGCTGTGTCATGTGTCTGCTGGCTCGTGCGCTTGGAGCGTGGTCTTTGTGTAACGCGAAGGAGTCGATGGTCTGGCGGTGGGCGGCTTGTGGTTGCGAGCCGTAGTAGAAGATCCAGACGATCTAGAATACAGATTAGTATGCCATATGTGAAATCGCATGCAGCCTGCACTCACCGAAACCATGGACAGCAATATGAAGCCTGCAGCAGCCGCCTCCTTCGAACCCTCGGGGTAGTAGATCAGCGAGTTGACTGACGATGTGGTGAAGACCAGCCCCGCTGCCAGAAAGCCGACAATAGCCACATGGTATGTCGCGATCGAGTTGGTCGCCACCGTGACTACTACACCCACGATCACACCAAACATGTATACCAGAGTCCACCAGGCAAAATTTGGGAAGTCGTTGCTGATATCGGCTATGATGGAGCTGACGAAGGAAATTAACCACCCGGCCTGTACACGTAGTCAGCATAATAAACCTCCCAAGCACGATTTCAGTGGTATGGACTCACCAGCGCTATGCCAATGGTCGCGAGGGAGAATGGGTCGCCGACGATATTCGCGATGCTGAAGCCTTTCCGCGGCTCGGCGCCATATCGAGCATTATTCATCTCCATTTTGTGTAGTGACGGTGAGGTCGAGCCTTCAAAGCCAGGCATAAAGCGGGCGTGATAGACCCCGCGCGTAGTTGGAAAGTATGAGGGGTGATAACGAGCGACTGGGGTGGGGAGGGGGGAGGGGGGGTATTATCGGGTGTACGTGATCTGGTCGCGTCGAGCGGTGAAGGTCGGGTATACTGCCAAAGTATCGTGCGCACGTGAGGTGGAATGAGTGACTGGTGCGCAGTAGAGTCCGCGGGCGAGTAAAGTGGTGAGGCTGCGGGAGCGTGACCGGACGTCTCGAACTTCGCGTGCAGCGCCGGGCTGTCTGTCGTACGGGCGGGATAGCAGTGGGATGTGGTCGACACCCAACACTACTCGAGTCTCGGGCAACAAGTGGAAAGCGCAAGACGAGTGAAGAAGCAGAATTGGGATGGCCAGCTGAAACGGGTGGTGAGTGGGAAGGGGCGATGTGTGGTCGACGACTCCCGAGCGGAAGGCACAGCGCGCTAGCACCCGAACGGCACAGCGAATCTGCGGCAGGCACAACCGAAAGCTGCCCTCGAGTTTCAAAAGGTCAGCCACGCGCCCCTATAATTTGCGTCAAATCATCCACTTGGCGCAGTCTTTTGTTTCGCCATGGATTTCGACTTCATCTCTTATAAGATTGTGTGGGCTTGGAGATTGCGCTGAGTGAGATCTGGAGACGGTCCTTTGTTCGGGGACGACTTCACTTCCACCCACGCCGCCACCACCACCACAATGCCATCCTGATCCATCGCTCCATTTGTGGCATCATGGACAAGCGCTCGAGCAGCGGCACCCAGCACGTCGTACACGGCGGGTGTCAGAAACACGTTGCTGTCAATCGATTCCTCGTTGCTGCTAGGATGCCGAACCGCTGGCTATGGTCGTGCAGCAGCAGAGGTTGCACGAACACCGAAATGCACAACATCTTCATCACGCTCGCACGCATCGAAATCCTTGCATACTACGAACACCCTCAAAGCAGATAGGCTCCGTAGGTCGACGCCTAGCAAGGCACCTCACGCTGCTTTCAGACCACACATCTCTTTTCCTCTTTGATTCCCATATCTAGCTATACACTCACAGCTTGAAGTAACCCGGCTGCAACTTCTGGAATACTTGCTCCGGATCATACTTCTTACTGATCTCTCTCAACCTCTCCCTGTTTTCCTCACCATACCCAGCAAACACATCCTGCTCATGCCAGGCATAGTTCTGGTAGATATACCGATGATCCAGCCCCAGCTCCTTCGACTTCTCAACACTCCGCTTGATCGTCTGTCGCGCTGCATGCAACACCGCCTCATCATCCTCCTCGTTCTTCCACATGACCGAATAATTGATATTCAGCAGCGGGCCCTCGCTCTCCTTGATGCCTAAGCAATTTCCTCCGTTCTTCGCAAACCGTGATGTCACATCTGAAGTCATCGGCTGATACACCAACGCAGGTATCAACCCCTCCACCTCCTTAATCGGCTCTATCTCCTCCTTCCAAATATCCACAATCACCTGCAACATCTCCCGACTAATCCGGAACGTGGCCGTCCAGTACGACTCCCGCAGCCCGTTCGGCGAACTCGAGCTGATCTCCGCCGACATATCCACCATATCCCTCATCTTGAGCGTCGAGTGCATGCTCTCGATCTTGGTGTAGTTCTCGAAAATGGCCGGGCTCTCCACCGGTCGGGCATACACTAGCGTAGACGAGGCGATGAACATCTTGTGCTCCTGGAACCAGCAGAACGCCGAGAACGAGAACGCATCCACGTCCCCGGTGGAAGTGTACGCGAAGTCGTGGAAAGCGTCTAGCACCTGGTCTAGAGTGTCCGGCCCTGTTATCATGGAGCCACCCCACATCCCGCCTTGCGGGAACGTTTCGAGGTCGAAGCGGGTCACGATGCCGAAGTTGTTGCCGCCTCCTCGGAGAGCCCAGTAGAGATCTGGGTACGATTCGAGGTTGACTTCCAGCACCTGCCCACTTGCCGCGACTAACTCATAACTCCTCACTCCATCCAAAGCCCACCCATATCGACTCGAGTACCAACTTATCCCACCCCCCAACGTCAGTCCTCCGACTCCGATCTCCGAGTCTCTACCTCCAACCACTGACAACCCGAGCGGGACGAGGTGGCTATACACATCCGTCCACCTATTTCCAGGCCCTAACCTCGTGACCGTCTGGTCTTCCGACACCGTGATCTCGTCAAGATACTGCAGGTCGATAGTAATCCCGTCCTGGATATTCGATGCGCCGGCGAAAGCAGCGTGCCCGCCACTCTTGACGGCGAATTTACATTGCGTCTGCTGTGCTAACACCACAACCGCCGCCACGTCTTCGGCTGAGAGGGGCTGAACGAAGCATTTTGGGGAGATGGCGGCTTGTTGGGCGGACCAGAAGAAACTCTTCTCCTTCCAGTATGCTGTCTCGCTGTCTGGTTGAATGTCGGGGATTGGGAGATGGTCGCTTAGGTAGGCGCACTGTACACTTGTCAATATAGATTTGGCCAGAACTTTGTGAATCTATGTAGAACGTACTGCTGCTTCACACCCACCACTTGTGACGTTGTTCTCCTCCAACCCGAGCGAGGAGAGGCGTTGCTGCCATTCGAAGCCGAAGTTTGAGGCTTCGAAGGCGGCGGACGCGAGGGTGATCGCTGGTAGGAGATGTAGGAGCATTGTGCAAACTCTAATTGTTTCTAGATATGGAGGAGGGGTTCACATCTCCATGAACAGCACAAAGGAAAGATCCGACTAAGAATGCGAGTTGATCTCACCGACAAGTATGGCCCTAAGGTAGATGTAGCTGTGCTAGAATCTCGTACCATATTTCGCGCACTCGGTATCGGGGCCAGGCTTTGGAGTTCACCCGCCTCGACACGAGCCAATGCAACTCAGCTGCGGTGCCGTTTGTCTGCTAGCGAGCTGAGTGGGTGACGGAGAGGAACTCCACCGTACATTGGTTCGTTTCTGGCGTAGGATTTACTGTTGCTCAGGGTATCGTGCCTACGTGCGATACGGTCTTATTCCGATGAAGCTGGACAACTCCTGCGGACGATAACTGCATACAACTGCTATGAGAGGATGGATTGTGTTGCGTGTTGCAAGTTAGGGCGAATGTTCTGCAACTCTCGCACAGCTTCGCATCGACGTTGCCGACACCGGCTCAATGTCGAGCCGAGGCAGCTTTGAGCTTCGCCGAACAACAAGACCAACAATGCCTCAACTCTTTAACATGCCACTTCGATAACCTCTACACCCACCTGTGAGACTTCACAATGACGACCCTGCCCTCCCCACCCTTCGTGCACATCCCGGGCATCGCCAACTTCCGCGACATCGGCGGACAGCTCGACAACGTGAAGAAAGGTCTGGTATTCAGGTCGGCAGACCCAAGCAAACCGACCGAAGATGGTTTGAAGAAGATGAGCGGCGACTTAGGTACGTGAGAGGTCGGTCTCCCATGTGCTGTCAGATATTAGCAAAAGCTCATTAAGTACAGGCATCAAAACAATCTTCGACCTCCGCTCCGCCCCCGAGATCAAACGCGACGGCCCCGAATGGGCAGACATCGCCGTCGACTCCCAAGATGTCTTCGCCCCATATGGAATCCACCGCGCCTGGGTCCCCGTCTTCGCGGAGCAAGACTACGGCCCCGACCAAGTAGCGCTACGTTATAAAGAGTACACGCGCACCGGCAGCGAAGGGTTCGTAAAAGCGTACCACGACATCCTGCTCTCCGCGCCCTCAGCCTATAGCGCCATGTTCCGGCATCTGGCCCAGGAGGAACCGACGCCGTGTTTGGTGAACTGCACCGCTGGGAAAGATAGGACCGGCGTAGTGGTAGCTTTGTTGCTTCAATTGGTGGGGGTGGAGGAGGAGGCTATTGCGGAGGAGTACGCGCTCACGGATCTAGGGCTCGCGGAGCTTAAGCCGGTGTTTGTGGAGCGGTTGTTGAGGAATCCGGCGCTGGGGGGGGATAGGGAGGGGGTGGGGAATATGGTTTCTGCGAAGAAGGAGAATATGGCTGCGGCGTTGGAGATGATTGAGAGGGAGTTTGGAGGGGCGGAGAGGTATATGCGGGAGAGGTGTGAGCTGGAGGATGAGCATATTGAGAGGATACGGAGGAATTTGAGGGCGTGAGTGGGTTGATGATGACCGATATGTGACAATGAGGTGAATTAGATGATAGAGACGACTCGTGATGGATGATGCAGACGGCGTAGAAACTCTCGAGACGTCAGTCATCTCGTAACTCATAGCAATGTAATGTGGCTCTTCTCAATTTCCTGAAAATCCGTCGCAAGCGAGCCAAAGAACACACCTATGCGACGATGGAATGTCGAGTGGTCCACGGGAGCGATCAGCAGGCCGTCGATCACAGCATATGGTTCCGTAGGGTCTTCAGTCTTGCGACGTATTATTGCCACGCCCAGAACAGGCACTTCGTCGACCGGAAGCTTCGCATCAATGCTGGCATACATGCCGCTATCACTCTCATTCGCCTCGCCCCACATCACGCTTTGCGGCTTGACAAATCTCCCGCTGCGCACGCGAGCACTGATCGCTAAGCTAGCTCCAGTGATGGCGCCGAAGGGAAGGATATCGGTCTCAAGCGTCACGTCCGCCGTTGTGACCTCAAACTCGTACGGCACCCCTTCACTATTCCGATAAGCTACGGGATTGCAGAGCGAAGCCCACGACCACGAAGGAGCTGTGTAGACATCGTAAGGATCTGCATAATCTGTAGAGGACCAGAGAAGGAAGCGTGGTATCAATGGCCCATGCCATACACCAGCCAGGTACCTCCAGCCGGTCTTTTGGTGGAAAGATCTCGCGATAGCGGACAGAGCGGGAAGCTTGTCGTGGGGGTACGTCAGTGCACGACCAGAGTATATTGAGACGACTCTGATCCATTCTTCGGCTAACTTAACCTCATCATCAGGGGACTGCTCAGCAGCGGCGTTCAGCAGATGAAGAGGTAGACGAGATCCGCCTAGCCCGCTGACGATGTTGAGTGAGTCGCCTAGATTTACGTAGTGTTCATTGCACTGATATTGTAGCGTGTGGTCCGCATATATCAGTAGTCTCAGCGACAGAAGCTTCTCCTGCAGCGTCCACGCGCGAGTATTGACGGGCTCCACGTCTTCGCTGTACCAGCCTTCCGGCCTCATATGGACGGAGCCGAGCTGGCTATCAGAAGCCCAGAACGGTATCGACGTCGCCGCCGGTGGGCGCTGGCGATCCGCCAGAAAGCCTTCGGCCGAAGTGTGGGCGTTCGCAGCAACTATGGTCAGTGCCGCGAGCCGATAGATCTCGTTCATGCGACTCAGCTCAATGTGTTTGTCGTCTCGTGAGTCTTGGATGATGCAGATTGCGTCGACCCACAGATATCGATATCCCAGACGTCTCGTGACAAAGATAGCATCTTGCACTGTCCTCGAGAGCTCGGTTTCTTCCAGCGTCTCGAAGCGAGCGTCCACATCGTGCGTGGTCGTGATACCTCGTTGGTGTGGTCCCCAGCAATACGAAAGAGCAAGGTAGGTGTCGCTAGCCTGCTTCGTAGTCAAAAGCCTTGCACTTGCTCGACCGCCGTCCGGCAACACATCGATGACTCGGGTGGGCATCTCGCTTGCAGCCGATCTAGGGCACGCGCTGTGGGTGTTGCACTCCGCTAACCAGCTCAACGCTTGAGAGAAAGCAGCGTCTGAACTCACATCGGGCTGAATACTTCGAGCCGTCACCCTTCGAGCCGCGAGGCTGTCAGGCTCAGTGAAGGCAGTTAGATGCGTGACGACCCCATTGATCCAGATTCGGAACCTGTTGTTTCCGGGTGGAGTGAAGCTCTCCCAGTCATAGCCAGAACTGTACCAGACCTCGATATCTGTGGAAACTGGCTCTTCATCTCCATATCGGACATTGTCAGCCTCAGGCTTGAGCGATAGCAGGAATGAACACCAGCTGCAGGACAAGGACGCCGGCCGCTCGACCAACGCCGTCGAGGCGGTATATGTGATGCGCTCATCCGGGGACGGCGCAGCGCATATCGCCTTGTATGCGGGAGTTGAGAAGAAGTCTTGCCAGCACCGTACACACACCAAATTCTTTGAAGCGGACATTTTCAGTCGTTAGGTACATGAAGATTCATGGTCGTTCTCCGTGGAAGCGAAGCTGGAGCGCCTGCCTGCCGTGCTTCTCAGGCCTGATGGCTTGGCTTGGGCCGACTGATAGTCACGCAGGATGCCGCTCTCAAATGACCACAGGTGGAAGTGTTCATATGTACGTTGTGAAGACGATACGATGTGCTGGAATTTGTGCACGTGGCTCACAGACAGGGGTGAAGTTAGATCTCAAATCATGCCCCGAGATCTGTGCTTGCCAACCTAGGGAGCTGTAGTTCTACCTAACCCAGTCGTGCGAGTGTCCTCGTTCATATCTCGCCAGAGCACGCTCGCCATCAGTTCTTCGAACTATCGTTCGCTTAAGTTGCTCCCCTCGGTATTTACAACTGCCAAGCCATGGAGTCGAATCTTGGGAGTGGAACGCCACGAACGTCTTCGCGTCCGCCAACGAACAACGTCCCGCCTGTCATGCACGATCAGAGTTCACGGTAAGAACAGCACTGAATAAAAGCATAACGGCGGTACGTCACCCAAGTACCCGGTCGTCCTCGGCGCTCCCATTGTGGCGTTGATGCTTTTGCCTAATGTATGAGTGGGAGAAACAAGGTCGTCTTGACTTCACTTGAAGCGTAGGTCTTTTCGAGTCTTCAACCTCCTCATATCTCATCACTGTCGTTCGTTCTCACTGTCAATCGTACCGTGTCCGAAAGAAAAGAACGCCTTGCAGCGCAGAGCTCGTGCCTCCATTGATCCGGTTCGAACATCAACACCAACTGCGCGACTTCACGCGTCCTTTGCGTAGCCAGGAGTATGCCGAAGAAACGGGAGGTCTCGCCAATGGGCACCTCGAAATTCGAGAAGCCATACCATCCACCAAGCGCGAGCACCATGCCGGCAACATCACCTACTAGTCCGACATATCAGAGCCTACCCTTCTCGCGACGCGATTTCGCGCACTCTTCTGTCGCATCTACCACAGGCACACGCTCTACCGCGCCAACCAGCTTGGACAGCACAGTCTATCGGTCATCCCGCGACACAGGCTCGAAAACAGAGAGCACCTCTCGACACGACTCGGACCTTGTAGACAAAGAATTCGGGGCCGACAGGCAGTCCTACGACCAAGGAGAAGACGGCTGGTCCGCAACGACCAAATCAAACAGTGACCTCACTTCGGATGACCTACCTTCGCTCGAAACTCTAGCCGACGTCGTAGATTTCCCCATCTACGACGAAGTCGGCAATTCGCACGCCTTTGGCTCCCTCTTCGACCCCACCACAACAACCCACCAGCGCCAGCTCATCATATTCGTACGATATTTCTACTGTCCCGCCTGCACGGCCTACCTCAAATCTCTCGCTGCAGGCATCCCCACGCAAGACTGCGCCAACATCCCCACCCCCACCTCCATCACCATCATAGGATGCGGCCATCCGGATCTAATAACGCATTACAAACAATTCACATCCTGCCCCTTCACCATCTACGCCGACCCCACCCGGACGCTCTTCCAACGTCTCGGAATGGGTTTGACCTTGAAGCTCGGGAAGCGGCAGCCGGAGTACATGGCTAAAGGCATGCTCGGCGCGAGTGGAGACGAGATAAGTATTATCAAGAAGAGTCTGCAGGATCCGGAGGGGATCCGGAAGAGGGATCTGCTGAGGGGTGGGCATCCGATGCAGGTTGGTGGGGAGTTCTGTTTGAGGGGGGCGAGGTGGTGTGGTGTCATCGGATGAGGGATTATCGGGGGCATGCGGAGATTGGGGCGTTGAGGAGGTTGGTTGGGTTGAATGAGTGAGGGTCGGAGGAGAGTATCTGAATGTGCTGTCAGTGCTGGTAATGACGCCCGGTTTTGAGGACGACAAGATCCGGCGAAAGCACGCAGAAGAGGTCAAAGGACAACTCTCGGGGCCTTTCGACTGCTGTGCGTTCGCCACACGAGGTTGGAGATGGTTCCAGACCATGCTGAGGACTCCGCGCAGAGACGTCTGGAGAGACGACTTTGATAGTGAAGAGAATGCAGGTGAAGCACGGATGCGCACATGAGGCCAGGCTTTGCTGGTGCGCGGACGGAACTGCGAAGTCCGGGGTGCTGCTGGTCGGCGAAGGAGAGTAGAAAGGACGGGAGGTGAGATGTGGACGGCATGAGCCAAATGGTTCCATATGCCATCAGCTATGCAACGCAGTGTACAAGTCGTCAGCGGATACGTTCCGAGGTTGCCACAATTGTGCGACTTGCGTCAAGTGTACAGTCGACCGTACTGGCCAGAAGAAGGACAGCTGAGGTACAAATGATGACGCCGAGTCATTCGTTTGCTTGAAACCACATCGACCATTCCACCCTGCCCTTATGGCCTCTCAAGTATTCACAGTCATGCCCACAGACACGATTGGTAGGTCTTAGCAGGCAGTAATGTCTGCGCTGACCAGCTCTACATCACTGCGTACCTCACCAAGGCAGCTCATACCCCTCTCGATGCCAGAACATGCCCGTCTCCTCGATCCCCTTGCTCATCATGACCTTCCACAGCTTGCTCGCAGCCTCATCAGGCATCACACTCTCAGGGTGTGGTTCCGAACCAGTCGTGAGATTGGACTTGACGAATCCAGGGTGTAGCAACGACACCACCACACCCTTGTCCTTCAGCTCCATAGCCATGCTCTTCCCAATACTGTTGACCGCCGCCTTGCTCGCTCTGTACGCGTATGTGCCTCCTGTAGAGTTGTCGCCAATGCTGCCGACACGGCTGCTCACGATGCCTACCCTGCTGCCAGATGTTGCAAGTAGATTCGGCAGGAGTGCTTGGGTAAGCAGTAGAGGGCCATATGTGTTGACGGCGAAGATCTTCTCGAGCACGTTGATGTTGACTGTTTCCAAGGCGTCTTGTTCTCTTGGGGCCATCACGCCTGCTACGTTGAGCAATACATCTACAGGCTTGTCTTGAAGTTGCGCAGCGAAGGCTGATATGGACTCAGGCGAGCTGACGTCAAGGACGTGCAGTCGACACTGGAGAGCTTGAAGGGGAGGACCGGCCTCTCTGTCCGCGGCGTGGACATCGTAGCCCTGGTTGGTGTTAGACTATGGTGATATGAGCTGTTCTTTAGTAGATGGTACTTCGTCGATTAGGATCTGCGCGAATGCGTTCCCAATGCCGCTGTTAGCTCCTGTGACCACAGCTGTAGGCATAGTAGCAGATCAGTGTATGAATCGTCTTGAAGAGTACGAAGCATAGTATGCTTGACATGTACGGGAAGCAGCGGAGAGAGCTCCAAGTGCTTATGACGTTGCTTTTACCATTCCTTGGTGTCAGCAACAGCTGAATGTTGCCTCGTCCTTCCTACCTGTTGGTATTGAATGATCAGACAGGATCTGACGATGACCTTGCTACGACTGTGGGCACATGTATGGGTTTAAGTCGAAAGGTGTTTGCAGCAGAAATGAAAGGAAAGCCTGCGCTTTGACCCCGCCTTGATTCAGCGTACCACCCTTGCTCTCTATCCGTTGAACAACAGGGAAAGTCAGCCTGACTGCGTTTCTGCTGCCAGAACAGGCAACTTCTGCGTCCATTTCGAGCCGCAGCACCACATTGCATAACTTTATGCTTGAATGTTGAAGAAGTTTGGAGCACCGCTGGGATCACGGGTAAAGAGAACACGGCTTCCTACAGCAAAGTCGCTCGGCACCGTGCTCTTGTCATACAGGACTTTCTGTCGATCTGCTAAGGTCTGCATTGTACAAAACAGGGCCGTGTAACCAACAAGCTGTCTAGCGGTGTCTGCAGCAACATTCATGTGCGATGTCTTGACGCGGAAATTTCTATTGCCCATCAATCGTGCACATTAACGTTCAGATCATTTCACAAGAGTGTGTCAGACCTACGGTGAATGGGTTCCAATTCGATCCCGCGGAGATTGGCAGACATATCTTTCTTGGCAACGAAGGACGACCGCCGGAAGATATAAAAATGACCGGTAACGCCATGCACAGCTATGCACCAGGCGCATTCGCATTTGCCTTCCAGTTCCTCTTAACTCTATCGCAGTGAGATATCGAATATGGGAGGACTAAGCTTGGCGGACAGCAGCGTTGAAGACCTCGACAACAAGGATCGAGTCAGGGTCCTTAGTATTATCAACAAGTTTCGTGAGCTTGGAGTGAACGAGGACATATCGCTCCTACAGCTCAGTTTGTATCATTCCCGTGGGAGTCAAGACTGACCTTTCATCCAGCTCGTTGTTGTTGGGGACCAGCCGAGCGGAAAGTCCTCACTCCTCGAGGGCTTGACGGGACTCAGCTTTCCTATTACCAGCGAACTCTGTACATGTTGTGCGACCCAAATTGTCCTTCGTCGCTCTCTAACCGATCAAGGTTCTATGAAAGTTTCCATTCTGCCCGATCCTACCGCAATCAATGATGAAAGCCAAAAGTCGCACCTACAGAGTTTTGCTCGCGAGATCGAAGGCTGCTTTCTAAGCGCAGCAGACTTTGAGAACATTCTTAATGAGGTAAGAAAGGTAAACCATATTGAATACCATTGCTGAGCATTACATAGGCTACAGTTCACATGGGTCTCCCGGCTGCGAGCGATCTTGCTATAGCGGACCTTCCCAAACGTTTCTCCGACGATGTCCTCAAGGTTGAACTCAGTGGACCTGAGCACCACCACTTAAGTGTTGTCGATGTTCCCGGCCCGTTCCACAGTAAGCGAGAGGAATTTTGCTTTCTCAACGCCTACTAATCCTATAGATCCTACCAAATACCGGACTCAGGAGGATCTTGACATCATTCGAAGACTCCTAGAGAGTTATGTTGTCGACAGGAGAACCATCATCCTGTAAGACAACTCGATTTCACTAAAGAAGGGAGCTAATAATATTCAGCGCAGTCATGGATGCTCGCACAACTTGGCGAACCAAGAGGTGTTTCGAATGGCAAGGGCAGCTGATCCGTAGGGGAAAAGAACAGTTGGAATCATTAGGAAGTGTGATGCACTACAATCGGGAGATGAGCAAATGGTAGAAGTGCCTTAACCTCGCGAGTTCTCAGGCTGATTGCGCGTAGGTTCTGAATATTGCTCAAAATTCTATAGAGCGTTTAACTCATAGATGGTTTGCGGTCAAGAATCGATCGACTCAGGAGATTCAGAACGGTGTGACTATCTAGCAACGCTACCGGAACGAGAAGAAGTTCTTCGACACTGCACCGTAGAACGCGCTTCCGAAACCCCGGATCGGCATCTCGTCCCTGAAGACGTTTCTAGGAAAACTCCTTTACGAACACATCCAAGGAGAATTTCCAGCGCTCGTGCAAGAGATACGGACGCTGGTGTACGACTCTCGTGTGAACCTCGATGCCCTTGGCTCACCAAGGCAGACGACTCTGCAGCAGAGGCAATTTCTCTCTCGAATCGCTACGAAGTATCAGAGCGTTGCTGCCGATAGCTTAAGGGGAAATTACGACAGCGAGTGGGACGCAAAGGATTCTCGTAAGTTACGAATGCATCTTCATCTCCAGAACGAGCAGTTTGCTATAGTGATGACACGTGAAGGCCATACTCGAGCATTTCGGAACGTTGATGATACAGTTGACTCGAACTACGGAGCCCATTCGCAGAATGACGAGAGCATCTACACCTGGATCCGACAGCGATGTCGGGAATCTCGTAGATCGGAGCTTCCGGGAACTGTGAATCTAACGGTACTAGAGAATCTCTTCCGGCAGCAGGCAGCAGGCTGGCGGACCATAGCGACAACCCACTTGGACACTATCGACCAAATCGTCTCCAAGTTCAACGAGCGAGTCTAGCAAGATCTTGTCCTTGAAGAAGATGTACGACGCGATTTGAAACCCGAAATGTACGTTCAGCGAGAGAGGCGTGGACGGAGGCGTCCAAACAATTGAAGCTACTTCTTACGGACGAGACGAAAGGCACACTGCAGACTGTCAATCACTATTTCGCCGATACGCTAGCTGCAACTCGACAAGACCGTGTCCTTCACAGACTGAAGGGACTTGGATTCCAAGACGGCGGAATGTACTAAGTGGATCTTGCTTAGATTACTACTGTCGCCCACCTGAGCAACGAAGAGCAAGCCGTCTACGACATTCACGATATTCTCAGGGCCTACTACAAAGTGGCGATCAAGTGACTGGAATCATTCTTGTTCCAGGGTTGAAGATCTTTCTTTGGGAACCACGGTTTCGAGCTTCAGTCGGCACCCATTGTCTAGGAACGTTCGTGCAGTTCTTGGCAGAATATTGCCGACAGACCTTCGCGTACTCTTGTAACGTTACATCGACGTTCACGAGACCGCGAGCCCGCGATAAGGAGAAAGCTGTCGCGGCACCGCCGCCTTGCGCTCACGCCTTGAATGGGAATCTCCTACAGTACCTTGTCATAAGTTTGAAGCCGCTTGGCAATTTCAGCGCGTGGATTCGACCTTTCTCATCTTGACGCTGTAATTTATGGTCTTTGCACGCACATCATGCCGCGACCACGAACTCTTCTTGCACCTCTAGATTCAAATTCGCGCCGTAAGGAGATCTCTCAGACACATTGCGCAGAAATTATAGGTGCTGTCAAATGCGGCGTGCCACGCAAAAGAGATTGCGACGACGCTCGGCAATCCGTACAAGAAGGTCGATACCACAATCCGGCGCTCCCCTTTACGCGTCAACCATACCTCTAGACGACGGCTGGGTGCTCCAAAAACCTATAACCTGCCAGATGAAAGGCATATCCTTCGAATCGCGCATCGCAATCCTAGGATCACTTATACAGAGCTTATAAACCAGACTGGAATTCCTTGTAGCAGGCCAACGCTATACCGCATCTTTAAGAAGCACGGGACCACAAAATGGCTGGCACAGAAGCGACCTGGGCTTACTGAAGAACACGCAAGGCTACGCCTAGCCTTTGCACAACGCTACGTGTCTTTAAGCGCACAAGATTGGCTTAAATACATCTTCTCATACGAGTGCTCGGTCGAGCATGGAAAGGGCAAGCAAAGAGAGTGGATTTTTTGAACGCCTACGGGGAAATCGGACCATGTAATGCTACAGGCATTTAAGAAGGGCAAAGATGTCTCAGTTATGGTTTGGGCCGCTATCTACGGTGACGGCAAACGGGCTAAATTGATCGTTATGGGTCGAGACTTCGGCGCAAAAATAGGGCTATTCGGCGGACTCATATATCCGCACACTCGACTAAGGCCTTCTCCCAATCAATACGGAGGATCTCATCTTCATGCAGGACAACGAAACAAACCACAAAGCCCACAAAATAACGCGTTGGTTCCAAATACACGGCATTGAGGTTCTGCCAGACCAGCCCCCATACAGCCCAAATCTCAACCCTATCGAACACCTCTGGCTTTCCCTGGAACAGGGTATTTACGACGTCTGTCCGCATCTTGATAGTATAGCCGGCCCCGAGGCGCAACGCGCCAAGCTTGAAGAAGTTCTGCCGCAGGCGTGGCATGCTATTCGAGACGAGTATGTTACGTCGGTACTTGAGAGTATGCCTCGTCGCATGCAGGCTGTTATTGATGCAGAGGGATGGCAGACCAAATACTGAGTTAAGACAGATTATATTCATATACAAACTGTCCGTTTCAAGATGTTAATGCCTATCTAAGTTGATCTGATGCAATAGCATCGTTGTAATGCCGTTATGGTGTTGGTGTCTCAACGCCAAGGCTTCAAACTTGTGACCTAGTACTATAGGTATATAGGAGCAAGCATCTCGAGTGTTCAACACATGCTTCAATCTTACTGCAAGGTCGAAGCCATTCAGACTTGAGTTATCGTACCAAATCCCCGCATCACCTGATCTACTCTTCAAAGAAGTCATCTACGCGACTACTGCCTGGCAGGATCGCAACATCGGCGCCTTGCCCAAGACAGGGTTGCCGTGAAGCTTGCATTGACAATGTCAGCCTGTTGTACCCCGTAACAGAACAAATCCTGATGTTGCTCTCCGTACACAATCCGAAAATTTGCCGCGTAAGCAAGAAGACAAGCCCAATTCGTTGAGATGGCAGTTGCATGCCAGGAAATCGATCATGATATCTCCACAGTTGGAACGCAGCGGGCTGCACTTTGCTTAGGAGCTAGAGAAGGCAATTTCGACACTGTCGAAAGGAGCAAAGTAGACGAAACCGTGGCTAGGTAGTAACTTATGTCGCATACCCTCTCACACGTCCCACAAACTCCAGCCATGTGACGTCGCGGTCTTTGCGTCATACGCTGCTACATTGCCCCAGAGGTACTTCTTCGCTCCGAAGCTCAGGAGAGGGCGACCGTCACCGATGTAGTGCGGGTCGCGGCCTTCTGCTTGCCATGACGATTTCCACGAGTCTTTGACCAGAGGGGACCCGCAATCTTGCTTGTGGGCGGACCAGTGTTTCCTCTGGCAGTTTGCGCTGCAATACTAGAGCGACCGTCAGGCAGGTTCTTGTGAGCGGATTATTTTTGCTGAGCGGCAACTCACCACGACCAGCAGGCAGCCTTTGCAGACAAGCTTGCCTTCGCCCTCACACTCAGCGCAGACAAGGTGTGACATCGTCGCCTGCCTCGATTCGAAGAACGGCATTCAAGGGTCAAAGGGTGTGCCCAACAGGTGGAGTTCAGCCCGCTGCAATGAGCTTTGTATGCTGACAATAATGTAGGAGGTCAGGATGGGTTTGCGAGACAAACGACGCCTCGAGATTACAGGTTGCACAAAGGCACGTGCTTTGGTACCTGCTTTCATGTGTCGCACCTGCCGCTTGCCGAGCTCGTACCTGCGTCTAAAACCTCACTTTGTGATGTGATTTCGTGTTCTTTGCCCTCTAGACCGAGCATCGTGCAGCTGTTATGTCGGACATAGTTCCAAGGCCTTCCTGCGTCCCTTCTCACAAGCAACTTAGTCGATCGATAAATGGGGACTGACGCAACTCTAGCCGCACTTCTATCTTGAACCGCGATATCGAGCGGACGAATTGACAATGTACCTCTAACGCTTCCCACGTTGGTGGATAGAGAGAACTCTAGTGACAGTTTGCAATAACGCCGAAGACCCAAATGCGGCCAATCACTCTATCGCAGCTTGTCCCTGTCCTCCACAATCGCGACCGGGCCCTCGTAGATCTTCTTCGCATGCGTGAAGTACAAGATACTTCCGACGCCCATCAACCCTATAAACAGGACGCACGCCCAATTGAAGTTCTCTGCATTGATGCTGTAAGAGTTCGGCCAGAAGCTCCAGAAGAAAGACCAGCACGAGTATACCAGCGCACAAGCGTTGATGGGCAGACCCAACTTCCCGAGCGACCAGCGTGCGGGCGGGAGGTACTGTCCTCGTATCCTCCTGAGCAGCACGCAGGTGATGGAAACGAGGTAGGTGGCCATTAGAGCGACGGTTGACAGCGACAGCAGTGCGTTGAAGGCTGCCGTACTGCCGATGTTGATCAGCGAGACGGCGCAGGTGAAGATCATCGTGAAGACGATTGAGTTGAGCGGGACGTGCCACTTGCGGTGTACCTGGCCCAGCCAAGAGGAGAACGGCAGGCCGTTATCGCGAGCAAATGCGAAGGTTTGGCGGGACGTTGATGCCATGGAGCTGATGGTGATCATAATTAGGAGCAATAAGATGACAGCCGTCATGCCCGTGGTGCCGCTCTTGCTGCCGGTCGCTTGGCGGAAGACGTAGATGAAGGGATAGCCAGTAGGATCGTTGACGGCGTCGTCGAGACTGGTGATGCAGAAGAGATAGGACACTAC
>JAABUL010002977.1_pt1 | contig 26475 bp, 24 predicted proteins | sample 5559151 | NCBI WGS metagenome assembly JAABUL01 (sample SAMN10711876, study PRJNA513368) | rock metagenome | isolation source: Antarctica rocks | place: Antarctica: Victoria Land, Pudding Butte sud | reverse complement strand
CATAGCTATGATAGTTCGTTTCATCCCACAAGTGATGATCGACTGCTGACATGGTAAGCGGCTCTTAGAACCATTGGACAAGCTTTCGCAACGAAATATACTACCGCCCAGTGGGGGTGTTATGTGATATCGCCAAGCGTCGGCTGCTTTAATGCTGAGTTGAAAGACAGCATGCGGGCAAAGCCACATTTGTTCTAGGGTGACGAAACCACCTTCGTTGACTTTCCAGAGGACCTACGGTGCCTCTTGAAGCAGCTTCTGCCTGACATCTCTATTTTGGTGGCCGTGTACCCTCGGTTCGAGACTCGCGGTAGCTTAGACGACTGTGTATCGACATTCAAGCTTTGTTATGCACGACTCTTGCGTTAGAAAAGCTCGGGTTATCCTGGCAAGGTCGTTGATACAGGCTGACAGATATGATCACACAACATCATCTTGCGTCTAATACTAGCATCATACTCATTGGTCATAGTATGGGCGGTATTTTTGCGACAGAGAGCATTCTCTCAAGCGTATCCGCCCATACATCATTCAGTATCTCCATACTACACTAGCTGGACTGCCCGTGGGGGAAAGGCGACCCTTCATATGAGGAGAGGTCAGCCGCACGTTCCATGGGTGGTGCAACGATAAATTAACTCGCCATCTGCATCCTTCACCACCTCCTGCTTGTCAAGCGACTCGTGCATCGACAATGCTCAAGGATCGGCGTATCTAGAGGGCAGCACTCAATTCGACAAGGCTGTGTCTTTCAACGTTGTTGATTCCTTGTGTTTCAGTAGTCGAAATCCCGTTGAGATCGAGGTATCCTAGAATTCTGCTAAGCAAGCAACCTACGGATAGACAATGGCGTAACTGAGATATTGGTATGCAGCGAAGCGGACAAACGAAACCTCGACTCAGACCCAAATACCTCAAAACGAAGGAGAAAATGTCCGGACAATGGCATCGCGACGCTTCCGCCAATGCTACCAACCTCAGATGGAACGTATACCACACCGGAGACGAACCGATATTATCCACCTAAGCGAAGTCAGCAGGGTTCAGCGTCACGCATCCCCTCATTGCAGCACCTCCTCATAGATACAAACCCTTTACGCTCCTTTGATTATAAGGTCAGCTCTGGTCGATGTGATGGCACAAATGCAAGCAATAGGAGTGAGATGGCGATAGACGACACCGCTCACCAGGGCTTTAGGGATCTCGAAAACAACTCGCTCAGGGATCCATCTTGAGTGAAAGCCTGCAGTATAGTAGCCAGTTGGGAATTCCACCAATCTCACTGGAAGGAAAAAGATATCCTTGGTTTTGGGCACATGCGAACGATGGCAGCTGCATCCCTTGGTTTCCCATTCTTGACAATACGCTGGGGCCTGCGCTGGGGGTGGCAGACGATGGCAACAACGTCCAAGACTTCGAAACAAATATTCATCTTGTGTTATAGGAAGGTTCTTATGCTAGGTGGTTGATATCTGAGAATTTAATAATACGTCACTACACGTTCTGTCCTTCGGATACATCAAGCGAGTTCAATCATTCTAGATGCAAGAGTAGCAAAGTCCCTCCTGTTTTATCCACCGCCGCTGGTTTAACATCTTGAAGTACTTCCCAAGCTTTTCCCTCGTCCCAATTCATAGCGACACTCTGTCCCGCTCGGGTTATCATACTAGCTGGCAAACCCTCCTTCTTGATTGGGACGGCGATCAAGGTTGACTCTAGATATTGGGTGGTAGCACCAGGAAGAAGCACTACGACGATAATTCCAGTGACTTTTCGGGAAATCTATTATTTTATAAGCTTCGATTGCGTTGACGCTCCTTGCCCTCTTCAGTAAAGACATACCTGTTTCTGCAAGGATTTGATAACCTTCATACTTTTCTCTCCCGCCAAAAATCTCTCGGAAGGAGCCGTGGTATTGAGATCTAGAGCATCGCATTCTCTCTTCGCGGCGTCAATCAGATCAGAATTAATGTCGATGCTGTTACATACACGGATGACCTCTGGATGGGAAGGTATAGTGGGCTATAGACCCAGGTGCGCCAAGATAAAGCGTCTAGCTTTAGAGTATGTCAGTCCTGCCCATGGATAGCAGTTGGAAGACCACACCTTTAGAATTTTCGCTGACTGCTGTATCGCATCGAAGGGGTGAAAGTCAGCTACACCATTCCACACCACCGCCCCTCCCCATGGCCTACTACAGTTACGCCATCATCGGCACCAACTCTTATGCTCCAAGCGCCAGCTGCCTGACCCTACATGCTTGCCCTCTCACCACCACCCAGACTCACATCGTCCGCGGAGTCTTGACAGGCGCAAGAATATCGATCTCAGGCATATTCGGACATGAGTCTTCGGCTATGAACATAATAGCTTCGGAAAAGATTGTACAGATGGCCTTGAACGCGAAATATCGTTATATCTACAAAAACCCAGTAAGTAATGATCCTGTAGACCCGGAGATCAACTCACTTGACGCACGATAACATCTTCTCGATTCCCTGGCGCGGGGAATATCGTAGTGGCACTGAGAGTCGCCTGTGAATCCAACATGTCCAGCCGTAACCCGCCGAATGGCATCTCGAGATCTTGTATCACATGAACAGTTGTGACCGTATAGAAAGCGCCTTGGTGAACAAGTCTTTGCTCTTTGACGGAGATGACTATGAAGATGAGCTGCGCTCGATTGCGAAATCCATGGTGGGGCGCTGTCGATCACTGCCAAGCCGCTGGAGTATCTGTACGCGCGCCAGCGACTGGCCGGAAGCCTCCTTAATTTTCTACGCTCCATTATCGGCTTTCGACCTTGCACAGATTAAGCAAAATGGTGTGAAGTATGATCATTCGACCCTGAGAAGCTGCAGTGCAGCTAATATCTCATTGATTTGGTCAAACCATGAGCGATATCATTCACAAAGCTTGTAAATGGCCTTGTCTTCCCTCTCTTCATCCCCAAAGCTATTCGACTTCTCAATTCTCCAGCGCTACGGCAGTGCTCCCTTCAAGCTCGCTAACTTAACACTCTCGGTGGATTGCTCTCGAGTCTCTTGTAAAGTAGCTTTCCTTTGAATGGATGACGACCATGTCCTGACAAGGTTACAGGCAGTGCAAAGTCCTCGAAAAGCTCCTTATCCAGGAATCTTAGAGCCAATTACCCTCCTTACAAAGTCCTTCGCTCTTCTCCCCTTAAACGTCAGCACCGTCACAAGCGACTCGGCCATGGGTCAGCTATGACTACATGTTCAGATTCTTCGAGCTCCGCCATCCTGTCGCTAGAGGCTCTGGCTAGGAAGGCCGAGTATACCGCCGAAGCATTCGATTCGGAATCCAAATGCTACCTTTACGAAAAAACAGTACCACGCAGTGGATTCTGCCAGCATGCGTATGTGGGAACTTGTAGCAAAAATTGCAGACAAAATTGATCATCTGAAGGAGGACTATGTAAAATGGACGGAAGAGGAGGGCAAGGCACTCGCGGCACAAATAGTTTCAGCTTGAGGGTATCTCATCGTACACAGGCGACTGAAGGTTGTTCCAACTTTTAGAAGAAACGTTACGCTGTTCTTCGATGGTCCTGAGGATTTTACGATCGACTCCAGCTCGGTCAAGTCAAAAAATAAGCTCACTCGTACCAGGTGCGAGTGGATACGTTGCTTGAGTCCTCATGGGATTATCTCTTGGGCAGCAGCCTTCCCCCTACAGTCTAAACAAGAGGTTTTATGCCGGACCATGCATTTGATTATCTCATCGAGAATGTAGAACCGAAGGGAGTCCGAGCATGGCCGATAAAAATTGTCGAGATTCTGCGCGCGTTCGCAGCGGATGAACCTCTTCGGCGATCTAACAGCTACAGTGCATATCTCGAAGGTCAAGTCAGCTCAACGTAAAGATGATAGGTGGTATTCTGACAGATAAGCAGCTTTTGATAATTGTCCTGTACCCAGCAAAGATTCGGCAATATTACAAAAGCGCAAGCATATCGACGGAGGACAAGAAACAGTGCCAATGCAGACCAATGGGCGTGAGTAGAAATCAGCTGCCATCATACATATGGCACTGCTAACAATATCTACCAAAGAAATTAAGTACATGTTTTCGAAAGCACTAATTAGTCAGATACCACTCTTGGGCAACCTACTCTCCGACGCAGTTCAGACCAGTCATCATTGGAGAATGGAAAGGAGCCTAGGGGAACCGACGACGGATTGCCTGACTACAATGACCATCTCTTTCACTTTGTGGGTCGGTCCAGATACGGGAGATCAAATGACCAACATATTCAAGCTATGGCCGACTTGGTCATCTTTACCGAGCCATCTATGACTCTAACCTTGTAACCCCCTGGGAACATGATTCTTCCCTTCTTCTGTGATGTTTCCGTGATCCCAGTATGGTTTGCTGTTGTCCGCTGTATTGGGATCATAGACCGTGAACAGTGTACCTTTGCCTGTCATCCATCTGTCGTGATCTACCGCGTCGAATGTATGCAATGATAGATTTTCTTCTTCTCCTCTGAGTGCTTTAACGCCACGCTATATATGCAAACTTGAATTAGCTTCATGTATGTATTGAAAGAAATTCGCCCGCTTAAGAAAAGAGCTGTGGAAGGAGGAAAGGAAGAGGGCGATGTGAGAAGAGCTCTGTTTTAAAATGATTCTTACTAACCCCGTTAGCTTGAAGAAGGCTGCTATATCCATGCAAAAAACCGGGCTCTTTGGTCAATTCAGAGCCCACAATGAAGAGGATAATTAGATTACACGACGTCAAGTGCATGGGACCAAGAACATACTCAAAAGCATGACATACGAGGTAGGGACTAAGGTAATAGCGCCCAAACGAACTGCCCCATTAGGAAAACTTGCACGAAAGGCGTATATAGATGACCAATCAGGCCTCGAAGAGGCCTGATTGGTTGATTGGTTTTAGCCGTATAGCGTACCCGATTGCGGTAGGCTCCGAGTGCTTAATGAAATAATCAATCAATCAATCAAGCATGGAAATCTACAACAGTCGGGTACGTCTACCAAAATCTCTCTGAGCAGGATACCACGATAGATATCAAACAACAGAAGCGATGGCAGATCTCGAAACAGCTATTCAACAATATCAGGAAGCTCTTGATAACACACCAAATGATCACCCAGATCGAGCAGGTCGACTACATTCTCTTGGAAAAGGATATCATGGTAGATATCAAAGAACAGAAGCAATAGCAGATCTTGAAACAGCTATCCAACGATATCAAGAAGCCCTTGACAACACACCAGATAATCACCCGGATCGGGCAGGTCGACTACAATCTCTTGGAATCGGATATAGAAATAGATATCATGGAACAGGAGCAATGGCAGATCTTGAAACAGCTATTCAACGATATCAGGAAGCCCTTAATAACACACCACATGATCACCCAGATCGAGCAAGTCGACTACATTTTCTTGGAGCCGGATATGACGATAGATATCGAAAAACAGGAGCGATGGCAGATCTCAAAACAGCTATTCAACGATTTCAGGAAGCTCTCGATCATTCATCATCCTTTATTCCCGTTCGATTAGAAGTCAGTATAAAGTTACTCAAACTATATACCGAAGTCAAAAACTGGTCGTTGGCATATCTAGCTGCCTCTACCGGGGTATATCTTATCCCTATGCTCACACCTCGCTTTCTCGAAGATAAGGACAAGCAAAATTTGCTTACTAAGGCTGTTGGCCTGGCTTCTGATGCGGCAGCAGTCGCTTTGATAGCGGAGAAAACACAATATGAAGCAATTCAACTCCTTGAGGTTGGCCGCGGCGTCATCTTAGGATCTTTAAATGAAATGCGCGCCGATATATCGGATCTTCAGCTCAAACATCCCCAGGAAGCAGAAAAATACATCCAGTTTCGCAATGAACTTGATACTCCGACGGCGTCAACACGCCAAGTTAATCCATTCAACGTCCAGACAATGCTGACACGTCACAGTGATCGGCGCTATGATGCAGGGCAGGATTAAGCTCTTAATTATTTCTTGCTTTTTAAATATAAAAATCTTATTTAGAAGCTAATTATGACTAATTATTACATAGTAGTGACTCGCGCAATATTATTTAATTGCGTTATTATAAATTTGTTATAATCGTAATAAGTTTTAACGCCCTTTCATTACTTGTCGTAAGAGATATTTTAACGAATTATGATACAAAGTTTTTTATAATTATTCGTTTTATCTTGCTTGCGATATTAAGTTTGCATCTTATTTATCTTTAATGTTTCGAACGAAATATAATTTTCTAGCTTCAATTAAATTCTCGTTTGTCAATTATAAAATTCTTGCTCGAGAGCTAGTTATTATTCGTTAATAATAAAATTTATAATAGTAACTAGCATAATATTATCTAATTGCGATGAATTTATTATGTAATTTATTATAAATTTATCATGATTATATTATATTAGATCTTAATAATCTTACATATCTTATCGCAAGCTAAGCTTTTTTAAATTAAAACATAAAGATCTTTTACAATCTTTAATCTTATTTCTTTTGTAATCTTAAGCTCGTATTTTGTTTGTTTTTAAGATTTGATCAAAACATGCTAATAAAGCTTTAACTAATTGTTCGATCGTTAATTATTAAATTCTTGTTTAGAAGATAAGATAGTTATTATTAATGAAAAAATAATACTTATAATAATGATTAGCGCAATATTTTAACGTTTTTTCGTTGCGTACGAATTAAGTCGTTACGACTCGTTGTTCGCAAAACTTTAATCGCTACTCTTTACATTTTACTTCGCAAACATTCTAGTCGAAAATTAATCATTTTTAACGTCTTAATGTAATGTTAGTCTCTAATGATTAAATAGACACGTTAGCGTCAAGCTCTCGTAGCGACGACTTGGCGTCGATGTAGAGTTTTCTCTCTAAGAATTCTCTTCTAAAATTCTTACGAATTAATGCCTTTACGAATGTGACGATAACCAGGTTGATATTGATAGTAGGCTAGACTGTTCTATGGGTTCACTGGTCGAACTCACCATTCCTTCACTGACTGCGAATGGGACAACGAGTTACCCGTCCCATGCAATGCGACGCAACTCCGGGACTCGTGCGGAGGAGAAAAGTTTCAACCAGCTTCAGAGCATATCTAGTGATCCCTCTGGTAGTGTCATTTAGAGATGCTGTGAGGTGGCTGGTGGCCCAAACATCAAGTTAGAGTCCCAGCTCCTGGTGTTCGATTCTCTCCAAGCTCCAGAAAAATACCGGTTTCGTAAAGTAAGTAATAATGTCTTCAAGAATTGCTTAAGAGTTCTTTCGCACGTGATCTTTCTAATAAGTGAGTTCGATCGCTAATCCCATACGACAGACTCGAGGTTCTATGTTATCTCTTTTACCATAAGAATTATAGTGCGTTGAATCGGACGTCTAATGGGAAACTGCTACTCTAGCCTTGGCTTCCGCCAGCGAAGCCAAAACACTAAGGTATATGGAATAATCTTCATCTCTTGAATCGTCGCTCAATCTTCATGATTCTTCCTTAGATGACGGATGTCGCGGTTTGAGATTTTCCTGCCAAGATAAGAAACAAAATCTATCGATTAGTCTTAATGACCGAGAAAAACGTGGGAGTGAAATACAATGCAATCGGACTAAAGATCGACTCAGACGATATAAAGCATGACAACTTAGTGCCGGAAACGATTACTCAATGGCACGCGATCAGCACCGCAATACTTAATACTTCTCGACAGATCCATCACGAGGCATCGACCATTCTATACGAAGAAGACAATTTCTACCTTACTTTCGAAAAGTCATCAATATCTACTATAGACGTTTCCTTCGGTGTCGGCATGAACAACTTCAGACTTATGCAAAATTTGACGATAGACTTTCACGTATACACTCGATGTCCATCTAGCGGCGATGCTTGCCGACTTATGGAGACTCTGAACAGGCTAGATTGCTCATTCAGAACCTTGATCCTAGACTACTACTTCAATTGCGAGAAGGATTCGGGTCTTGTTCAAACCTATTTCGACAGTCATCAATTGACGACGAGCATCTCCGCTGTCAATGTGCAGCAAGAGGTCGAATTCAGCTTCGTCGAGAAGCTCGAGCTAACCGCTACACTCTCTGCCTGCTTACGAGAGTTCGTCCTTAGAACAGCAGCCAGCAAATCTTGGGAACATCAAAAGGATAGGGCTGCCAGCATATCGACTTGAGCTCCCCCCAGTAGTGTCTATCCACCCAGTAGTGTCAGTAGCTCAAGCCGAACCACTACCAGATGGTGTTGATCCATAATATAATCCTCAGCCTTATCAGGAGGAACCACCACCGGTACCCAGGGGGTCTTGTGTGGAAACGGGAAAGCTATGTCTGCCCCCGGCGCAACGTAGCATGTGGAACGTCTCCTGGACAAGCGCGTCTCACGCGGTAAGGACTAGTATCTTATCAGGTGAAGAGGGTACAGTCCAGGACACAACGTGTGGTACAATGTCGGTGACCTTAGTGAGATCGCCGACTGGACTGTCTATCATAGCACGCAAATCGCTACCGAGGCCTACCATTGTACCGTTTGCACGGCAAGGCCTTCCTTCAACCGTTCTTAAAGGAACAATAGTGGTGTTAGTACTTCGCCGACCACCCTCACCTCCGAAACGGGAGCACCGCTCGTCAACGTCGCAGTTGCTCACGACATGATTGCCATGAGGGCGCCAGCGTTCATTCTAAAGATGGGCAGTTGTTATGGCGGTATGCTTACTTCATGGTACGCGGTCAGCAGGTAAGTACCTTATGTACATAAGCAGGCTTCTCTTCATGGTTTAGGCCGACAAGACTCTTACCCACCTCCATTACCCATCTCCATTACCTACCAGAGCTGCATTCAAACTTTAGATTCAAAGCTACGCTGATTCTCATCGTAATCACTGATAAAGCTTGTCTTATATAAGACAAGTAAAGCAAATAGTAGAAATTAGAGCTCAATATCAAGATGGGTGGACATCGAAGGTCGCGAAAAAATCAAGACAAGGAGTATCACAAAGCAGAAGATTCCGACAAGAAAAGCGGTCATTGTTTGAGCGATTCCTCCTCCGCTTTTCTAAGTCAGAGCGCAGAGACCTTGGAAAATAGCGATATGAAGAGTTGTGAACACAATCCAGATAGTAGCGGCAACAATGACTTTCCAGTCTTATCGGAAAGTACATGGTATTTGGCGAAGCATAAGAAGTTAACCACGGCAGACGGTATAATAATGGTTGTTGTATCGAATGACTCTATGCTTGAAGAAGTTGATTGGATATTCGAAAATTGGACTCATCTAAGGCTTCTTGCAGATATTTGTTGTCGTGGTCATACAAAGGAAAGTGGTTGTTCACATAGACCAATGAGCATAGAGGACGCAGTACATTTCTGGAGAAGTAGTAAGTTTCCAACCGACTTTGAAACATTCGTTAGATTAATCGACGACCCAGTTTTGGAAGTTGCTTGACCCGAATGTTAATAACGACGCTAAGCAAGAAAACTAAGAAGAGTTCGCGACAGACATCGAAGCGCATCAACGTGTGTCTCGAAGTGCAAATACTAGATACGAAGATAGGTCAATAATGTAAGGCGTTTCTGCGTGCTAGGAATGAAAGTGGTTCGAGACACTATATCTTGTGTTTGCTCTATATTAAGCAAGACTATCGCTATTGTCACTCTTCTCCGTCTATGTACTCGCTCTAGCTAGTTTATAACTTTCATCTTTAATTGTTGTATCTGGTGCAACGCCCCTGGGGTAATAGGTGCCCAAGGCCCACTTGGCCAAAAGACCACAGTAATCATTCGAGAGTGATTACCACCTATTACACTTACATACTAGTAGAAGGATTGCGCTTGCGCGTTCGAGTGGCGAACCCGACAGCATGACATCTTAGGTGCATGGCGGTTGACTGCCGACGGTAGTGATTTTACCGGTAATGCATCTCGGAGATATCTGTAGAACGTCCAACATGGGCCGGATGCTTCGGGATGAGCATGATGAAGTCTGCTACCAGAGCTGGGCACCCCTTTTGGATCGATGTAAGGCTACCGCAGGGGCTTTCGGTTCCTATCGATCCAACCGGGAAACAAGATGTTGTACTCTAGGAGCTTCTGGTTAGGCTCTCCATTGGAATCGGGATTTTCATCGGCTATGCCTTTGTTGATCCGTGACCTAATAATATCGGAGGCTTTCTACTACGAGGCGGTGGACAAAAGTCTCCGTCACACCACCACCCACCTAATTCAATCAATTCGAGCACCTACTATATCGCAAAGGTGTGTGATACTCAGTATTGATGCGATGAGTACTAGGCGATGACATGCTTGCTTGTTGTAGCTTTAATGGCGGCGATGAGGTAGTAGAGGGGCAAAAATCGAGGTTGAGAAGTGGGAGATTAAATTTTGGTGGGGTGACGCAGACTTTTGCAAACCGCCTCATACAGAATGTAAAAGAAGATATCTGGCCCAGACTACGACAGATCTCTTCCCTCGAATATCCCCAGTCCACTCTTATGGTGGGAGGTACACAGACAGTCCCAAGCTCGTATAATATTCCGCCTTCCTCCATACGAGAATCGCACGTAAATTCTGGCTTTCAACTACTCCCAAATTGAATCAGTAATTGCTGAGAATTGGGTTGAGTCCGCCGTCTTGTATGTTCACATGTTCACCATGACCAACAAATTGTTCTTCGCAAGACTACTTGCGAATCGATGGTACAGCTCGCCGGCGACCCTGCTTCTGACGAGCGTATATCTGCAGCTGATGAAGACGAGGACAAGGTCCCTGGTCGGCAGGCCCAGCGTTGTAAACGAACCAGCACTAATGCTCTTGAGCACGAAATGTTGGTAATTCGACAACCGTGGATACTACCTTAGGGGAAAAAGGTGATGGCCAGGCACTGTGTTTGCATTGTTCGTGTATTGTAAAGTAACAAATCACATAATCCTTATTTAGGTGTAAATGAACAGACTCGTAACAAGCTCCGTGTTGTGTCATAAAGAATTCTAAAAATCAAACATCTAGTATTTGAATCGTTTGTAGTTTAAACGTCTACTATTTTCAACTATCGTGTACAGAGTGTAATTACACAGTGTGTTGCATGCGTAGTAAGAAATGAAAAAGCTAGAAACCGATCCTGCGCGTTGCTTTAACTTTAAGAATTTTCCATTGCTTTGACTTATCTTGGGCATTGAGTTACTGCAACTTTGCCATCAAGCCACGAACAATGTAATACGATGAAGCTTATTTAATCATACAACCCTAAAAAGAATGTTACGAGCCACGTATATGTTGCACACGTTACTAAATTATTACATTTAGCATTTCAAAACATAGTTAATGAATACATGTTGTATAATAGTAATTTTGGGACAAACATATGATTAAGTCAAACATGTAGAATCTAACACGATTGAGCACTATTTACGCTATGTGCACAGTATTAAATTGTTTTAGCGTCTTGATACATTTGTTTCGTTGTTACAGTGCAAACACAACACAGACACGGTGCCTGGCCACCACCTTTTTCCCCTAAGGTACCGTAACGCCCTCAGACTAGGTCAGCGGCTCGGCACTATTGCGCCGTGAGAGCATTTTACGGTACAGCTGTATTTAAGGTATTGTATGCCGTCTTCAATCATGTCTTGTAGCTATGCAGCAGAAGTGACGTCGCCTTGACCTTGGCGACCGCAGAATCACCCGTCAAGTGCCAAGTGTACTCTTTGACAAAGCTTGGTTTCATCTATATAATGCAAGTGCAAGAGAGAACACAAAAAGATAGAAGCGCTATAAAAAACTCGAAAATTGGAGCAAGAATTACTGCGGCGGAAACGACACTTTCCCCCGAGTCTTCGTATATTCTAGTATTGAAAGACACTAGCAGGACGTGCCTAGACTCTTGAGCTGTTCCCTCTTTGCCACCGAAGAAGAAGCCGGTTTGATCGACGGATATTCGGAACTTCTTGGTCTAATTCTGATGATGCTGAGAGTGATGATGCTGATGATGACGATGATACTGATGATGATGATGCTGATGCTGATAATGATAATGATAATGATAATGATAATTCGGATTGTAATGGACCAGCTCTATCGAACCACGACGATTGATAGTCCGATTGATTGTCCGCTGACCGTGACGATTGAATGTCCGACGACAATCGGTTGTCCGACGACAATCGATTGTTCGATAACAATTGATTGTTCAACAACAATTGATCATGGTCTGGAGTCTCCGTCTCCGAACGGGACGAATAACAGAAGTTTGAGCTCTCTGTCTTCTTCTGATCTGACCAGTAGTCGTATGAGATATCCGTCTTCTGATCTCCAGTTTCTACTAGTATATCTGATCTAGATTTAGTTTGAAAATTCTCATCTGCGTCCATACTGCAGCTCTTGAGTGTTCTAGAGTTGTTAGCCACTTATAAAGGTTATCGAAATCAGCGTTACGATTGCTTATTATTTGAACACAGTCCATATGCCAAAAATAAACAATGTATTATATTTAGTGTGACCGTTGGGCGGGGTGGGGGTGATATACTCAACCAAGCCCGGCCCTACGGGGCCCGTAGGATTGGATTAATGCTCTTTCGCAGTGTACGAGAACGAAGAATGGTCTTTACCCTCGTGATGCGACGACTAGGGGGTTATCCGTTTTCGCTCGCTACAGCTATGGGTGGTCGTTCCATTGGGCACTATAAGCCTGCCTGTATGGCTACTTATCCGACCGGGTGAACTAAGATTTTATATAACAATAGTTTATTGGCTAATGAGAGCAACTCACTTGGTCACAAGTACCTCAGTCCTTGCTCCGTCTTTCATCTTGTTAGGTAGAATACGGCCACGAAGATATTGCAGAGCGAGCTCTCCCCCGCCTGATAACATCTTTGTACTCGTAATTTCGAGGCCTCCACCTCTTGCGTCGTGCTCGTAATGCCACTAGTCGCGTAGCTGATAAAGAATGACGAATCGAGAAGGATGTTGTTGGCTTGTCACAATATCGGTTTCGTTGAAGACGAAGTCGCGCGAAGCTTGTCGTATCCTTTCAATCCATGTATCATGCGTGGGGTCGCCCAGAAAGTCCCTAAACCGAAGCTGCGTGGTAGCTGCTCTTGTGCCAAGTCCGAGTCTCATACACAGAAGTACTGCCTACTGTTCTTCACAGATAAAACCCCCAGACAGTATTCTTATATCTTCTCATCAACCGCATGCTGACTTCTCATCAACCGCATGCTAACTTCTCAAATGCAGGACAGGCTGGCGTGCGAGCTGCCCTCGAAAAGTGTCGGAGAGCAATGCAACTACGATCGAGTGACTAGGGTAAGAAGGACAATATTCTGAGAGATCAAGCATCTATGCTAGGTATTTCACAATTCCGTCTAGAAGACTTGGAATACAGCGAAAAGGAGGACATAAAATTCCTCGCGCAAAACCTGAGATCTAAGTTCAATTCGTGTACCCGTAGAATTATACACCAACGCGGATATAATGAAAACAATTGCGTAAGGAGTGGACAACAATGGGAAAGCCCTAGCATGTGTTCCGATCCTCCAAGGGTCGTCATCCTCTACCACCTCAATCAGTCTTCATTACTGGTAGTGGCCTTTGATGTTTGATGTTGATCTCTCGTAACAGAGAGCGCTTTTTTGCCACCTGATACTTCTGTGAAAGCGTTCGTTGGTTGATTCTTCAGCGAATATATAATGCAAGGTTTCAAGGTTCGGGAGATGTAACGCGCCTAGGGTAATAGGTGCCTAGGGCCCACGCGGGCCAAAAGACCACAGTAATCGCCACCTCACGGGAGCGATCACCACCTATTACACCTATATACTAGGTGGATTGCGCATGCTCCCGTAGGTAGGTTCAAACCCGTGGCATCACAGGAGACGACTCTCCGTGACGATAGAAATCAAGCTTCCACCTCGCGGATTGAGACTCTGGGTCCATTTTCTTTGCGAGGTCTTCTACGGCAGCACTTGTCAAGACACGGACCTCATCTATCGCGTACTTGTATATTCTTCGAAAGATCCTACTGACTTTCTCCCGTGTGAATTCTGATTCCGTAAGTTTGACCCACTCTCTATACTCGAAGCTTAGTCGATACTCCGGTCTGTTGGATAGCACAAGCTCATAGCGATGCGCATTATCTGGTATCTCAACTGCTCTATGAATGCAAACACGAATTCCCGAGTAGTTCGCGAAGACAGAGAAAAATCGTATTTTGTCGAAGAAGATTCGCTTGTGGGAGGGACCCGCATCGTTGAAAAATTCATATACGTTATGCAAGGCTTGAGATGCGGTATTGAGAGATTCCAGCATTGCTCTTCGGTCCTCGAGTGGGGCGTTTTTTGCCTCCATCGCCAAAAAATGGAAAACCTTCGACTCGCCTGACATTCGATTCTCAAAGCAGGCAAGATCTCGAGTCGCCATTGGCAAGACTCTCCACAAATCTTCGCTAATGATTGACTCTCTGTTGAAACAAATTGCAAGATCAGGCTTGGGCTGTGTCAGAAACTTTTCGTGACTAGGCATTGGCAAACAAGTCCAAGGCTCGTTTGTGCTGTACATGAGTAGCTTTTAGTAAGTACACGTTATTGAATGAGAATGACGGGCTTCTGTTTCCAGCGGGCGAACTATCTGATCGTAATTGTGTGCGTGGCGATGCCGCTTGCGAGACCACCAGAGATGCCCCAGGCGCTGCTGGCGCTGCGGGAGGCGCTGCGATGTTTTCAGGATAAATGCGAATTTGGCAGTTGGATTAAACATTGCATCATCTGATTACTAGAGAGAGTGCCAGATCATATCTGACACTAGACTAATAGTTGATTGGAACCTAGGCGACGTAGAACACTTCCACGAGCTATACTAATTGTACATACCAATTCTGACGTAGCCCAGTGTCGAGCACGTGCTAAGGCTTTCGCGACCTAAGGTAAGGAAGTATCAAGTCTTTGGGTTTGGTCTACTAGGAGAGGTCTGTCAAGGACGATGCAGGGCGAGGGCAATAATTTGTTATACTATAGCAGTGGTAGTCTTAACGATAGATTGAGTTGAACACGATCCATACGGGACGTCGTGTTCGAGATCTATATACACAGTGAAATCCCCTTGCTCACCGTGCTCGCTCCGAGCTGGGCGAGCAACCCTCGCACTTCGAAACTGTTTCTCGTGATCGTCATTTCATTCAATTTCAAAGCGTGACAGCGGTCTAAACGCCATTGCTCACGGGCTCTTGGTGTACCTGGTGTCCGTTTACACCAGATTTGGTTAAGAACGACCTCATAGCTCCTTCATTGCCCAGAACTCTGAACTGCTCGGTGAGATCTAGGACGCATTTCTGGAAATAAGTCCGATCGTCCCTAGATGCTATATCCTGACTTCTGAAGTCTTTTTCGCCCACCCTTATGCCAGGCTTCTCCTCTACCGCAGCGTATAGTCGATATTTCGGTTGCGGCCCAAAGTCTAGGCAATGTTGAAGATTGAATTGGAGAAGCTCGTTTTCCGGTGTGGCAACTTTCCCCTTGGCTCCAAAAATTGCGACCTACATTGTTCCTGCAGTCAGAAAAGCGAAGAATTTGATTGAAGTACGATAAGAACGGTCGCTTACCTCGTCATCGGATGCAGTATCAACCAGCTCAAGAGAACCCCAGATGAACTGACAGTCATCCCATACCACTTTGTTTGAGTTTCCTCTCAGGATGAAAGATAGGGCAGCTTCTTTGGCTTCGGGAGATGAAATGACGCGGCGAAGAGCCATACTAGAGAGAGGGATTTGCGAGATATATGCAAGATCCGAATTGCGTTTTTGTCGAAAGGTAGGCAAAGACCAAAGAGGCCCGTAATAAGCTCGTTGTCACGTGAGGAAACCCCTCATACGTTCTTTTTAGCAGCGCCTACGTAGGGAGATTAATCAATGAAACACAATTTGCCAGAAGCTCGTCACACTCTAGGCTCTGCTTGCTACTGCGAGTACCTCTCTTTGGTACCACTCCTTGCCGGCACCTCATGACCAGTGCTGCCAGGCCTGAGCAAGCGGCCTAGCTCACACTAGGCTGCCGGGCGCGCTGGGGTCATACGGCCATAAAGTAGTTAGCTCACTAGCAGCCGCAGACCTGATGGGTTCGTGAATCTAGGAAGTCCGTGTACTGTCCTTGTTCACCGATAGACCCTGTCATCCAATCTGTGTTGTAGGTCACTATGCGCTCACGTCACGTACATACATTTATACTAGAACAACCAAGGCTTGAGGCGTCTATCGAGCTGTGGGGATGGATCACGCAAGGCCCGCCGATGGCTGCGAGCGGATGCGACGTATGATTGTGATGTGACTTACTGAATCACTATTGTTATGAAGCCATTCTGTTCGTTACCTTAGCGGTAAGGGTTCGGCGACCACAATTGTAAGCTTCAACCTTCACACTTCGAACCTGAGCGGGAAACAAAGAGTGGAAAGCGCTTGACGTAACTTCAAATCAGCTCAATTCTTCGATGTTATATGCGCGGGTGCACGAGCAATGCCGACTGCGACTCTGTATGTTGATCCTCAACCCTGTACAAACCTTGCTTGACACGAACACGGTGTCTTTGGCGCTTATTCTTGCGCGAGAGAACTGACAATTTTGCCCTGTCAGCGGCTGATTACCCATGTCAAATTCCCCCCGGATGTCCCGTAACCAAAGCCGTGCCTGACACGCTGCACGCGCACACATGAAAGCTCGTGTCCAAGCTGAAGGGATGAAAGCCCGGACGAGTGGTACGGCTATCAGGACGCCAACAACCATCGCCATAATTGGCGAAGCATCCGCAATACCATCACTCCCTGAATTCCTGCTCCCTCACCAAAAAACCTTCTTCGGGAGACGCTACGTAAAAAACCTGGCACCTGGTGGATGTATTTTTTATTTATCTTAGGTTTCAACTTATGGTTAACATTTACATCAAGATAAACACCATACTATCCATACAAACAGTTTAAGAACCTCTATTACTGTACTGTACAGTTTAGCAAATACTTCATTCTGCACTGCACTAATCAGTACATACAGTGATTACAAGGATAGTACGCGTACCAAACTCACTATCACCAAAAAAGATTGCACACCCACAGTTTAACCATAACACCCACATACAAAAATATGTCTTTCTACTCAAAACAAATCCATATTACACGCTTAAAATAGACATACGCAAGCATCAAAACACTCCTAAAACTCCTCAAAAATCTACACATCCAAAGCAAAGACCATGGACTGATTTCTGTAGTCCTAGCGCTTGTCACAAACTACGTTCTCCAACAACTCCCACCAAAAGACACCTCATCACTAGAGATCATCTACTAATTGTAGATACTCCTTGTTACGATCGATCTCTTATAGCGAAAATATTACGAACTATTAATAGATTTGAATAATAAAGCAATGTATGCAATAAAATATGTAAATGTTGAATTGTCTCTCGAAAAGTGAAATGTGAGGGGTTGCGTGCGGATTACTCGCAAGGTAACCTAATCCTATAATACAAGGAGAATAGCTTGAAGAAGGAAAGAAGAGTCGCTCCTCAAGCGGGTAGGAGTCCTCGTACGCAACGAAATTAGCTCTTGGCATGCGGGATAGTTCCGCGCGTTGCCAATGCTGGTGCGCAACACCAAATCCATTACACGGGTCTAACCCGTCACATACGCACAGCTTCGACAAACCCAAAGTGATTGACAAGGCAAAAAGGAGAGCGTCTCGTCGATGGTTCGGATCTCCATTTCACGAGAATTGCCAAGTCAAAGAAGATACTAAACGAGAGATCCTCGATAGAAGCGCTCGTACGACGCAATGAAGTGGCATAACGAGGAGAGACATCTCGAGAGCTGCAAAGAGCAGTGAGAAGCTCTTCCTTGATGCTTGCTCGTCGTCGCGACGACGCGAAATCGCCTTAGAGCGCTCGTGCAGCTACTAAGCGACCATGCTAGGCACGCTCGGGAGCGCTAAACCTTGTTCTTGGCGAGAATCCCTCATCAAAATCTCGTCGGATGACGACAACGTGTTGTTCGACAACCCTTGATGATCTCGAGAAGCTGCTTGGTTTGTTTGTAGATCCGAGGCGTCCGATCGACGTGTTTAAGTTTTAGCCGATTCGGCTCGCGAAACATAGATGGACTCTACGTACGAAGCGAGAAAATGGACCGAACCTCGATCTGCGATGTGCGCGCGAGCGAGCATCTCTCGTCTCTCCCAATTAAATGGACTGAACGTTCGGCCCATTTATCCCTTCTGTATAGATTTAGATCTATGTAAATCTTGGATATGTCTAGAAGCTTCAGAAAGATAATTTTCGAGCGATATCAAGCAAACGAACAAAGCGTTGATACTGAAATCTATTGAATTAACATAATACTTGAGATAGCTAGTTAATACATAAAAACAAGAAAAAGCTATTAGAGCTATCTCCAATTGTACGAGACAACTTGATCCACGCTTTGCGTGAAAGTACTCTAGATAAGTGACTATGCGAACAACGACGTGCAGACGAAACGGACCACTTTATACGAAAGACTCAGAGAGTTAGTATTTCACATCAGTGAAGTCTTTCTAGTTATAAGCACTTTCTGAAAATTCAAATCTTCTATTTGAAGTGATAACACGTGAGGATTGAAATACGAGCGAATATTGGAATTAGAAGAATAATTACTTTTTCAATTCTAAGAACTACTTAGCTCTTGCAGCACGCAGCCTCTCCACCATTGCGAGGTGTCCACCTTCAGCTGCTGCTTGAAGTGCAGTTCTGCCCTCGCGTTCAGCAGCAGCAGCATTGACATCAGCTTTCGCTTGCAGCAGCTTCTCCACTACTTCGAGATGTCCACCTTTAGCTGTTGCTTGTAATCCTGAATCCAGTACAGTTTGCGAAACTTTTCCTGAACGCAGAATAACTTCTGTCAATTGTGTATATCCTCTCGTTGCTCCGCCTTTGACTAAGATTTGAAGCTTTTGTTGTGTTAATTCTATGTTAGAATCTAGTATTAGCTGAGCTAACGAACAGTGATTCTGTTCTACTATCCATTGTAGGACACTAACAGCGCGACTCTCCCAATCTTTGAACGTCCATGGCACGGCAGACAGAGTGTCCCGCCAACCAGCTTCGAATATTAGGTTGCGCCAAAGTCTCCACAGCTTCACAGAATCAGGGTCGATTCCCTGCTTAGTGTGCTGAAGCCACAATTGTTTCGCGTAAGGTAGAAACGAGTAGTGTCTGAAAGAGTTTTGCTGACGATCGATATCGATTTCACTTGTAGCGTCCTTTAATAGAACATGAACTGACTTGCCAGAAGCATTACCTCGTCTCAGCAGACTAAGAGCAAATCTATTGGCGGTTTTTCCAAGTGGTAGACTGTTCTTCACCACCGCTGACGTGATATCGGTAGTGCTGATGCTGTTGTCGACTGTGCGCGTCATTTGTCGACTGAAGACGGAGAAGTTGAGATACGTGATACAAACAGCACCTGCCTCTTCATTGGCTTTCTTGAGATCGACAAAGTGCTTATTTGGCGACTCTTGAATCGCATCTGATAGCAGATATTGTTTCACACTCCTATGCGTAAAGTGTACTGTTTCTTCTTCCTCATCTATGAAGACTAGATTGCCGCAGTACGCCACTACCTTCTTCATGTCATTAATATACGAGTTATCACTCCATATTCCTTATAGAGGTTTGGTCCCGATAGCTTCTCGAAGTTCCTCCAAGGTAAGAGGACGTTTCGCAATCGCAATCCAACGAAATATTTGTCTTCCGATATCGATGTCGTCAGCTTCAGTATAGCGAGACAGGATTCTTCTGAATGTCTCTGGAAGATCGCGGGGAAGATCGTTTAATGCAGCAAGTAGTAACTCATCTGATCGTTTTCTACGTAGTGTATGGAGTTGCAATTTGACCCACAAGAACATTTCAAGGTAAGTTTCACTCTGTTGTTTAGGATATAACGGGACCATACATTCCTTGAGCTCTCTTCTCAAGACAATCTAAGATCGTAATTATCAGAGTCGGATTATTGAGTTGCAACTCCGGTGTCTCGCCTTCCAACCATTCTTCAAGTGTGACACGAATGAATGTACGAATATCGCTAGCAATTTTGTCTTGAATCTCCATGGTTCCTAGATTAATATGCTGCTTGGTTAAGAACCTCCCCGGCAGCCAATTGTGTACATTTGGACGACTAGACCAAAAGAACTGTATGCGCAACCGGGGGAGAAGCAACAGATTATGGAAGATCTCAGCAACTTCCTTGAGCTGCGCTTCTTCGCATTCATCTAGCCCATCCAGCATGATGAAGTATTGACGGCTATGATCCAGTGTAGCTTCAAGGAATTCAATGATGGCTAATTCATCGATGTTTCTGTGATCAAGTCGAGGAAATGTATCTGCAGGCAGATGATTTACCAACTGCCTCGCAACACTCCCAATAATTGTCCTCGCTCTCAAAGATTCCTGATCGTCAAAGCGGCACAAGAAAAATGCTACGACATCTTTCGGCGACACGGTCTCGATTAGATGACCAATCACATTAGCGCTTGAACTGCATCAGCGAAATAATGTTGTAGATTGTTCAAGGGACGGAACCTTGTGACCGACTTCCCTGATCCTACTGGATTTCATTTGAGCGATGCTGGAACACGAGGGATCATTATGCACTTACACCCGCCAATCAACCAAAGGGTTTTGAGCTTTCCAGAGAGCCACATGTGAAACACTGGGTTCTCACATATCCACATCGACGTACCAGGTACGCACTCCTTGCGAATCTGTTTGTAAGCTTTGTGATAATTGTAAGTCGAAAGACTGTCCAAAGCTTCAAATTTTTTTCTCTCTGATTTACGGCGATTGATATCCAAGTGTCGATTATTTTCTTCTGCCTTGCTTACGTGATAATCGTTCTTGAACTTGGTTAAGATTCCTCGATTTTGCCTAGCCTCAGCACGTTCTATAGCTTGGAGCTCGTTTTCTTGTTTTTGAGCTTGCTTCGACGCCAAAGATGCTGATTCTCGAACTTCTTGAGATAGTCGTATAATTTCACCTTCATACGGTCCAAATTCGGCTTTGAAAGAGACCAATAGTTTTTTGGACAGCCATGGACGTACTAGAAACATCTTAACGCTGGGACCGCATTAAAGGAGAATAACGGGACTAGAAAGAAGAACATCGAATATATATACCTGGTTTTCGAAGAAACTGTGTTGAGTGCTTACAAAGCCGTATGATAGCAGCGTAGTAGTCACACAGCGTCTTCTGTAGCCCTTGGGAAGGATATAATGAGCCTAATTCACCAATTCGAGGGCATTCCCTTCCAAGGTTCATGAGGAGAATCGACAGTTGGTTGAAGTAAGACGTATAGTTATTCGCGGCCTGCAAGAGTCAAAGACAATACTTGAACCACAGAGAAGTCATACAAGTAGAGCAAGTTTCACTCCTCCCCATATTAATGCCGCAAGTTCAGGATGAGAGCTGACAAAGGTATCGGCTACCTGAGAGAATTGCTGTATTGATTCGAGGAATGTAATCAGCCTCGGACCCATACATTGGCTGCGACGACTATTGCAAGTTCTATCGATTTCAGTCGTGAGATTGATAGCAGCCCTAGCATCTGGCAATCCTTGCAAGTGAAGTCGTTGTCTCTCTGCATCAGAAAGGATCGTCTCGTATTCATGTATTGCTTGTGCAAGCTGTATTTGAGGTTTTGGTATCGCTGCATCAGCGACCACCAAATCCATATCGGCAGCACACCAAAGATGGCAAAGACGATTATGCTTTAAGGAACAGATTTGAGGTAGCGTGCACTTCGGCTACCCCTCCATCAGCCTTATCACTGGATCTACTGAGTTCTTACTGTTTACACATGAGCTAGCAGAGCATGCTCCAGACTATGTCTTGAATTATTCCGGATAGACCAAATGTCAGTAAGAAGTGGAAAAGGGCAACAGCGACCTGCTCAGTAAGAGATGTTCGATGTTCAAGACAAAAGCTAAGCCACCGCCAAGCATCGTTGTGGGGCAAAGTTTGGCGCTCTCTGCATTCGGGAAGGGTCGACGCTAGCCCTTGCCGCTTTATGTAGCATATTGCTGCAGCATCTTGTTCTTGTCTGCCAGCTTCACGTGGTAGCGCAGGCTGCCCAGCTCTTGCGCCAAGCTCTCGACCAGATCGAGGGTCGTACAGAAGACAAGAATCTTGTCGAAGAGTGAGACGCTCGCGACAAGTCGCGGCACCTCGGGTATGACGCTCTCTCTTGCTGGCAGGCTCCGAACCTCGTAGCGAATGTTGGCACGCGTAATGGTCGTACGAAGTGTCACCGGCGCCGGCGTGATCGACGCGAGGCGCAGCGCTCGCCAGAAATCGGACTCCCGCGACGGCGGCATGGTGGTTGTCAGGAAGAGCAGTTGCGTTTCCACCAGAGCGAGCTCCCACAGCTGCAGGAAGATTGTACGGAAGCTCGAGTCGCGATCCGGCAGCAGATAGCATTGGTCGAAGACGATGCGATCCAGCCGGTCCATCGTACGGAGTCAGTTTAGCACGTCGCGGAACTCCGGGCGCACAAAGGTCTTCGGAGTGACAAGAAGGATCTTGAGGTTGTCCAGGCCCGAGAGCGAGACCGGCCACTCGCGGCAGCAGACATTGTGCCTCTGATATCGCCGTGCTAGGTCCTGCCGCAGCGAGATTGGGGGCACGATCACGACGGTAATCTCGCCGACCTCCTACGAAGCCGGAAGGATGAAGAGCAAGCTCTTGCCGACGTCGGTGGGCATAATCGCCAGCAACGGACTCTCCCCGCGCAGAATCCGCGTCAGGCTCTTCGCCTGCAGAGGGCGAAGGCGGGCGGAATCGTCGTACAGGAGACGCAGCTGCTTCGGGAGATCCGCCTAGTACAGAGCTCGCCAGCGCTTGCGCATCTGATCGGAGTCGTGCAGGCTCGTGGATCTCATGCGCTTGCCGCGCGAGACGGTCTCGCCGGCCGTGGACTGCACATGGAGGAAGCGATTCCATATCAGACTGATCTCGCGGTATCGCTGCCATACGAAGGCTCTCTCCCCACTTTGATCTTGCAGCGCGCGGGCGTACGTGGTCTCGGCCACCGACAGCGAGTGCGCGGCCTGCTGGGCTATCACGGTCTCCAGCGAGGTCTCGTCCGCAGCGGGGTCGTCCTTCTCGTCCTCGAAATGGCAGCTCGTACGGAAGTGTCGGCGACTGATGTCGATCGTCAGATGTCGATACGTGAGTGGGTTGATTTTCTGCTCAAGAGCCGGCAGACTCACGCTCCGTGGTCTTCTGTACGCGCTCTGCTCCCCACTGGCGGCCCCAGCGCTCGTGCGGCCAGAGGAAGGCGGACACTTGCGAAGCAGCATAGTAGAGAATCTCAAGTCGCTCCACAAAGGGCTGGATGAGCCACAGGTATCTCAGCTGCCCGACGAGAAAGGGCAGATAGCGATGAATTAGCTTAAAATGTCCCGATAGCTCTGCTCGAAACGTGCCGTGCTACAGGCGTGGATCCAGAACACTCACGTCCTCGACGACTGCCCTCGGACCCGGTAACCGTACTCGATGGCGAGCTGCGACTTGCTTCTGGCCCCATGCGTTCTGCTTCGAGATTCCTGATGGTCTATCCATGGCTCGAGCTCAAGCCATCCGAGCATCAACGACAATGGCCCCGGAGAGGAAGGACTATCTGGATCGAGCACTAATTAACCAGCCACCAGCATGGCGTATCTGCGTGATGAGATTCCGCAAGGACGGGATTGGGAGCTAACGAAGGAAAGGACTTTACCACACGGCGACTTTGGCATATGATGGACTCCGCGGATCCTCTTGAAGGCTGGCCGATCGACGAAATCACTCAGAAGACACCACTTACGAAGATTGACCTATATGGGAGTTTGTTGTTCTATGTTCAAGACGTTCTCTGGCGATTCTGCCACCAAATCGGCAGACTCAAAGTTAGCCTTCAACTTTCCCAGGTCGACGCGCTGAAGCTACCCGGCATCGTGAAAGAGTAAGGGGGGGGGGCCGGTGCTCATTCGATCGGATAAAGGTATGATTCCAAAAGTTGATTCCCTACTTTTCCATACAGACTTTATTACCTAGAAGATTGTCTACGACTGCAACAGACATATAGCGTCTCTTAATAAGTTCGCTATCAAAAATTGAGCCTTGATATTTTGCAGCTTTCCAACATCACGCACCGTGGTTATCTCGGGCCTGAGGCTACTTTCGCTGCCTTTGGCCCGTTGCTCAAACGCAAAGCTGAAATTCCGAGTGCTACTATCGTGGCACTATTTCTCAACACAGTCCATGAAGTTTTTTCTCCACAAGACTTTCGAAGATCAATACGTCTTGATATGGAACGGTTGCGCTCATACATACCAATCACTTGCCATATGATGCAAGACGACTGCAGGTCTAATCCAGAACTGCTAAGATTAATGAGCGCACAAGTTCTTATTCGAGATTTTGATTAGTTGTTCAGCCGACTCAAACGCGAGTCTCGCTTGGACGATATCAGCAAGGCCACCGGACTGAATATGAAATCCAAAAATACTGTCATCCAGCCGTGGCCTATGCGAATCAAGAGGAATGCAACGCAACACGAATTCAACATTCTGCTTGCGTCTGGTCACAATGGCTCTGAACGGTACGTTGAATGGGAGAGCGTGGCCTAGAGCACGAGGTTAGGTTCAATTAGTTCATCGTCTCCGTCACAGCTTATGAAAGAGTGTTAATGATAGCAGACAGTCTTAAGCTGCTTGCGCGGACATCTGCATTTGGATCAACATTGATTTGGTTTTCTCCGTAAAGAACACCCGTGGCCTCGTTGTAGATAAGATAATAAATACGTAAGATTGCTAGAAAAAGGCTATTCGGGCAGGGAAATGACTGATTATCTTTAAGCCACACCATGCGTACAGTTTGGTCGGAAAGGAGTAGAAGTCGGTAAATCTTAAGTCGCAGTTCTGATGGCAAACGTGAGATTAAAGGCAGTGAAATGCCTGGTGGAGATATCTTGTTCTCCATGGCTCTGGACTCTAGGCGGCCCATACTTTTTTCCAAACCACATTCGGGTCCTGTTGCTACTTAATGATTGCATTCGGCTCCTTCCATGAGCCCGCAATAAAAGGCCTCTCTGGAGTATGTATCCGCAGCTGGAGCGTGCTTTGCCCACTGTTCAAACTACATCCGCACAGGAGAGGGTCAGGCAGTGTGCTCTATTGGTCCCTATCTCTAAAGTATCTTATGAATATGATCTGTATTCAGAAATTCCGATAATTTTTATATTACGCCGATAAGGGAATGTGTAGATGATCTTGGGTGGAAGAAAGAGTAGGACCTCGCGCACAGCTATCGTACATGTCAGCTACAGATTTTTTATATAAGAGTCAAATGCCATAGGAGAAGAAAGCGACTACCTACTTGAAAGACACTTTATGTACCAGACAACGTGTCGTTACTGAGACCCTAGAAGAAAGCTTTGACACTTGGCACTTCTCGGCTTAAAGTTGGGCCGGTTGGTGCTCCGTTACAGTGCACTTGACAGCCCATTAGTCATCTTCAAGGTCGACGCGTGATTGGTGATTGTTTCGCATACTCACCTTCAACCTTTCCAACCTCCTCGCCATCGATTTGCAGCATACGAACATCCTAAGACATAGAGTCTACTGCAGCCTAGACCTCGCGTCTCCTACCTTGAGATGGCCAACCTCTCGCAGAACGATCGCAACATCATTGCGGAGCATCCTTTGGACAAATGTCTGGATTATTTACAAAGTCCACTTCGAAGAGCAGAGCAACAATATCGACCGGGCTCACTCTCGCATGATATCACCGTCACTAGTCAAGATCAAGAATCTCAGAAGGCAATATCACGAGTCCTCTATACCTTGCAGGGTCATGAAGTTGCACTTGACCTTCGCTCCAAGATCGGAAACAGCAACATAGCTACTGAGCTATCAAGACTTTTCGGACTCGTTCAAAGCGATCGTTACAATTATGAACACTATCGTGCGCTATCACACCTTGTCGTCAAAAAAGCCTCTGATGTCGACATTTGGAACGCCGTCTTCGACCTCATCATCACAGTCTCTCGAACAACCCCTCCTACCAGCATCCCTCCCTCTTTTAACGGCACTCCCGTTACGAAATCATCCTCGTCCTTTCAAGGCAGCGAACAGACTCGGAAGATTATCGATTCAGCCATGTTCTATGAGATTAAAGGGTGCACCTACCGTAATGTCGGTGGTTTCTTTGAGAAATATTTCGAGGGACGGCCTTGGAGCCGCAAGAGCAAGGCCATCTACAATGCAGTGAAAAAGCAATACAGTGGCGGGCGTTGGACCGATTTTCCCGATCCGCCAGACGAGGATGCCGTGTGGAAATGGTTGTCTCGTTTTCAGGACAAACATCTCTCAGACTCGCGCGGCATTCTATACACAACGGAGAGCACCA
>JAABUL010002976.1_pt1 | contig 26481 bp, 6 predicted proteins | sample 5559151 | NCBI WGS metagenome assembly JAABUL01 (sample SAMN10711876, study PRJNA513368) | rock metagenome | isolation source: Antarctica rocks | place: Antarctica: Victoria Land, Pudding Butte sud | reverse complement strand
ACTAAAACAATAGTCTATAAACATTATTTTGTTTTTGCTATTATAGCAATTCTATTTACAATTCTTAAATTGTTTATTTCTACAACTATAATACTAGCTTTTGTTGTTAGCTATCTCTTGCGCAAATAAATCTTCGACACAAGATACTTGCAATATATATTCGAGAACTCTAGTATCTTTATATTTTACTCAAAAATATCTTAATAATTAATCGAAAATATAGAAAACAATTTATTTGTTATAAATATTAAAATTATTTGTCTATTTGTTAGATACAAAGACAAAAGAGCCTATTATATTACAATTTATAATATATAATATATATTTAACTCTCTTTACAATTTGATTTTCTATAGTTAGTTAAAAGATATTAATATTGTTTAGAAAATTATTAATTATAATTTTTCTATTAACGCTTAACAAGCTTAAGTAGTTAAAGACTTCAATTTTTACTTTTTAGACTTAAAAATATTTATTGCATTTTTTGTTATTATTATTGCTCTATTAACAATTAGCAAAAATGCAATAACTATATAATACAAACAACTTAATTATCTAGATAAACAAAATATCTATTAGTTAACTCGCAAAGAGACTTTTGATTTTACTAAGTTATTTTCAAATAATACTTGTGTTTCTTGCATATACGCAAAAAACAAAGCAATATTTTATCGAATCTCTATTAGATTTAGTTGCTAGAAAAACAATCTAATTTATATTGATATTATAAAATCTATATTTCTAGACAATTTCAATAGCACTTGCTACGTTTGCATTTAACTAAATAATAGAATCAAATATTTGCAAATAAAATATCTTAAGAACAAAAATAAAATCAATTTGTTAATTTTTTTTAAATACTATATTAACAAATTTAAATATAGAAACAACAAATGTACTTGCATTTACATTAACAATAACAATAAATATATAAATAAAGTTTTTCGAGTTTAACGCGAAAAGCGCAAGATATATATTAAATTAACAATTGTTATCTTTTTTAAAATAAACAAATATATTAAATGTCTTAATTAAATTTTAATGCAAAAGACTAGTATTATAATTAAAAATACTAGCTTAATTGTAAATCTCTAGTTAAAGATTATTCAAATAATTAATTTATATTGCAATATCTTCTTTATTGTCGAATATTCTATTATTTTTTTGAAGCAAATATCGAATATCTTTATAACTACAAATATATTCGACGCATTAATTAACAAAAAGAAGTGTTAAAAATCTAATCAAATACTAGTTGACAAAAGTTCTAAAATCGTATTTGACTCTTAATTCTAATAAAATACAAAAGAGAGCATATCTATTGTATAATAAATAACAAAGACAAAATCTAGCAAATATCAAAAATTTATTAGCTAAACAATAAACAAGTATTATTTAACTCTAATATTAATTATAACAAAACTAGTTGTTAAAACAACAATACGTGTTTGTCTACAATCTTATTTATACAATCTAATACTACAAATATTATTAATAAATTTCTAAATTTTGTAAAAGCTAAATTGAACAAACTCTTTATAACAATATTACAACAACAATAAAGAGTTGTTTTGCTCTCGAATTATATTAAGAACTCTAATAAGCTAGATTTATTTATTTTATCTAAAATATTATCTTTTTTAAACTCTAAAAATATTGCTTTCTTTAAATTATTCTTTAATTTTAAAGATAATATTTTTTTCGACTTTATTAACTTTAATAAGTTCTCTAAAGTTACTAAATTACTAAGTATATTTTAAAATTTATTGTTCTTAAATCTCGATTTAACGTTGCAAAGATATTCGAAACTTCAATTGTATTAAAATAAATTTGTAGACTCTTTTGCTCTACTATTTAAAACTATATTATTAAAACTATATAAATTTAAGATTTACGCTAAAGTTATAGCAAATATTTATTATAAAATAAACTAACAACTAGCTAAACAAAACAAAATTAAATTTTTAAAGAAAAACAATATCTATATTGTTTGCTTAGTATCTAATAAATATTATATATTTTGTAAAAGATAAATTTACAAAATTAAACAAAAAGTTAACAACAAAATTCTTTGCTATAAAATTTATTAAATTGTTAGAAACTTTAAACAACACAAAAATCTAAACTATATTAAGATCTTTGCAATTGTAATTAAATTTATAAGTTATAAAGCTATTTTTGTTTTTATTGCTATTAATAATTAAAATCTAGAGCAAATAAATATTGTTACTATCTTTTTCTACAAAAATATTAACAAAAAAATCTATATAAAATTGCTTTACAACTTTGAAAAAAATAAAAAAGTTTATTAATTTAGAAAAACTCTTTATAAACTTAAACAATTATCTCGAATATAATATAATACTTTTGTAGTGTTTTTTAAAAAATATTACTTTTGTTTATTAAACTTCGATCTAAGTATTTTTATTAATAACTTTACTATTATTGCTATCTATATAGACAATCTTTTAATTGTTAATATTAACAAAAAGTTTATCGATATTGTTAAAAGAATTTTTGTCAATTAATTTAAGATAACTAACTTAGATCTTATTTAATAATATTTAAAAATTAAAATTGAACACAATTTTGCAATTTAAATTCTTTATTTAAGTTAAAAGGTATATCTAGAAAAGATACTAAAAAATTACAAGATATAGAAGTGTAAATTAGTTGCTATCTTTATAAATATATTCAAAATATATGTTGTCGATTCAAACTATATTGTAAACTCAAATTATTGTTATATCTATTAATTGACAATTAATTCTCTTATATATATAATATTAGATATTTAATTAAATATTGCTTTTGTTGTTTTAGTAATAAACAAATATATTTTCAATTTTATCAATACTTACTAAAAAATTATTAAACAAATATTTTGTTATTTTCGAAATATTCTTAATCTTTGTTTTATCTTTTGTAAAAGCATTTATTTTCTATCAAACTATATTAACGTTAACTAAAGCGAAAATCAAAATATTTGTTGTTTTATCTCTAAATATATTTTTAATTTAGAGAGTATTGCTATTAATTAATTATCTAAATATTAACTAATTGTTGCTCTTTCTATTTGCGAAATCGAGTATATCGAACAAATACAAATTGTTAAGAAAATTATTTAGCTTTAAATACTATTAAAGCAATTGCAATTATTTTATTTATTTATATTGTTATTGCTTACGTCTAGAGTTCTTGTTGTTGTTAAAAAATTTTCTTCGATATTCTTGACGCTATATCTAGTTGCTATTGTTATCTATTGCAACAACTAAAAAGCTATAGTGTTTGCTAAAAAATTTGCGCAACATATTTAAACAAAGTATATAAATATTTAAACTCAATTTGTTTGCAAAAAGATTGCAAATAATTAAATTAAGCTAGAATATATCTTTATTAAGAAACAAATAGTTAACAAGCTAATTAAAGTTTTCTCTTGTAATATATTTAAAGTATTTCAACAAACTCTTAAACTAATTTAATAACTAAATTATTTATAATTTTAAATATAGATATTAGACTTAGTTATCTAGACAACTTGCAATTAAATAGTTGCTATATTTATTGTTGTTAATCTTTGCACTATTTATTTAAATCTATATTTACTATTTTCTTTGTTTTATTAATAAAGTTATCAAGTACTATTAACAATATCTATATAGTCTCTTGTTACAATTTTGTCTCTTATATATTTTTCAAGTTTTAGAGTATCTCGAACGCGTAAATATACGTACATTTGTATATAAATTGTTGACAAAGAACTTTAATATAGTTTTTTTACTTTTACTAGAAAGATACTTAAGACTTAGTAGTTTTAAGATAAATTTCGAACTTAATAAAATATAAAATATAATTTATATAAAAGCTAATTTCTAGATTTAAATTAAATAAAAATATCGAAATACTATAATCGATCTAATCTAGTATCGATACTACTTGGCCCGACACTATCTAACTCGACATCACGTAATCGGTCCGAGTAGCTCCGACCAATATATATAGATGGGCAAAAGCTCCAGCTTCTATATAGTAACTAAGCGTTCTACCATCTATTATTTTGATAATCTTATAAATATTAATAAAGTTCTATATATAATAAATATTAATTTAATATATAATAGATATAAAATATAAAAGAAAATCTATTTTTTTAAATTTTATAAATAATAGTTTGTCAAAATTATTAAGATTTTAATTGTTTAATATATTTTGATTTTTTTTAATTGTTTATAGAAGCATTCTTGTTAATATTTTAATTACTTAGTATTATATTCGACTTAATAATATTAATATTGTTAAGATTCGAAGTTAATTTATATATTTAACAAATATCTAGTATATAATAAGTATAAAGTAAATCTTAATTCTATTTATTTATTGCAAAATTGCTTGTTAATTTTAATTTGCAAAATTCTTAAATATAAAAGAATTTTTTTTGTTAAAAAATATAAAGATTTCGAAAACAAAAAAATTAATAATACTATTAAAAGATATATTACTATTAAGATTTAAATTAAATATAAACTAAGTTTAAATATAATATATATACAAAACAAATAATTAAATTGCGCAAATGTAAAATTATATTAAGCTTATACTATATCTAAAAGTAATTTATACTATAACAAAATTTAATTTTGCAATATATAATTTTTTTTTTAAACTAATTGATTGCGCGTTATAGATTTTACACAACTTTAAAAATATTATAGATATAAAGAATTAAATTTATGTCTAGTATATATCAAAAAAAAGCAAAATTTTAAGAATTAATTTTTAGCTAATATTAAATAAAAAAGTTTATATTCTATATAAACTATATATATATTAAGCTTGCATTTCGATTGCGAGCAAAAATTGCTATTAATTTTTGTAATTTAATATAATTGTACTAAGTATAAGCTAAATATAAAGTAGACAAAGCTTATCTTAAATAGAAATTCTTACCCAAAATAAGCTTGTTCCAAATAGGAAATCTGCATCTAAGATAAGCTATAATCCAATAATAGTTTTAATATAAAAGATTGTATAGCAATATTAATTTGCAAACAAAAATGTAAGAAATTTTTTGTTAAAACAATTTTAAAAAATTAGTTTATATTTAGTTTAAATATTGTATCAATCTAGCTTATAATCTATAGAAGCTAAATAAGAATCTACTTTTAATTAATTATATTCTTTAGAAAAATAATAAATTAAAAATATTATCTATTTTAACAAAAATTCTTAATAATATATTGTTGTATATTGTATTTATATTTAGACTAAGATCTTTATAAATTAATTATATTTCAAAATAGATTTTGTATTTAAACAAATTTAAAATAAAATAAATCTATATAATATTTTAAATTAAAACAAAAATTATTATTGTAAATTTAGTAATATATATATTTAAATTGCAATAGAGATTAATATTTATTGTTATATATAAATTAATATAAAAACTATTAAAAATTATTATATAATATTTACTAAAATATTTAAAGTATTAAAAAAAGTTACTTGTTAAACTATTTAAATTTTTTATATTAATTATAGAAACAAAAAATTGCAAACTTTTATAATAGATATAAACAAAAAATAAATCTAAGATATATTTAATATATACTAGAATTATATAGATATTACAAATATTTTATTTAGAATTTAAAAAATATTTTTATAATTTTAATAACTCTTAAGAGTAATTTGAATATTTTAAATATATATTAATTTTTTGTCAAATATATTCTAAATATAATTTTCAAAAACGTTATTTTAATTATTTAACAACTTATTTTATTAATTAATTTTAAAAGATTAAGATTGTTAATAAACTACTATTATATATAAACAATATAAATATATTATATTTTAAACTTAGAATATAAATTAAACATTAAAAAAGAAAATAAATATTTGTTAAATTATATAAAAAGAAATTAAAGATTTCTTTGTATTAATAAACACTAGCTCGCAATTATATTAATATAGAAAAAAGTAATTATTTTTAAAATAATAAGTTTGCAAAACAAAAATTATTACTATTTGTTTCTATATTTAAATAGAACTTATATTTGTTCTAAATTGTATTTATACTAATTATATAAAAAAATAAAAAAATACATTATTAAGATATTTAAAAAGAACAATTTTAAGATAAAAAAAATATTCTATTTACTTAATACAATTGTAGTAAATTTAATTATATTGTTGCTTAATTAATTAAAAAAATATATATAATTAGTTTATATTTAATTTAACTTAATAGTTAATTAAATTATAGATAAAAAAAAATCGAAGAATTGCAAAGTATTGTCGACAATATTTATATATTTTTTTTAATTTAGAAAATTCTCATATAATATTCTTTTTTAATAGACTTAATTCTAAATATAAATTTAATACAAATATAGTATCTAAATTTAATAGCAAGATTTTTTATATATTTTAAAGTTGCAATTTAAGAATTACTTATTCGATAAAAAATTAACGTCAAGTATTAACTTAATATATATTAAATAAAGATTTTAAAATATCTTTTTTAATATAGCAATATATAGAGATACTATTTAGAAAAAACAAATATTAGATATTCGCTTAGTATATATTTGATAAAAATTCTAAAATATTTTTCTTAATATAGCAATATGCAGAGATATTATTTAGAAAAAATAGATATCGAATATTAATTTAATATATATTGTTATCTAACTTTAATAAATATAAATTAAATTTGAACTATATAAACAATATATTAAAATCGAGCAAAAAATACAAAGCAATATTACGTCTAGGGCTTCCTACTAATAGAAACAACAGTTGTACAACAGTTGTACGTCGGTTGAACAACAGAAATCTAGATATTTTATAGTTGTTTAACGGTTGTTCAACGGTTTGATATTAGAAATTTGGAAATTTAGATTTTCTCCCGATAAACAGCGGTTGAACGACGGTTGAACAACGGTTGAACAACGAATAGATATCTATAGATGCTAATTTTGATATTGAAAATTTTAAACAACAGTTTAAGACTGAAAAATTAATTTTTCTACGATTGAACAACGGTTGAACAACGATTAAACAACGGTTGAACAACGGTTGTTCAACGAATAGATACCTATAGATGCTAATTTTAATATTGAAATTTTAAAAATTGAAAAAAAATTATTCTAAGTCTCGAAGCTAGCCCGATCGAGGTTTTAAGTCTTGGCATATCGAGTAGTAAAATATTTAAATTGTTGATTCGTCAATACGTGAAGTCGTTAGAATGTTTTTCTATTAATTCTATTAATAGTTTAGAGTTTAAACTTAAATTTAAAGTTTTGATTTATCTCGGGAAGTCTCTATTTTGATTACTATCAACACTATCAAGTTATAAATAGAAAAATCACGTGATTTACGAAAAATATAGACGCGCAAGTAATTCTTTAATCTATATCTCTTAATATTCTTTTTATATATCTCTCTACTACTCTCGTACTTAGGAACTCTAATTAATTAATTTTTTTTTTCAATTTAATAAAAATTTTAATTAATAGTTGAACAATCGCAGTTTAATTCTAAAATCTATTTTTGCGATTAATAGTTGTTGGGGAACTCAATTGTTGAACAATCGAAATTTAGAATTTTTCTAGTTGTTAATTGGTTGGAAAACGGTTTTTCATCAGTTTTAGGATGATTTTTCAACGGTTTTTCGACGAATTTTCGACGAATTTTCGACGGTTGTACAACAATTGTACATCGGTTGAATTTTTCACTAGTCTAGCTATATAGAAATAGAATAATACAACAAACTATTATAATTGCTTGTTTAATTTTACTTTATAAAAAATAATATTCAAGATAAAATAAATAAATACAAGATTAGAATAATAAATAAAATATATATATAGCAAACATAGACAAAATATAGACTTAATATATATTAAAATATAGTTAAAAGAGAAATCTTAATTTACAATTAGACAATATATATAGAAATTTTATATTAAATATAAACTATACTTTATTTTAAATTAATTTGCAATTTTTTTTTCTCTATTAAAATATAACTGTTGCAGCAGATATATAGAACCAAAATATATAATAGATATTAATTTACTATATTAGATTAAAATCGAAAAAACAAATATTTGATTGTCTATATTGTATATACTAGATACAATAGAAAATATACAATTAATTAAAACAAATTAGACTATTAAATACAATATATATTAAATCTAATATTTAGTAAAACAATTTTAAAAACTTCTTATTGCTAATTTGTTCTAATTTATACTTAGTATATATTTAATATATATAATAAAAAACAATCTAATTTTTGTTTTTTTTAGTTGTAGATATAACAATAGTTTTTGTAGCAACTATATTAGCTAAGCATAAACTTAGTATAATATTAATATAGAAAAAAAGATAGTTATACTAACTCTTGTTGTTAATAGAAATAAATTTATCTAAAAAAGAATTAGCTATATATAAACTTAATATAGATATAATATAGATATAATATAAAATTGCAAACAACATTTTACTTATTTTTATTACAGAAATATTAATTAAAACGCAAGTATTTGTTAAATATAAAATAATTATTATATAAGAAATTTGATTAAACAATTGAAAAGATATCTAAAATATAATCTATTATATTAGTTTAACAATACAACTAGATATTGCTTATATAAATAGCTAAAACGTATTATTATAAAGTCGAAGATATTTTATATTATTACTGTTAATTTTATTTTTGTGTTGTTAAAGTTATTAAACAAATACAATTCTCTTATATTAATAATAGACAAATTTTCCAAACAAATTACAACAATAATTAAGAAAATAGTTTTCTTGATTAAGAAATAAATAATTAAGTTTATATAATAAGATAGTTGTCTTCTATATATATTACTTCCTGTAGATATTTGCAATGCGCAAATATCTTGCAAATACTTTTAATATAGTTAATTTCGATTCTATTTTATTATAGTAGTATTTGCACTTGTACTTTAATTCGATACAACATATTATATCTAAATCTTAAGATCAATTTCTTCTAATCTTATTGAATAGCAATTATAAGCGCAAAATTTGACATTATATAGTCTATACAAGAGATCTAATAGTCTAAATCGCATACTATATTATTGTATAATATAAGACGTAGATATATTTGTAACATAAGTATATTGAGTATAATATATACTGTACAGGCTTTCGTACAAGTGATTCTACCGGAAGTTTCTAGTGCTTTCACTAGATAGTTACGGTTTTTGATTATTCCTAGAGAAATTACCAAGGGTTTATCGAGAGTTTATCAAGTTTCTATCGATTCTAAACTTCTTATTAGATTCGCACTAATAATTTATCGATTTTCCATTGTATAGACTCTATAAATACTATTTTATTCAATTTTGAAATTTTGAAAATTTAAATTTTTTTATCAAGTCTCGACGCTAGTCTAATCGAAATTTTAATTTTAAGAATGTTAAATAATAAAGTATCTAAATTGTTAATTTGTCAAAGCGTAAAGTTGTTAAAGTATTTTTCTATTTTTAAATTTAAAGTTTTAATCTTAAATTTAAAGTTTAAAATACTCGAAAAAGCTCTAGCTCTATAATTATTAATATTAGTAGAATTTTAATTAGATAATTAGATGTTTTGCTTAAAATATATACGCGCGAAAGACCTCTCTACTAGTGCGTGCAAATTGAGATTTATTATTATTAATATTAGATAGTATAAGTACTTACTTAATTCAAAATTTATTTTTTGATACTTTAGTGCAATAACAATAAGCTTATCTACGAATCGTAAGGCGTGTTATAGAAATAAAACCAAGTATAACGAGTAATTTACTAGAAAATAACTAGGAAATTACTGTTTTCTTATCGGGTGTCCACCGGAAGTTCACCGGAAATGCACCGAGAGTTTACTGGCAATTTACCGGTTTTCTGCAGAGAAATCACCCTATAGAGAGACTATACAGTAATATTGCTATATTGTCGCGACAATTTCTAAGTATATATTAGATATTATATTTTTAGGATAGTTTCTAAGTGCGCAATATCTTAGAAATTTTTCGATAATTCTAACGTAATTCTAGATTAATTCTGAAATAATTCTAAGATAACTCTAAGATAACTCTGAATCTCGAAACAAGATTCTTAGAAGAAAAGATAACTATAACAAGATAGTTGTTTTCTATATATATAATTTCTCGCAAATATTTGCAATGCCCAAATACTTTGCAGATACTTTTAATACAATTGATTTCGATTCTGTTCTATTATAGTTTATTAATACTCTTGTAGATTAAGATCTATTTTTAAATATTATTTTTAATAGAGACAATAAATTTCTATTTAGTCTATAGAAAGCAATATTCTATTTCGTAAGAGTTAATTTATTTTATTTTATTATCTATTATTTACAATTCGACAATTAATCGAAATAATTAAATTAAACTATAAAAACAGTTTTTCAATATTTTTTTATTACAAATATCGAGACAAATTAAAAATGTTTCGCAATTGCATTTCGAGATTATTTTAACAATTTTAAGAATATCTTAACAAAAAAAATCTTAAACAAATTTATTTACAAGAGAATTCTTTGCAAAAAATTGTTTATAGTTAATTTTTATTACCAAAATACTAATTGTATTGTAAAGCAAAAAAGAAATTAAAACAAAGTTATAATATTAATAACTTTTATAAATACAAAAATAAATTGTATTATAATAGTTATTATCAATTACTTGTTTGAAAAAAAAAGATAAAATTTTAAGATTAAAAAATTCTAAGTTCTTTAATTAGAAAGCAAAATTATTTAAAATTCTAGAAATATACGATTATCTTACTTTTAAATTAAAGTTATTTTTGAACTAAAAAATATATTTAGTTATTTTTATTATTATATTAAAGCTTGTCTCCAAGAAAAGCAATTTATATATAAGAGAAATTAATACAGATATCTTTAATAGAAAAAGACAAAAATACAAATAACAACTATAGGATTTAGCAATTACTAAATAGATATATAATATTACAAGAACGCAATTCTTATAAAAAAAATAGTTTAATATTTTGTTAAGTAGAAAGACTAGAATATTGTTTACAATATATAATATAATAAAACAAATTCAATCGAGATCTAAAATTTTATTAACAATTATCTTAATATCTATAAAACAAAATCTATTAAAAATTATTAAGTTAAAAGAATTTAAAAAATCTATATCTAAGTTAAAACAATAAATCGATTAGAATAAATATATATTATTTATTTACAAAAACTTGAAATTCTTGCTCTAATTGCTTGTTAAAAATATATTATTACAAAATTGCTTTATATATATATATTTATTTAATATATATTTTACTTGCAAATAAATATCGAAATTCTTAGAATTTATTAACGCGCAAATATATTAGCTTTGCTTTATAGTTAAATATATTATTAATATTACTATTTTTTATATAATATAGATTGACCGTCCGATCGGATTTCGATTCCAACTATTGGAATCAACTCGACTCGACAATTTTAATATTAGGAATCGATCTAAAACTCGATCGAATTAACGCTATTTTAAAATCGATTTAACTCGACTCGACTCGATTTTCGATTCCAATATTAGAAATCGAATCGAATTGCCAAGAAATCGAAAATAACGTCATTATGTCAAAATTTACTAAAAATAGTATAAAAAAGTTTAAATTTAGATTTATTATTATTATAGATAATACATTATAGTAATGCATTATAGTAATGCTATTATAGATAGATATTTCTAATATAATTATTAATGAAATGCAATAAATTAACTATTTCTATCAAATTATTACTAAAAATAATAGAATTTATTAAAAATAATAATTCGAGTCGATTTTTCGAATCGAATTTCGATTTTATCTCTAAATCTTAATTCGACTTAAGTCGATTTTCGATTTCAACTTTAGAAATCGATTCGATTTTCCGATTTCAACTTTTGAAATCGATTCGACTTGATTCGATTCGATTAATTGATTCGAACTCGATTAATCGATTCGACGCGATAAATCTAATATAATATTAATAGATTTTGTTGCTTTTGCTTTTGTATAAAAATATTCTTTAAACAAATAAAAATATATTAATTACATAAAAAATTGCAATTAAGAAACAAAAATTTAAAAAATTGTTTTTTTAAATATACAAAAAAACTAACAGTACAAACTAAAAAAAAACATAATTGAGTTTTGCTTTATATCGAATTTGTATATTATAGCAAGTTAACTAAATAAACAATATAAGAAATAAAAGCAAAAAATACAATACAAAATTTTACAAATATTAATATTGTTTTTACAAATATAAAACTAGAAATTGCTTTTAAAGTTTTTCGAAAATACAATATTATATTAATAAAAATTATTATAATTTGCTAACTATTTTATTACAACAAAATTTTGTTAAAAAACAAATTATATAATCTATTAGCAATTTAACAAATTTTAAAAAATATTTGTTAAAACAATAGAAAAAATATTTTTATATATTCTAGATTTTTCGAATCTAATTTTATACTTAAAAAAAAATTAATTGTAATTTTAATTTTTGATAAATACAAATTCGAATTATTGTTATTAACAAAGAAAAAGTTTACTTAATAAAATTATTCAATTATTAAGAATTGCTACTTGAATACAATTATAAATAATTGTTAATATATTTTTTACTTAATAGAACAAGACAAATATTTAAAAAAACAAAATTAAAATTTTAAAAAAACTGCTAAAAATATACAAAAACAATTGAAAAAGTTAGTTTTTGTATTGTTAATATTATTTATTTATAATATAATAAAAATTGTAAAACTTTTGCTCTCTTTAATAGTTAACTTAAGAATCAAAATTACTATTTCGAATTTGTCGATTATTAATTATTAAAACAAATTTACTAATTTAAATACTTTGTTTTTAAAATACAAAGAAAATATTTAAAATATTTTTATTTTTAAAGTTTAAATTTATTTGAGATTTTCGATTAAAATAACAATTTCGAAGATTTTGCTCAATTATTATTTTAAATATATTTAAGAAAAATAAGAATAAAATCTTTTAAACAAAAATTTGTTATTTTGCTAAAAATAAATATAGTTGCAATATTGAAGAAATACAAAATTGTTTAAAAAAATTTAACAAAATTAGTATTTTAAAAAAAATTATTTTATTAACTAATTATATATATATATAATATAAAATTAAAAACTTGTAAAATATTAAATATAAACAAGTATTACGCTAATACTTTCTACAAAGATATTAGAATAGATTGTGTTTTAAAGAAATCTATAGATATTTTTAGACAATACAAACAATTACTTGATAACAAGAATTGCAGCTATAGACAGTTTCTATATTCAATAAATCTTAAAAGAGATTCGATAAATCAGAATAACAATAAGTAAAAATCTATAATAAATTGAACACAATTTATAAGAAAGTTGTGTTGTTGTTTCTATATACTAAGAAAATATAAATTGCTTGTTTTGTTTGTTTGTCGAGCATAGCGAGCATAATTGCTCGCAATACTTGTTTGTCGAACATATCAAATATTATATTTAGATTGCTCGCTTCTTAAATATATCGAATATAATAGCAGATTTGTTTAAAGATGTAGAATCTAAATTACTAATATAGCTTTAATAAGTTTGTAATACTATTTCTTTTTTTTAGAGTTTTTGTTTCGAAATTCAATATTTTCTTATTATGTTTTTAAAAAAGATTAATATCAGAAATTTCTTCTTTTAAAAGAAAAATTTTCTTGATACTCTAAATTCGATATTTCTAGCAATACGTTCTTGTTGTAACTGTACAATATCTAATAAGATTTGTTGTATAGATAATAATTTTGAAAAATATATAAAATATATACAATCTAATTGTAATTGTAATTTGACAATTTCTTTTGCATTAATCAAACAAATCTATAAAAAGCAAATGTGTTTAAAAAAAGAAATGCGCAATATATATACGAAACTGAGTTAACTGAAAAAACAGCTGAATTTTTTGAAGAATAAAAAGAAAGAAATAATTGTAACAAAATAAAAAAATATTAACAATTTAAAAATAGATAAAATATATTTTGTTAAATCTATTACAAAGATTTTCGAGTTGCTATTTAATATATTGTTCGAACAATTTTAACTTCTAACTAATTGAAATTAAAATACTGTTTCTATATCTTGTTTTAATAAAACTTTTTTAGAAAATTTCGACAGCAATTAAGATTTTTCTCTGATTTCTATATATTTTTTGAGATAGAATATTTTTTTTACTTAATAAAATATTTCTGATTTTTCTATTATAGAATTTTCTCGATCTCGAATTGATTTTTTTTCTGCAAATAGAAATAAAATATATTCTGTAAAAATATAATTAAGTCTGCTAATTTTAACAATAATATATAAAATACTAAAAATATTTTGATATTCTTAAGTAAATCGAGTTTGTAGTTAACTAATTTTTTAGTCTTTTTAACAAGAAACAGTTCGACTTTAATATAATTTAATTTCTTGTTTAATTTTTTTGTTTTGAGATTTTTTGTTAGAAAATATACTTTATTTCTTTTTTTTAGCTGAGATATTGTTTTTTGTTTTTTGTTTTAATATTTGATCGATTTTTGTTGTATTTTCGAGATATTATTATGTATTTTTTTTAGTATTGCTACTTTTTTAATAGCTGATTGTGCTAACAAATGTATACACTCTTTCTCGAAAAAATTTAATTTTTTGCTATAGTTAACAAAAAATAAAGTTATTTTAGTAGTATTCGAAATCTTTGTATTAAGTGCTAGCTGTATTATAGATAGAAATAATATTTAATTGCTATAAATATTGTTAATATAGTATTTCAGATATTGTTTAAGATTCTGATTTGTTCTCTTTGTCTGACTATCTGTAATCGAATAGTAGACAATAGATATTCGAAGTCTTGTATCTAATATTGAAAAAAACATTTTTTAATAGTTAGATATAAAGAGCTTGTCTCTGTTATTGATTAGTTTTTTAAATATATTGTAATACTATATAAATCGATTTAATATAATATATTTTAGTTGTTCTGCAATAAACTTCTTTTTGCATACAATAATATATAAGTACTTAATAAACTTATTAACTATTATCAGTATCGAATTATATCTGTTTTTAGTTGCTGAATTTGTCGACTTAAACAATTTGATAATAAAGTTTATTATAATTTTATTCTATAACAATTTAGATAGTTTCTAATATTAAATTTTGCTATAACTTGTGTGCGTATTATATTTGTTTTGCTAATAGTTAAAATATCTTTTAATATATATCTCGATAGCTTATTTTATTTGTAGAAACTAACAATACTAATATAAAAATTAAAATTTTTTTGTTATTCTCGAATACTTTTGCAGTAGTTTGTTATAATATTTTTTTATATATTTGTCGATTTTGTTGATAGATATCTGAAATTTTTCTTTTTCTATTAAAAATTCTTTTGTATTATCTCGAAGTATTTGTAATATAGTATTTAGCTTGTACTTGTTTGCTGATAGTAATTTGTTTTTATTAATTTTGAGTATATTGTAATTAAACAATTTTTTTGTTTTTATATAATTACTTCTTCTGCTGAGTATATCTGCTTTGTTATTATTTTTATCTAAAATATACTATATTTTGAACTTGTATTATTTTAGTCTCTTTGACTATTGTATTTGTTTTCTGTTTAGTTGTTTTGTAGTAGTAAAGTGCACAAAATTCTTGTAATTTGTAAGAATTGTAAATTCTAATAATTTTTTCGTATATACTCTCTATAATTTCAAAAAGATTACTATAACAAGTAGTTTCTTATTATAGATATTATAGTTCTGTTTGACTAACAAGAGTTTTCTCGAGAGATATATTATTAAATATTATATATTTTTATATTTTTAACTAAAATATATATCGATAGCTAGATTTGATGCGTCGATTTTAATTCTGTTTAACAATTGCAAATTATATATCTTTAGTATTGATTTTTTTAAGTATTCTAGTTTAAGATTCTAAAATAATTTCTTTTCTATAAATTTTTATATCTATAGTGTATTCTTTTTTATAAGATTTGTTAATAATATTACGTTTGCTAAATAGTTTTTAATAAATTTTTTGTTGTAATTTATAAAATTCAGAAAAAATTGTACTTTTTTAATATTTGTTAATAATTTTTATTTTTTGACTGTTTGTAGCTTCTCGAAATTTATATATATTTTGTATTGTTTAACAACAAATTCGAGAAAATCAATTTTCTTTTAATAGAATTTGTATTTCTCTGATTTAAAATATAAGTTTTTTATATTCAGATATTTTAATACTTTAAAAATATAGCTAATATACTTTTTCAAGATTTTTGAGTAAATTATAATATTGTTCAAATATGCTATAACAAATCGATTCAGATATTGTTGTAGTATATTATTGATTATTTTCTAATATATTGTCGAAATATTTGTAAATTCGAACAATATTATTGTATATTTATATAATTTATACTGTATACAAAAAGCTGTTTTTTTTTGTCTTTATTCTAATCTGATTATACACTTTTTGTAAATTTAGTTTAATAAAGTATTTTGCTTCGAATAGTCGATTCTGAAGCTTGTTAATATTAAATAGTAGATATCGATTCTTAATTGTAATATTATTTAGTTTTCGATAATCGATATATAGATAAAGAATTTTATTTTTTTTTAATACAAAGAGAATCAAATATCTTATCTGTAATTAAGATTTTCTAATAAATTTTTTTTTTTGTTTTCTGTCAGATATTTGCGAAGTACTTTAAGTTTTTTCTCGAATAAAATATATATAAATTCAAATATAGATTGTTTGTCTAATTTAAGTCTGATTTTGTAATTTTACAATTAATATTTAGAAAAAGTCTCTGTTGTTTTCTCTTTTTAAAATAGATGCTTTTAACTGTTGTATATCTATAGTATACATTTTAGCAATTCTTTTGTTGTATTAGATAGTTCAAGACTTTCAGAAAATTTGTAATTTTCTTTATTTATTCTGATTTTGTAATTCGACTAATTTTTATCAGTATTTGTCGAGTCGAACTCTGTTAGATTGTTTTTTTGCAAAAATACAAACTTGCTACTTGTAATCGATTTTCGACTTATTTTTTTATTTATTATCGAATACTGTCGATACATAGATTAAATATAAATTACGTAATTATATTGCGCAAATCTAAATACTTGTATATTTTAGTCAACTTCTGAATTGTATTGCTTTAATTAAAATATTTCTAGAACAATATTATAAATAGCTATTTTTACTATATTAAAGATTAGTTTCTTATAATATTGCTAAATAGCTATCAATAGTAATTTTATTTCTTTGTTTATTTTTCTATTTCTGTCGAGTAATAAGTTTCTATCTACAACTACTAGATTGTATATGTTAGACTTCTTTTAAGTAGAGTATTCTTTTCTTTTAACAAGAGTTCTAACTATAAAATTATTTGTTGTATCAGAATTAACTATTGCAGTAAATTGACAATTATTAATCTTAATTGATGTAATAAAATATTGTGCATATATTGTTAAATTTAGTTGCTGCTGTTAGACTAATATATTGCATTTTACTGATATACTTTTTATTAAGAAATTTGAACTTTTCTCTGTTCTAATATTGCAATTTCTGCTTTGAGCATCTATTTGCGCTGAGCTTTCTTTCTATACTAAATTAATAATTTTGATTTTTTAAAAAATCAGTTAACTTCTTCTTTGTTTTCTAGATAAGTTTAGTATAAGTTATTATAGTATTTTGTTTAATTAAGTATTGTGTGTCTCTTTGTTTTCTCTATTTTTTTTTGGAATAGATTTATATTGCTTAGTTGTTGTTCGATTTTGTCGAAATTTTTTTTTTCGATAGTAATATTGTTTTCTAGCGCTTTCTTGCATTTATTTATAGTTTAATTTATCTTTTTGTCTTTTAATAAACTAGCTAAAGTATTAAAATAATTTGTAATATTGTCTAAACATTTGTAAAAGTTCTGTTAGTTATATTTGTTGTCTAAGTTTGTTGCTGAATAAAGATATAGTATTCTTGATTGTTGTATTTTTATAGTTTTATTAAGTTTTTTGTTAATTTTCTATATAGATACAAGTATTTTGTTTAATAATATTCTATCTAGAACTTTCTATAACTAATTTAGATTTTCTATTAGATAGTAGTTGTTGTTTAATTTAGTCTCGAGAGTATTTGTTTTTGTATTAATTTGTTTTTTAATATTATTTTAACTATCGAATATCTCTCTTAATATAGTATTAATTTGTTGACAATTTATTAAGTTTTGTAATCGACAATCTTTTGCAAAGTAATTCGATTTGCTATATAAATAGTATATTTTTTAAAATTTATTATTTTGCTTTTCTCTAGAGTTCTTTTTTTTATATTGTTAAATAAAATTCAGTTTTATAGATACAGATTTACAATAATTGGAATTACTGTATTTTTGATTAGAACAAGATTTTTTTTGCTAATATTTAATTGCTGATTTAAAAAAAAAAAATGTTTTTTTTCGAAATTAATTGTATTTTTTTTCTATAGTTTTTTTATACAATTTGTTGTCGAGATCGATAGTTACTTCGATAAAATCGAATATATTGTTAAGAGTTTTTCTATTATATATAATTTTGTTTTTTAGATTGTTTTTAAAATCTTGTCGAAATATTGTTATAAATACAATATTGTTTTATTTAATTAAATTAATATATTTTTGAAATCTAGCTATATAGTCTGCTGCAGAAATTTGTTAAATTAGATATTAAACTACTTTTTTTGCAATTTGTTTTTTGTTAAATATTTTAAAAATTCTTTGAAACTTTTTTTTAAAGTTATTGAAGTCGATAAATATTGCACAGAGATTTTTGTTATAGTTTTTTAAATACTTTTGTAAATTTAACTTAAATTAATACTAAATTCTCTCTCTAAGAAATATTAATGCAAAAATTGTTTTTTGATTTGCTAAAACAAAATAGAAGATAAAATAGATATTTATTTGTATAAATTAGTTTTTTAGATCGATACAATCTCTATAATAGATATCGAATTTATTAATTCTGATTTTATTGTCTTCTATAATTGATAATCGATATAGTACTGATAAGCTAGTACTCGAGATAGAGATACGTTAATTTGATACAGATATTCTTTTAAATATTTAAAATATTATATTGATATTTTCTACAAAAATATCAGAATAAATTGTATTTTAAAAAAAATTGTAGATATCTTTAGACAATGCAAGCAATTATTTGATAACAAGAATTGCAACTATAGATAGTTTCTATATTCAATAAATCTTAAAAGAGATTCGATAAATTAGAGTAACAATAAATAAAAATCTATAATAAGTTAAATACAATTTATAAAAGAATCGTGTTCTTGTTTCTATATACTAAGAAAATATAAATTGCTTGTTTTGCTTGTTTGTCGAGCATAGCAAATATAATTGCTCGCAATACTTGTTTGTCGAATATATCGAGCATTATGTTTAGATTGCTTGCTTCTTGAGTATGTCGAATATAATAACAGATTTGTTCAAAGACATAGAATCTGAATCACTAGTATAGCTTTAATAAGCTTGTAACAACAAGAACTTTTATCTATTTGTAAAAGAAATATTTGCTATTAATATTTTTTAGCAATTTGATAAACACAATAACTTTAAATTAGTTGCAATTTTACTTTTTCTTGCATACTACAATATAATAGTAACAAAAATTTATTTGTTAAAATCGTCGATAATACACGTTTTTCTTAATATATTTATTAAAAGTATTTTATTAATTATAAAGTCTTTAATTAAAAAAAAATTTACAATTTTTAAATCTTTTTTAATCGAAATATTTTATAAATACAAGTCTAATTTAATTGTTGTTGTTAAACAAAAAACTAAAAACAATTTTTGTAGATAATAAATTCTTTATTTTACGATTTAAAGTTAAAAGATTGTACAATTTTTAAAACAATTTGCAACTTTTATCTGCAAATTTGCAAAAAAATTGTCTAAAATATTATCGACAAATTTAAAGCAAATAACAATATTTATTTAGCAACAATATTTTTGTTTTTAATTTGAAATAATATTATAGTTATAAGAAATTGTTTGCTAGAATTATTAATATATAATTTATTAATATTTTGCGCTCTTTTTAGTTTAACAAGCGTATTCTTAATATTTATATTAAATATATTATTGCTTATTTCTATTATTGTTAACTCTTTTTTTTTGCAAAAAAATATTAACAACAATAACAATAATTCTCTATAATATATATTTTGCTCTAATTCTATTTTAGAAGTTGTTAATAATTAAAATAATTTAACAAAAATAATTGTCGAAGTTAACACAAAAGTTCGAGTCTCTTTCTATAATATTAAAATTCTCAAAAGTTTAAATCTCAAAAATATAAAAAAAAAAAATTCAAATATTTTCTAAAAAATTATCTTGTTCTCTTTAACAAATAAATCTAAACTATAAGATATATAGAAATCAAAATTTGCAAAAAGTATTAACAAAATATCTTTAAGAATAAAGACGCAATAAAAGTTAACATAACAAACAACAAAAAATCGATAATATCAAAAAAAAATTAACAAAAAAAAACTACTATATTGTAATATTTAAAATTACACAACTTATAAATAATAATAAACGTATACAAAAAGTTTAGAAAACTATAATTTATTTTAATAATAAAGTAATTGCTCGAGAATCGACAATATTCTAATATACTTTTAATAACAAAATCTTAGAAATAGAAGATATCGAGAGAAAGAAAAAAAATTAGAAGAGAGAAAATTTTTTAAGAAACAAACAAAGTTTTTAGTAAAAAAAATTAAGAAAAAGAATTTTAAAAAGAGATTCAAAAAGAAGCTTAAACAAATTGTTAAACAAAAGACAAAATTTAACTCTAATATAAAAAAAGAAAAGAAAAGAAAAAGAGAGAAAGTTAAACAAGTATTGCGTTAAAAAAAATCAAATTTATAATCTTTTAGATAAAGTTAAATATTAAGATATTATTAAAAGAGAAAAAAGAATTAGGAATTCTAATTAAAGTTAACAAAATAATTGCACTATTAATTAGCAATTATATTGTTAACAAAAAGAACTTTTTTAAAATACAATTACTAACAAAATTATTGTTAACAACAAAAATAACTAAAAAAGAAAAAAAAATAACAAAAAATTTCTTAATATTATAAAAACTTTTGTTAACAATACTATATTTAAATTAATTTTTTAATATTCGAAATTTACTTTTATTAATTCGACAAAAATAGAAACTTTCGATATATTAAAGAAGAAAAATAATTAGTATATAAATATTTACAAATACAAAAAAAAGTCGAGTTTTTTTTTAAGAAAAAGTCTTGTATTCTCGAGAAAATTTTTAATAAAACAAAAATATTAATCTAGTTTTTCTTTGTTGTTTATTAAATATTTTTCGATTTCGATAATTTTCTAAAATTTATTCGATATTTAGAAATATAATTCTCTACAACTATAGTCTTTTCTTTAACATTTTTTTTGATTGTTTCTATTGCAACAACTTTTTCTATTTCTTTTATAACGTATTACTTTTGCTCTAATTGTTAAATTCTACTATATTTTTCTTGTTATCTTTAAGCGATGTTTTCGATCAATATACGAAAATAAAATATATTACTTTAGCTCTAATTGTCGACTTCTAATACGATAATTCTCGCATTATTATCGAGAACAATAACTTTAGAAAAAACAGAAGAAATTTTTACGATTATATCTAGCATATATTTCTTCCAAATAGACGCATATAATAGACGTATATGTTTTTTTCGAATAGGCAGTTTTCTCTATAAGGAAATCCTAATAGGAAATAGTTTTATAGAGGGAAAACAAGAGTTTTTCCTTTAGATAGTAATACAATAAATCTTTCTATTATTAGTGTTCTCTTTTCAATGCGTTTTCGCATTAATTATTAACTATTTATAGTTTGTTTGCAAAAAATAACAAGAAATATTCTAATATAAAGAATTTTCAAAATACTAACAATATTAAGAAGTACAAACAATAAAGAGAATATCTCCATATAAAACTAAAAGTTAATGTCTCTATTTATTCTAAAAAATTAGATAAGATTAAATATATATACAATTACTGTAAGAAGATTGCATTTTAGACTATTAAAGTACGTTCTATAATATTTTTTAATAATCTATATATTATAACAATCGAAATATTAAGTAATCTAGATTATTTGTATAGAAAATATAATTCTATAAGCAAAGCAAAAGCTCAAATTTAAAATTTAAAGTTTAATATAAGTACTACTAAGAAGAATAAAATCTTTAACAAATCTTTTGCTTATTTTACTATTATTATAATATTATTAAACTTTATTAAATATTATAAGATTTTCGAATTGCAACAAACTATTATTAATTGTCTATAATATAAAATTTACTAATAGAATATATTCTATTGTTCTATAAGACTATATATAGTATCTTTGTTAATACAATTTAGATATAAGACAATATAACAATTTTAAAGACACTTAAAAACTATAAAAAGTTCTTTTACAAATTACAAAAGTCTTCTGTTATACAAGAAGAACTTAAGAATTAACTACTCAAAAAGTATTATTTATAAGTAGATAGATAGAACTTTTAACAAACAAACAAATTATTGTTATATTGAGATATTAATTATTGTATTAATCTAATAAAAGAGACTATACTGTCTATTAAGAAGATATACAATTTATCTAGAAAACAAGCTACTATAATTAAAGAATATATTAATAATATACTAAAAAAAGACTTTATTAGATTAAGCATTTTGTTGTATACTACTTTAGTATTAATAGTAAAGAAGTTAAACAACAATCTTTGCATATATATTAACTATAGAGCTCTCAAATTTTTTATTATTAAGAATCAAAATACTTTGTTACTTATTAAAGAAATATTAACTTGTTTATATTAAGCTAAAATCTATAGTAAATTCGATATTGTTGCAATATTTAACAAAATATATATTAAAAAAGATTACAAAGATCAAATTGTATTTTTTATATACTACAATTTGTTTAAATATATTATTATATTTTTTAGACTATACAACGTGTTGAATATATTTTAATCTTTTATTAACAAAATTTTGCACAAGTATCTCGATAGTTTTTGTACAATATATTTAAATAATATTTTAATCTACAACAATATACTAAAGAAGTGTATTAAATATATAAAGAAAGTTTTAATAAAATTGAAGAAAGCAAAATTTTATCTAAATATTAATAAATATAAATTTAGCATTATAAAGATTAAATATTTGAGTCTAATTATTATTATCGAAAATATTAAAATAGATTTTGTTAAAATAGAAGTTATCTTAAAATAAAAAATTCTCAAATTAATTAAAAATATTTAATTGTTTTTAGACTTTATTAACTTCTATTATTGATTTGTAATTGTATACTCTAAAATTATTAATTTGTTAACAATATTAACAAAAATTAACAATAAGATTTTTTTTTGAAGATTTTTAACACTCTAAAAATAATATTTACTATTGTTTCTATTTTTGCTTATTTCGATTTAGATAGAAAGATATAACTCGAAACTAATATTTTCGATTATATAATAGTTATTGTACTCTTTTAAAAAAAAAGACAAACTATTATATTTAGTAGCTTTCTTATTAAAACATATATTATTAGCTAAATACAATTATAAAATTTACAATAAGAAACTATTAACTATTGTAAAAGTTTTCGAGAAATAGAAATTAAAATTAGCAAATATATTTTTAAAAAACTCTATTAAAATTATTATTAATTACAAAAATCTAGAATAATTTATATTAACAAAACAGCTAAATTGAAGACAAGTTTGCTAAGCAAAATTCTTGTTAAAATTTAACTTTTGTATCTTTTATTAATTAGAAAAGCTAGATATTAAGTCTAATAATTTTATTAAACAAACAAAAGATTTTTCTACTAAAAACAATAATAAGCAATATTAAAATAATAGAACTTAGAAAACAAAATATATTAAGCTATCAAATTAATCTTTATTCTTCTAAATAAGCTTAATTAAAGTTCTATATAGACTACTTGTTAGATCGGATTTCGATTCCAACTTTTAGAATTAATTTAACTTGTCAATTTTAATATTAGAAATTAACTCGAAATTTAATTCGATTTCTATTATTTTAAAATCGAATCGACTTATCTTAACTTAATTCCTAATGTTAATATTTAAAATTAAATCGAATTGCTAAGAAATCAAATTTCATATTATTATATTAAGATTTTTTATTTTTAAATATATGTTATTATAATTTTGAATTTTTTGCTATAATATTAAGTAATATACTTCGACTTAAAAGCTACTCTTACTTATATTATTTTAAAATAGCTTAATTATATTAGTTGTTATTTGTATTACTTTTTTGTATTATCTTTTTGTTCTTAAATTTCTTTCTTAGATTGTTTAAAAATATTGTTATATTATATTTGTATTTTTGTTTGTAAAATATTGAACTCTTTAAAAAATTTAAATCAATTATTGTTTTTAAACAAAGAAAATTCTAGCAAATCTAATTTTTTGTAATTTGTTATTTAGTAGTTTATATTTTAATTAATTTGCAAGTTAATTTAATTAAGGTTTTCTTACTTTTATTATTAATACTAGAAAAAGAAATTTTTGCAAAATATTTAACAAAATATTTATCAATTGTTTATTGCTTATTTTAAGAGAAAAAAACAAATATATTAAATAAAATAAAATACAAATATTAATATACAATTTTAAGTATAATAATTATAAACAATTGTTAACAACAATATTTTAAACAAAACTTAATCGAAACTTGCTAATTTATATTAAGCAAAAAAAATTAATATAGGAATACAATTTAAATTTTAAAATATATTTAAATAATTTTAATTGTAGATAATATTCTAAAAATTGTATACAAGAGTTGTTACAAAATTTTGAATTATTCTATTGCTTACAATTATTCGAGTATATCAAATATAAAAAAATAATTTCTATTTTTCTTCTATTTAGAACAAAAATAATCTCGATTGCAAATTATAATTAATTTAGTTTTTAATTATATAAATTACAATTAATAATATATATAATTAATATATAATTAATATATAATTAACAATTTATTAAAAGAAAAGTTATATTAATTTGTTATTATTCTTTATTTAAAATAATTAAGAAAGTTAACTATATAAGATTTTTGTAAATTTATATTTGTCTTTTCAAACTACTAATAATGTAATGTTATAATTATAATATTCCAAACTCTGTTGTAACTTGTAGTCGAATTACGTTATATACTAAGACAGCGTCTAGATCTTGTCTTAACAATAAAGAGTTTTTCTCTTAAAAATTTCTTTCTAAATTTTTACAATTTATTTCTTTTATAATTGTAGATCTATCTTTCTATTTTGCTCTCTATATATATAACGTGCGTCTTAATAGCGCTATTTCTATTATATAATTGTATAATTTTATAGTAATAAATTGTCTAATTTTCTAAGAGCAATTGTTTGTTAAAATATCGAATTAAAAATTTAAAAAAGCAACTTGTTTTAACAAGAGCAAATTTGGGACAAAAACAACTATTGCAAAAAGCAATACAATTATAACTAGAAAACTTTTTGTAATTATTAATTCTCGAAAACTATTAAACAAAAAGTATAGCAACTTTAATAACAAATTTTTAATTAAGAACAAACTCGAAACAAATACAAGTTTTATTTTTAACAATTTTAAAATTAACTACAAAACTCTTCTAAAAAAGAAAAAAAAAAGTCGAAACAACTTATTGTTAAGCGTAAGTATTAATTTCTTCTAAAAGAAAACTAGAAACTTCAAATTTTGTTATAAGATAACAAGATAAATGTGTTGTCTATACAACAATATTGTGTAGCGTCTTCGAAAAACAATACTCTAAAAAATAACAAACTATTTTTAAAAAAACAAAAATTAATACTCGACTTAAAATTGTCTTATCTAGATAATTACTACAAAAAAAACTTTAAAAAATAAAAGAATTAAATTAGAAATACAAAGATTATATTTAAATCTAGTTCAAAGTTTTTTTCTATTAAAAGTTATAAAATTTGTTAATATTAATTCTTTTTGCGTAACAATTCGACAACGCAATAAGTAGACTGATCGTTCGGTTCCAACAGTTGGAACCGAATTGTATAAATTATGAAAATACTAACTATATTAGGTTAAAACTTGACCTAATTAGGTATAACTTTCGGGTCGGGTTATAGATTTTGGGGAAAAACCGACCCGAACGATTAGTCTAGCAATAAGACAATTACAAGAAGACAAACTCTATTACTTTAAATACTTAAATATTCGAACAATTCTTATAATATTTAATAAATCTTATAAAATTACTT
>JAABUL010002975.1_pt1 | contig 26495 bp, 26 predicted proteins | sample 5559151 | NCBI WGS metagenome assembly JAABUL01 (sample SAMN10711876, study PRJNA513368) | rock metagenome | isolation source: Antarctica rocks | place: Antarctica: Victoria Land, Pudding Butte sud | reverse complement strand
GGCCAGCATTCGTCAGAGCCTTTCCTTCCCCCACGCCTGGGTCAAGCTATCCGCCGCGAGACTACTCGGGACATACTTTGCTGACTTCGCCCGCACGAACGCAGATACCCACGAGATCCAGCTCCCAATTAAGGGCTCCGGCGGCCTTTGGCTTACAGAGCAGGAAATGACTTCCATAACCCTCACCTCTCTAAACTCTCTCAAAGTTCTCGACGTCAGCTCAGAGCTCGCAACCCAGAGCGTACGGAATCTTGTCTTCCTCGGCAAAACCCTTGGCGCCGCAAACGCATCCTGGCCATCCCGAACTCAGCAGCAGAGTTCAGACGCACCCGCCGAAGACGAATGGGACGGCATCTCCGGCTCCGACTCCGATCCCAAGCCCTCCACGTTCGCCAATGTCGATGAGAACCTTTCGGAAGAAGAGAACGACGCTATAGATACTCCTATCCCAATACCCAAAACCGCCCTCGCCTTCATCCTCCACCGAACCTCCACCATCCTCCGCCGCGGTCCTCTCACCACCACCGCCCCCGCCCTAACCGCCCTAACCGCCTCCCTTGCCCTCCTCTCAACCCTCTGCACCACCCTCCCCACCCCAACCCTCCCCCCCCACCTCCCCACCATCCTCCTCCCCCTCCACAACCTCACCGACCCCTCCATCCCGGCCCCCCACAGCCCGGACGCCCACTTCACGGACGGCTACAAAGCCCTGCAGACCAGCGCGCAGGAGCTGATCTCGAACCTGCAGAAAAAAGTGGGCACGACCGTTTTCGCAGCCGCGATGCAGAAGGTTAGGGGTGAGGTGAAGGAGAGGAGGGAGGGGAGGAGGGGGAAGAGAGCGATTGAGAGGGTGGGGGATGTGGAGAGGGCGGGGAGGGAGAAGGTGAGGAGGTATGAGAGGAAGAAGGGGAGGAGGAGGGAGAGAGGGGGGGAGGAGAGAGGGAGGAGGAGGGGGTGGTGATGTGGGTTGCGTGGGGGGGCGGGGGCGAGAGATGGGTGGGCGGTTGTGGTACTTTTGCATGGCGAGGTGTTTGGGTGTGAGAGGGGTTTGCGAATGCGGAAGGTCTGTGGCGCTTGTCTATTGTTGGAGTTGCGGGGATGTTTCTACTGTAGAGACGGAGTAGACAGTCGTCGAAAACCATCGTTTCCAGGATCAGCCCCAGTAACTGAACCACACCGCAAATTCCGGTGACAGAACTTCTTGTATTCTAATCTCCGAACCTATCCCTCAAACTCTCAATGTCGCTCATCGCAACGTGTCGACCACAAAGACAGTCCTCACATCCCATGCTTGCTGCTCCTTTTCCCTACCCCATACCATTTCCTGCTCCAGCTACCCCAGCCATTCAGGTAACCTTGGATCCTTGTCCTTTCCAATCCATCCACCTCTCACAACCGCGCCCACGTGGCGAAAGCCGTGTTATTCTCAACCCCCTTTTCTCGGCCCTCCTGCGGCCATAGCCGGCATCGCGGGTACGGCGGGCACGACCACTTTTCTCTCGCGGTCTGCGAGACGCTTCCGCTCGTTCTCCAGCTGTTGTCGAAGGAAACAATATATCAGCCCCAATCTAGGTGTCCTCTGACTGAAGAAAAAGCGTAGGAGAGCACTCACCACCTTCCGCACCCTCCCCACCATCCCCGCCTGTGCGCCACCAACGCCCTTGCAATCCTCGCCTCTGTATGGCGCACCCACCACCACCGCATCTAGCACGACAATATCCTTGCCCTCCCACCTCGCCGGCATAGTCCGACTCAGCGCATCGAAAATCTCCTGTGCCTCCTTTGAAACATTCTTATTCCTCTTCTTCGCCTCTTGTTGCAGCTTCGTGACGGCGTTTTGGGCGCGGGTGAGGAGCGCGTTGGTGGGGAGGGGCCCGAGGGGTTGGTGTTGGTGGGTGGGTGGCGGGGCGAGGAGGGTGAAGGAGTGGATGCTGCTGAGGGGGAGGATGTGGGTGGTTGTGGAGGGCGAGGTGGGGGAGAGGGCGAGAAGGTTGGTTAGGGGGCAGGCGGTGAAGAGGGTGCCTTCGATGGTGGTGGGGGGCGTGAGGGTGGTGGTTAGGCGGATGCTGTTGGGGGGACGGGGGTTAGCTGATTGGAGTTGACAAGTAGGCGTGTCAGAGAGAGGGAGATGCATTAGAGAATATAAGAGCTAGGAGGTGTTTTGTCTATGCTGCAGGAGCTTACCGTGCGCCAATAGCTCCAATGAGCGCGGCCTCCAGTGATACCATGCCCGAAGAACCAACATTCGGTGTAGCGACTGGCGTCTTCCCACTCGCGTTGTGACGCTTGTTGTCTGCCATTTTCGCGTTGCTCGAACACTCCTCGATTCTCACTCTACGACCGACACTTATCGCCGATGCTGTTATGAACGCATTCACGGTTCGCGCTGAACGCCGATTGGGATTCAACACCGAAAGGGAACGCCGTGAAGGCGAATAATACAAAGGAGTGACAAGAAGTAAAGAAATAAGACGAGGAGGGTTGCAGCGGTGACGGTAAACCCTCACTCCTGGCACCTCGTCGCTGTGATGAGGATTGAGGCAAGTTGAGCAGAAAGGAAAGTGAGAGGATGAGAGCTGCATGGAACGACGCTACGGCGGGCCGAACCGTGCATAAGCGCTGCGCCAATGTCAAGTCATCAGGTAGACTCAAAAGGTAGTAAAGCCATTGTGGACCGTTTGAGCAATTAAGATATTTACTATTCCAGCAGTATATGTATACCTTACCTAAATGTGTAAACGCCAGTAATATGCTACTGCTCTAGGGGTATCATGATGAACTTCATCCGCGCCCTTTCATCAAGGACCAGCTTGCCCGCCCCGCCCGTTGTTACATACGCCAGCTCAAGCCAGAAACAAACAGGTCATAGGCATTATTCGTGCTCCAGCTCTCCCTTCGTAAGTGGGGGACCCCGACGACCATCAGCGCGATCATCATTGGATGCCTCTCCAATGTCTTCCCAATTGCGTGGTTCGGCGCCCAGCATTGGTTCTGCCGCCTCGCTTTCCATTGCTTCTCTTTTTTCGACTTCCACTCTGGCTTCTTTTCTCATCTTCGTAATCTTTATATAGTTGTATCCGGCAATAGCCCCAATGGTAACTACGAGTCCGCTTATGTTAATAGGTGTGAGTTGATCATCAAAGATGATATTGGCAGCAGAAATGGTGACGACTTCTTTGAATATGCCGCAAATGCTGAGGGTGACGACAGAAGTTCTTTTTAGAAGTGCAAATTCAGAAGCCGTCATTAAGAAGGCCAGGACACCCGGGAAGAGCAGAATGCCAACCCCCTCAGCAACGCCTTTATCTGTCGTCAAGATACCTAGTCCTTTCCCTAGGGGAACGAAACCTTCAACTGGGATAGCGATAATTGCCAGGCTGAGAAACATTATCGGCGCAAGAAAGAAGATAGTGCTGAACGGGTTACTGGTCGCGGGATTCCGAAGGAGCAGGATTTGCGTCAAGGCCCAACGGAAGCCGGAGAAAAATGAGGCGGAGATGATGAGGCCAAAACCGAGAGCATTGAAATCGGTTTCACCAGCGACCATCATGATGACGCCGACGGTCATTGTTGCAATGATGAGTACCAGCTTGATAGAGGGGGTTTCGAGCCGAAAAAGGAAGGCAAAGAGCAGGATAAAGGCCAAGGCTGAGGATTTGCACATTGCTGGGCAAAGTAGCACAGTATTAGTCTTATGTCTAAATTAGGAGGAGTGCAGAGAGGTTTACTGAAAAACGTAAGAGTGATGAACTTGAGACTCATGTTCCCAAGACCAATATCTAGCCCTGTAGCAGCGCCGCAGGGACCAATACGCGTCAAATAGAAGGTTTTCGTCATAAGAGGTTTATCCGTCTGTGGTGGGTCTCTATGAATGCGGGCGTGGTTGTGAAGATTCGTTATACTGTCTGATCGAGGGCGGAAGTGTGGCAAGAAATATAGTACAAGTGAAGCCAGTAGAAATTGGACGACCATGTGCATGCAGGTTGTGAAAAGTGGAAAGTGGAAGTCGAGATTGCCTGGCGAGAACATCCATCTATTGTACTAGATATTTGTTAGCACTTCGCAAGGAAGCAGGAAGGCTTCCTCATAACCTACGACAGATATAGATACTGAAAAGAGGTACCATGATGCTATCAACAGAGCGTTGATGATTAAAGCCCGGATAACGTTCTTGTCGGCCAGTTTCTGCTCATGTTTTGCAGCCTTGATGCTCCCTGCAGGGTCATCATTCAGAGTTGCTGTCCCTGCTCTTCTGCGCTTTCTTCGCTGCTTATCGTTCTTCGCCAAGGTCGTCCCTTTATTATCGCTGATGCTATCTTCTGAAGGATAGTGTTCCAACTCAACATTCTCACTCGGTGGAAGTGATGAGAAGTCAGAGCTATGCCCATCCTCCGAGGAGTAGACGCTATGTTTGCTGCCAGTTTCATCATGGCTCCCATCTGGATCTAATTTACGTTGTCGATGAGGAATCGTCTGAGAGCCCGACATGCCACGGGCTCTTCCATTCTCACCTTCAATCAGTCCAGCTCTTCTCCGTCTATATCCCTCAGCAGAGTCGTCCATGTCAGGCGCTGAAGGATGAACATGAGCTGCAACGCTTTCTTGGCTGGACAGGGATGAGATCGATGACCCCGGTGGAGAAGGTATCGTCGACAAGGGGAATTGATTGGCTAGATGATCGTTCCCACGCTCATCCTCGTCCCGTTGAATGCGTTCACCGGCATACATTGGATTCTAGGAAGAGGTATCTTTAATCGATCTCCAAAAACCTATCTCGCCAGACCAGAACCGAGTATAGATATTGACATCAATCCAGTATGGGTGGCCTGCCTATGGTAGAGGAGCCGAAGGGCGCCGGCCGCATGGTGAGTTCCAACGATGCTTTCAGAGAGTAATCGACCAAGTCATTTGCCAGTAATGAAAGGCTTATTAAGATGAATTTGCGAGCCTATTTTCGATTAGTCAGCTTTATCAGCCAATGGAATGGCACTTGCCTCAGGACCCTCAGACGTGCGTTGCTAAGCCCCTTCGGGTTAGCTCTGCTTACTTCGCGAGCTCAGTGCAGCTTCCGTAGTAGAATAAGCAAAGCGCTAACCCGCAGGGGCTTAGCCCCACACGTCGGAGGTCCTGTGGCAAAATGGAACAGTCGGTTGTATCACGTGCTCAATCCTAAACCCCAAGCATGGAAGGTAAGGTAAGGGGCCTTTAAGGTACCCACCCGTGCCACCTTACTAGATAAAACATGAACAATATTTTGTGATTGGAAAGCTTGTTCCTTGCACCTCTTAAAACCATATCACGATGGCATACCAAGATGGCATACCAAGATGAGATTCTGGCCCCAAGGCACCCGCCTGTCGGACAGATGTCCGTCAAGCATGCATTCGATTCTTTGAACGACTCACAGAGGCTATACGCTCATCATATGGCTAGGTATGCGGATCATAAACGTCAACAAGCTTGCATGGGCTGAGGTCTCAATCAGAGCTGCCTGGCACGGGGCGAGAGTTATCTTGCGCCAAGTCTCTGACGAGGCCACGCCAATATTCGATTTCATTCTCGAAATCTACAGAGTTTGTGACGGACATTGGGCGAACTTGGTGTCTAAGACGTCCATCTCTCCGGAAAGCATTCAAGATTTCTTAGACTACGCAGCTACCTTCCTTGGTAATATCGGAAATTACTACGTGAGTACAGAAGGTTGGCCCTGTGGGACAAAGCATTCATGTATTCCAGGGGCGAGGAGACCAAAAGTTCATACCACGTATTTCAGACGAGGATCTTAAATCTCTTTCAATGATGTCTACAAATGCTACGACGCTCTATAATACCATATCACAAACGATCTCTGGGCGGCGCCCGAGCAACTTAGGTTTCCCCAGCGACGTGGCTCAGAGCATGTATTATCCTGGGTTTGCACGCATGAGTCACCAAGAAATTGACTTAGTTTCAAAGACTCTCGAAAAAGAAGGCATTTTCCCTGAAAACACTCGTATCTACAAAGCTGTCGAGAATGGCATCGTGAGATATGATGTCCTTCAAGCTTCTGTGGACCGAGACAACGATTGCGCCGATCGTCAGATTCCGCTTTCCGGAACTTCTGCCAAAATCCAGATTGTGCGAGGAGACCATTCAGCAGAACTGGAGCAAGTATGTGATTGCCTGAAGAAGGCCCAACAGTATACGGCGAACTCCGTGCAAAAGCACGTCATCGCAAAGTACTTAGAGAGCTTCCAGACCGGGGACCTCGAGGCTTATAGGAAGTCACAGCAACTGTGGGTCAAAGACCTTCATCCAGCTGTGGAGAATGCATTTGGATTTGTCGAACCATATCGAGACCCCCACGGAACAAGAGCGGAATTTGAGGGCCTAGTGGCGATTGTGGATATTGATGAAACGAAGGTTTTGACTAAGATAGTCGAATCATCCGCAAAGTACATCCGTCAGCTTCCGTGGGCGGAAAATGCAACAGAAAATGATGGCAAAGGCCAGTTTGAGAAAGAACTTTTTGAACCCCCAGATTTTACTAGCCTTCAAACCCTCGCGTACTGCTCTAGCATTATTTTTCCGGGCATCAATCTTCCAAACTACAATGATATCCGCCAAGAGGTAGGTTTTAAAAACGTCATGACATCAAATCAGATTACAGCGGAATATAAGGCAGATCGCAAAGACCCTGCCTTCATCGATCCCGCCGAAGCACCAGCTTTCATCGTCGCCGAGTACGATGCCTTCTACATCTGGGTAATACTACACGAACTCCTTGGCCATGGTACATCCAAACTCCTGACACAGTATGAACCGAAGTCTTTCAATTTTGATATAACGAACCCGCCCATAAGTCCCCTCTCTGGGAAGCCAATAACAACGTGGTACAAGCCCGGAGAGAGCTGGACCGGCGTTTTTGGAGACCTAGCCACAAGTCTAGATGAATGCCGCGCCGAGTGCGTAGGTGCGTATCTCATGGATGATGAGGATTTACTTACGCTCTTTGGCTTCGACGAGGGCAAAATGAGTGCGGCAGATATCACATGGGCAGTCTACTTGGAAGTAGGCACTGCTGGTCTCCGTGCGTTGGAGAATTACATTGAAGACGACCAAAAATGGGGCCAAGCCCATAGCAGAGCGCATTTTGCCATGTTCCGAGTCTTGCTCAATGCTGGCGAATCATTCCTGACAGTTACCCACGACGTTTCTACAAACAACCTTATAGTGCATATTGATCGCTCGAAGATACTTAGCCATGGCAAGCCTGCCATTGGTAAGCTTCTCTTACGTTTGCACATTTATCGTTGTACTGCGGATGTTGGGGCGTGTAGGGAATATTTCGAGGGTTTGACAAAGGTGGAAGGTATTTTCGCAGAGTGGCGACAAATTGTCATTGCAAGTAAGAAGCCAAGGCAAATTCTGGTTCAAGCAAACACATTCTTAGGACGAGACGGAAAGGTAATCCTTAAGGAGTATGATGCCACAGTAGAAGGCATGATCCAAAGTTGGGCTGAGCGGAGAGTCTGAGCATGTGAGTGAGATCATGCAGTATTCTTCCTTGCTGAAGATAAGGACGACGATATACGACTGCAATTGGTGGGGAAGATGAGATTAGCAGACTGACGATGTTACAATTACCGACTTTGCAATTGGGTCTTTCGCTTCAGCCATAACTCTCAGCGCCCTAGATCTTTCCTAATCGCACATCGTTCTTCAATTTTGGATTTCCGTCGTCAATGGGTTTCCACGACGGGGCATGGGACTGGAATTCGAAATTTTGCTGGAAGACATGTTCGGCGTCTCCTTCTAGACTCTCGACACGAACACTACCGTATAGTCCTCTACAAAGCTTCTGCACTATTTACCGAGTAAGAGTTTCCAACGTCAAAAGGTCTTTAATTGAACTTTATAAAGAGTGTCCAACTAGAGCATGTTAAAAGCGTCCTGTTGACCTCCAAGATGCATGTAATCGACATCAGCAGCAGACACCAATAACGCTGATATATAAGAAAATATACAGAGCCCAGAACTAGGAACACCTACAGAGTAATCTGCATGATGGCCAAAATCACTTGCATCAGCGACAGGAGAAGACCAAGACCTCCAATAATAATGACAGCCCAAAATGTTACCCATTGAGCCGAGTCACGCTTGTCCCGCCAGAGTTCTTTCCACCCTCTAGGCTTGGATGTAGCAAGCTGCTGCTGTAGAACTGCGATGCGACACCTTAGCATGGGGAAATCTCGAGCCAGTCGATAATTTTGTCGTTCCTTCCCCTGACCAGAGAAATCGATCGACTTTCGGCCACACAAGAGGGCCAGTAGCGGATCTTGGCCCTGGCGTGGGATATCTTCAAACACTTGAGCGCTTACCGTCCGTCGAAAATGTTGTCTTCCAGCTTTACTTTGGCCAAACAATAAACGATAGGATAGAAGAACTTCGCGGAGAAACTCTGTAATCTCGTTAGAGGTGACCCATTGCTGACCTTTAACTGTCTGAGATGCACAGCTGCTAAACGATTAACGGTATCCAACGAATCGGTACCGTATGGACCAAATTTACCTGTGTATAACGCCTTGGACAAGACTGTCTTTTACCAGCTTTGGTAGATTTGCGGCGCAAAATGAAGGATATCGAAAAAGATATAATGTGTTTGTGGCCTTGTGGTACTCTAAGTGGACCGATAGACAGTCCGTCCATCTGATCTCAATATGCGCAATAGATTCCAATACAAAACAGTTGAATTCTCCAGGTTCGAAACCGCCTCTTCGCTTCGGACGTATCCTGCTTGAAAGGGAATAAGGCCTGCCCTTGGTAGCGGTCGAAGTCGTCGATAATTGAGAGTTGTTGTGGTGGGCAGGTGCCAAAAGAAGGCTGAAACAAAATTGTCTGCCAGCCCAAGATTGCAAAGACAAGTCCTCGACATATGTTTAGCGGTTTCTCATCCGATATTTAGTTCAGCAACTTGCTAAGAACCAATTCGTCGATGATATGATCAATAGTGGGCTCAGCTTGAGCTTCGAGAACTTCGGCTACATCAATTAGAAATTTGGTGATTTGGAAACTTTCAGACTCCAAGGAATGTGGCAACAAGGTATAGACTGTCTTGGGAAGCGATGCCAGCTGCTGATTGAGCCACCATCGGTACCATTGTAGATTAACTAAGTCGCGCCCGGACTCCCCAATCGAGGGGAAAATGGACAAGACTGATGGATCGATTTCGATAATTCAGAAGATGCTTCGCTGTGGTCGATTAGCTTAGGCTAAGAACGCATGAGGTTGCAGTACTTTCGCGATGCACCCACCCCTTCAATGAGCGCAGCACTACTGTTACGATGGGAGGACACATCCGAGAAGGATGATTGCCTTGCAATGCCCAATGTTTTCCCTTTTTATTGATGGCACATAAAAGGAATGAAGTTGAATTTCGGGGCTGAGGACCATCATGAACGTTTCATACAGCGCAGCAGGGGGACGAGCTATAATTAGAAGACTCTTACAGAGTGCCACAGAAGAGTGGGTGGCTGCAGGCACTGCCATCCCAAACTGTTTTACTGCCCTAGTGCGAAAAGTGCGGCTCTCGTCTGGGATAGTACGAATTATATTGACCGTATTGCTATAATTCTATATGGTTTCACCAACGCTAATCGGTTCGGCAGCTGATCTTGCCTGCCGGAGGAGACATGATACGAGATATACTCAATATGCTAGAAAATTCGAGCGTGTCCCTGCCTAGGTTTCGATCGTATGAGAATACTCTGCTATGAATGAAGCGCTTGAGTCTTCTCTTCTTGCGGCCTATGCTGAGATAACTTGTTTCTGCGCACGAACAATCAACTTCTGTCGAAGTAATCCTCATTGTAAGCCACCAACAGCCCGGAGCCTTTGATAGCAGACTAAAAATATAAGCTATACTACAGCGTAAGTCTTGGGCGGACTTTGACGGCGACTTCAAACAGACAACGAAACGCCTTAAACGCCTATCCCAGCTTGTGGACAATGAGGCAGATGCAGCTCGCATGCGTGCTGATGGCGAATAGAACGCAGAAATTCTTGTTGTAATGCACGCGCTTGAAGCCAATACGCTGAAGCATGACGTTCTTCTATGCTACTGTATCCCTCTCGGGATTGCGGATCGAATTCTCGGCTGGGAGGAAGCCTTGCTGCAAGTCAGAGAAGCTCTTCAACCGGGTAACGATCCGTCTGGCATTCACTCTATGGCACTTTACGGTATGGGTGGGGTTGGAAAAACCCAGATTGCACTGCACTACGCAAATAACTCACGGGGCTCCTTTGACGCAATGTTATGGATATCCGCTGATAATTCAATCAAGATGGCTCAGAGCTTTCTGGAGGTTGCTCAACGGCTAGAACTCGCCTAGAACCACAAGACAGCGCCGCAGCAAGATCAAAAGTCAAGACATGGCTAACGCAAACAAGTAAGAGACAATTACATGAACATTCGTAGAAAACGCAGCTGAGCGGCCACAGCTTGTCGATGGTTGTTGATCTTTGACAACGCTGACGGCTTGAGTATTCTAAAAAATGCTTGGCCTGGCACTGGGCGAGGATCCATTCTAGTTACGTCACGCGATTTCAGTGCGTCTTTTAGCCCTGCTGCCACTGGTTTCCACGTTCAACCGTTGGAAGACACGGTAGGAGTTGCTGCGTTACTTACGCTTATCAACAGAGATGAGACGTCGTCCGAAAATCGGGTTCTGGCTGAAGATATAATGCACGCTTTGGGTGAACTACCACTTGCACTCAACCAGATTAGTGGTTTTATTATTCAGCAGCGCTTGGTACTCAAGGACGTTCTTCCGTTATACGAGCAAAAACAAACGCCCGAAAAAGCCGTCTCAGTGATTATGAACATTCATTGAGTACTGTATGGGAGCTGGCCCTCAGTCAGCTTTCAGAGAATGCAAGTATGCTTCAAAAGCTGTTAGCCTTTTTGGACCCCGATCAAATACATGAATCGGTCCTTATGGGCGAGGTCGGTGATGAGAGCTCCAGCGAATTCGCATTCCTATCGGATGAGATGGAGTAAGTATTGGGCATCTGATTCCATCCAAGTATTTAATTAACTTCCTTTTTAGCTTTTTGGATGCTAAAAAAGATCTACTGAAAGCCGCCTTGGTTGAGCGATTTGACGATGTGACAATTTCTGTTCATCGACTTGTCCAGTCCGCCATTATGAACCAGCTATCGGCCGAAGACAGAATTCGAATGACTGATTATGTGATGAGACTGCTGGTCAAAAAGTTTCCCAACACATGGGAAAGCGATGTGGGGCACCAGCATTCTGCTTGGAAAGCATGCGAGATGTGTTTGTCTCATGTCAAACTCCTAGTCAAGCAAGTCAGAAAGTGGAAACTCAAATTGAAAGACTCTCAGACTTTTGCTGATCTCGGTCTTCGTTGCTGCTGGTAACAGAACAAATTGTTGTATTGCCAGAACTGGACAGTAGCTTATCATAAACAGGTATCTCTATGAGCGCGAGAATTACAACGATGCCCTGGAGATGATACGAACTACGCTCGAGAGCTTCGAGGATAAGGAAACCTTGGCATACGCCAGCGCCATAGATCTATCTGGTCTCCTACAGTTGGACAACGCTCACCCAAGCGCCGCTCTGGAAGAATTCGAAGTTGCTTTAAAGATACGAGAATCTATCCTTGGCCCAGATGATGCGTTCATCGCCTCAAGCTTCAATAACATCGCCTTAGCCTACACAGAGCTCAATGACCTCTCTCAAGCCTACTCTTATCATTCGAGGGCCATTGATATCCGACTTCGGACAAACAGCGATCGTATCGGTAATTCTTACAGCAATATGTCTAGTACCCTACTCCGCATGGGTAAACCGGACGAAGCCGAAGAGATGTTAGCCCGCTGCCCTTCCCTCAAAGACTTCAAGGATGAAACATTCCTCAAAACAGGCAACCCACGATTTTCTGGCGACATGGTGCTTCTAAGCCGCATACGTGTGCAGCAAGGGCGTCTCGACGACGCCATCCGTCTAAGCTCCAAGGCATTAGCATTCCGCCAAAGTATGCTAGGCAACCGGCTCAAGACCTGCGACGCCCTCTACCTCGTTGCCTCTCAGCTACAGTGAAGAGGCAATATTGCGACCGCCGTAAGCCTTCTGAACGAAAGCATTTCAATAGCGGAGAACCTGCCTGAGGGAAAAGGCTACGAAGCGCGATCGAAGTATAAGCTCGGAACAATATACGAAGGTCGAGGGGAGCTGAAGCAAAGTCATGCTTTGAAGACAGCAGCTAAGTCTCTTCGCCAAGAATTGGTCAGTGAGCAAAAGTCAGAGGAGGAGGATGGTAAAGATGCTTACGAGAAGCTCTGTGTTTGGATGCTGTGGTAGATGGTCAGCAAGAACTACGTGTCTCTTTCTGCTACTGCTCGAAGTCATCTTTCAGTCTGCGCCTCGAACCAAACCAGATGGATGTATAATGGGAGGCTAACCCCGTAGGCTTGTTGGGTAGCTTTGATTGGCACAGGAAAGCCGTGGTTGAGGGGTGGCGGTGGTAGCGCTGTGTGAGACTTAATAGATATCAAAACCTTAACAAAGAAGCGCTTTTCAGAGAGACGCCTCGAGACGCGTTCTGCTAAGACATTCATCTAGATCTTCGCATCTTGGCGAGCGAACACTCACTGTCGGATGGTTCAATAATGATACTGATGCCACGGGCATTCTAAGGTATGTGTGTTTCAGCAGTAGCCCCAGATAGCATACACTGTGTGCCAGGCATCTACACCTCGATTAACACATCTTCATCCTCATCCTACACTGTTCAAGGCTGACCAGCATCTCTATCTTATCAACCAAATACCTGTTTCAAAATCGACGGAAAATCTAACCAGTCGTTGAACATTCGAGTCCGTCTCACTTACTAGACTTCATTATATATGAGAACCACCTCGTTCGTTCAAATATTGGCACTATACGCGAGGACCCAGATCATCTTGGAAGTCAACGCATAAGAGAAAGCTCTTGCTTTCTCTGCATAGGAGATCAAATGAAGCAAAATTTCAGGGCTCAACACCTACCTACAAACCCAAGCAATCTCCCGCATCAGTACGTGAAAGAGGCGGTGAAATTTTTCACTTGTTTTTCTTCGCCCGAGCATTCCTGAAAACCTCTAATATTCATAGAAATAAGAACAAGGCTTCATACCAAAAATCTTTCAGCCCCTCTCGAGAGTCGGAAAAAAAAGATGTTGAACATCAAAATTGATTCTCATCAAAAAGTACTTCAATTCATGAGTATTTGTGTCTAAAAACCCATCAAAGTTTCTTGAAAACCCCATACGCATCTAAAACGCATGTCAGCAAGATTTCGAACTGCAGTTATGAGTGTAACGCCTTGAAAGTTTAGAAACTTTTCTCTGTCTCAGGGGAGATCTATCCCTTTGCCATCGATTCCATATATTATTGATATTCCAAAAACCTCGCCTCTGCAGTGCTGCACGCAAGCAGAAGCAGTATGCCGCCACGAAAAAGAGAATAGCTTTGCAAATGCGCAGCTCAATTGCCCCGAAAAAGGCAAATACAAATACAACTACGAAAAAGGACATTTCCCTGTTCTATCATGCACCCCCCCCCTGAACCAAACTTCCCACCAAGTTCCCCATGTTAATGATCACTTCTGAATCGTCGACCCCTTTTCTCCAAATTTATTCTCTCAAATCTCTCGCTTTCCCACCCCTTTCTCGCCCCCTATCCCCCGCTGCTATCACTTCTTACTAACTACTTCAAACTTACTCACCTCTACCCCTCAGCTCCGAAAGCTTCAACGCCATAACCTGGTAGATTTATGATTTACATCGTCGTTGAACACGCAACATGCCTGATTACAAGATTCACCTTCAGCCGGCGGCAGAGACGACGATGTATAATCTTCTGGCTTCGTTCTCCTGGAGGCGGAGCGAAGTTAGCCAAGACCAATGCGCCGAAGCTGAAGAACTTGAACCACGGAATACGAGATACGCTGGAGGAGGGGGCGCGGAGGGGAGGGGAGGGGAGAGGCAGAGAGAGAGAGTGAGGAGCCTGGCTCTACGGCGAGAAAGCAGGAAGCTATTCCCAGCAAACGTGAGACCTTCGAAGCAGAGGATGCCGTAAGTCAGTACGTATCAGAAATCAACCCCCTCACGAGTCCCCACAAGCATGCGTAAGGCTAAAAGCAAAGTCCTCGACCCCAGCCTCCATAACCGCGTAGCCAAAATCCACGTCTCCTGCAAATCTCAACCCCCAAAACGAACCAACTCTCCGCCTACTTGAAAATCCTCTAACGTTATTGCCAGGTAGGGGATGCAGGAGGGTCGGGTCGGGTCGGGTCGATTATCCAAATACCTCGTCCGTGGGTAAAGAAAGGACAAGGCAGAGCGAGGGTAGAGCAAGGGGAGGGTTCGCGGAGATGGCAAGGCGGCAGTTGAACGCGGGGGTTGAGATATAGGCTTAGAGGGTTGAAGATGTATGTGTAGATGTGGGGGTGGGGGGGGAGGATGTAGGTAAGAGTCGTTGCTAGGTCTGGGATGGTCCAATTGATGTGATGCTTTTAGAGAGATGGGGCGGAGTGGTTCGGAGTGGCTTGATGGGGGATGGGATGGTAGGGTGGTAGGGTGTAAACGATATGATCGTGCCACGCCTACACGTTACTGCCGTAGGTGCTGGTCACCTACCTGATGTTCATCATTCAGAGGATGGTTTAATTTCCCTCATAACTTAGCGAGAAACATGTATAAAATCTAAAACCTCTGTTCTTATATAACTTAACAATGTAGTATAGAGACTAGAGAGAATAAAGTATTTTACATTAAACCAGCTTTGTTTTTATCGTAAACAAAAATTATCGTCACATATAATCATCTCCGTACTAAAATGCGAAGCTCTCTGAAGATTTTTTTTGAAATTTTGTATGTGAATTCTTGCACAATAGAAAAGGAAAAATTAAAACAATCATCTGAGTGATGTGCATTGAATACAGAGGGTTGACCGGCATCTATGATGGTAGACGTAGGGCGTGGCACGATTGATGCGCTGCAGCTGAATTTTATCTCGTGCGCTTGGTAGCTTCGCTCATTGCGCTTTGGAAATTGTTCCTTGGAAGAGACCTAAGGAGTTGTACAGACGTCGTTATACTGTGGCTAGTGCAGCCCTGTAGGGGACGTCCAGGTTGCCCATTGCGTGGCCACTTCGAATTCAGTGCAGAATCACCCTAATGACTTTGATCACTTCAAGCACCCCTTTAGCTCTTTGAATTGCCATTGGACTTAGGCACTACAATACATACACCTCTAACTCTCTGTGCAAAGATTGATGTCTTGGCTGTCTTCAGAGACATTCTTAACCGTTCTGAGTTGTCACTGATCGGACCGAAAAACAAGAGCAGAGTTCTTGAATATGAGATTGTATTCTCATAATAATAAATTGATATTTGAAAGGTAGTGTGACCGCATGCAGAGTTTAAACTTCTTTTCCAATTCAATCAGTAGCAGCATTAATATGGTTTCTCAGCGCCATCAATTAGATTATTGTTTACTTAACTCTCGTGCATGAGAAGCCGAGGCGCTTCGAGTAGACCGCTCGACGTACCTTAAACTACCTTTGACGCAACACGATATTGTTTCGGACGACAAGTTTTTGAGTATCCGCCTCTTCAGCACCGCCTCATATATCCCATTACAGTTGCCCATTGGTACGAAAAATTCCACATGGCCCCTGCCCGTCCCCAGAGAATGAAGCAGGGTTATACGGACTAGCAGCGTGGCCCAGGTCTAATTGGACTTTCCCCAAGGGGCACTCGGAACTCACATCCAGTCCGGTACTCGGCTGGATGATTTCTAGTTCACAAAACAGATATGTGGGCTCGGCGGAGGAGCTGGATTCCGCAAAGCCGTAGCAGTTGGGGGTGGAATAGCAGAGGCGGCAGCAGTCGCCACGATGGGTGACGGAGGTTTCGACTTGTGGTAATATGACCAAGGATTCAAAGCTGAAGGTGTTTTCTTGGTAGAGGTAGCCGTAATTGTTGGCAGCTAGACATTGAGTGGGTCCTGCGGCGGCGCTGGACGTACTCGAGGTTGAGGTTGAGGTCTAGTGGATTAGGTGTTAGTTATACACGATGGAACTAAATTACAACAGGGTTGAGGGAGAAGATCAAGATTTACCGTCGTTGTTGCAATCAGTAGGCAAGAGCATGCAGTAGAGACAGCGGTTAGGTTTTCCGTGCAGACTGAGGTGAATGGAACAGTCGTTGTCCTGACCCACTTTTGTCAGCCTCTAGTCAAAGCTTGGTACAAGACAAAGAGAAGCTTACGTGTGGGTAGGTCCAAGGTAGGCGCTACAGAAAGGGCTTGCGACGGCACTATTGCCGAGTAATGCACGAAGGCAATTGTCGTGATAGCAGGGGCCCCGCTTGTCTAAGTTGAGGGCATGGCCATACACAAGCTGTGAGAACGAAAGTGCAAAGATAGCAATTGAGATGGCTCTGGTGCCGAGAGTCAAGACTGTCATGTTGAAAAGAAGGGGACTGTTGTTCAAAGGCAGATTCGCGGCGGGAATAGTAGAGAGAAAGAAGAGAGCTTTTCAATAACAGCAGACTCACAATAGTATATGCTCTGGCATCCACATTCGCTAAGTAATACCTAAATGAGTTCGGCGCAGAGTGCAGATACGAAGACAGTATGGACGCCACATTCGATAGTGTCAACCAGATCTGGTGGTCAGCATTTCTGGAAGCCTCACCAGTTGGTGCACACAGTGGATGGGACTATGCGGCAACTTTCGAACACAGCTAAAAAGCGACAGTTCTCCAGGAATGAAACCGAATGACTACGAATGAAACACGGGCTAGAATCAGCAAAGTGCTTTGACGATGATTAATGTAATGATAAGCTCATGAAGTCAGATTTATGGTGGTACATCTGTAGCCGAGTTTGATGTTTTTGGTGGATTGGGCCTCAGCCGCTTATACTGTAGTTCCCATGACTTTGTGCACCTACTGGCCCCCTTGCGGTGCCTATGTAAGGAAACTTATAAGGTTAATGCGGGTATCGTCCTATGATGTTAGAAATTTCGGTCATATGGGGGCATATTGATATTTTGGTTGTTGTGTACTGGAAGGTGAAAACTCTACTAGCGGGCCCCAGCCCTACCAGCCCTATGAGGCGGAGGTTACAAACTCCTTATTTCCAACAAACATAAAGTGGAATACGGAGCTATACACCACAATTTCCCGCCTGATGAAGCGTAAATCTGATTGACTGCTGAAAGGTATATTTTCTACTTCCGTACAGTAGGAAGCTATATACGTTTTGTGCACGCAATTGGCGCTAGTCCCAACTAGGCTAGCGGGCAGCGTTCCTAATTTGGATCTATGTCCCTAATTGGACGACTACTCCTCCTACTCCTACTATTGCTCCTACTACAGCTCCTATTGCTTCAACAACACGATATATTGAACTGAAAATAGGCGTATACTTTGTCTTCTGCTCTACAGCTCTTATCGCAAAATACTCTCTCAGTGATTCATCTGCAATGGCTATGCTTCGTCCTTGTCTCCTAGAGTGGCAAATCCTCAAGGCATTGAGTCCCAACAATCAATCCCACGTCTATTGCGTTGGCTATTGCAATAGCGCTCACCCATTGCCAATCAGTGTGCCTGAACTCGGTGCAGATTCTTTCCACTTCTAGGCGGCAGGCAGGGCGTAAGTGTTGGGTACAGTAGCTCGAGCCGAGATCGAATCGTATGGCGAAACTACCGCTTATTCTTTTTTGACCTTTGACGCCGACTGCTGCATCGTAGTACATAATTTTGAGCAGCTCCACTTCACCTTACTCCGTACAAAGTCCGCTATTCACTACTCACGATTACCCAATCAGGTACTCGTTCGATCTCCGCCCCCAACGCCACTGCAGCTTGGGCGGCTACGACTAACATCGTCCCCAGCCCGACTTCTCAATTGTATAAATCACTTCGATCCCTCCACTTTTCGCCAATCCTACATCGAAATATCGGTACAACAAAACGTCCTAGCCTGAGCGCCGACTGCTCTTCAAAACACCCTTTCCTCAGCCTTATCAACCAACACCCAGCATCCCAAATCTCTTAAATCAGTATCGTCAACATGGATTCCGGCCTTGGTCTTCCCCCATCTTTCGCTCGGCGCATACACAGCCCTAGAAAAATGCAACAGCAGAACTCCGCCCCACCGCCCACCTATCCCCCTCCTGTCCACCAAGACGCCGGCCCCTATGGCGCACAGAACCCCCAATTGCAGCCTTATTACCAGCAGGGCGGCTTTCCGCCGCAGGGATACCCACAGCAAGGTTATCCAACGCAGCAGAGCATGTATTACCAACAACAGCCGAATGGCCCGCCACATGGTCACTATGCGAATAACAGTGGCTATAATCGTGGCGGAAGGAGAGGGGCCGAGGAAGGATTATGCGCGGCTCTGGCGGCGAGTTTGGCTTGTTGTTGCTGCCTGGATTTCGGTCTCCTCTAGGGGGAAATGGAGGAAGGGGGAAAGGGGGAGGAAAAACATGCACGGAGGTAGGCGCATCATAAGCCACAGACGAGAAAGGGATGGGATTAGCAAGGGCGAAAGGCGTAATTGAATATGCGTGTATTTGCGTTTTCAAAGGTCAGAGATAATCAGTTTCAAAGTTGAATATACAACTAAAGTGTGATATCACGAAGTCAATACATCTCGCATTGATCTAAATCAGATGTAACTTCGCACTGTCTGACTTGCTATTAAGTTTCTCTTCGGAAGTTCGTCTCTGTCTGATACTTCTCTGATCTCTCTTACTTCATCATTATAAGCACCCTAAGCACTTTTTAAGCTATCGTTTCATCATACTTGTCATGCCGTCTAGAAAACCGAAGTCGGATCGAAGATGGTCAATGTACTCGACGTTGCACGACGATTTATCACACCTACTAGAAGAAGAAGATCTACATTTCGACTTTCATGAAAATGACGACATCGAAAGTTGCACAAAGGAGTACGATACCAATATCATGGATCGATTCAGATGTCACAACCGCGCATGTGCTTCTAACGGATGACCGAGCAAGAGGATCACTATCATCATACGGATGTATTCTGAAGCACAATGTAATGCAAGGGTATATCATCAACGCTGTCTGAGGTGCAATAATCTCAGTAAACCTCGTTTAGACGATTCATATGCAGAAAGAGTGACATACCGTCTTAAAAAGTGATGTGGAATGGAGATGAACAGGCCTTTTTACTCAGGTCAAGTGAAGACTCTCATCAGAGTAATTTATGTGAGAGATGCAAGAATGATCATTGCAGTTAATTGTGATCTAGACGGCTTGACTAATGAGGCAAGTCAATTGTTCACGTTTGACAAGGGATTGATATCTAACTGCTATCCAGTGGCCTACACGGTCTCTTGCCGGCACCCGTCCATCGTTTCTACCAACGTGCTTGCGCTAGACCTACTAGCCCCCTTAGCCACCAGTATTCAAAAGATTTAGTCGTGAAGTAGTTGCGTTCCGCTATACTCCAGACTGTCATGAGCGTCGCTTGATGCTCAATGATGATGTCATTTGTGTGAACCGGAGCTGAATACCTGTTGCGTTAGACATTGCAGCATCGAAGTTGAGAAGAGAATTGAAGTCAACGTACTTTACGCACGTTTTCTTGATAGACAGAAGAGAGAGGCTGTAGTACAAACTGTAGAACCCGTGGGATGCAATCTTGTTAGATCCTATAGAACCTGGCAATTTAGAATTCTTGACATAGCCAATATGAAGATCCGAGAAGCGTCGTCCAAGAAAGACGAAACGATTGACTCGAGTGAATGGTGAATTGGGCTGAAGTCTCCGCGTGAAGACTCCACAAGCCAATAGCGTAGACAGCTCTCTTCAGAGTTCTACGAACACCATCGCGTAGAATCACAAAATCACTATTTTTTAAATTCGTGCGTCGGTTCGATGTCATGAGTTGAAAATGTCGTCTTGTCTCGAGACGGTTTCTAAATTTAGCGCGTCACGGAAAATGGCGACAGTTTTCCATTTCACAGTTTTCCATTTCCAGCTCCTTTCTTACATAATACCCTGGGTGTCCCCCCTTCTTCCCAACTTTTGTTGCGTTTTGTTCTTACAACCAATCTTCTTGACTTGCAGTCCTGGTTTTACGTATTTAAAGAGTCTTCGCTCCATTACTTTTTGTCGTCTAATTTTCCTCCGTGGCTTCTTCTTCTCAGTGCTCCTTTTTGTTCGCATCTGTTCTCTGTAAAATTGCATTCGTCATCTCCCATTCCGATGTGTTCCCATGGATGTCACCCAGATATACGCTACTGCCGCTGGCGGCTTCTTCGTTGTCTTCATCCTTGCGAACCTTCTTCCTCGTACAGTGCGACTACGGGAAAAGATCTCTCTTCTCACGTCTAAGCACCTTACGTACCCGTATTTCCTGAACCGTCATCGACTTTTTGAGTCCGTGAAGTCGAACCGACGTCCTAGTCCAGCTGATCTACATTACCATCAATGTTTTCTGTCTCAGCTTTCGAGTGTCCACGATCTCCAAGGCTGGTCTCCGAGCGGGGAACCTATCGCTCGTCAACATGATTCCGCTCTTTACGGGCGCTCATCTCGGTTTTCTGGCCGACCTCCTCGGCTTTCCGCTGAATGCGTACCGACGCGTTCACCGTTTGGCGGGATTAATGACGTTCGCGCTCATCCTTTTTCACGTGCTCGTCATCGTGGCCGACCGAACCTCTTTCTCGTTGGGGATGCCAGAACATCTATATGGACTGATAATCAGTTGCTGCCTCCATCGCTGTCCGTATTTAACCATCTTCAGGCAGAATCGTCGCTATGTCTTCTTCTTCTATTCTCTCGCTTCCTCTCTTGCGCCGGCCGTCGTACGAAGTCTTTCTTCGTATGCATCAAGCGTTAGCTGCGCTTGCTGCCTTCTCTACCTGGCGTCACCTGCCCGTCATTTAGTATCCGTGACCAATAAGCAATGAGATAATCTACAGAGCCTTGTACGTGGCTATTTGGACGACCGGGTAGAATTGTTGGAAATGGATTATCAGCCCGAGGAGCGATAAGCCGGTTGCGTACTATCTATCAGTGGGAGAACTGCGGTAAACAAGGATTCGGGTTTTCGCTACTGCGTACAACATCGTATCAGAGACGGGAAAATCCAATAGCATGGGATTCATGTCTCCGAAGATGAAATACTCGTTGGGTCTCGCTCTCCACATGTCGTTATTCTAATCGGTACCACCTTCAAACGTACAAGGAAAATTTGAAAGCCAATGCATTATATTCTCAAGCCATGTGTTTTTCTATACATCTGATGTGACATAGAATGTCTTTTTACATATGTTTTAACACATATACTGTCATATCACATGTTATTGATAAAAGGCCCAAGGAAACATAAGTGTTGCGGACTTGATCTTACGGATTCGAACCATTTGACACGAAAACAGTCAAAACTGCCGCATATGCTGCAGACGCTGCCATGGTCTCGTAGTTTGATGCTTTTGATAAGAGGGAGAGCAGGAAGCAAAAGATAGAAACAAATGAAATCACTACTAGCAGACGACTCTCCCGCGAATCCTGGCGGGACAGAACAACCAAAGGAACAACGAGTGCAGCTCCTGTAACCATAGCAATCATGAATCGAGTAACAACCTCAGCAATTCTTGTAGTGTTCTGATAAGTTCTATCCCAAGTAGCTATCGCCCTGCTGAGCGGGCCCCTCCGTCCCTGTTCCACGTCATCTGCACGGAGCTTCCAGAGATTAAAAGCATACCAAAGCCGTCGAAAAACTTTCCGAAGAAGATGCTGAAGCGGATCCCTTGAACTGTGGCGTAGAGGGAGGTCAACTCGTAGCATTCGAGTCTTGAATTTTTCGTAAGCATGAAGACCCTGCCTAGAACCCGATTGGTTGGTGTTGTCCGCTAGAGAGAAAGTCTCCATGCTCATAACAGTGTTGAAAGCTTCAAGTGTTTCATCTAAACCGATCAGTTGACTGTCAAGGCTTCGTTGGAGATACACTCACCGTACTCTTTGATCAACCTCCGGAGGCGCATAACTAAAGCTTTGTCCACTACTTCGTCTACCTTCATTCGTTTACTATCTTTCTTGGCTTGCTTCAGGCCAAGCCGATCTATTATATGTTCGCGGTCGAGTGGCTGATCTAGTTGTAGACCAGCTTGGTACAGACCATGATCAATTTTATCGATCTCTGCTTCCAGGAATCGAAGGTTAAGCAGGTGGGTGGTTCGATATCTCCGGAATCCAAACAAGGTCAAATGATTATCCGATGTGATTTCGCGCCAAACTTTGCTAAAGAGTTCGGCATAGCAACTATTCCGGGAGGTCTTGGGGGCGCCATTTAACGGCGCACATTACGGAGCGTCACTTTCGCTAAAGGCGGAATCTACCTCCATTTAGGTGTAGTCTGCTAACAAATACAGGTAGATTCCCCATCATATATAACATTTAATCTATTACGAATGCCGATTCAATAAGTCTCTTTTGTTGAGACTTTCTTTCATTCAATGTTGCTGCCGTCATCAAATTAGGCTTAGATCTCTTTCTCATCGACTTCGAAGTCACTATCTTCAACGTAGATTCTCAAGAACGACGTCTAGACTGAGACTTCTGCTTTCATACAGTTGTTTTCTTCACTGCACGATCAGATTTGATTGTTCTAGACATCACGAATGAGACGAAAGAGAATGAAGATTCATTGAAAGTAGTAGCAGTAGTAGTAGTAGTTGATGTGAGATTTTTACTATCTTTCGATCTATCTCGAGACTTGAACGTCATAATGACGAAGAATGAAGCGAAGAAGTTCAATGACAGTGAGATCTCGCTGTTCTTCTTCTGTTGTTCTCTTTGCTTAGCAATCTCATTGTTCTTCTTCTTTTGTTTATTTCTTTGCTTAGCATTCAGCTCAGCTGCTTTCGCTGCAGTCAAAGCTTGAGCGTTGACTCTATCATGTTTCTTCTTTTGACAAAGCTCAGCTTAAGCTTCTTTTCTTGTAGAAGATGATTTTGAAAGCATCATGAGAAGTCTCTGATTCACTTTCTGCAGTCTTTCGTGTGTGACAGTCACGTTGATATGAAAGATAAACAGCTGATTGACTAGAAGATTGATCTGCTGACGTGATAATTTTTTATGCAGCTTCTGCAAGCTGACTGCTGCATGAAGAAATCTATTTTTACTAACATCATGATATCTTGTTGAATTTGCGTCATTCAAATCAATGAAGTCATCGTAGTATCTAGTCTGTCAGTTGCTCAATGCTATAAATGTCACGATTCTAGCCTTGCCAGGCTCAGCCTTCTAGCCTTGCCAGGCCTATTCTCGCTCCGTCACCTTTACTAGTTTCTATTGAGCCTAGCGTCGGCTGAGAAACACACATATGTAGCCAGCTTCTTTCCTGTAGCTATCTTTCTTCCTTAGCATTTATCTTCTAGTTAAATGACACTCATATGACTCGCTCTATGCTGATCTCTAACATTAGATAAATGCTCACCATCTACCCTGCTATCGACGAATAGACGATACGAAACAACCTATTCAGTAAGGAAAATTTGCAAGGAATTCTTCAAATTTGCACCACCATTTTAGACCGCAAGAGATTCTTCGATTCTACACTCATTTTCATCATTCTATTCGCAAGAAATTCTTCGAATAAAGTACTCAATTATTACCTGAAATTCACAAGAAATTCTTTGAATTTCCACTCATCAAAAAACATCAATTCAAAACATCAACCTCTCACCTACTCTTACCTCAACAACTTCTACCTTCTCTCATCATGACATGCAACGTCGAGTCAGTTGAGTCTCGAACAACTCGTCTACTTAAAAGCACTGTCAGTAGAAGAGTTTCACTTCTACTCATCAATGCTTCAGTCGAAGCTGAGAAAGCTGTCATTTCATGAAACATAAACATCGAAGAACAACTGTTTCATTGAGTCAGCAATCAACTCAACGAAGTCATCAATATGCTGAACGAGCTTCGAAGTCAGCGAGACTTGACTCTACAACTCAATGAACACTGACTTCTCATACAAGACAATCACAAAAAGAGAGCGAAACAACTAGAAGTCGCTTTTGATAAAAACGATGAGCTAGAGAAAAAGATCAATCAGCTACAAGATGAGCGATTGAACTTCAGAGCGAAACAACGTCAAGCTGATCGACCTATGTCTCGTCAAGATACTCAGTCAGCTGAGCAACGAGTCAATCAGAAAGAAGCTTGCTCTCAACGAGAATCTTCTACTCTATCTGATAACGAGAATGATCATCACAAGTTCGTCAAGCTTTCGAATTCACTCATCTTCATCGAAACAGATGACTCTATTTGAGAGACATGAAACATCAAAATAGCTGACAAGCTTGATGTCAACACGAATCATTACTCTACTGAAAAGATTCGTATTGCCTATGTGATTTTCAGGCTAGAAGACGATGCTGATCAGCAAACCTATGCAAAGCATCGTGTTGATGCTCTCTCACTCTATCAGTCACTATCAGAGCTACTGAAACATCTGAAAGAAATTTACGAAGATCAGAATCTGATTCGAAAGTGTCGTTGCAAATACGTCGCTCTGAAGTAGCTCAACAAGTCTTTCAGCTCTTTCTATTCAGAATTCACTAAAATATTCAGCTTTCTGAACTACGACGATATCACTCTGATGAACGACATTCAGAATAAAATCAACAATCGTCTTCAGAACGCATTGTCAGTTTGCCTCATAAAGTTTAGCTCGCTTGATAAGCTCAAGATCTTTCTTCAAGATGTGAATAACAAACAACAAGTCAATTACCAGCTACGTGATGAGCAATGAACAGTCAAATCGATAGCAGCTTCGAAAAAACGTTTTGTTTCTTCGTCGACATCAACTTCAGTCTCGATTACTAGCTATGTTCGACTCGCTACTTTTTCCACCTTCAAACCTGAATGATCAAGAATGTCAATCACCTGCTTCAACTGCAAAGCATCGAGTCATCTTTCAAAGAACTGCTCTCAGCTGAAGACTAGTACTTCAACATCTCATGCATTCACTTCTTGTCTCAATGAGATCATCATGTTGAAAGAAGAGAAGAAATTATTTACAGAGAAATCAAAGAATGAGGCAAAAAACTAGTGACTTTCATCAAAGACACGATGAAAGATGTGTTAATTTCTTCAACAACGAGCAGCTCAAATGATCTCTTTGCTTCGAAATCTTTGACTACTGAATGTGTACTATTTAGCAATGAAATTAGTTACTCATTAAAGTCATTGATTGACATTGAAGCAGCTGACTATTCATTCATTGATGAATTAATCGCGCAGAATGTTTGTGATCATTTGCAAATTGAATCTTTATCTTTAATCAAGCTTAAACCAATAAGGAAATTCGATGATCATTATGCAAAAAAGCTCATTACTCATGCGATTTATTTGAATCTAACTGTTCAAGATCATATGAAACGTTTCGCCTTTATGCTGATCACTCGATTAGATCAACATCAGATGATTCTTGAAAAAACATGAATGAACAAGATCGAGATGACTATTGATATGAGAGATGATCGTCTTCAATTTTCTAGTTTCGAAGCTCATATCAAAGCTTCTATCAAAGCTCATTCGACTGTTCTTTCAAGCAAGAAAATCGCGATAGAACAGAAGAGTTCGATTTCTACTCAAATACTAAAGAGATTTACCTCTTCTGTTGTCACTCGACTCAGCGAGAAGTCATCTTCATTCAGTGAAATCATGAAACCACCTAGCTCAGTCAACTTCGCTTCGCCTTTCAATTCAATGAACATAGCAATGATAAAGACTGCAGCATATAGATCACTAGTCAAACGGTCGAATGTGACTACTTTCGCGATCATCATCACGAAAATCGATCGACTTCTAAAAACAGCTAGAAATAAACTCGAAGATGTAAATCTACAAGAGCTTTCACACGAAGAGATCTTGAAAGAAGTCAAAGCTAAGCTTTCTTCGAAATATCATGACTATCTAGACGTGTTTGATCGAGCGATGACTGATCAACTACTCTCTCATCGTCTTTACGATCATAAAATTGAGTTGATCGGCAAGAGAACATCTTCTCGAAGTCATCTCTATCATATGTCTGACTACAAGCTTCAAAAGATGAAGAATTACCTGATCAAGCATCTGAATAAAGACTTTATATCTTCTAGCTCAGCTTCATATGCTTCGCTCATACTATTCATCGAAAAGAAAGACGATAGCTTGCGTTTCTGCGTTGATTACAGAAAGCTCAATGCTTTGACCAAACGAGATCGCTACTCTTTGTCATTAATAGACGAGACTCTCGCTCGTATACAAGAAAGTAAGTATCTGACTCGATTGAACATCATTGTCGCGTTCAACAAACTACGCATGCATTCAGGTAGCGAAGATTTGACTATCTTTATCACCTCTTTTGATTTCTACAAATATCACGTGATGTCTTTCAAATTAATCA
>JAABUL010002973.1_pt1 | contig 26504 bp, 31 predicted proteins | sample 5559151 | NCBI WGS metagenome assembly JAABUL01 (sample SAMN10711876, study PRJNA513368) | rock metagenome | isolation source: Antarctica rocks | place: Antarctica: Victoria Land, Pudding Butte sud | reverse complement strand
TAACCAACTTTACGGCCTCCTCCCGGAACTCCGGACTGAACTTACGGTATTTCCGTGTCACGATTCCTTCCACCTCCCGGATACGACCCTATCGGGGCCCTGGTCCGAGAACCGCGGGGCACTTCAGGGTGTGCAACCGCGTGCTGGTACTGCGGGGCGGAGAGATCATCACCGAACTTTGCGGCAAGGACCTGACTCTAGAGACCGTCATCGAGTGGAGCTACCAATGACCATCCCCGAGACCCACGTGCCGACCGCCGAGTCAGCGCCGAGCCGGAGCTCAGACCCAGCGGTGCACCGGTCGGGCCCGGCACGCCTGGCGGTCGCCATCGGGCGCAACTACGCCACGGTGCTCATCCTGATCGTGCTGATCATTGTTTTCTCGGTGACAACCGACTCATTCCTGACCCTGCGCAACATACAGAATGTGCTCGTCGTGCAGACGATCACGGCACTGATGACGTTCGGGGTGATGTTCCCGCTCATCGTCGGGGAGTTCGACCTCTCCGTCGGTTACATGATCGGCTTCCTCGCGGTCCTCGGCGCCTTCCTCGGGGGTCACGGGTACGGCGCACTGCCGGTGATCGCCGCGATGATCGTGGTGGGCGCCATCGTCGGGCTGATCAACGGATTCCTCACCCAGCGCATGGGGATCAGCTCCTTCATCGCCACCCTCGGTGTCGGCATCGTGCTGCAGGGCTTCACCCAGGGTGCCAGCGGCGGCAAGGTGCTGTTCACCGGCATCCCCCACGCAGTCACCACTCTCGGTGGCGGCTCCGCCGGCCCGCTGGCCATCTCGGTGTGGATAGCCATCGTCTTCGGCATCGGGTTGTTCTACATTCTTGAGCAGACCCCGCTGGGCCGGTCCTGGTATGCGGTCGGCGGCTCCGAGCGGGTCGCTTTCCTCGCCGGCCTGCGAACCTCCAGGCTCAAGATCGCAGCCTTCACCATCAGCGGCCTGCTCGTCGGAGTAGCCAGCGTGCTGGCGCTGGGCCAGAGCGGCAGCGCCAACCCGGGTTTCGGGCCGGACTTGCTGCTTCCGGCCTACGCCGCCGCATTCCTCGGGGTCACCACCTACCGGGCCGGGCGGTACAACATCATTGGCTCGGTCGTCGGAATCCTGTTGCTGGCGGTCGGCTTCAACGGCCTGAGCCTGCTCGGAGTGCCCTTCTGGGTGCAGCCGATCTTCAACGGCGGTGTGCTGCTGCTCGCCGTCATCGTGGCACGTGCCGAGGCACGCAAGGTCAAGGTGGGCGCGTAGTTCTCGTCCCTCAGACGTATGCGAAAGGCCCGCCGCGATCCGCGACGGGCCTTTCGGATAAGGGCGCAGCGGCGGCCCTACCGGAGGACATCTCCGCCGGCGGCCAGGCCGATGTGACCGGCCGCGTCGACGGCGATCGCGTCCACCGCCCCTCGACCAGCACCACGACCCGAACCGTGGCAACGAAGGCCCCCCGGAGAAAGCTCGAGGTTAATGCCACGCTCGGATCCCACCTCAGGCCCCGGGCTGATCGACTCTGAGGTTGCCCACGACACCGAGGAGTTCCAGCTTTTCGACGGCTGGGCTTCCCGGGACCGGCGTGAACCAGAGCAGGCGCTGAGTACCGTCCTCGCTGAGCAGGTTCAGGCAGTTGAGCTCGAGCTCGCCCAGTGTCGGGTGGATGAGCCTCTTGCGGTCCGAGCGTCGGACGGCGACTTCCTGGCGGGCCCAGAGGTCGGCGAACTCCTGGCTCTCGTTCAGCAGACGGTTGGTGAGGTCGCTAACGAGCTGGTCCCTGCTTCGTCGCACGGTGACTGCTCGCAGGTCGGCCACAAAGACGTGGGACTGGTGCTCGTGCTCGTCGGGGTGGTACAGGTCGCGGGCTGCGGGGTAGGTGAACCACTGGTAGAGGAAGCTGGCTCGCAGCCCGGAGGTGTGCTCAGGCCAGCCGAGCAGCGCGGCGGCCAGGGGGTTCTGGACGAGCGTGACGCTGAGGTCGCTGATGATCTGCGCCGGGGTCGAGGTGAGCCTGTTCAGTAGGTCGAGCATCCCGGGATGGACGTGGGCGTTCGCGCTGCCCACGGCCAGTATCGCTCGGCCGGCGAGGTGGTAGAGGTGGTTGCGCTCGTCGAAGGTCAGGTGGAGGGCGCGGGCGAGAGCTGCGAGCATCTGCTCGGAAGGCTGGGCTCCTCGGCCCTGCTCGAGCTGGGCGTAGTAGTCGACGGATGCGCCGGCCAACGTCGCCACCTCATCGCGGCGAAGCCCTGGAACGCGACGTCGTGGGCCGCCGTGCAACCCCAGGTCGCGCGGGTTGAGCCGATCCCGGCGTGACTTGAGAAAGCCACCCAGCCCGACCAGGTTCATGTCGGCATTGTGGGCCCGCGTGCACGGCCCAACCAGGTGACGCTGTCACCACGACGAGCCGCTGCCGACGCCGCTGCCGCTTGCCCGGCACTCGTGGTCTGGGAGTGGTCTGCCGCGGGCACATTCGGTGAGGCAGGTGTTGGCATCACCAGTACTGACGTCGCCTAGTTCTCCCGTGCACGGCCTGGCAGGGTCGGTCTCGGCGGCCAGCAGGGGCGCCAGGGGAAGGGACGGATCTATGACCGGGTCGAAGGTGGCTGTCATCACGGGCGGGCCACACGGGATCGGGCGCGCCATCGCGGAGAGGCTGGCGGCCGACGGCGCAGCGGTCGTAGTCGGGTACGCGGCGTCGTCGGAGGCGGCCCGTGAGGTCGTCACGAGCGTGAGCCGGGCGAGCGGCAGCGCTCTGGCGGTGCGGGCCGACGTGGCCGCCGCCGGACAGGTAGCGGCCCTGTTCGACGGCGCGGAGTCGAAATCGTCGTCACCTCAGCCGGGATCTTGAAACCGGCGCTGATCGCCGAGGCGAGGGACGAGGACGGGGGTGTGGCATGAGCGAGCTTCCACCTCGTGGCATGGCCCAGGTCGTCGTGGTCACGGAGCCGGGTCGGGTCTGGGCCGGGTGATCGCCGAGAGGCTGGCCCTGGCCGGCCACGTTGTCTACGCCGGGATGCGCAGCGTCGCCTCGCGTTCGGCTGACCACGCCGCGACCGCGCGACGATTCGCGACCACGCACGGCGTCGCGCTGGTGCCGCTGGAGCTCGATGTCCTGTCCGAGACCGGGTGCCGCGCCGCCGTCGACCAGGTGCTGTCCGAGCAGGGACGGGTCGACGTCCTCGTCAACAACGCGGGCATGCTGATGTCCGGGGTCGCCGAGGCGTTCACCACCGAGCAGTTCCTCACGATCCTGGACACCAACGCCGTCTCCTGGCTGCGGACGGCTCGCGCGATGCTCCCCGTGATGCGACGCCAGGGCGCTGGGACGCTGGTCTACGTCAGCAGCACGACCGCTCACGTCGTGGAGCCGTTCATGGCCACCTACATCGCCAGCAAGGCCGCGGGAGAGGCCTTCGCCGAGTCGATCGGCTTCGAGGTCACCCAGCTCGGCATCGACACCGTCATCGTGGTTCCCGGCGCGTTCACGCAGGGCACCGAGCACTTCGCGCACACCACCGCTCCGGCAGAACCCGCGGTCACGGCCCAGTACGGCGACCTCGCGGCGGCGGTGGCCCAGATCCCGCAGCGGCTGGAGGCGATCGACATCGCCCACCAGGGCCGCACCGCCGACGTCGCCTCGGTCGGCGACGCCCTGGTGGAGGTCCTGGGCCAGCCCCGCGGCTCGCGCCCACGGCGCGTGGTCGTCGACGCCCAGCGCAAGGGGGTCGAGGACATCGACGCGATCAGGGCCGAGCGCCAGCGGACCTTCTTCACCGCCCTCGGCATCGACCACCTGCTCGACCTCCCGCCCAGCCCTGAACAGCACCACCAAACCATCAGCGACACCACGACCATGGAGGCCCACGTGCCAGACCCGCTGCACCAGCTCGTCGAGACCTTCTACCGAGCGTTCTCCGGCGAGACCGACCTGCTCGACGAGGTCGTCACCCCCGACTGGGAGGACATCCCGCTCGGCCCTGGGCAGGGACCCGGGCCCGACGGCGTCAAGCCCATGATCAACGGGATCGGGCAGTCGTTCACCGACTTCCACATCGTCGTCCACGACGTGATCGACGGACGTGGCGATGACGGCAACGGCAGCATCGGCGTCCGCGCCGAGATGCGCGGGACCCACACCGGCGACATGTTCGGGATCGCCGGCACCGGACGGACTGTCAGCATCCTGATCCACGAGTTTCACATCGTGCAGGACGGCCGCCTGGCCCGGACCTGGCACCTCGAGGACTGGTTCGGCTTCTTCAACCAGGTCGGCCACGCTCCCTCCATCGGACAGGACGATCAGTGAGAGCCATCCAGATCGACCACTACGGCGACGCCCCCGTCCTGCGGGACATCGAGCAGCCCGCGCCCGGGGCGGGTGAGGTGCTCGTGCGCGTCGCGGGGGCCGCCACCAACCCCCTCGACCTGAAGATCACCGCGGGCTACATGCACGACTTCTTCCCCGTGACGTTCCCCTACACCCTCGGAACGGATGTGTCCGGGACCATCACCGCGCTCGGAGGCCGGGTCGAGGGCTGGGCCGTCGGCGACCAGGTCGTGGCGCGGCTGGACCCTTCGGCCGGCGGCGGATACGCCGAGCTCGCGGTGGTCCCGGCCGACCAGCTGGTCCCGGCGCCCACCTCGACACCCCTGTTCCTCGCCTCCGGGGCGGCGACCGCAGCAGCGACCGCCTGGCAGGCGGTCAGCGAGATCGCCGACCTGCGGGCCGGCCAGAAGGTCCTGATCCACGCCGGCGCCGGCGGGGTCGGCAGCTTCGCCGTGCAGATGTCGCACGCGCTCGGGGCGCACGTGATCACGACCGCCTCAGGACCCGGTCTGCGGATCGCCCAGGATCTCGGGGCGGACGAGGTCATCGACCACACCGCCGCGCCGTTCGAGTCCCACCTCGACGGCATCGACGTCGTCATCGACACCGTCGGCGGCGCCGTGGAGGTGCAGTCGCTGGAGGTTCTCCGCCCCGGAGGACTGCTGGTCGCGGTGCCGATGCCCCCCGACGCCGAGCGCGCGGCCGCACGCGGGCTCCGGGCCGAATTCCTCTTCCACGCCTCGAACGCTCGACGACTCCGCACCGCGGTGGAGATGGTCGAGGCCGGCACCCGGATCCTGCTCGACCGCAGGGCCGCCCTGGAAGAAGCCCCCGAGGCGTTGCGCTACCTAGCGGCCGGCCATGCCAAAGGCAAGATCATCCTGGCACCCGAGACGCCGTCTGCCTGAGCCTGGACCCACCGTGGTCATGTCTGGGGTGGTCCTCGGCCCGGGGTGGTGGGGTGGTGTGAGAAGGAGATCTCAGGACTCACCACACCGGGTCCAGCGAGGAGCTCAGGTGCCCGCCAGCTCTTCCAGCCGTACGCGCACCTTGTCGGTGATGGCGCTCAGCGTCGCCAGCTCTGTGGCGGTGAGCTGGTCGATGATCGCCGAGCGGACGTCGGCCACGTGCTGGGGAGCCGCTTCCTCGATCAGACCCCTGCCGCGCGAGCTGATGGTGACCACCGCCCCGCGCCGGTCGTCGGTGCACCGCTCGCGCGAGAGCAGATCGCGGGTCTGCATCCGGCCCAGGTGTTGGGAGAGACGGCTCTTCTCCCAGCGCAGCAGCCGGGCGAGCTCGAAGGAGCGCAACCGGCCCTCGGAGGCCTCCGAAAGGTGGGCCAGGACCTGGAAGTCGGCGTTGGAGAGGCCGTTCCGGCTGCGCAGCTGGCGCTCGACGAACTCGGTGAGGCCCTCCTGCATGGCCATCAGGCCGCGCCAGGCGCGCTGCTCCGGCTCGTCCAACCACCTCACCTGCGCCATGGTCGTCAACCTAGCGCCGCAACCGCAGGTGGCTGCTGGCTCAGAGGATCGCCGTCGTGACCGCTTGGTTGACGTGTGAACCATACCGACCTAGGTTAGGTTCACACGTCAACCAAGAAGCGGAGGGTCGAGATGAAGATCGTGACCATCGGACGAGGCAACGTCGGCGCAGGGCTAGCAGGCCTGTGGCGCAGCGCCGGTCACGAGGTCGAAGGGCTCGGCCGCGGTGGCGGGGACGTCTCCGGCGCCGACGTCGTCCTGGTGGCGGTGCCTGGCGAGCAGATCTCACCCGCCCTGAGCACGGTCAGCGGGCTGCCGGGGAAGATCGCGATCGACGCCACGAACGTCCTGCCCGAGCGCCACGGCGACTTCCCCTCCTACACCGAGGAGGTGAAGTCCTTCACCCGCGCCCCAGTGGCCAAGAGCTTCAACATGAACTTCGCGCGGCTCTTCGGCGCGGTGGGCCAGCAGCGGGTGCGCCCCAGCAACTGGTACGTCGCCGACCAGGGCGCGGTCGAGGTCACCGAGCAGCTCATCACCGACGCCGGCTACGACCCGGTGCGGGTCGGTGACCTCTCACGCGCGCGCGACTTCGAGAACGCGGTCTGGCTGCTCATGGGCGCTCAGCCGGTCGGCGAGGTCTTCTACCGCTTCGCCACGCCCGGCCAGCTCTGATCCGACCGTCCACGACGTCATCGTCACCACGAGGAGAACAGATGAGAGCCGCACTTGTATCCGGCCCGAACCAGACACCCGTCTACGGGGAGTTCGACGACCCCCGGCCGCAGGAGGGCTTCACGGTCGTGCGGGTCGCGGCCTCCGCGCTGACCAACGTCACGCGCGTACGAGCGGCGGGCAGCCACTACTCGATGACGGGAGGCTTCCCCCTGGTGCCCGGCCTGGACGGCGTCGGCCGCACCAAGAGCGGCGTCCGGGTCGGGTTCCTGCTGCCGGAAGCCCCGTTCGGTGGCATGGCCGAGAAAACGCTCGTGAAAGACGCGCTGTGCCTGCATGTGCCGGACGAGGTCGGCGACGTGCTCGCCGCGGCCATCATCAACCCGGGCCAGTCACCGATCGGAGCGCTGCGCACCCGTGCGGACCTGAAGCGCGGTGAGACCGTCCTGATCAACGGGGCCACGGGCACGACCGGGCAGGTCGCCGTCCAGATCGCCAGGCACCTGGGCGCCGGGCGCGTGATCGCCACCGGCCGTAACGCCGACGCGCTGGCCAAGCTCGTGGAGCTGGGCGCCGACGCCACCGTCGACCTGACCGCCGACGCCGACGCCGTCGCGGATGCGCTGGCGGAGCACTTCGCCGACGGCGGCGTCGACGTCGTCCTGGACTACCTCTCCGGCCCACCCACCGAGACCGTCCTGGCGGCCCTCGCCGGAAGCAAGGCGGCCGGGCCGGTGCGGTACGTCATCGCTGGCACCTCCGCGGGTGCCTCGACCAGCGTGCCCACCAGCGTGCTGGGCTCCACCCCGATCGTGGTGATGGGCGCCGGGATCGGAGCGGTGCGCGTGCCCGACATCATCCAAGCCTCCGCCGAGGCCTTGCAGATCGCCGGGTCGGCGAACGTGCAGATCGACGTGGCCGAGGTGCCGCTGTCCCAGGTCGAGCAGGCCTGGACCGCCTACCACGGCCGAAACCGCGTCGTCTTCACCATCTGAACCTGAACCCACACCGGCCCCGACAACGCGTCACCGCCCCGGCTCGATGAGCCGCGCTCAGCAAACGGACGTGGCGTTGACGGGCTTCCGGGACCGGTGCCCGCGAACGCGCGGGTAGAGCCGTTCGTCCCGTTCGGGCTTCTCCTGCCCCGCGTCGACGTGCTCGCCCACTCGACCTACCAGTCGAGCTCCGGGTCGGCGTCGTCACGTCACGACCGTTGGTGTGCGGGGATGGTCCGCAGGAGCAGCTCGTACAGCTGGCGTTGTTCGTCGAGGCTGAGCTGGGCCAGCGGTGAGCGGGTAGCCATGGCGTCGACGAGGCGGCGGCGGGCGCGGCGGCCCCGGGGGGTCAGACGCAGGGTCTTCACGCGCCTGTTGGTGGGGTCGACCCGGCGGGTGGCGAAGTGCCTGACCTCGAGGCGGTCAGCGAGGAACGTCACGGTCGACGGGTCACAGCGCATCCTGGCGGCCAGTGCCCGCAGCGAGGGCAGCGGGGCCGCCGGGTCGAGGTGCCACAGCGCGTCAGCCAACGCCTGGGTGAGGTCGAGCTCAGCCAGTACGTCGGCGATCAGCGCCTGTGTCCGGTCGGCCAGGCCGAGGGTCAGGTCCACCAGCGCATAGATCAGCGGCTCATCCGATGTGTCTCTCGGCGCCTCAGAATCCGGCCGCCCGCGGTCCGCCACACCACAACATACCCTGAATCAAACCCTTGACTTCTCCAAGTGTCAGCAGGAAACTGGCTCTGTTCCTTGGACGCTCCAACTGTGAGCGCGGGGACAGGAGGACTCGTGAGGATCGCGGTGTTCGGTGGCACGGGCGGGACTGGAACGCAGGTGGTGGCGCAGGCTCTCGCGGCCGGTCACGAGGTGGCAGCACTGGTTCGCGACCCGGCCCGGCTGGTCAGTCGGAGCGACCGGCTGCAGGTGGTGGTCGGCCAGGTCGACCAGCAGGACAAGGTCGAGGAAGTGGTCCGGGGCGTCGACGCGGTGATCAGCGCCCTCGGTTCCGACCGGAGGGGCCCGACGCGGGTCTGCACCGACGGGATCGGCTCGATCCTGGCAGCGATGGCCGCGTCCGGTGTCCGCCGACTGGTCGCGGTAAGCGCCCACGGGGCCGGTGAAACCCATGACCGGTCGCTGTTCTCCCTGGCCGTGTGGGCGTCGGTCGCGGAGAAGATGCGCGACAAGGAGGCCATGGAGGCCCTGATCCGAGCCTCGGATGTGGACTGGACGATCATCCGACCGCCGGCGTTGACCGACGGACCGCCGACCGGGACCTACCGGACCGGCACCGACCTGAAGATCCGGCTCACCTCGAGGATCTCCCGGGCAGACCTGGCGGACTTCCTGCTCCGCGAGGCGACCACACCTGCATTCGGCCACCAGGCACCCCGGATCGCCGCATGACCGGCCCGGCCACCGCCCGCAGCGGCCCGTCGATGGTGGGCCGGGTGTGTCTGGTCACCGGCGCGGCCGGGGGCATGGGCGCGGCGATCGCGACCGCCCTCGCCCGGTCCGGGGCCACCGTCGTCCTGGTCGCCCGGACGCGCACCGGCGGCGAGGCCGTGGCGCAGGCGATCACCGCGGCCACCGGCAATGCCCGCGTCGAGGTCCTGACCGGCGACCTGTCCGACCAGTCCGCGGTCCGCCGCCTGGCCGGGGAGTTCACCGCCGGCCACGGCGAGCTGCACGTGCTGGTCAACAACGCCGGCGCCCACTTCCGGGAACGGTCAGTGTCCGTCGACGGCATCGAGATGCACCTGGCCGTCAATCACCTGTCCCCATTCCTGCTGACCAACCTGCTCCTGGGCACCCTCCGGGCGGGTGCCCCGTCCCGGGTGGTCAACGTCGGGTCGGCGTCGATGGCCGACACCCGGCAGGTGAAGATCGCCAGCACCCCCCGCCCGGTCGTCCTGGACCTCGACGACCTGCAGAGCGAACGCAACTTCGCCCCGATGGAGGTGTACGCCCGGTCAAAACTGCAGATGCTGATGTGCGGCTACGCCCTCGCCCGCCGGCTGCAGGACACCGGGGTAACCGTCAACACCGTGCACCCCGGCCTCAGCGCCACCGGCGTCGTCGACGCGATCGCCGCCCCCGCCGTGGCACCCCTACTCCCGCTGCTCAAGCGGTTCCTACTCACCCCCGAGCAGGGCGCGCAGGCCGCTCTACACCTGGCCACGAGCCCCTGGCTGGTCAAGACCACCGGGAAGTACTTCCTCCGACAGGTCCAGGCCCGGTCCCCGGAGTTCACCTACGACACCGCCCTGCAGGACGAACTCTGGGACGCCAGCGCCCGACTCGTCGGACTGCCCACCGCAGCGCCCGAGACCGCCCGGTGATCCGTCGTCCACGACGGCGCCCACGATGTGGCTTGTCAGGTGCGCTTTGCGGTCTCTCCTTCAGTTCAGCCGGCCGCGGTGAGTCTGTCAGCGATCAGATAGCTGACGCTGGTCATCCCGTCGGCGTTGGGGTGGAACGCGGGGTCTGCGCCAGGTCGCGCCCTGGTCCATCCGGATGTCCAGGGTTGGTCTGACCACGCGTGGTGTGTGAGCGAGTGCGCGGACGCTGCGACGAGCTCGACGCCGTGCTCGGAGCAGGCCCTGGCCAGGGCGGTATCCAGGTCGTTCGCGAGCGCACTGAGTACGTGATGCGTGGATTCGTCGAAGGGAAGGTCGTCACGGTAGGTCCTGGGGAGCACGGTGAGGTAGTCCACGCAGATGATGCGCGCCTCGTGTGCTCGGTCCCGGACCGCTCTGAACACCTCGCCGACACCGTTGGTCGTTCGGGTGAGCCGGTCGCTGGACTGGGCAGGCCTGGTGGCTCGTCGCAACCGGTGGCCGAGCACCGGGACCTTCGAGATCCACTCGGGCAGACACGCCGCTATCAGGCTGGGGATGTAGCCGATGTCGTTGCCACCGATGGTGATGGTGACCAGATCGGTTTCTGCGGCGACGGCGGCGATCTGGGGAGGCTGGCCGAACTGGGACGTACGCAGGACAGTCTCGACGGTGGCCTCGCTGCTGGTGACGTCATGTAGGTCGAGCCCGCACCGCCGGGCCGCGAGGTGGGGGTAGTTGCGTTGGGATTGCCGTGCTCTCGCGGGCCGGCCGGTGGCGGGTGGTGAGATGCCCGGGCCGGCGGCGAACGAGCTGCCGATCGCGACGTATCGGATTCTGCGCGTCGGCGTCATAGGTCACCGCCGGGGATGAGAACGAGCTTGCCTGCCACTTCGCGAGCCTCCAGACGGCGGTGGGCTTCGGTGGCCTCGGTAAGCGGCAGTCTGGTCACCACGGGCCTGATCAGGCCGGCGGCGAGCATGTCCACCAACCGGTTCAGGTCGTCGCGGTAGCTGTTCGGGTGCTTGCGGTAGCTGTCCTCAATGCGGTAGAGCCGCACGCCGGGGCCAGGGGTTAACCGTGCCCGCAGGAGCGCCCACGCGGTAAGCGCGAGGCCGACGTACTTCGAGTGCCCGGCCGCGACGGTGAAGCTGAACACGAATGACACGACAACGCCCCCGGCGCGCGTCGCCTGTCGGGAGTCGCGAAGCGACGGCCCACCGACCGGATCGAATACAGCGTCGACTTTGCTCGGGGCCTGGGCGGTGTCAGCGAGCCAATGGCCGCCAGCGGCCTCCACAGTCTCGCGCCGAGCTGGGCTCGACGTGCCGTAGACCGTGATGCCGTCGAGCTTGGCCAGCTCGAGCAGCGCCGATCCGACTCCACCGGCAGCCCCGATCACGAGGATCGACTGCCCGGCTGCCACCTTGGCTACCCGGTGCAGCAGCTGCCACGCCGTGACGTAGTTCAAAACGAGGGCGTCGACCTCTGCGGCGTCGACGTTCGAGCGCACGCCAACGACACGCCCAGCGTCGAGCGCGAGGTAGGCGGAGTACCCGCCCGTGCCGAGCAGGGCCGCGACACGCTGCCCCACCGTCAGCGTGGTCACCTGCTCGCCAAGCCCGACAACTTCGCCCACCATGTCGAACCCGAGCACCCGAGGTAGCCGGCCCGGACTCCGGCCCTGCCGTGTCGTGATGTCGTTGAACGCGACCCCGGCCGCCTCGACACGCACCAGCACCTGCGCAGGCCCCGGGACAGGCATCGGCTCCTGCCGCACCGTGAGCTGGTTGGGTTCCCCGGCCTTGTCCAGCACGATCTGGGTCATTGTCAGTTCCCTGGCCATGGGGCCATGTTACATGAGTGGCTCACTGATACGTACACCTATCTAGGCTGCAGGGATGAACTCCGCCCAGGTCACCATCGCGTTGCTCCGCCAGTGGCACCAGTTGTCCCGCTCCGTCGACCGGCGTCTCTCCGAAGCGCTGGACCGAGTTGGACTCACCGAATCCGCTGGGGCCGCGCTGTGGGCGTTAGATCCCGAGTCGCCCCCGCCGACCGTCCGCGAACTCGCTCACACGCTCGGCTGCGACCCCTCCAACGCCTCACTGGTCAGCACAAAGCTGGAGCAGGACGGGCTGGTACGACGCCGCTCGCACCCCGCCGATGGTCGGGCCCGGGTGCTCGTCCTCACCGAGCAGGGACAAGCGCTCCTCGCCCGCCTCGTGGCCGAGGTCGCCGCCGCGACCCCTTTGCGTCACCTCGACGCCGCCCAACGACGCCAACTCTCGGAGCTACTCGACACGATCGAAGCAGCGGCAGGACCGGACGCTCGCCGCCAGCGCATCGGGCCGTAGCACGGCCCGGCCGCAGCCGCAGGCGATGCTGGCGGTCGTCCGGACGGCGACACGGTGCTGGTGCACGCGACCCGGGAGCGCCAGCGCGAGGGGAGGCGCCTGCCGGGGCCGAGAGCCCCTGCGCTGAACGCGCAGCAGGTCGCCTGGACCTGGTGGACGTTCGCCGTGGTGAGCGCAACCGCCTCAGCTTCCTCGTCCGGCTCCGGCTGCGTGCCGGGCGGATCCAGCACGTTGACCGACGTACCGGGCGCCGCGCAGCGGGTCCGCCCGGAGGATCTGCTGGCTCTAGGGGTTCGGGAGCGAAGGTCGTTCCGGACGGCCCCCGGGGGGACCCCAGACCAACGACGCCGCAGGGGGTCACCGCTCGGGCAGCTTGTGTACCGCCTCCATGGCCAGCGAGGCCCGCGGGTAGCCGAGGTAGCCGGCTAGAAGCACCATCAGTGCGGTGAGCCCCTCGTCGTTGAGCCCGTGCTGACGGCCGAGCAGCAGGTGGGTGGTCAGCCGGTCGCCGGACACTCCCTGAGCCGTGAGCGCCGTCAGGATCGCGATGCTGCGCTCGCGGTCGGTCAGACCGGGGTGCGACCAGGCTGCGCCGCCGGCGGCCTGCAGCGCCTCCTCGGCGAAGTCGCCCCCGACCCGGGCGGCGAAGGTCGCGGGCACCTCCTGGTCGGGCACCGCGAAGATCTGCGCGTACACGGCGACACCGCGGTCCCGGCGGCTCGAGGTCATGTCGCGTGCTCGGAGCACAGGCAGCTGACGGCGGGCTCGATCCACTCCCGGCCCGACCAGTCCGGGTGCCGCTCGATCATCAGGGCCTGCACCTCGGCTTTGATCGTCGCCTCGCTCATCGCTGAGTCGCGGCGCCGCCAGGTTTCGTCGCGCAGCAGCTCCAGGTAGGTGTGGACGTCGGTGAGCCGCTGCGGTCCCCCGATCTCGCCGTGCCCGGGGACCACCAGAGCCGGGCCCTCCGCGATGAGCCGCTCCATAACGGCGATCCACCGCAGCCCCGACACGTCGGTGTCGTGCGGTGGGAACCAGGGAAAGATCGCAAACTGCCCGGACTCCACGAGGTCACCGGTGAACATCGTCCCGACGTCGGGCACGGTCACCACCTGGTCGCCGCGACTGTGCGCCCGACCGGTGGGCCGCAGCTGGACGACCCGGCCGCCGAGGTCGAGGTCGTAGGCGTCGTCGTAGACCACGTCCGGCGTCACCAGCTCGACGCCCTCGAGCTGGTGAGCGACCGGCTCGCCCAGGCCCCGGAACATCGCCCGGTAGCCGGCGCCCTTCTGTGCCAGGTCCCCGGCCTGGGCCTGGTTGACGACGTAGGTTGCCTCGCCGGTGAAGACCTGCGCGCCGAACGCGTGCTCCGGGTGGAAGTGCGTCGTCGTCAGGTAGAGCCGACGCCCGTGGGCCTGCTCGCGGGCCAGCTTCAGCACCTGCTCGGCGTTGGCCGGTCCCATCCCGGTGTCGACGACGAGCAACGAGTGCTCGCCGCCGATCAACCCGATGTTGGGGACGAGCGGGACGCCGCGGTCGGGGATGATCACCAGATCGCGGGCGATTTCATGTGCACCGGAGGTCCGAACGACGGGCTCGGGCAGGACGTACTCGGTCATGATGCAGACCTTCCTGAAGTGGGGACAGCTCCCACACCATCAGGGCGGTCCGGCGCCGTCCAACACCTGTTGTGTCCGCCCGATACCGTGCCGGCATGGACCTGCGGCTGCTGCGCTACTTCGTCGCGGTGGCTGAGCAGCGGCACGTCGGGAGGGCGGCGGCCCGGCTGCATATGACCCAGCCACCACTCAGCCGGGCGGTCAAGCAACTCGAGGCCGAGCTCGGCACGCGTCTACTGGACCGCTCGCCGACCGGTGTCACGCTGACCGCCGCCGGCGCGGTGCTCTACGGCGAGGCGCGCACCCTGCTGGCGCTGGCCGAGCAGACGCGGACGCGGGTGGCCGCGGCCGCAGGGACCGCCATGCTCGCCGTCGGTGTCCTCGCCGACAGCGCAGAGGAGGCGGGCACCGGACTGGCCGTGGCGTTCCGCCGCAAGCACCCCGCCGTGCGGGTGCAGATCCACGAGGCGGACTTCACCGACCCGACGACCGGCCTGCGCTCGGGCCTGGTCGACGTCGCGCTCACCCGGCTGCCGTTTGACGACACCGGGATCAGCACCCGGGTCCTTCGCGTCGACCCGCTGGGGGTGGTGTTGCGGAGCGACGACCGGCTCGCCGGACGGGACTCCCTGCGCGTCGCGGACCTCGCCGACCGGCCGTGGTTCCAGCTGCCTCAGGGGATCGACCCGGTGTGGTCTGCGTACTGGAACGGGCTCTCCCGGGAGGGACCGGTCGTGCGGACGGTCAACGAGTGCCTGCAGGCGGTGCTGTGGAATGGCACCGTCGGGCTCATCCCGCTCGTGCACGCGCTCCCGACCGGTCTCATCGCCGTCCCGCTAACCGACCAGGCACCGAGCCAGCTCGTTGTCGCGTGGCACACGGACAGCACCGACCCGCTGGTGGGTTCGTTCATCAGGGTCGCGGTCTCGACCTACCGGTCATCGGGTCTGACCAAGGTTTCGCCGGGTCCGGGCCGACGCGCTCAAAGTGTGCAAGCAGCGCTCTCGGGAATCAACCGGGACCGGACCAGGCCCTGACCGCGGTGGAAAACACGCCGAAGTCGGAGCAGCGCTCACTTGCCGTTTGCGGCCGGAGCCGGGATCACCCGGCCCGGACGACGACAGCCGGGGTGACCGCGCCGAAGTAGGCGGCGGTGTCGGGGGTGTAGAGCCGCAGGCCCACCGTCCACGGGACGCGCACCGTGGTGTCGATGTGCCCGTTGACGTCGGTGTGAGCCGTCCGCACGGGGATCCACCCGCTGGTGGACCACCGCTGCACCTCCACGCGCACGGTCTCACGGGGTGAGTACCGCAGGGAGAAGTCGTACTGCTTCAGCGCTCCGAACACCCGGATGTCGGACCCCCGGCGCTGCAGCTGCTGGGCCAGCAACGTCCTGAGCTTGATCGTCGTCCCGAGCGCAGCGGTCGGAAGGTTGTCGCTCTGGGTGTCGGCCCCGCCGTAGATGACGACCCACCGGAAGGCACCGGGTTCACCGACGGCGCCGGCCGGCACCGTGACCGTGCCGCTGAAGGCCGTCTGGGCTGCGGCCCCGGCGGTGAACGTCTGCCAGACCAGATCACCCCGGGCACACCAACGCGACCTGGACCGCGGGACGGCGGTAGCCCGAGGTTGGGACCCGGACCGTGTAGGAGGTGACGAGGAACGGGTTCCCGATCTCGACCCGCGTCGGCAGGTCCGTGGACACGCCGCTGCCGATCGGGCGGATCCCCCCCGATCGGGCCGCGGCGCCGAGCCCGGTCGTGGCTCCCGCCGCCGCTGCGGCGGGGCGGCGCGGTGTGCCGCGCGGAGGAGTGCCTCGTGGAACGGCGCGGGAGTCGGCGTCGTCGCCGACACCCGCGTCGCGACGGACAGCGGGTGGGCGTCGGCTGCCTGGGCCGGAAGGGCGATCGCACCCGTGAGGGCGAGTGCTGCGACGGCTGAGCGGACGGGACGAAAGAGCTTCATCGGTACTCCTCAAGAGCGACGTCGGGGTCATCCAGCTGCCCAGTCCACGATCGGACCGGGCCCGCACGTTCCGATGCGCCGACGCCGACGCGGGTTCGCTAGGGAGATAGTCGTCAGCGCCTGAGCGAGCGTCGCGTGTCACGACGGCGCTTCGGTATCCGAACCCAGCTGGCCGGGTCGGACGGCGAACGTCGTCACGACCTGCGCCAGCGCGTCGGTCGCCTCCAGGGGAATGAGGTGCCCCGTCCCGGGGATCACGGTCAGGCCGGCGCCGGGGACGTAGGGGAGAAGGTTCGCTCGCAGTACGCCGACGGTCTCGACCCGGTCATGTTCGCCGGCGACCACGAGCGTGGGAACGTCGATGCGGGCGGTTTCGGCGGTGATGTCCTCGCTGATGCCGTGCAGTGGCCATTCGGTCCGCGCCTCAGCATCGCTGGCGAGAGAGTCTGCGACGACCTGCTGCTTGAGATGCTCAGGCAAAGTGGTCGCGGTGAGAACGGTGTCGCGCGCCGAGGCAGCGGACTCCGGGCTGTCATAGGCGTGGGCGAGACGCGCCTGGTACTCGGGGGAGATCTCGGCGGCGGGCCTGGCCGGGCCCGGGGCGACGAGCACGAGGCCGACCAGGCCGTGGGGCCTGGTCGCGGCGAGGAGCTGGGCGACCTTGCCGCCCATGGAGTGGCCGATCAGCACGAACTCGGACAGCCCGATGTCCTTGATGACGTCCGCTGTGTCGTCGGCCAGGCGGTGGAGGTCGAAAGGGCCGCTCAGATTGCGGGAGCGGCTCCACCCGCGGAAGTCGATGCTGACGGTCTCCCGACCGCCCAGTCGGGCGAGCAGGGGAAGCCAGGTGCGCGCCGAACCGCCCCAGTAGTGCAGGAACACCAGTGCCGGCCCCGCGCCGCTGCGGTGGTGGTAAGCGGGCAGGTCGTGCTTCGTCTCGATGGCCACAGCGCTCTCCCCATCACCAGGTGTTCGAGCCCGTGGGGGCTCCCCACCATGGTTAGCAGCCGGGCGAGGGGGAGGCATTCGTCCTGGTGGACTACTGATGATGAAAACTGGACACGTGGCCACGGTCCGGCAGATGGTCTACCAACCACCCGCCGGCGCGTCCGCTCCGGTCGAGACCATGTCGTTCCAGCGGCTGCGGGAGCTCGACCGCGGCGCCACTCAACGGGGGGACTTCCACGTCCTGGCGTTCGTCGAGGGGGGTGAGGGGGCCGTGGCAGTCGACTTCTCCACCCGGCCACTGGCGCCCGGTGACGTGGTCTGGATCGGGCCCGGTGTCGTGCACCGGTGGATCGACATCAGCCGCCTCGGCGGTGATCTCGTGCTGTTCACCCCGACGGCTCCCGCCACGGCGAGGGCACGTCAGGTGGCGGCCGTGCCTGGGATCGCCGCGACTTGGCCGGGTCGAGACCACCACCGGCCGCTGCTCGCCGCCGCGCTGCATCACCTCCAGCTCGAATCCGCTACCGCTATCGCTTTACACGAGCCTGCCTCCGCCGTCCTCGGGTGTCTCCTCTCGGTGCTGCTCGAACGCAGCGACCCGCCAGCAGGCATGATCACCGAAGGTGATGAGACCTTCCGTCGGTTCAGAGACGCGGTCGAGGTTCAATTCGCCCGTCGTCACGATGCCGCTCACTACGCGCGACTCCTCGGCTGTTCCGCCCGCACCCTGTCGCGGGCTGCGCAGAAGGCGACCGGGCGCAGCGCGAAGAACTACATCGACGAGCGGCTCGTCCTGGAGGCCAGGCGGTTACTCATCCACGACCAGCTGAGCGCCGCGCAGTGCTCGACCCGGCTCGGCTTCCCGGACCCATCGAGCTTCTCGGCGTTCTTCCGTCGTCAGACCGGGTTCCAGCCCGGCCGGTGGCGGGACGAACAGGCGTGACCCCATCACTCTGTGATCGGTTACGCCGTCGGTGACCACTATCGAACCCCCCTCATGCTCTGCACCGGGCAGCGAGCCGGCACCGGGCGCAGCCCGGGCGATCTTCCACTCCGACCGTGGCAGCAACTCTCCCCCGCAAGCGGGAGGTACCCCCCACCTCGGCCGAGTTCGCCGCCACCATCACCGAGTTGGGGATGCGCCAATCCGTTGGTCGGACCGGGATCTGCTACGACAATGCGATGGCCGAATCTTTCTTCGCTGCCCTGAAGAACGAGCGTGTCTCCCGGACCGTCTACCCCACCCGGGAGCACGCCCGGCGAGACATCACCCGCTACATTGAGCACTGGTACAATCCTTGGCGTCTGCACTCCAGCCTCGACTACAAGACGCCACAAGAGGTCCACAACGGCTGGCCGAATTTCCGGGTCGCAGCGTAAACCGCGACAAACATGTGGTCCGAAAACCGCGGGGCAGATCACGCCAAGTACGTGAGCGTACCGGGGTCGGCGGGAGCCAATGCGGGAGTCCAGGAGGGTTATTCACCGACTGTTCTGAAGAATTCCAGTCCGAGGACCGCGGTGAAGGTGGTTTTGGATGTTTCGAGTGGTCGTCGGTGGTACTGTGGAGCGCCCGCCAGGTCTTGAGTTTGGCGATGGCCTGTTCGATTTTGTAGCGGATCTGGTTGATGTCGGTGTTGAGCTATTTCTCCCAGTCGATGAGGTTGTGGAAGATCGGTTTCCGGATTGGGTGGATGGTGTCGGATCCGAGGTAGCCCTTGTCGGCGAGCCATCGCCTGGCAAATTCAGTGTCAAGGACTCCGGAGGCGCGCAGTGCGGTGGTGTCGTGGGTCGATCGTTGACCGGATCCGAGACCCACGCGAGTTGGCCGGAGAGGTTGCAGGCGAACTGGACTTGGGGTCATAGGGTTAGCGCACCCCGGTCTCGGTGACGACCGCCCGGACCCCCCTCGAGGATCCGGTTCGGCCGGTCAGAGGCCGAGAGATGCCAACGCAAAAAGGTCGGCGTGATCGGGTAAAACGACGCGGCGTCGGCCGTCAATCGGGCCGCGGCCTTCCGTCACAGGTCGAACGCACGGCGTCCGCGGCGTCCCGGTCCGTCTGGCTCGTACCTCGCGGCCGCTCGGTCGACGTCGACACCGGGGCTACCCGTGGACGCGTCCGGTCGTCGCGGTGATCCGCCCCTCGGTGGCTCATCGGCCAGCGAAGCCGACGGCCTCGGCAATGCCGGCAGCGTAGGCCGCGGGCTGCTCCCACGCGGCGAAGTGACCGCCAGCGGCCTCGTCATGCCAGGAGCGGACGTCGAAAATCCGACGAGCGAACTCCTCCGGGGCGTTGACCAAGTCCCGGGGGAACATCGTGAACACCGTCGGGGGCCGTACGCGGGCGGCTTTCGCGGATCCGGTGGCGTACGGGGTGAAGGACGTGCCGATCACCCCACTGACCCAGTAGCCGTCACCCACGTCAGGATCTGCTCGCGGGTGAAAACCGCCTCGACGTCGCCACCACAGTCGGTCCAGCTCCGGAGCTTCTCCACCAACCACGCCAGTAGGCCGGCCGGGGAGTCGCCCAGCGCCACCGCCAGGGTGTGCGGCTTCGTGCGCTGCTCGTGCATGTACCCGCCCTCGCGGGCCTGCCAGTCGCGGCCGTGGGCGATGTAAACCCGTTCGACCGCCGACGGGTCCTGGGGAGGGTCAACGAGAAAGTGGTATTGAGAGACGTCGGTCAGATGAAGCGCCGCAACCCGCTCGGGGTAGCGAGCAGCGAGGACCTCCGCCACGTCGCAGCCCACATCACCCGCGGAGACTACGTAACGGTCGTGGCCGAACTCCGCCATCGCCGCCGCCACCGCCTCGGCGATGTCCTCCGCCGACGTCCCCCGGGCCGCGACCGGAGCAGCGAAGGGATAGCCGGGCAAGGCCGGCACGACGACGTCGTAGTGGCTTAGCAGGGGCAGGAGCTTCTCGAAGCGCAGCACCGAGTCCGGCCATCCGTGCAGCAGGAGCACCGTCGCCGCATCGGGGGTGGCCGATCGCTGGAACAACGCCCGGACCGGTGTCGGTCCTGCTCCGGTGAGCACCCAGGGCCAGGAGCGGATGCGGTGCTCGTAACGGCGCCAGTGATAGGAGCTCTCCCACGTCTCGACGAGCTCAGCGAGGTATCCGGGTTCGACGCCACGGTCCCAGCCCAGCCCCACCGGAAGCGGTACGGGCCGGTAAGCGCGCAGCCGGCGGCGTAGATCCTCGAGAACCGCCTCCTCAACGACCGGAAGAGCCGCTTCGGGTATCGCGGACTTGGTCACCAAGACCTCCGAGTCGATATGATCCGCCTGGATCCGCCGGTGGGGCTGGCGGTAGTGGAGACAAATGCCCTGTGACCAGTGAGGATGGGACCAGCGAGGATGGGACCTGCGACGGTACCGATCCACGCCGGAACGGGCGCCCTAAAGATGCAAGTCTTGCACAGGCTTTCGGCACAGCATCCTCTCCTCAAGCGACCACATCCTCGCGGTGCTGGTCGGACGGACCCACCGGCAGATCAGGCCGACGATCACCGACCTCGCGCAGCGCCCGGTCACCCACCTTGCGCTCGGACTGGCATCCCATCCCCGGCTGCGCGTGGACGCACCCCCACCTTCGGCGGTGACCGCTCATCCACCCGGGTCACCTGCCGCGGCCCGGTGGGCAGCGGCCGCTGAACATCTGCTGCTGGACGAGGCCGATCTGGTGCGACCGCTGACCGAGCGACCACCGCCGCGTGGGCCGGCGTGGCCGACGTTGCCGCGATCACCCGGGCGGTCGACCGCCTCGACCGCGGGTTGGCGGCCGCGCACGACATCGCCGGGAACCGGGCAGTCGCGGGCCGGCTGGACGAGGCCCACGGGCGGGGCCTGGGACTGATCGCCACCGCGACCCTGGACCAGGCGCTGGCCGGCGACGTCGACTTCGCCTGGCGACCACGAGCCCTGTCGATGGCGGTCCAACCGGTCCTGTCCACCGCGGACATGCCCGAGAAGCTGCAGCACCTGCAGCAGCTACTGCACCGCGCGCCAGTGCTGCGGCCGGTCGACGTCGCGCAACTCGCGCTCGGGCATCACTTCCTCGCCCAGGCAGCAGCGCGGACGCTGTCGGTCGCCGCCCCGGACATTGCCACCCGCCTGGACCGGATGGCAGAAACCCTCGGCCGCGCCGCCGACGGCCGACCCGAGGTGGCCTCCATCCTTCCCGGCGACCGCCGCCCCGTCCTGCAGATCGGGAACATCGTCCGCGCCGCCCGCCAGCTCAGCGCCGGCCAGCAGGCGTCGCCCACCGACTGCGACACAGCCCTCTCACTCGCCCGACATCTACCCGACGCCGTGCGCCTGCTGCACACCAAGGCCGTCGCCGAAGCCACCACCGGCCGCTGGCTCACCCCCGACCACGAAGCCATCCGGACCACCTGGCGCAAGACCACCGCCTTCACCCCGCTGCGGCTCACCGACATCACCGCCCAGGCATCCCGACAGGCCGCAGCCCTGCGAGCCGTCGCCGGGCCCGCACCCGCGCCCGGCGTCCGGCCCGCCCCGGCCGTGTCCGCCTTGGTCGCACTCTCCACCGGAGCACCCACGGCGCGTGCGTGTCGGCCGACCCGACCAGCCGCCAACGCCCCACTCAGCATGCCGGCTCGCGCCGTTCGTCGATAACGAGCCGCCCGACGATTTCCTGGTTCCGTGATGATCGCCCCGGAGCCGCCGCGACTGTCCACCACCCCCGTCACGGCGGAGACACTCACCTTCGGCCGCCTCGAACGGCCGACTTGTCTGGGTGTCGCGAATCGGAGCTCGTCGATCTGGCGTCCGCTCGGGGCATGGGCCGGGCTGACCCGCCGACCCGGTGCCCGCCGGCCTCGGGCTGGCTCTGCCTAGGATCGTCGGTCTCGCCAGTGCCACGGATTACGGGCCGGCTGGACGGGGATCGTGCCGGTGATCTGACCGTCCCCGCGTCGACCGCTGCTCCGAGTCCGGCCGGTGGCCGGGTCCAGACCGCCGGTCAGCAGATCGCCCGCGACCTGGTGTCGTCGCCGAGGTGGGTCAACACGGCCACGACCTGCGCGTTTCGCAAGGGCGAGCATGTGCTCGGTCTGGCCCAGCAGGGCGACGCCCTCGCTGCGGGGCGGGGCGGGGCAGGGCAGGTGCTGGTGGAGGGTGCAGTGGACGCGATCGCCGTGAACGCGGCCGGTCACATCGGGTTGGCGGCCGGGGGCACCCCGGCTCACGGCCGCTCACGCCGGGAAGCTTCGCCAGGCCACCGCCGGCCGCGAGGGGCGGCTGGTGCTGGCCTATGACGGCGACCCCCGCCGGGCAGGTGGCCACCAACCGGGCCGCGGACCTGCTGCCCGGCCTGCCCGCGCAGGTGGTGCTGCTGCCCGCCGGCTGTGACCCGGCGGACCTGCTCACCGCCCACGGACCCCGGGGCTGCGCCGCGCCCTGGCCCAGACCAGCCCGCTCCTGGATGTGGCGCTGGTCTACCGGCTCGATCGGTGGGCGCGGCATGCCGGTAACCCGGTGGCTCTGGTCGAGGCCGTCCACGAGATCGCCCCGCTGATCCTGAGCGCCCCGCCCGAGCAGCGGGCCCGACTCGTCGCCCCGGTCGCGGCCCGCACCGGGCTGCCCGTAGAGACCGTGACCGCTACCCTGCTCGACGACGCCACCGGCTGAGATGACCGCCCGGGTGGGAGCGGCCGCGTCCTACGGTGCCCCGGTGGCTCACCGGTACGAGCAGGCCCCGCCCCCGGGTCGCCGGCCAGCACGACGCGACGGCAGCGGCGCTGGTCTCGGGGGCGGGTCCCGCCGGGAACGCCGGCCCGGTCCGAGCCGGTCACCGAGACCTCGCTGCCCGGCCGGCTGACCGCCACCGACCGGGACCGGCTCGCCGGGCCTGTGGGCGACCGCCCGGGAAGACCACCAGTGGGGGCCGGCTCAGCTGCTGGTCTGGTGCCGGGCCGGTGGGGTCCCGGTGGCCGTGTTGGCCGCGGCGGCCGGGGCCAGCGCGGATTCGGTGCGTCTGGTGTGCCGGGCCCAGGCCGTGGTGGGGGACCCGTTGGTCGGGGACGGGGTGGGTCCGCACCCCCGAGGCGGCCCGGCTGCTCGACGTTTCCGTGGCCCGGCTTGAGGCCCACGCCGGGAGCGCCGAGCGGGCCGGGATCAGCACGATCCTGGGCTGGCATCGCCGCTGGTACGCCCCGTCCCTGCCCGACTGGTGGGCCGGCAGTGCCACGCCGACCCGGACCCAGAGCAGCCGAGAACTCAGCATCGGTCACGGTCATCAGGGTCTCCTTCCACCGGTCACCCGGTCACGAGAACGCCCGTACACAGACCATCTGACACGCCCCCGGCCAGCGCCACCGCCGCCCACCGGGAGCAATTGGAACCGATGATCGAGCGGGCATTCACCGACTCCGACCGGACCTACGGGTACCGCCGGGTCACCGCCCCAGCTCGCCCGGTGGGGCGTCACGGCGGGTCCGGAGCTGGTCAGACGACTGCTCGACCGCTGGACCTGGGTCACCCGCCCGAACTCGGCTCCGCGATCTTCGAAGGGATCGAAGGCTTCTCCAACCCCTCCCGCCGGCACTCCGCCCTGGGCTACCAGTCCCGGGCCGACTACGAGACCACGCACACGACCGCACTCACCACCGCGGCCTGACAACCCACCCGAACTGTCCGGGAAACCGGGTCAAGCTCCGCCGGGCCCGGGGCGACGATCCCGGTGGGCTCGGGGTGGGGTGTGTCGGGTCTTGTGCTGGTACATGGCGGTGTCGGCGGCGGCGATCAGTTGGTGGGGGGTGGTGCCGTCGCGGGGGTGCAGGGCGGCGCCAATGCTCACGCCGACCCAGTGGGTGACGCCGTGGAAGGTGAACGGGTCGGCCAGCGATCTCCAGGTCGGCGATGACGCTGGCGATGGCTTCGCTGCCGTCCCCGGTCAGGTCGACGAGCAGGGCGAGGAACTCGTCCCCGCCGAGGCGGGCGATCAGGTCTTCCCCGCGTAGCCGGGCGCGCAGGCGGTCGGCGACCTGGGCGATCAGTGTCCCCGGCGGCGTGCCGGTAGGTGTCGTTGACGGTTTTTAGGCCGTCGATGTCGAGGAACAGCACGGCCATCGCGCCGGTCGCGGGTGCTGCGGGCCAGTTTCCGGTGCAGCTGGTCGGTGACCGCGGCCCGGTTGGCCAGCCCGGTCAGCGGGTCATGGTTCGCGGTGTGCGCCACCCGGGCCTGTAGTTCCATCTCGGTGGTGACGTCGTGTGGAAGTCCGAGCCAGTGGGTCAGGGCGCCGGTGGGTCGCGCAGCGGGGACAGGTGAATCTCGTTCCACCAGCTGGACCCGTCGGGCCGGTAGTTGTGCAGCCGGGTCCGGCCGAGCAGCCCGGCGCGCGGTGCCGCGGCGAGTCCCGCGACGGCGGTCGGGTCGGTGTCCGGGCCTTGCAGAAGCCGCGCGTTGCGGCCCAGGACGTGAGCGCCGGGGTAGCCGCTGACCGTTTCGAAGGCGGCGTTGACCCAGATCAGTGGCTGGTCGGGATCGGTGGCGTCGGCGACCGGGGTGTCGGTGACCGCGACACAGGCGGCCAGCAACTGTTCGGCCACGGGCACGGGAGCGGTCCTTCCGCAGGGGGCTAGACGAAAGCACACCGGCCTGCCGGCGGGACGCCGACAGGCCGGTGTGCTCTGGTGCCGTGAAGCTGCTGCCTACTCCTGGCCGTCGAACTGGTGGTCGACGTTGCCGGCCGGGTCCGCGTGCCCGCCTGGGCCGTCGGTCTCGGAGGCGGCCTTCTCGGATCCCAACGCGCTCTCGGTCGCGGCGGCCGCCGCCCCAGTGTCGGGGCCGGTCTGGTCGCCCTGCTGGACGTTCCCGGCCGGGTCCGCTTGCCCGCCTGGGCCGTCGGTCTCGGAGGCGGCCTTCTCGGATCCCGACGCGCTCTCGGTCGCGGCTGCGGCCGTGGTTGTGGCGGTGTCGGGGCCGGTCTGGTCGCCCTGCTGGACGTTGTCGGTGTCGGGGCCGGTCGTCGGCTCCGCCGGCGTCGTGGCAGTGCTCGCCGAGTTGCTGCTCGTCGCAGTGGAGCCGGAGGCGTGGGTGGCAGCCATGGCGCTACCCACTCCCAGTGCGGACAGGCCGACGCCGGCGGCGGCGACGGTGATGGACATCAGCTTGCGGTTCATGCGTACTCCTCATCGAAGGGGCTGTGGACGTCTCCCAGAGTGGGAGGCGCAGATGAGGGTCCGATGTGGAAGCTTGGGGCGGTTCTCAGCCGCAGCTCATCCACCGCCCGCAGGCTGGCAGCCGGGGCGTCCCGGCCCAGCGGTGGAAGGTGGAACAGGTGCGCGTGCTCATCGTGGAGGACGAACCGGCGATCGCTGACGCCCTCTCCAGGGGGTTCGCCGCTGAGGGCATCGTCAGCGATGTTGCGGCCGACGGTGCCCGCGGCCTGGGTCAGGCGCTGGCAATGGACTACGACGTGGTCGTGCTGGACCTACGGCTGCCGGTGCTGTCGGGCTACGAGGTGTGCCGACGACTGCGGAAGGCCGGCTCAGCGGTACCAGTTCTCGTGCTGACCGCCAAGGACGGCGAGTACGACGAGGTCGACGCCCTCGACTTCGGCGCCGACGACTTCCTGTCCAAGCCGTTCTCCTTCGCCGTGCTGCTGGCGCACCTTCGGGCACTGTTGCGCCGATCCTCTCCGCAACGGTCACCGGTGCTGACGGCAGGCGACCTCGTGCTCGACCCGGCCGCGCGGCAGGTCTGGCGAGACCGCACCGAGATCCACCTGACCGCGCGGGAGTTCGGGCTGTTGGAGTTCCTGGTCCGGCACCGGGGGCAGGCGGTCTCCCGGGCCCAGATCGCGGAGCACGTCTGGGCCAGCGGGCTCGGGCCGGACTCCAATGTCGTCGAGGTCTATGTGGGCTACCTCCGGCGCAAGATCGACGACCCGTTCGGTACCCGGTCGATCGTGACGGTGCGGGGCATCGGCTACCGGCTGGCCGGTGGTCCCGGAGTGGACCGCGGGACGGCGTGAGAAGTCCCATCGGAGGGCAGGCCCGGCTGCTGGGCGTCCGGACCACGTCGGTCCTGGTCGCAGTGACCGTGCTGGCGGGGGTGCTCATTGCCTCCTCGGTCGCGCTGGTCGCGGTGCTGCACCGGTCGCTGCTGTCCGGCCTGGACGCGCAGATCAGCGCCCGCGCGCGGGACGTGGCCGCCGCTGCGGCGTCCGGTCAGCTGGGACCGGTGATCTCCAACACCGGCGACGAGGTCTCGCTCGTGCAGGTGCTCGGGCCGCACGGGCAGGTCCGCGCGGCGACGGGCAATATCTCGGGCGAGCCGCCGCTGGTCGGCGCGGGTGCCGCGCTCGCTGCCCCGGGCACCGAGCGGGTGACGAACCTCCCGATCGGCGCAGGCCAGGAGATCTTCCGGGTCTCTTCGGTGTCGGTTTCACTGGCCGGCGGCACCGGCCGGGTGGTGGTCGCCGCTTCCACCGCACCGGTCGATGCCGCCGTCCACCGGGTGGAAAGTCTGCTGGTGTTCGGCCTGCCCGCCGTCGTGTCCGCCTCCGGACTCGTTGTGTGGCTGACGCTGGGCCGCGCGCTGCGCCCGGTGGAGCGGATACGCGAGCAAGCAGCCCGGCTCGGTGCCGGCGAGCTCTCGCAACGGGTCCCGGTACCGCCGGGGCGAGACGAGATCGCGCGGCTGGCGGATGCTCCTATAGACGTCAAGTGGTGAGGGGTCGCAGGGTTGTCCAGATCTCGCGGGCGATGTAGCGCTTGAGGCAGCGGATGATCTCTTTCTTGGTGCGGCCCTGGGCGGTGCGCCGTTGGACG
>JAABUL010002970.1_pt1 | contig 26509 bp, 5 predicted proteins | sample 5559151 | NCBI WGS metagenome assembly JAABUL01 (sample SAMN10711876, study PRJNA513368) | rock metagenome | isolation source: Antarctica rocks | place: Antarctica: Victoria Land, Pudding Butte sud | reverse complement strand
CATTCCTATAATTCTATGATGTCTTGGCTTGCTAGATAGCATCTACATGCTATTGCGAAGCGACCCAAGCAACCACCGCGCGAATATCTATGACGCATCTAATGAGCTGCAAATATAAGACCGCGACCATGATCCAAACTTTGCGTCAAGTCGTTGGTGATGTGTATGGCTGACCAGTTGGCCAAGCACTTCCCTTTTGTATTTTACCATCAGCTGCCTTTATCGTCAACCACATCCAATCTCTATAGAATTGTCCCTAACACCAAATGTCAGATTTACGGTATGGTAAAGTCAAGCCCACTTACGGCGGCAAATTCTTGAAAAGTGTCGGCAGTTTTGACAGTGTCCTCAGGGTAATTGTCCGCTAAATCATAACATCTGTCAAAGAAGTATACCAGAGCATTCAACCTCGGCCTTGGATGTGGAAGATTTGGACTCATATCTACAGCTGCCAAGTCACCGACTGTATGGTCTAATCAGCTTCATGTCTCGCCGTCTCACCGCCTAGAACACTTACTTGGATTCCACAAATGTACAAGCTCATGTAACAGAAGCCTTGATGCAGAAAAGTAGTTGTCAAGTTTCATATTCTGTGCAACATTCTGGCTTGGCGATACTGTTGGATTAAGCTTGAAGAATATGGGACACAGGAATATTCGACCACTGTTCCGATTGGTCGTTGCAGCATGGGTTTCTTTACATATTGAGTCTTCCACGCGGGGGGTATCACCTGGATTCTTCGGTGCTGGAGCAGCGAATACCATCGGAGTAGTAATCTGCTTCCCATCTTTATCGTACTTTTCGGGCTGAAAGAGGATTCCATTAGGCGCTCCTAAGGTAGCTAAAACAATGTCAGCCGTAATCACCGAACACTATCGAACGATCTCGATCAACAGGTATGTCATCCAATCCTCATTGACTTACAAACCAATTGACCTTGTGGAAGCCGATCGCTATTGCTTAGATAAGTAACGCCGTTGTTATTACAAAATATCAATTTTCTTTCTCTAATGTCTGTGGGGACTGGGTCATTTGCCCTGCTTTGTAGACTCTCGAAGACTTCTGCCAAGGATCGCTACATCAGCATAGGTCCTTCGAAAACACTTCAGACTTACCTCTTGCTGTGACAAGGCGGTCGCGTTCGTCAGAATTCTGTGGACCGCCACCCCCATCTACGGTTTTGATGCCAAATATTTGAGCAAGACCACTAAAAACTTTGTCGTATTGTTGTTGATCTCTCACATTGTCTTTGCTAGAATAGATTTTGGCATCAGCATCGCTTCTTCTAGAAGCATCAGGACATAGACAAAGCTGATTGTCGGAAGGTCGTATCGCAAAATCCTTTTTGGCGTCCTTGATGGACATAAGAGGAACGAAAGAGAAATGAAAAGACGCACCTTCGAGGAGCGTTGAAAGTGTCAATGTCCCTCATTGCTCCTCGAACCATCTTCATGGCTTCTGTGTACGCAGCCTTCACTCGCCGAACTTGGTCAGGAGTGCAGCCTCCCGTTGCTGGGTCGTCCGTGTTGATAATGTAGAACTTGTCGATCTGGGCGTCGTCATCTTCGGCCAGAATGGCACCATTGAAGACAACAACAAATATTATCAGGAGAAATGACAGCTTTTGACGAAAGGAAGTCATTGTCGCGATTGGTTTGGCTACTGTTACGACAGATATCACGAGATACTGCTCTTTTATAACATTTGACCTTTGCAATGACAAGGACGTTTCTCTCGAAAATCATGGCAACATCAAGCACAGCCCTGCATTGAGGGCCATTCCTCTTGCACGAGGGATCTGTTGGAGGACGTGCAACCTGGCAAAAATGCCGCGACACACTGACAGCTGCTTAATCCGTATTTCAACAGAATCTAACTCTGCGCCGCGTTAATTAACAAAACACTGCCCAAAAGACTGATCCTTCGTAGATCAAAATCCCTAGCCATATCAGCTAGGATTTGGAGACACCTCAACAGCGCTTCAATAGGATTTCTGCCATTGGTGGCATGATGCATGGTAAACATCATAGCGTCTAATTTGGCTGCTAGATTGGAGGGTCACGTAGCGGGTCAATGGATGAAGGAGCTTTGATCCAGATGGTACGGTACTCATCAATTGTTGTTGAATATTCGTTGATGCTTACAATGCGGAAACGATAACAAAGACATCTACAGGCACCCGTGCCAGGTGCTTGTTCAAGGCCTGCTTCAAGAGCATCTGGCTATGCTAGGACACCAGGCATTCTAGATAAGTCTACATCAGCAGCAGGACTGATGTCGACTTCGAAAAATTCCCACCGAATCCATGGGACACTCTTGACCATACAAAATGATCACACAGTTCGTATACCAACAGCTCTAAGCCTCTTCGAATCAAATCAGCCCCATTTATTAAAGCCGTCCTTTTGAATCACAGATGTTGGTATATACGATCAGGATCATTCATATACCACGTGGATCATCTAGCCCTGGGAGTCTTGGATACATTGTGGCAAGAGCATGTTTCGATGGTAAGTTCGTGGTTGTTTCAGCTTACAGCCCAACGCAAGAGATCCTTTACGAGGGTCTATTTAGGCTGGGAGTGTTCCTGTACAGGATCTTTCAGCGCCAGGTCGACATCCTCTTGTAAAGTAGCCCTGCCGGGGATGGCTGGGCAGACAGGGCTGTATGGCTTAACGCCGCATGCATCCTACGGGGGATCGCGCCTCGATTCTGCCTATTACACTGGGGGGTACGCTTCTTTTCCTTGTTCGGAAAGATTTTGCGGCACATGAAGTTGGATAAGAGAATCCTGCTGACATGTATGAAACTCACATTTCTGAGCGATCAGCCTTATAGTTATCACTTCAGCCATTGAGCATGGTTTGCAAGAGCAAGTAGACTTCGCCACATTTGTTTCGCATCCTTGCGGAACCGCAGATACCTGGCCTTTATTACCAGGTGATAATGGCCAGCCGACGCATTGACGAGCGTCTGGTGATCTCGTACTATTCTCGCTATTCCTACAACACTTCGAATCCGTTGGTGAGGCTAAGTCATGAATTATGGCCGTGAGGCTTTGGGAGGAATCTGTATGCACTGCGCAGCAATCCAAATCCGCCTCGTCAGAATCTCATTATAAGTACGACAGTTGCCTGTGATAGAATCTCATAACTTGAGACATATGGATGTATATATAAGTCACTCTCACATATCTGACCAAACGCTTGCATAGCAAACTGTTCAAAATGCAGTGTCTGTTACTCTCTCTCCTCACGATCTGCAGCGTCGCACGAACGACATGGTCTTTCCCAGAACCGGGACTGAGACATCGTCAAGATGCACAGCCGAGTGCTACTGGTAGCTCTCCAAGTCTTACCAAACCGCAGACCGAATTTACTGTAACTACGACGGTCTCCTCTTCACCATATACAATTACATATGTCTCTCCGACTGGTAGTCGCACAAGCCAGGTCTCTGCCAGTACAACGGCCGATTGGATACTGATCCCCCCATTGATCCCTCTTCCATTCGCTCCAGCACCAGTTATACCACCGCCGGGGACGCCCGAAATTCCAACAATACCTGAAAATCCACAACCCTCAATCAGCATTTCTGCTCCGGGTTGTTCAACCTCCACGGCTGCGTTTGGGGTAGCTAGTTGCACTGAAGTTGTGTGGGTTTCGTCGAATAAGATACAGTCTTCACTTACTGGATGCTCAACGTCGTCTTCTACGCTCTCCGGCTGCTCCCTGACGGCCAGCACCGGTATATCCACCTCGACTGTCATTCTTGGCGAGTCGCCAGTAACTGCGACCAGCGACACGACCATCTCGTACACCTACGGACCTCTTCCCCTTGACGTTAACCCTCCAGATGATCCAAACTTGATATTCAACCTCTTCAAAGACCAGCTTAACATCTCGCCACCCGTTGATCCACCTAGAGGCAGTCTTACGTGTGCTCCGAAAGTCGATGGAGCGCCCATTTTCCACTGGGCGGCTGCGAACGTGAGCACTCCATATTTCCAAGTCTTTCAAAAATTAGCTGATAACGTTTTCATCAAGGGTGACGTCATGGATTTTTGTGGCCATGGAATCGACATCACCGGCGACGGCATTAGTAAGAATTACACCTCCACGGACGGCATATTAGGGGTTTCAATCACATCAACCTACGCCGTCAACGAGAGTTGCCCTGCTGGTGGAAAAACATCATGGGACGAGGCCCGTTGCAAATTCCTGCTAAATCGCCCCCTAGGTGAATGTACGCCAGACAACGGGGGCCTCTCTGACTCTGTTGACTTGTATGGTATGTCGTCATGTGATTTTCCCCGTCAATGTTTCCGCAATTGATGAGCTATCTTATCTAATAACTGGCCACATTGGCTATAGGCGGCACCATTCTCGCCGACTGCGTCGAAACAACCATTAAACCATTCAAAACTCAAGAGATAATCTGCGGCGCATTCGACAATGGCGGCGGCATGGGGTTCAAGGCATTCACGCCCGATACCGCCAACGACGCCATCGACAAATACTGCAATTCGTTTACTTACACGGCGGACCCAAATAATAAAGGCGCCCCTTACGGTGTCCAAATAAATGGATATGCTAAAGATCGCTTCTGGTACAAGGGTGGCACGTACTGCCAGACAACGTCGCCGAGGCCACCGGTCCCGAACATTCCTCAAGACCAGAGTGCCTGTCGCAAACCTGGCTATATGGATTACGAGATTTCCGTTGGGGTGCAGTTTGATTCGAATCAGACGGGCTGCGAGCCTGAGCAGAGCTACACGGTGCCGAGGGGTCAGGCGTGTACGACGATGTTGCAAAAGGTCATTTCAGGATGTGAGTACCTTTTTCCTCCCACAGCGTTTGGAGAATTCGAAAAGTATTGACGGTTTGGTCAGGTCGTCTAGACGGGCCAGACTTTGGGGGAAGGGTAGAAGTCGATTCGCCCTCTGGGTGTCTGCAATGGTGGCTGTATGCCTCGGGGTCGCAAATGGGTTGACTGGGGGCCGGAAATTGATACGATAGTATGCTCCTAATCTCCGACTCGATATCCCTGACTTCGCCCATGCCGTCTTCGGACGGCTCTTGACTCGATGAGCTAGCAGAGGAGGTTTTCCAGATGCCCCAAGAAGAAGATGCACCTTTACACCGATCGACGGCTTCGCAACCAGGTGAAGGAGGTGCTCGAGCAGGTAAGGAAGGACTAGGGGAGAACTGTTTGTAGAAGCTCGTAACGTAACGCTCAGCTTTTTATAGTATAACACGGTTACGCATTACTAGACGTCCATGGCCACGCAATTCCATCCCAGACAGTCACGGTATGAACACCAAGAGGAGAACGATGAGGGAGAACCAAAATTTACATTGGGTGAGACCAGTTGTAGCGCTGGGTTCACCCAAAAAGGAGGTCAGGAGATGCGGCTACTGTGAATTGGTATTGAACCGTCCGCTCAGTCACGATGGGAAGGGCGTTGACAGCTTTCGTTGAACCGGATGTGTAACGTGACGGTCTGTTGGCTTATGAATGTTGTAGGTGGGGGTCTGCGTAGGGCTGTCAGATAGATCCTTCTAGAACCCCTAACTTGCGGACCCATTAGGTCCGCAAGTCCAGGGTCCGCAAGATCGTGGCTCTTTAACTTTCGCTACGAGCATCCGGCATGACTTTGGGAGTACCAGTCGCCAGCGAAATCGGCTTCCGTCTCGGGTGGTGCTGGAAATTTTCACTCACTTCTCGCCAAGGTTATCTCAAACAAGCTAGTGCGGCTCGCGGGTCAGTCAAAAATTGGCAAGGTGCCGAAATTTCGCCGGGGGTCCCCACACCCAAATGTCGCTTTTCTACTAACTATCACCGCTAAATGTAATACGAATTATGGGTATATGCAAGCGCACACGCAGTCCTAGGACTCCTCGGAGATCTACACGCTTTTTGCAGAGACAAAACGGCAATTCTAGTGGTTCTGCCACTATAAGATGTCCGCCATCCCCGCATACTCCCACGAGAAAGACGCCAAAACACAAGCCTGATCCAGATACCGTGCAAAGAGCTAAGATTCAAGGCGCACGCGAGTTTCTACTTGCAAAGAATATACCTCACGATCCACGAGATATCTTTGATCAATTTGACGTCACACAACGCTCAGGATATCGCTATATTGCGCCTAAAAGCTCTGCTCGAACCAAGCAAGGAGGCGTCAAAAAACGCGGTCGTAAAAACAAGCTCTCGGGAGCAGACGTTGCTGCGGCTGATTCTCTATTAGAGGAGACGGGAATAGGTCTTGAAGCCAAGGGAATGACATGGCAAGCAATAGTGTGGGAGCTGGATTTTGATGTACATCCCAAAACATTAAAGGAAACTCTCAAGGATTCTTTGGGATACAGCAAGCACGACGCTGCCATTAAGGAGGATCTCCCTGAACGAACCAAACGCGATCGACTTAATTGGGCAAGCACTATGTTGGCAAAGCGACATACGGTTGATCTTTGGAAGAACGTACGCTTTAGCGATGAATTTCACACGGGATTTGGACCAGAAGGACAGCTTAAAATTATACGCAAGTGTGGTGTCGTTATGCGAGGTCGATTTGACAATATTCAACACGTTACAAAGCCTACAGATACGCAAGCAATTGGCAAAGTGCATGCATAGGCGGCGATTAAATGGGACTTCAAAACGCCACTTGTTTACTACGAGGTCAACGATCCGCAAGGAGCGATTACACACAAAGCTTACATTAAGCAAATCCTGGAAGTCGAAGTCATTAAGTAGATCAAACGCGATAATAACTTTGTGCTTGAAGAGGACGGCGCTTCAGGACACGATGGAGATCCTAAAGCACGCAAAACCAATCCCGTTGCTAAGTGGAAAAAGTGTTGCAACATCGAGACGTATTTTAATTGTTATAATTCGTCTGATCTAGCTTCAATTAAGACTTGTTGAGGTTCTCCAAAACGTTTTCAACGTAAACAACCTTATTGGAACAAGCAAACACTTAAGAAGTTGTTAGAGGAGAGATAGATACATGTTACGCAAGATTGAATCAATTAATCAATTATTTGATAGACACAATGTCGCAAAGACTTGAAGATATAAAAAGACTTAATAGCAATAGAACTAGTTGGTGAAATTAAAGAGATATATCTGATGTATAGCTCAAATTTGTATGTAAATATATATAGCTCTCCCGCCAAGACCTGCCTCGCGTTGCCAATTTTTGGCTAACTCGCGAGTGCGGATCAGACTAAGCTAAGCAGCCATCTAGTGAAGTCTCTAGGAAATAATATTGTGTTACAAAAGCTAGACTTACAAAGTTAAAGATATTAGTTATGTCTAGAAGATTTATCTCTCACGATACAAACGTTCACTAAGTAATAGATATTGTTCGTTGAACTAGAGATTAATACTTAAAGTGCGCAACTAACAATAATCAATTACATAATCCCAATTAGTATTGAGATAATTAAAAAGAAAAATCAAGCTCTATAAAGTTGACTTGATCTAAGTGCAGATCAAATACAAAGATATTGTTACGAAATATTAAACAATCGCTCCGATACTCCTGTGGAAGCCAGAGGAGATTACGACTATCTTGTTGAATTCAACTGTCTTTTATTATCAATGTTTAATTGATAAGAGACTTAGGAGCTAAGACAGAAATAGACTTCTTTTTAATATCTATAGTTTTACAATTAGTGAGTAGAATCTTTTTGTCGTTCGTAAGACTAAATGTTCGAATATATCTTATAGCTTCAAGCTTTTGCACTTTCTGGCCCATTATTAGGTTCCATAGTCTAACAATCCGATTGTATAATGCTGAAACAAGTAGCGAGTTGTTCGACGAGAATATTATTGCGATAACAAATTTAGAATGTTTCTTAAGCTTTTGCACTTCTTAACTTCTTGTCGAATTCTATAGTTTAATAATCTTATTATATAATATTGAAGCGAGCAACAAGTCGTCTAACAAGAATATTATTGCAATAATAAAATTAGTGTGTCTCTTAAACTTCTGCACTTCTTAATCTGTTGTCGAATTCCATAGTCTAATAATTCTATTATATAATACTGAAACGAGCAACAAGTTGTCCGGCGAGAATACTACTGTAGTAGTAATGTGTTTCTCGAGCTTCTGCACTTCTTGACCTGTTGTTGGATTCTACAATCTAATAATCTAATTTCCTGATACTAAAGCAAGCAGCGAGTCGTTCGACAAAAATGTTACTGCAATAACAAAATTAGTGTATCTCTCGAGCTTCTATACTTTTTGACTCGTTGTTAGATTCTATAGTCTAACGATTTTATATAAGATGCTAAAACAAGCAACAAGCTATTTGGCAAGAATATTATTGCATTGACATAATATTACAACTCTAGCTCGTTATAGCTAGTATATACTCTACAGAGTAGTTTGTAGTATATAGCATAATTATCTGCATGTTCGACGACTTGGCAAACAAGTATTGCTTGACACACTAATAAGCAAGCTCAATATATTTGACAACAAATAAAGCAAACAAGTTCGACATACTTAACAACAAATATAGCAAACAAGAAGAATTTTCTTTAATATATAGATTCTCTAGATACGACTTTCTTATAAATTGTGTTCAACTTATTATAAATTTTTATTTATTGTTACTCTAATTTATCGAATTTCTTTCAAGATTTATTAAATATAGAAATTGTCTATAGTTGCAACTTTTGTTATCAAATAATTGCTTATATTGTTTGAAGACGTTTACAAATCTTTTTAATAATACAATTTATTTTAATATTTTCGAAAAAAGTACTAGCGTAACATTTTAAATATTTTAAGAATATTTGTATTAGATTAACGCGTCTTTATTTTAAATACTAGTTTATTAATATTACGTCAACTATCGATTATAGAAAATAACAAAATTAGAATTAATAAACTTAATATCTATTATAAAGATTGTATCGATCTAAAGAATTAATTTATACAAATAAATATTTATTTTATTTTTTATTTTGTTTTAGCGAACTAAAAGATAATTTTTGTATTAATATTTTTTAGAAAAAGAGTTTAATATTAATTCAAATTAAATTTACAAAAATATTTGAAAAATAATAGCAAAAATTTTTGTACAATATTTATAGATTTTAATAATTTTAAAAAAGAATTTCGAAAAATCTTTAAAATATTTAACAAAAAACAAATTGCAAAAAAAGTAGTTTAGTATTTAACTTAACAAATTTTTGCAATAAATTACGTTGCTAGATTTTAGAAATATATTAATTTAATTAAATAAAACAATATTGTATTTATAACAATATTTCAACAAGATTTTAAAAACAATCTAAAAAACAAAATTATATATAATAAAAGAATTTTTAGCAATATATTTGATTTTATTGAAGTAGTTATCGATTTTAATAACAAACTATATAAAAAAATTATAAAAAAATTATAAAAAAAAGATACAATTAATTTCGAGAAAAAGCAAAAGTTTTCTTTAAATTAGTAATCGAATATTAATAGAGAGAATCTTGTTTTAATTAAAAGTATAATAATTTCAATTATTGTAAATTTGTATTTATAAAACTAAATTTTACTTAACAATATAAAGAGAAAAACTTTAGAAAAAAGCAAAATAATAAATTCTAAAAAACGTGTTATTTACATAGTAAATTAAACTACTTTGTAAAAGATTGTTAATTATAAAACTTAATAAATTGTTAACAAATTAATATTATATTAAAAGAGATATTTAATAGTTAAAACAATATTAGAAAGCAAATTGATATAGAAATAAATATTTTCGAAATTAAATTAAACAACAACTACTATTTAATAAAAAATCTAAATTAGTTATAGAAAGTTCTAGATAAAATATTATTAGACAAGATATTTGCATTTATGCAAAAAATTAATCAAATATTTAATAAAACTATAAAAGTAAAACAATTAAAAATATTATACTTTTATTTAGCAATAGACTTAGATAACAAATATAACTAAATTTTTTTTTATAAATATTTAGATAATATTACAAAGTATCTTGACGTTTTAATTAGTTTATTAAGAGAAAAAGAAATAAATTAAATTGTAAACAAATACGAGAAAGCGCTAAAAAGCGACGCCACTATAAAAAGAGAAATTTTCAATAAAATCGAACAACAATTGAGCGATATAAGTTTATTTTAAAAGAAAATAAAGAAAGCAAAAAAATACGCAACACTTAGTTAAACAAAATACTATAATAATTTATATTAAACTTATCTAAAAAACAAAGAAAAAATCAATTGATTTTCTAAAAAATCAAAATTACTAATTTAGTATAAAAAAATTTTTAGTATAAACAAATATTCGAAGCAAAAGTTGCAATACAAAAATAGAGAAAAATTTAAATTTTTTAATAAAAAGTATATTAGAGAAATGCAATATATTAGTTTAATAATAGCAACTAAACTTAACAATATATATACAATATTTTATTATATTAGTTAAAATTAATAATTGTTAATTTATTGCAATAATTAATTTTAATACAATAGATAATTTTATAGTTAGAGTTTTTAAAATATTCTATTTAAAGAAAATTTAACATATACAATCTAGTAATTGTAGATAAAAACTTTTTATTTAACAAAAATAAAAAAGTAAATAAAAAAACAAAATCATTATTAATAGCTATTTAGCAATATTACGAGAAACTAATTTTTGATATAGTAAAAATAGTTATTTATAATATTGTTTTAGAAATATCTTAATTAAAGCAACACAATTTAGAAATTAATTAAAATATATAAATACTTAGATTTGTATAATATAATTACGTAATTTATATTTAATCTATATATTAATAGTATTTAATAATAGATAAAAGATTAAGTCAAAAATCGATCGCAAATAGCGAGTTTATATTTTTGCAAAAAAACAATTTAATAGAGTTCGACTCGACAAATACTAATAGAAATTAGTTAAATTATAAAACTAAAATAAATAAATAAAATTACAAATTTTTTGAAAATCTTAAACTATTTAATATAACGAAAAAATTACTAAAGTACGTATTATAAATACACAACAATTAAGAGTATTTATTTCAAGAAAAAAAAAAAAAAAAACTTTTTTTAAATATTAATTATAAAATTACAAAATTAGATTTAAATTAGACAAACAATTTACATTTAAACTTATATATATTTTATTCAAAAAAAAGTTCGAAATACTTTGCGAATATTTAACAAAAATAAAAAAGTAAATAAAAAAACAAAATCATTATTAATAGCTATTTAGCAATATTACGAGAAACTAATTTTTGATATAGTAAAAATAGTTATTTATAATATTGTTTTAGAAATATCTTAATTAAAGCAACACAATTTAGAAATTAATTAAAATATATAAATACTTAGATTTGTATAATATAATTACGTAATTTATATTTAATCTATATATTAATAGTATTTAATAATAGATAAAAGATTAAGTCAAAAATCGATCGCAAATAGCGAGTTTATATTTTTGCAAAAAAACAATTTAATAGAGTTCGACTCGACAAATACTAATAGAAATTAGTTAAATTATAAAACTAAAATAAATAAATAAAATTACAAATTTTTTGAAAATCTTAAACTATTTAATATAACGAAAAAATTACTAAAGTACGTATTATAAATACACAACAATTAAGAGTATTTATTTCAAGAAAAAAAAAAAAAAAAACTTTTTTTAAATATTAATTATAAAATTACAAAATTAGATTTAAATTAGACAAACAATTTACATTTAAACTTATATATATTTTATTCAAAAAAAAGTTCGAAATACTTTGCGAATATTTAACAAAAAAAAAAAAAAAATTTATTAAAAAATTTCAATTATAGATAGAATATTCGATTTTTTTTGTATTAAAGAAGAATAGAATTTTTTGTTTATATATTAATTATTAGAAGCTAAATAATATTATAATTAAGAATCGATATTTATTATTTAATATTAGCAAGTTTTAAAATCGACTATTTGAAGCAAAATACTTTATTAAACTAGATTTATAAAAAGTATACAATTAGATTAGAATAAAAATAAAGAAAGAATAAAAAATAGTTTTCTATATACAATATAAATTATACAAATACACAATAATATTGTTTAAACTTACAAATACTTTAACAATATATTAGAAAATAATTAATAATATATTATAACAATATTTAAATTAATTTGTTATAGCATACTTAAACAATATTATAATTTATTTAAAAATCTTAAATAAATATATTAGTTATATCTTTAAAGTATTAAAATATTTAAATATAAAAAATTTATATTTTAAACTAAAGAAATGCAAATTTTATTAAAAGAAAATTGACTTTTTTAAATTTATTGTTAAACAATACAAAGTACGCATAAATTTCAAGAAATTATAAACAATTAAAAAATAAAAACTATTAACAAATATTTAAAAAAATACAATTTTTTTGAATTTTATAAATTATAATAAAAAGTTTATTAAAAATTATTTAGTAAATGCAATACTATTAACAAATCTTACAAAGAAAAATATATTATAATTATAAAAATTTGTAGAAAAAAAATTATTTCAAAATTTTAAGCTAGAATATTTGAAAAAATTAATATTAAAAATATACAATTTGCAATTGTTAAATAGAATTAAAATCGATATATTAAATCTAGCTATCAATATATACTACAATTAAAAATATAACAATATTTAATATTTAATAGTATATATTTTAAAAAAACTTTTATTAGTCGAACAAAACTATAATATTTACAATAAGAAACTATTTACTATAGTAGTTTTCTTAAAATTATAAAAAGTATATATAAAAGAATTATTAGAATTTACGATTTTTATAGATTATAAGAATTTTGTACATTTTATTATTATTAAATAGCTAAACAAAAAACAAATGCAATAATTAGAGAAACTAGAATAGTACAAGTTTAAAATATAATATATTTTAGACAAAAATAATAGCAAAGCAAACACATTTAGCAAAAAAAATAATTATATAGAAACAAAAGAATTGTTCAATTATAGTATATTTAAAATTAACAAAAACAAATTATTATTAACAAATAAGTACAAACTAAATATTATATTACAAATACTTCAAAATAATACGAAAAAATTTTTAATAAAAAAAGAAAAACTTTAGATATTTATTAACAAGATCGACAAATATATAAAAGAGTATTATAATAAATTATTGCAAAAGTATTTAAGAGTAACAAAAATTCTTTAATTTTTATATTAATATTGTTAGTTTCTATAAATAAAATAAGTTGTCGAAATATATATCAAACAATATTTTAGTTATTAGCAAAACAAATATAATATATATGCAAGCTATAACGAAATTCAATATTAGAAACTATTTAAATTGCTATAAAATAAAATTACAATAAACTTTATTATAAAATTGTTAAAGTTAACAAACTTAACAATTAAAAATAGATATAATTCGATACTAATAATAATTAACAAGTTTATCAAATATTTATATATTATTGTATACAAGAAAAAGTTTATCGCAAAACAATTAAAATATATTATATTAAATTAATTTATACAATATTACAATATATTTAAGAGACTAATTAGTAATAGAGATAAGTTTTTTATATCTAATTATTAAAAAAAGTTTCTCTTAATATTAGATACAAGATTTCAAATATCTATTATTTATTATTTAATTATAAATAGTTAGATAAAAAGAACAAATTAAAGTTTTAAACAATATTTAAAATACTATATTAACAATATTTATAATAATTAAATATTACTTTTATTTATAGCACAATTAATACTTAATGCAAAGATTTCGAATATTACTAAAATAACTTTATTCTTTGCCAACTATAGCAAGAAATTAAATCTTTTTAAAAAAAAGTATATATATTTGTTTGCGCAATTAATTATCGAAAGAATAGCAATACTAAAAGAGATATATAATAATATCTTAAAAATATAGAAAAAGTTAATCAAGTATTAAAATAAAAAATAAAAAATAATATTTTAGCTAAAAAAGAGAGATAAAATATATTTTTTTACAAAAAATCTTAAAACAAGAAAGTTAAACAAGAAATTAAATTATATTAAAGTTAAATTGTTTTTTGTTAAAAAGATTAAAAGATTTGTCAATTACAAACTTAATTTATTTAAAAACATTAAAGTATTTCTAGTATTCTATATATTATTGTTGAAATTAGTCGATTCAAATACGTCTATATAGAAAACATTTTATTATAAATTATAGAAAAAAAATCGATTTAAGATTGAGAAAATTCTAAAATAGCAAAATTAACAATATCTTATAAAATAAAAAAAGTATTCTATAACAAAAAACACGTAGAAATCAACTAGCAATCTCGACAATTGCGATATTTTTATTTAGAAATTTTATTAACGCTTAAAAAATTGTTTAATATAGCAAAAGAAAATTAAATAATAGAAAATATTTTAATCAAAACATTTGCAACAAAACAATTCGACAATTTTGTAATATTTAATTTCTTTATATTAGACAATAAATATTGTGTTTTTTGTTTCGATTTTGTATTAAATTTTTTTAGCATCTTTTTATTGCAAAGCAATTGTATAATTACTAAACTTTAATAGTTATTAAATTTTGCAAATTGTCTCTCGAATTTAGACTTAAAATTGTGCAATTTCAAAGTTTTGTTACGTAGATTGTCTTAATATAAGTTAAAATACGTTTGTTGCACAATATTAAGTTATAAAAATATCTTTTAAGTTTGTTTGCTTATTTCTTTTTTTCTATTATTATAATTTGTTTTGTAAATTGTCGAATTTGCACTCTTTTTCTTAACAAATAATATAATACTATATCAAATATCGCAAAAGACATTTTCTTAATAATTTTGTCAAAAGAAATATTATAGTAGAAAGAGAATATAATAATAATAAAAATAAATCAAATATTTTTAACGCTAGTTTTGTAAACAAACAAATATATATTTAATTTAATCTATTTATTGTTTTAACTTAAATATATTTTTTAGATTCTTTTAACTTAATATTTTTTAATAAATTGCGTATTATAGATATCGAGATAATTGTTAATAAGATTCTATATTTTAATTAAATTTGTTTTATTATATTAAATATTATAAGCAAAACTTTAGTTCTTTTACTTAATAAAATACTAAACTATTTTTTTTTTATAAGTATTGCTTTCTTGTAATATTATATATCTATTTAACAATTGTTAAATTTTATAGTTGTTATTTGTATTTTTTTATTTTTTTATTAAAAATATATTTGTATTAATTTTTTTTGCGTATAAATTGTTCTTTTTTGAAACAAGCTTTAATATAATAATAAAAACAACTAAATATATTTTTTAATTTAAAAATAATTTTAATTTAAAAACAAAATAATTGTATATTTTTAAAATTTTAAACAATTTTGCTCTCTACTTAAAGAGCTTAGAATTTTTTAATTCTAGAATTTTGTATTTTAAATATAATTTTAGAAAAATCTTATTTTTCTTTCTTAAAACAAATAATTGATAATAACTATTATAGCGTAGCTTTATTTTTGCGCTTGCGAAAGCTATTAACGTTGCAACTTTGTTTTGAAATTTTTCTTACTTAATAGTATAGTTAATATTTTGTTAATAAAAATTAATTATAGACAATTCTTTACAAAGAACTTTTTTGTAAATAAGTTTATTTAAGAATTTTTTTGTTAAAATATTTTTAAAATTATTAAAAATATTTCGAAGTTTAATTGCAAAACATTTTCAATTTATTTCAAAATTTAAGATAAAATAATATTGTAAAACTATTTTTATAATTTAATTGAATTGTTTTAATTAATTGTTAAATTGTAGATAATAAATAATAGAATAAAGTAAATTAACTTTTAAGAAGTAGAATATCGCTTTTTATAAATTAAATAGAAATTTATTGTTTCTATTAAAAATAATATTTAAAGATAGATTTTAGTTTGCGAGAGTATTAATAAGTTTAACTATTTATTTTTTGACTAAAAAAGTTGTTTTCTTAGTTATTGTTGTAATTTGTTTAAAGAATTTGTTTGTTATTAATATAAAAAAATTGTACTTATTTAACAACTTAGAAAACGCAAAAATAAAATTAATAATAATAATATAAAATATCTTCAACTTTGTAATAATAAGCTTTAGTTGTTTGTATAAACAATATTTAATTATATTGTTAAACTAATATAATAAATAATATTTTAAATATCTTTTCAATTGTTTAATTAAAATTTTTATATAATAATTAACTATAATTCTATTATAAATGCGTAAAAATTCTTTGTGCGCTTGTGTATTATACAATAGTTTAAAGATTTTCGCTTTTATAGTTTTAGAAATATACAATTTTAGTTGTTTGTTTTTTTTAATATAAATTAAATATCTTCTATTTTAATTTTTTTTAACTTAATTGATTTTTTTAATATTGTCGACTCTTTCGAATTTAATATTGTTAAAATTATTAAAATTACAATAGTAGATTTTTGTTTTATTATTTTTGATTTTGTCGATTTTCTTGTTGTATTTGTATTAAGTATTAAAATTATAATTTAAGTTTCTACTAAAATTAAAACTTTTATTAAAATAATAATAGCAAATTTTTGTTTTTTTATTATATTAAATATTAAGACTATAGTTTAAGTTTTTGTTAAAATTAAAACTTTTGTTAAAATAATAATAGCAAATTTTTATTTTTTCGAAATTTGTTTTAGATTAACAAAATAGTTTTAAATTTTTTGTTAATTATTACAATTTTTTTTGCGTTAACTAGAAAGTATTTTGTAGATTTTAAATTACTTTTTATCGACTTTGTAAATTTTTGTCAAATTTTTTTTAAAAATTGAAGTTATTTCAATTAAAATTATATAATAAGCGACAACTTTGTTAAAAATTTCTTTGTTCTTAAAATTTTTTTTAAATTTTTTTTTTTTTAAGTAGTTTAAAAAGAGCGTTTAAAACAATATTAAATTTTCTTGTCTTCTAGCTTATATTAAGCGAAAACTAAAAAATATATTGAAAAATACAAATAAAATACAAATTTATACAATCTAAAAAAGAGAAAAACAATTTAATTTGTTTTGCTATATTTATTGTTGCAAAATAATTAATAAAAATTATAATCGATTTTTTTAATATATAATTAAATATATAATAAATCTTTTTAGTATTTATACAAAAGCAACAACTTTTAGCTTTATTAATTAATTTTTTTTTTAATATTGTTTAATATTTTAAAAAGATATAAAATTGTTCAAATATTAATTGTTTAAAAGAAATTTATAACAATATTTTCTCTTATATAATAAATATAAATTTCGAATTTATATTTTTTAAATTTGTCGACGTTTATAAATATTTGTCGTTTAGTATTATAATAATAAAATATACTTTTTTTAATAAATTATTGTTAAAGTATAATAAAGTTTTAAAATTTTATATTAATAAACTTAATATTAGTATTTTTGCAATACTATATTCGAATTTTTTTATTCTTAATTAAAGATTTTTTTGATAAAATTATTTTAAGATTTTGCAAAATTTTTGCTATTTGTATATAGTAAACAATCTTTAATCGAAATTAATTTGTTATTTTTTAATAAATCTTTAAATTCTTTAATATTTTAGAAAAACTAAATTTCTTTAGTACAACAATTTTTTTTTCGAAAATTTAAAAATCTAAATTGTCGACATGTTGCTCTAGTAATATTATAGATAAATATTTAATATATAACTTTTTAAATTTTAAAAAAATTCTTATTTAAAAAAATAAAACAAAAATAATTTTAAAATATAAAATCTATAAAAGCAACATTCGATTACTTTTTTTTTTTGTAAAAAATAATTATAAAACAATCTTAATACTTTTTTTTAATTAGAAATTAATAAAATTAATTATTGTTATTTATAATAATAATATAAGAGCAATTTTGTAACTTAGTTATTATATTTTTTTGCAATAGCAAAAAATACAAATTTGTAATATTAATAATATTTAAATTTTGAATATTTATTATTGTTTTATCTTTTTAAGTAAACTTTTTGTTTAAATTAATATATACAATTTTCTATATTACAAAGATAAAAAATTCAAAAAATATAAAATTCTCAAATTATTTTAGTTTTTTTTGTATATATATTTTGTCGAATTTCTTATTAATTAAGATTTTTGACTTCTAACTTAATAAATAAACTTTATACGCTAATTTTACGTTAACAATAATTTGTCAATTAGTTATTATAAAAATCTTTATATACTTTTCGAAAAAAAAATCTATTATATTGTTAATATTTTTTTAAATTTTTAAATAACAATTAACAATCTTAATATATTTCGCAATTTTGTTAAGTAAATTATAAATAATAATATTGTTTTTCAATTAAGTCTCTATTTTCTTTAAAATAATTTTTTAAAAAAAATATATTTTATTAGAGTTTAACTTCGACAAAATTAAATAATCTTTAAAAAAAAAATTGTTATAAAAAAGTAATTTTTTTTCTTTACAATATAATATTTTTTATTTTTGTATTTTACAATATATTTAATACAACAACAATTATTTAGTTTTAACAAGAATTCTTTATTGTTGCAAAAATTAATAAACTAAAAATTCGTATTAATAAAATAAATATATATTTTAAGTATTATAAATTCGAAAAGAAAATTATATTTAAAAAAAAAAAAAAAATTTTTTGATTACAACTATTTTTATTGTTAATTTCGCAAATATTATTTTCTTTTTTATTGTATAAATTGTTTAACAAATTCGAACATTATTTTTAATTTTTATTTTGCAAAATACTACAATTTTTTTAAAAATTCGAATTTTAGTTTTTAATTTAATATATTTATAATTATTTGTTTCGATTTTAGAATATTTATATTTATAAAAAAAATTGTTTTAAAATTATTTATTAAATAAACTTTGTAACAAATATAAACAATATTAAAGACTAGATTCGAAATTTTTATCAAAAAGATATCTAAATTAGTAACTAGATAAAACTTAAATCTATACTAGATTTAATATATAAAACAAGAAACAAAAGAGAAAAGAAAAAATTAGAACAATACTAATTATATAAAATTGCAAACTTTATATTTAACAAAAGTTAATTTAAATTTGATCTAATTTAATCTAGATTTAATTAAGATCGAATTTAAAAAATTAAGCGAAATTAAAACGAAAAATTGTTTAATTAATAAATGTAGTTAACAAACTACTAATTTAATATTATAACAATAATTTCTTTTTATAAGACAAAGCTTTTGCAAGACAATTAAAACAATATAACAAATTGTCGAAGAATTAAAGAATTAAGAATTAAGAAAATTTTAAAAAACAAAATAAAACAAGACAAAATAACTAAATTTATTAAATTAAATAAAGACAAAACAAAACAAGAACAAAACAAAATATCTAAATTTATTGAACTAAGTTGAAACAAGAAACAACAAAAACGAAACAAAATATCTAGATTCAATAAATTAAACAAAATAAAAAAAGAAAATCTCTATTATCTAAACAAGATTTGAGCAAGACTAAACAAAATTAAACTAATTAAATTAAAACTAGATATATTTGAAGTAACAAAATATTATCGAAACAAAACAAGAAGATTTTTATTATTTAGACAAAATTTAAACGAAACTTAATATCTAAATTTATTAAATCAAATAAAATAAAACAAGAAAACCTTTGTTATTTAGATAAAATTTAAACAAAATTAGACTATCTTAGTTAAGACTAAACGCGTTTAAAGTAACAAAACACTATTAAAACAAAATAGAAAAATCTTTGTTATTTAGACAAGATCTAGACAAAACTTGATATCTAAATTTATTAAATTAAGTAAAATAAAACAAGAAGATCTTTATTATTTAGACAAAATTTGAGCAAAATTAGATTATTTTAGTTAAGACTAGACGCATTTAAAGTAACAAAACACTATTAAAACAAAAACAAAATCTTTGTTATTTAGACAAGATTTAGACAAGATTTAAATAAGATTTGATTAAATTAGTTAAAATTTAACGCGTTTAAAGTAACAAAACACTATTAAAACAAAATAAAAAAATCTTTGTTATCTAGATAAAATCGAGACAAAATTTAAGCAAAATTGAAAACATTATCTATTTTTTTTAACATTAATAGTTAGAAACAACGCAAAATATTATATGTAATTTTTCGACAATAGAATTGATTAAATAATATTTATCAAGAGCTTGTTAACAATTGTTTAAAAGATTGAAAAATTCTTAAATAAAGAAATAATTTTTTTAGTTAACATAGTACTTAAGTAGAGCAAAATTAAAATATCTATTACGTTTGAAGTTTAAAATGCTATTAATATATTAAGATTTTTTGTTATTTTTAACAACAATAGATTTACGAGATTTCTAGCGTTATTTAAATAGAAAATCGATAACAATATAATTAACAAAAATAGTATAAAAGACGAGATAAACTTTTATAGATATAGATAATTTGAACTCGACAATTAAAAAAATTCTTTTAAAAATATATTTTATTTTAAAAAGATTAATATAACAATTGTCTAATTTAATTGCAAGATAAACAATATTAAGATTCTTAATATTAAATTAAACTTTGTTACTTGCAAAGTATCTAAAACAAAAATAACAAAAACAATTAATATTAAATTTATAGATAGCTTAAGCGACAAGCATTTTATTATATAAATACTAAATAAGTTTCTTTATCTTTTAAATAAAATTTTTGATATTAATTAATTAAGTTTGAATCTAAATTGTAAAATCGAGCAACAAGAATTCTAAAGACTTAAAGTCTAAACGTAGATTTTAATTCAAATTAATCAAAAAAAGCAAAATAAGAGTTGTAAACAAAAAAACGTTATTGGCGATAAACTTGATATTTAAAAGTTATTTAGTTTAATTATTCTATATATAGTTAACGAAAACACAAAGATAATATTTTATAACAACATTAACTTGTTCGATTTAATTGTTAATCTCGAAATAATATGCAATAGATAATTTGATATTAATCTTTAGTATTTAACAAAGATATTTTTAAATATTAAAAATAAATTATATATCTTAATTAAATATAAAAAACTTAAGTAACTCGTAATATTTCTAGATGTAAATATAAAAATAATTGATTATTTTTTTTACTTTTATAGAAGTAATTAAGATTAGATATTTTATCTTAATAAAACAATTAACAAAAACAAGAACGTATCTATATATAATATCTATAAAGATACTAGATAATAAAGAATCTATATAGTCTATAAAAATATTATATTAATAATATTTAAAAACAAAAAAAGAATACAATTATTTTTGCGTCTTTTGTCTAAAAGATTTGAAACAAATATATATATAATAGTTTTATATAAAACGCTAAATATATTTATAGATATTAGACTATTAATAAACTTAATTAATTAAGTTGTAATATTTTGTTCTTTTTAAATAGTTATTGACAACACTATTATAAATAAACTAAATTACGCGAAGACGAAAACAATTCGAATTAAAAATATATTTTTTTTCTCGAAAGTACAAGAAGTTGAAACGTTTTTTATATTTAATTAAAGAAATTCTATTGTAATAATAAATTTTATTGCAAAATGTTTCAAATACTTAAGATACAAACTAATTGTTAATTTCGATTTAATTTTACAAAATTTAAGTAGAAGTATTTTCTAAATTTTTGTTAAAATTTAGAATTTCTTAATTTAATTAAAATTCGACATTCTTAATATCGAGTTTTTCTACGTTTAGTTTTATCGAAACTAATATAACAAAAAAAGTTAAAAAAATTAAAGAAAAATTTAATTAAACAAAATTTAAAGTAATAACTTAATATTAAAGATCTTTAATAATTTTAAATTTTAAAATATAAGTTTTTAAGATTATCTAATATTGATACAAATATTAAGAATCGAAAATAATTTTTTTTTTAAAAAGATCTTTTAAGCAATATATAAAAACGTTTAATTTTCTATTAATCTTGCTAAAACAATATATAATTTAATAGTCGAATTAAGATAAAAATTTGTTTTATTAAGTTTAACAACAATTTAGTTGCTTAATTAATATAAAATACTTAAGATTTTTATAATTTATAATTACTTCGATTAGATAAATTAAGCTCTTAAGCTTGAAACGTTATTTTTCGAATATATAAACAATAGTTATAAATTTCTTATTGTAAATTTTATAATTATATTTAATTAAATTGTGTTTTTTGAAAAAGTAAACAACTAGATAAAGAACTTTCTCTTTATTGTACTAAGAGAGAATATCTTCGAATATATAATTTGAAATATTGATTTTTATTATAATTTTGTAGTTTAAATTGTAATAACAAAGCACTATATCGAAAATAAAGACTTTTTTTAAAATAATAAATACTAATTGATATTTCTTAAACTAAATAAAGAGTTAATTTTTTTTAGTTAAATAGATTAACAAAATAGCTATTTTACTATAGTTGTAGATAAATCTTCTATAGAAGTTTGCAAATTCTAGAAAGTTTTAAATATTTTTAACGTTAATTAGAATAAACTAATTAACAATAATATCTATTTTAATTAAATTTATTTTAATTTTTTCAATAGTAATTATTAATTCTAGATACAAGACTTAAGTAACATAAAACTCGTATTTAATTATATTTGTTTATAAATTTGTTTTGTGCAATTTTTAAAAAATAAGTTTAATATAAATTTTGTGTTTTAATTTATTATTATTGTAGATTAAGATATTATTTAAATAAGCAATATAAAATTTATTTAAAAACTCTTAAAAAGTCTTGTTAATATATTTTTAAAACAAAACAAATTTATTATATAAATTGAAAAATATAACAAGATACTTAAAGAGTTTAAAACAAATGCAAAAAACAATAAGAATTTTATCTTTTTTCTAAATACGTAGTCGATTAAACGTTAAAATAATATTTAATTTAATAAAAATTTTAATTCGATTAAAACAATTTAGCATTTTAAAGATTAAAGATAAAGAATATTTGTTCTTAATTATAATAGCATTTAGATCTTTATAGTTTATGTAGAATCTAAGTTTATTTTTAAATTTTTTAACAAAAAGAACAAAAATTGTTGTCTAAAAACAACTAACTCAAATAAAAATTTTGTTAAAATTTTTATTTAAATAGCAACGAAGTTTTAGAGTTTTATTATAATTTATATTGTATAAAATAAAGACTAAAGACTAAATTTTTTTTTAAAAATAAATAGTATAATTGTAAAAACAATAAGAAGATAAAATATTTGCTTTTTTCTTAAAAAAAATATTAAGAAACTCGAAATATCTAGAAAACAAAATTGTAATTAAATTGATATTTTTGTTTTGTTAATAATATTTTAGATTTTCTTAAATAGTAAAGATTATTAAATAAAGTTTTTTTTTATTTGATAAAATGTTAGATAATAATTTTAATTATAAATATTGATTTTAATAACTTTATAAAACAACAATAATTTCGAGAGATTTAATAAATCAAAAATTTGGGCAAAATTTAATTTAGATTTAAACAAATTTTTGACTATATTTAGAAAGATATCTATTTTTCGAAAAATAATATTAAAAATTTTAATATTTTTTGCACAAATAACGCAATAAAATTTACAAACTCTTAACTTAATTATATTAAGTTATATAGAAGATTGTTCAACTTGTTTTATATATTGTTTAATAGAAATTTTAAAAAATAAAAAACTTCGATATTTAATTTTTGAGAAGTATCTTTTCTAAATAGTTTGAAAAATACAATTAGAAGTTTTTTGCTTTAAATTAGATAAAACAAAATAAGACTTAAAATCGAGATAAATAGATTGTTTTTTGTAAATAAAATTAAATTGCTTCTAAAAAGCAAAACTAAATTGCTTTTTACAAACAAATTACTTTTTATAAGCGAGATTAAATTGCTTCTAAAAAGCAAGACTAGATTGCTTTTTGCAAACAAGTTGCTTCTTATAAATAACTAAAATATTAAATATTTTTTAACAAAATAAACTTAAATTGAACAAAGAGATTTAATTGTTACAAGTAAAAACAAGAACACTTTAATTTTAGAACTTTTATATATGTTGAAATTTCTTAGAAGATAAAAATTCTTTTTTTTCTTAAATAATGTTGTAAATTTTAACAAACAATTAATAACAATATTTAAAACAAAAAGAAAAAAATATAGTAAAAATATTATAATTAAAGTTTGCGTTAATAGAATAATAACGAAATTACAATAGATTTATAATAATAAAATACTAATTAAGTTTAATAATATAGAAGAATAATCTCTCGATATAATTGTTAAGAGTTATAATAATTTCGACAATATAAATAATGTCGCTTGTTAAAATTGCTTAATTATTAAAATTTTAAAATCTACAAAAGTAGATTAATTAATAAAGAGAAAAATTATATTGTTGCGCAAAAGATTTATTAATAAAAATATAAATTAAAACTCTATTATCGATTAAAATTATAGCAAGAATTCGAGATTAAACTTGACATAAAATAGAGAAAATTATTATATAATTATTCTTAAATATAGAATTAAACTTAAAGAGTTTTAAAGTTGTTTTAATTAAAAATCTTTTATAAGATTAAAAAGAAAATAAAAACAAAGAAGCTAAAAAACAAAAAAATATATAGATTAGTTTTTAAGCGCAATTTTATTTAAAAACTAAACTTTTCTTGCTAATAGCAAAATATTTTCGTCAATACTAGAAATATTATTTAGATTAACAAAACAAAAAAAGAAAGATTTTTTATTAAAGTATTTTTTAATAGTTTTGTTCAAATATTGCAACTTGTAATAGTAATACAATTTTTACTTATTGCAAATTTCTTTAATTTCTAAAATAATCAAAAATTTGTTTTAAACAATAACAATAACAAAGCTTAAATCTATTAATTTGTTAAATACTACAAAGATTATTAACACAAATAGAATAACAAAAACAAAACAAAATACAAGATCTTAATAAATTGCTAATTGAAATTAAATTATTTTTTAATTTAATAGAAGTAACAACAATTGTAATAATACAAAATTAACAATATTTAAATTGCTAAAGTTTTTTGTTAATTTTAATAAAAGCTTAAACTTATTGTTAAAAAATAAATAATTGTTTGTTATTAAGAGTTTGTTAAGATATAATAGCGATTTAAATAAAATAATTAATATTGCGCTTTATATAATTAATTAATAAAGCATTCTTTATTTAAAAACGTTCTTTTTTCTAATAGAAAAAATTGTAATATTTAACAAAGTTAATAAAGTTTTGCTTTAAAGTTTTGCGAAAATACAAATATATATTTTTCGATTTAAAGAAATTGTTACAACAATAACGCAAATTTCGATATTATTTATCGAAAAAAACAATAATATAAAGATTATTAATTTAATATTGATTTATAAGATTATAGATTTTTTTTATCTATAATAAGTTGTAATTTCGTATAGATAATTTTGATTCAATTAATAAAATATTAATTATAATTTATATTTATATATTGTATAAGATTTTGCTCTTATATATTTAACTAATTTTTGTCTCTTTTGTATTGTAATATATTAAAAAGTTTTTTAAATTTAGAAATAATAAAAGCAATAATATTTGTAGAAAGCAATAAAAGTTATATAATAAAAGTAGATTAATTGTTTATAGTTTGAGCGACAATTTGTGCAATTGCAACTATAGATATTAAATTTAATTTTGCAAAAAAAGAACTTAAAGCAAACAAGATAAAAATAATATTAATATTAAATTGTACTTGATTTTAAAGCTCTCAAAATTAATATAGAGTTTCGATTAGATTTTAAATAATTTGTCGAACAAATTTCTTTGCAATAAATTCGATCTTTAATAAGAGTTTAAAATACTTTATTAAATTAATAATTAAATAAATATTAATATACTTAAGAAAATTAGATTTTAACGCGTAAAAGTATTGCAAAAAATATAGATCTTTTGTAATATTAAAAACTAGATTCGAAATCTCTATTTAAAAGATATCTAAATTAATAACTAAATAAAACTTAAGTCTATACTAGATTTAATATATAGAACAAAAGACAAAAAAAAAAAAAAAAAAAAAACGCTAACTATATAAGATTGTAGACTTTATGTTTAGCAAGAGTTAACTTAAATCTAGTTTAGTTTAACTTAAATTTAATCAAAATTAAGCTTAAAAAATTAAGCGAGATTAAGACAAAGAGTTGTTTAATCGACAAATATAGTTAACGAACTATTAATCTAACATTATAACAAGCAATTATTTTGTTATTATTTTTGTTCTTGCTTTTTAAATAGATGTTTATAAAGAATTACTTATTTAAAATATATTTCGTCGTATCTATATTTTTTAATAAAATTAAAAAATATTTTTTAATCTTTATATTAAGTATCTTTGCTTTAACAAAAGCGCAATTTATTATAAATATATTGCAATTAAAATTTACGCAAAAGAGACTTA
>JAABUL010002969.1_pt1 | contig 26511 bp, 22 predicted proteins | sample 5559151 | NCBI WGS metagenome assembly JAABUL01 (sample SAMN10711876, study PRJNA513368) | rock metagenome | isolation source: Antarctica rocks | place: Antarctica: Victoria Land, Pudding Butte sud | reverse complement strand
ACTCATGGCGGTAGGCGCTGGACGGCCATGGCGCGGTAAAAGAGTCGCGCTCGATGGCCATAACCTCGGGCACATCTTCCATTTTCATGCGGTCAACGCGTACACCCATATCCTGTTATACCCTAATTCCCCGCCATTCCACGCCTGTAGACCGGGCGCGCCCTAACCAACGTGTATGCGTGCGGTGGCGTACCGGCAAGATCGGGGTCCCCTTCGGGGAGTGATCCCAGGGGGTACGGCGCATCTCTATGACTCGCTCGACTGAACGGACCGCGTCGTCTCATCGTCGACGCCCCGTGCGGCGCCCGTGGAGAGCGGCGCCCGTCGCGACTGTGTGATACCTGGGCGCCGCAGATAGAGCGCGGTCAATGATCCGGTGCGATCCAACTCGCCCTGGTTTGCCCGCTCGACCGCGAGCGCGCCGAGCGCCAGCGCGCGCGGGAGTTCGGCGAAGAGCGGCGCGCGCCGTAGTCCCTGCCGCTCGATCAGGGCTTCGTCCCCCGGCGCCACGCTCCCACAGACCAGCGCGTTGGATGGGATCTCGGCCAACGCGCCGGCAAGCGGCCCCACGGCGTACTCGCTACGCCGCGTCAAGCTGCTCGACGGCGTTCCATCATCTGTCGCATAGGACGCCGTGTAATAGTCGCCGCGTCCCGCCGGTAGGACGGCCAGGAGCGTCGAGGCGCGGCCGATGTGCGCGTGTGCGATCGCGTCAAGCGTCGGGACGCCCATCGCAGGGCGGCCGAGCGCCAACGCCAAGCCCTCAGCCGTCGCGATCCCGCCCCTGATGCCGTTGAACGACCCAGGGCCAGTCGCCACGGCAAAGAGATCTACTGTGCTCAACGTCACGCCTGCGTCGGCGAGGACGTCTGTGCCGACTTGTAGCGCCCCTTCGCTGCGCGGGCGCGACGCGCGCCATGATCGCTCGGCTAACGGCTCGTGATCGCGCAGGAGGGCGACGGAGATGAGGTCCGCCGAGGTGTCGATAGATAGGACGATCATGCCGGGGTCATGGGCGCTAGCGCGGCGGAGAGGGCGTCGATCAGCGCCTGATGGCGCGCGTCGGTCGCGGCCAGGATCAGTTCGCGCGTCGACAACTCGCCGGGGCGTATCGTCACGAGCAGGTAATCGTCCGGCACGAGTTCCGGGGCGCAGGACGGCCACTCGATGACGCAGACACCGCCGGCGCGCAGATACTCGTCGAACTCCAGGTCCACGGCGCGTCCTGTCCCCTCTAAGCGATAGAAGTCGAAATGATATAGTGGCAGCCGCCCGTCGTACTCGCGCAGAATGATGAAGGTTGGGCTAACCACCGCCGCATCCACGCCCAGGCCCGCCGCGAGACCTTGCGTAAAGGTCGTCTTACCGGCGCCCAAGTCACCCTCCAGCAGGATCGTCTCCCCGCCCTGGCATACGTCGCCCAGGAGCCGGCCAACCTGGCTTGTCTCCTCAGGCGATGTCGTTTTGATGAGCATCGTGTATAAGCTTTCAGCTATCAGCGGTCAGCTATCGGCCTTTATGTATATTGTAGCGCACACAACGAGGCCTGCGCTTGACAGGCCGCAGCCTGTCAAGCGCAGGCCCCACCAACTGACGTCTCTCGCCTGACGCCTGTCGCCTATCTACGCCAGCGCCTCCTCCGGCAATGGCCCGAGCGCCACGCCGATCTCATGCTCCGTCAGCGGCAAGCGGTCGAGCAGGTCGCGGCAGTCCTGCACGGTAACGCCCTCGATGGCTTGCTCGACCTCCTCCAGCGTCTCCAGCCGGCCAATGGACAGCCACGAGTCGACCAGGCTCAACATACGCCGGTTGGTGCTCTCACCATCCATGACCACGCGCGTAGCCAGCTTGGTCTTGGCACGGCGCAACTCCTCCTCGGTCACGCCGCCCTCCTGCAATCGGCGAGCCTCACGTCGTACCGCTTCGAGCGTCGGCGCCGCCTTGCCCGGCTCGGTCGTGGCGAAGACGATGATCAACCCGCTGCCGTCGAGCGCCAGGTACTGTGTGATCCATTATACTCAAAGAAGGTTTCGGGTAAGGAGAAAGTAACCATGGAAGACACGACACGGCAACGGGTGCAGCAGGTGGACGTGGTGGAGGTGGACGAGCGGGAGCGCCCTTCGCAAGATCAAGCGTCTTCCCCACCCACGGCTCGACAGTTCTACGACGAGTTCGCCGCGCGAGAGGACGTTCGCGCCATCCTCAAACGACTCGCGGATAGCTGACGCGCGTATGGAAGAAGGGGGAGGGCCGAGGCTCATCGACTTACTGGACTCCGTCCAGTTCGTTTCGGCCCACCCGCTCGATTTCGCGCGGACCGACCATGACACGACGATGGCCAAGGTCCGCCTTATCGAGACTGTTGCCCACCACCTCAACGCGATTTCGATAGCCGAGTTCGGCGGCCACGGGGAGGTCGGCGAACGCGAACCCGGATTGGTTGCGCAGGTCGTCGGGGCCGCCTTCCAAACATTCGGTGGATTCGACCCACATCCAGGCGCTTTCGATAAGGCGGCGATGCTATTGCGCGGCATCACGCAGGGGCATCCATTCAACGACGCGAACAAACGCACGGGATTCCTCGTCGCCGCGTATCTCCTCAAGATGATGGGCCGCCTCCCCCCGGACCGGCTCCCGGTCGATGACAGCGTCGACCTGTGCCTTGCTATTTCCGCGGGAGCGATCCGCGATGTGGATGTCATTGCCCAGCGATTGCAGGATCTCTGGGACCCGCGGCGATTGCAGAACCCCTGGGACGGTTGAGATGGCCTGTCCTAACCCAACAATTCACAGACCCTGACACGCAGGGGCCGGCGCGTGATAGGTCGCCTGTCACGCGCCGAGCCCAACTGACGCCTGACGCCTATTTACGCCAGCGCCTCCTCCGGCAATGGCCCGAGCGCCACGCCGATCTCATGCTCCGTCAGCGGCAAGCGGTCGAGCAGGTCGCGGCAGTCCTGCACGGTAACGCCCTCGATGGCTTGCTCGACCTCCTCCAGCGTCTCCAGCCGGCCAATGGACAGCCACGAGTCGACCAGGCTCAACATACGCCGGTTGGTGCTCTCACCATCCATGACCACGCGCGTAGCCAGCTTGGTCTTGGCACGGCGCAACTCCTCCTCGGTCACGCCGCCCTCCTGCAATCGGCGAGCCTCACGTCGTACCGCTTCGAGCGTCGGCGCCGCCTTGCCCGGCTCGGTCGTGGCGAAGACGATGATCAACCCGCTGCCGTCGAGCGCCAGGTACTGCGCGCCGACGCCTTCGGCCAGACCGGTCTCGCGCACGCCCCAGAAGAGGCGCGAGCCGGTGCTGTCGCCCAGAATCGTGGCGAGCACGTCGGCGGTGTAGCGGGCCGGGTCGCTTTGCGGTACCGAGCGCAGGCCGATCGCCAGCATCTCTTGCTGCATGTCGCCCTTTGTGAAAGCCTTGAAGCTCGGCGCCGGCGCGACATCACGCGTCGTGCGCCCCGCCTCGCCGTCGCCCCAGCCGCCGCACAACTGCTCGACCTGCGCGCGCACGGCGTCCCAGTCGAAATTGCCAGCCACGGTGAAGAGGATGTTGTTGGCCTGGTAGCGCCGCCCCCAATACTCCTTCATCTGCTCGACCCGCATAGCGCCGATCGTTTCGGTCGTGCCGAGCGTGCGGTGGCTAAGGGGGTGCCCCGCGTAGTAGGTCCCCAGCAGGTGATCGAAGAGGATCGAGTTGGGAATATCCTCGTAGCGGGCGATCTCCTCCAGGATGACGTTGCGCTCGTCCGCGAAGTCCTTGGGGTCGAGCTTGGGGCGCATCATGTCGGCCAGCAGGTCGATCAAGTTGGGCAGCTGATCGCTCAACACCTTGGCCCAATAGTATGTAAACTCGAGCCAGGTGCCGGCGTTGTTCTCCGCCCCCATCTCCTCGAACTCGCGGTTAACGTCCTCGAACGAGCGGCGCGCCGTGCCCTTGAACATCATGTGCTCCAGGAAGTGCGAGACGCCCATGATGGCGGGGTTTTCGTCACGCGCGCCCGTGTTGACATAGAAGCAGGCCGAGGCCGACTGTACCTCGGGCATGTACTGCCCCAGCAACTGCAACCCATTGGGCAGCGTATGCGTGTAGAATTGCCCCTGTCGCGCGCCTCCCGCGACCTCCTCCACCGCCGTCGCCTCGTGCATCCCCAGCATATGCGAGAGCGGCCCCGAGCCGGCCAACTTCCGACTTCCGACTTCCGACTTCCGACTAGATGCGTCCACCGGTCAACTCCTCCTGGCTGCGCGGCCCGATCGCGGTAAGCACCACGTTCGTCGTCATACCAAGCGACGCGGCCAGACGCTTGATCTGATCCGTCGTCACCGCGTCTATCTCATCTCTGATCTCTTCTAGCGTGCGGATGCGGCCCTCGTACCACCACTGCGTGGCGATGGCGCGCCGCCGCGCCCCCGAACTCTCGCTGCGCATGACCACGTTACTCTTGAGCAGTGTCTTGGCGCGGCGCAGTTCATCCTCGGTCACGCCGCCCTGTTCCAGCTTGGCCAGCTCGTTCAAGATGACCTCGACGCTCTCGTGGGCTTTCTCCGGCGTCGTCCCCGCGTAGACGCGCACAAAGCCGGCCTCTTTGAGCGGCGTGTAGTAGGCGCCGATGCCGTAGGCCAGTGAGCGCTTCTCGCGCACCTCCAGAAACAAGCGCGAGTTCATCGAGCCGCCCAGTGTCGTCACCATCAGCGCCATGGCGTAGTAGTCGTCGCTGACGATGGGCACAGCCGGGAAGCCAATGCCGATGTGTTGCTGCGTACTCTCTTTGTGCAGAACCACCGCGTGGCGCTCGGGCGCGGGCACGGGCGGCATCGGCGTCCCGCCGCCAGCCGGCCAGTCCGCGCATAGATCCTCGACCTGTCGCACCAGCGCGTCGAAATCAACCTTGCCGGCCACGGACAAGATCGTGTTGCCCGCCGTGTACTGACGCCGCCAGTAGTCTTGCAGGTCGGCGCGCGTCGTCGCGGACACCGTGTCGGCCGTTCCCGTCACCTCGTTGCCGAGTGGGTGGCCCTTGAAGTACTCGCGGCGCAGCAGGTCGAGTACCTTGCGCATCGGCTCGTCCTCGATCTGCGCGATTTCCTGCAGGATGCGGTCGCGCGCCTTGGGGACCTCGCCCTCGGCGAACCCAGGGTGCAGGACCACATCGGTCAGAAGCTCCAGCGCGGGGGTGAGGTTGCGCCCCAGGCAGCTGACGGCGTACGACGAGAACTCGGTGTCGGCTCCCGAGCCCGGTGTGGCGCCGATGTCCTCGAACGCCTCGGTCAGTTGCTGCACGTCGCGCGTCGCCGTGCCTTGGAAGCCCAGCGACTCGACGAAGTGCGAGATACCGGCCTCGTTGGGCCGCTCGTCGCGCGCGCCGGCCCCAATCGTGTAGCCGAGCGCGACGGACTCGACGCCGGGCATGGGTTGAGCCACGATCTGCAGCCCATTCGCCAGCCGGTGGCGCGGGAACGTCTGCTCGGACGTCGCTGTGTCTGTGTCAAGCAGGGTCATACCTTCTCCTCATAGTTACCAGTTGCCAGTTGCCAGTTGCCAGTTAGCATACGTCGTTCCGTTGCATCATGTGCGAGATCGGTACGGCTACATCCCGCGCCTCCACACGACGAACTGGCAACTGGCAACTGACTACTGGTAACTCGTTCAATATCCTCGATTCCGATCGACCGCCGTCACCGGCGGCTCGCCGCGACGCAGGCAGTCGATGTTAGCCAATAGAATGTTGACGGCGCGCTCCACGTAGCGGTCGCTGATACCGCTGACGTGAGGCGTCACGATCACGTTTGGCATCTCCCATAGCGGACTATCCGATGGGAGCGGCTCCTCGGCGGTAACGTCGAGTCCGGCGCCGCCCAACCGCCCTGTCGAGAGCGCCTGTATCAACGCATCCTCTACTACGATCTTACCACGGGCGATGTTGACGAGGAGCGCGCCCGGCTTCATGCGGGCCAGCCGCGCCGCGTCGAGCAGCCCTTCCGTCTCGCTTGTCAGCGGCGCACAGATGACCACGGCGTCGGACGCCACGAGCAGGTCGTCGAGCCGCGCCATTGGTAGCATACGGTCCGGCTCCAGCGCTGAGATGGGGACCGCGGGCGGGTCGGCGAACGGCGCGACGCCCGGAATAGCGAGGGGCCGGTCCTCTTGAACCGAGTATGACGTTGCCAACACGCGCATGCCGAAGGCGCGCGCTAGGTGCGCTACACCGCGCCCGATGTGCCCGTAGCCGATGAGCCCGAGCGTCAGACCATAGAGTTCACCCGGCGCGATCGACACGCCATCGTCCGCGCGCGCGTCGTGCCACCATAGGCGGCGGCGTTGCGCGTTGAGATATTGTGGTAGATGCCGGCGCAGCGCCAGCAGCAGCATAAAAACGTGCTCGGGGATCTGCACGCCGTGCACGCCCGAGGCCGTGGCGATAACGATGTCGCTCTGCCAGACGGGGTGATCGCGCATCTGCTCACTGCCAGCGCTGGGCAGTTGTAGTAGACGCAGGTGTGGTGTGTCGCGCGGCACACTATCCGGCGTCATCGAGGCGATCAGCGCCTCGACGTCCGGCGCCGGCTCGCCCTCCCGCCAAATCACCGGCTCCACGCCGGTCGCCTCGGCGATGCGTTGTAGCTGATCGCGCCGCCCCGCCAACTCGCCCCAATGTACGCCGACGCGCATTACATCCTTATCGCTCATGGTCTCCTCAGTTTACCTGCTATTTACCTGCTATGCGGTATGTACTATCACACCCTATCACGTATCATAATGGTAGTTATTAAAGCTTCGCGCACAGGGGTATGCTATGGCAACTGAACCAAAGGACCGCTTGTTGATCGACGTGGAACCAGAACTGCGGCAGAGGCTTGAGCACGCTGCATCAGTCAACAACGTATCCACACAGGATTATGTCGTTCAAATTTTAAAGCGCGTCACATTCCAAGACGACCCTGAGGACAACGTAGGAACATGGGGACAGCTATCCGCACGTTCGTTCGCGCGGGATTGGGGGTCAGAGGAGGATGCCGTGTATGACAGCCTTGCGTAGAGGCGATGTCGTACTGGTTCCTTTCGATTTTACAGATCGCTCCGGCACAAAATGGCGTCCGGCGGTGATTGTTTCGTGTGATCGCTACAACTCACAGACGCCGGATGTCTTAATCGCTTCCATCACCAGTAATCTCGGAGCTGTGATACATCCTGGAGATTATCCACTGGCCGATTGGCGGGCTGCGGGGCTGCTCAAGCCATCGCTGGCACAAACCAAGCTTGCAACGATACAGTCCTCACTCTTCGGACGAAGGCTTGGCACACTTTCCCCAACCGATATGGCTGCATTCGATCAGGGCCTACGTGACGCATTGGGATTGGTCTAAACCCTTTAGGAGTTTTATATGGCATCAATCACTGACAGACTCACGAGCGACATGAAGGACGCGATGCGCGCGCGGGAGCAAACCCGGCTCGACGCGATCCGCTGGCTGCTCTCCACGCTCAAGAACGCCCAAATCGAGGCGCGGTGCCCGCTCGACGACGATGAGGAGATCGCGGTCGTGCGCAAACAGGCCAAGATGCGCCGCGACGCCCTCGACCAGTACCGCAAGGCCGGGCGCGATGACCTCGTGTCCAAGGAAGAAACCGAACTGGCCCTCACCGAGAGTTATCTGCCGGCCGCACCGAGCGAGGAACAACTGCGCGACGCCGTGCGCGCCGTCATCGCCGAGACCGGCGCCAGCGGCCCCAAGGATATGTCCGCCGTGATGCGTGGTGCGATGGCCCGCCTCGGTGGGAGCGCCGACGGACGCCAAGTGCAGGGCATCGTGCGCGAGGAGTTGGCGGCGCGCGGTGGCTGAGCCTGACTCGCCTGAACTCTTGATGGACGCCACGGTCGCGGAGGCGGTCGCGGATGTCGCCGCGCGGCACGACGACATCGCCTTCGCGGAGACGGTGCTGCGGCGCGGCGTCGAGAGCGTGCGCGATGAGTTGCCCGCCGCCGCGCGCTCCGTGTACATCAGCCTCGTGCTGACGGACGACGCCGGCATCGCCGTCGTCAACCGCGACTACCGTGGCATCGACGCGTCCACCGACGTACTCTCGTTCCCGCAGCACGAAGACCTCATGGTCGACGCCCTGCCCGCGGGACCCGAAGGCGCGCCGTTGATGCTCGGCGACATCGTGGTCTCGCTGCCGCGCGCCGCGGAGCAGGCCCACACGTACGGCCACTCGCGCGCTCGTGAGTTGGGCTTCCTGCTCGTGCACGGGCTGTTGCACCTGCTGGGCTACGACCACGAGTCGCCGGACGACGCGGCGGTGATGGAGGCGCGGCAGGACGCCGTGCTGGACTCGCTGGGGCTACGGCGTGACACCGCCCCCTAAGACATCTCCTTCCGAGACTCCTTCTGGGGCGCCACCCGACGCGCCGCCTCCCGAAAGGCACGGACGCGGCATACTGGTGTCCAGCTTCCGCTACGCCTTCTCCGGCTTGTGGTGGACGCTCAAGACGCAGCGCAACATGCGCATCCACGTCACGATCGGCGTCATCGCGTTCGGGTTGGCGCTGCTGCTGCGCTTCTCCAGCGACGAATTGGCGCTGCTGTTGGTCATGACGACGCTCGTGCTGGTGCTGGAGATGGTCAACACGGTCGTCGAAGCCGCCGTCGACCTCGCCAGCCCTGAGTACCACCCCCTCGCCAAGGTCGCCAAGGACGTGGCCGCCGGCGCCGTGCTCGTCAGCGCCATTGGCTCCATCTTGGTGGGCCTGCTGCTATTCGTGCCGCACCTGCGCGCCGCATGGCTGCGCTGAACGCTCTCGCCAAAGAGCCCGACGAGCGAACGATTCAGCCAAGGGCGGCCCGTCACGGTCGCGCCAGCAGGTCCAGCCAGACCCGCGGCGCAAAGGGAAGGGGCGCGGCGCACTCTGGGTGCGCCGCGCCCCCTCCCGCCGCTAGCGGACGCTCAGGACCCCGTCACGGTCAGGGCGGTCCCGCCGTTGACGGTGATCTTGGCCGCCGCCACGTACGGCGCCGTCAGGCGCGTGCCGCCGTTCAGGGTCAGCGCACCCTTTGGCTCGTACCAGGCGCCTCCCGCGAAGCCCACGCTCCCGTTGAGGTAAGTGCTTTCGCTGTCTGCCTGCCAGTAGAGCAGCCCGGCATACGGCCCGCTCACCATCGCCCGCAGCCGCGAGAAGTCGCCGCTGCCGTTGACCTGCGCATGCCCCTGCGCGAAGTAGAGCAACACGCCGGGATCGCTCGTCCCGCTCGGCGCCGCCGGGCAGCCCGCGCTGCCGTAGGGGCGCAACGCCGCGCTGTTCAGCGTCCAACTCGCGTTGAGCACGTACACCCCCGGCGCCACGCAGACCGTGGCCCCGCTGTTGGCAGTGACGGCCGCCGTATAGGCGCCCGGCAGCAGCCGATACGTGCGCCCGCTGTTGAGGGTGGTTCCATCCGGGCAGGCCGCGCCGGGGCAGGCGGCGGCCGGCGCGGTGGGCGCGGGCAGCGTGGACAGCAGATCCGCCGTGGCGGGCTGGCGCGTCAGCAACGTGCCCTGCACCGTGCTGTTGTTGTTCCGCACGCCACCCTGCACAGTGATCGTGGAGGCGCTGAACGTGGCGCTGTTGAGACACAGCGCGCTGCCGCTGGTCCCGTTGACGGTCGCCGTGCCGGCCGCGCTGACGGTGGCGCCGCCGTTGAGCAGCAGGTGGCAACTCGCGCCGTCCTGGCTCAACGCCAGCAGGCTGCCGGTCGCGAACAGCTTGACGGTGACCGGCACGGTCTGCGCTGCGGACGTGCTGTACCCGTCGTTGGCGGTGATGCTGGCCGTGTAGCTGCCGGGCAGCGCGCTGACCGTGCCCGACACCGTGGCGGTCCATTGTCCGGTCGCTTGATTGAACGTGGTCGGGCCGATGCTCAGCCCAGCGGGCAGCCCGCTGGCCGTCAGCGTCACCCTATCGTCGGGCTCAATATCGCTGGCCGTGACTGTGAAGCTCAGCGTTCGCCCATACGGGGCGTTCTGGGGGCCGGGAACCGCCACCACCGGAGGCACGTTGGCGATGCCGAACGGCGTGCCGCCCAACTGCATCAGGCTCGGCGTGCTGCTGGCATTGACCGTGATGGTCGTACACTGCGTCGCGGGGTCGTAGCTCTGAGTAGAGGCCGCGATCCAGCTGGCCGTGGCAGCGTTGTACCAGTAGGCTTGGCTGCCGCCCTGTAGGGCGCAGTCCACGATCCGCACGCTGCTAAAGGCGCTCCCCGGCGCCACGTAGGCGTCGAAGTAGCCGCCGCTGGCGGCGAAGCTCGGCGTGCCGCCGGGGTTCGCGGCGTAGATCGCCACGGCGACGGTCCCGCTGCCGCCGGACCCGCCGACCGTCACGCTACCCGTGGTGTTCGGCCCGGCGCCGCCGGTGGTGGCCGTACCGCTGGCGCTGACGCTCTCGCTCGCCACCGCCGCGTGCGCTGCGGTGACGAAGAGCGGCTGCAGGGTGGAGGCGCCGCCGCCCGGCGCGGCGTTGAGCACCGCCACCTGTAAGACCCCGGCCGTCGTGATCGCCGAGGAGGGGATCGTCACCGTGAGCTGGGTACCGTCCGGCACCACCGTGGAGGGAATGAGCGTCGCGCTTGCCCTGCCCGCCGCGGTCACCCGCACCCGCGAACCCGGCACGAAGTGCGCGCCGGAGACGGTCAGGGCGACGGCGCCGCCGCCGGCCTGCACCGCCGCCGGGCTGATGCCGCTGGTGGCGGGCAGGGGGTTGGTCACGGTGAGCGTGAAGCTCTGCGTGGCGTCGGGCAGGCCCCCGTTGTGCGCGGTCAGTGTCAGAGGATAGCTGCCGCCGGCGCCGCGGGCCGGGGTACCACTCAGGCTGGCCGTCCCGTCCCCATTGTCGGTGAAGGTCACGCCAGCCGGCAGCGCGCCGCTCTCGCTCAACGCGGGCACAGGCCGCCCCGTGGCGGTCACGGTGAACGTGCCAGGCGTCCCCACGGCGAACGTCGCGCTGTTTGCGCTAGAGATGGTGGGCGGGATCGGCGGTGGATAGTAGGCCAGGGTCGTCTGGGCCGCGCCGCTGTCGCCTTGCCCGCCGATGGCATAGATGGCGCCGTCCGCGCCGCCACCGGCGCCAAGGCCCCGGAAACCGCCGGGCAGGTTGGGCAGCGGCGCCCAGCTATCCGTGGCGGGCGTATAGGCGTAAACGGAGCTTTGCGCGGTATTGCTCGCGTCGGCGCCGCCGATGGCGTAGATGGCGCCGCCCGCGCCGGTGGCGGCGGCCAGATCGACGCGGGCGCCGGGCAGGCTGGCCAAGCTGCGCCAGCTGTCCGTGGCCGGCGTGTAGGCGAAGACGCTGCTCTGGGCGTAATAGGTGTTGCCGTAGCCGCCGATGGCGTAGATCGTGCCGTCCGCGCCCGTCGTCGCGGCGAGCCCGCTGCGATCGCTGGTGGGGAGGGCGGATACCTGGCTCCAGGTGTTCGTCGCCGCGTGGTAGGCGAAGACGGTGTTGTAGGGCTGCTCACGGTTACTGGAGGAGCCGATCTGGCCGGACCAGCCGCCGAGGGCGTAGATGGTCCCGTCGGCGCCGGTGGTGGCGGCCAGCTCGGCGCGGGCGCCGGGGAGGCTGGCCATCTGGCTCCAGCTGTTCGTGGCGGGCGTGTAGGCGTAGACGCTGCTCTGGGCCGAGAGGAAGTGGTCCACGCCGCCGATCAAGTAGATGGTCCCGTCCAGCCCGGTCGCCGCCGCCGCGTAGGCCCGGCCATCCCCGAACCCGAGCGGGAGCGGGGCCACGGCGCGCCAGGAGGAAGCGCCGGGCGAGAGCGCGTAGACCGCGCTTCGCGGGTTCGCGCTCGCATCGTAGCCGCCGATCGCATAGAGGGTCCCGTCCGTGCCGGTAGCTGTAGCCAGGTACTCGCGGCCGTCGGGCAGCGGGGCGCGCGCGACCCACGGGACGGTCGTCAGGGTGAAGGTCTGGCTGGCGTCCGTCCCCACCCCGTTGTGCGCCGTGAACGTCAGGGTATAGGCGCCGCCGCTGCCCGACGGCGTGCCGCTCAACCGGCCGCTGGCGGCGTCGAAGGTCACGCCGGCCGGCAGCGCCCCGCTCTCGGAGAGCGTCGGCGTCGGATAGCCCTGGGCCGTGACCGTGAACGCGTTGGTGGTATTCAGCCCGAACGGCGCGCTGTTCGGGCTGGTGAAGGACGGCGCCTCATTGACGGTCAGGGTGAAGGCCTGGCTGGCGTCGGGCGACACGCCGTTGCGGGCAGTGATGGTGAGCGCATAGACGCCCCCGCTGTGGGCCGCGGGCGTGCCGCCCAGGCTGGCCGTCCCGTCCCCATTGTCGGTGAAGGTGACGCCGCCGGGCAGCGCACCGCTCTCGGAGAGCGCCGCGGCCGGTTCGCCCGTCGTCGTCACGACGAAGCTCCCGGCGCTGCCCGCCACGAACGTCGCGCTGTTCGCGCTGGTGAAGGCCGGCGCCTGCGTTACCAGCAGATGGGTCGTCAGCGTGGCGACGGGCGCGACACCGTTTCCGGCGCTAATGGTGAAGTTGTAGTCGCCAACCGCGGTCGGCGTGCCCGCGAGGACGCCGCTCGGGCTGAGCGTCAGGCCCGGCGGCAGGCTGCCGCCGGTGAGCGAGAACGTGGCGGCGGGCGACTCGTAGGTGGTCCCGAAGGTGAAGCTGTAGGGCTGACTGGGCGTCGCTGGCGGCGGCACGGACGAGTTTGGATTCGGGAACGCGCCCGTGATCAGTGGCGTTGTCTCGCCCTTGCTGTTATCGCCCCAGCAGACCACACCGCCGGTCGCCGGCACACCGCAGCTATGGGCGTAGCCCATGCTCACCGCGCTGAATGCGCCGGTCGGGGGCGCCGGAAGGAATGTGCCGTAGGGCGACGTGGCGCATTGGAGCGTCCCGTCGGTCCCGATCCAGCACATGTTGCCGGAGTACGACGCGCTGGACAGGCCGCTGAACGTGCCCGCCGGTATCGGCGTGGGCGCGAGCGATCCGCCCCAGCAGACACTGGTCCCATCGGTCCGGATGCCGCAGGGGGCGTACAAACCGGACGAGATCTGGGTGAACTGGTCGCCCGCCGGCGTCGTCGACGGCACCTGGGCCGTGTTGCCCTGGCAGGCCGGATGCTGATCGTAGGTCAGGGCGCAATAGTAGTTGCTCCCGCTGCTGATCGCCGTGTACAGACCGGACTGGTAGAAGTTTTGCGCGCCCGCACCCCAACAGGCGATGGTCGAATCGACGCGCAGGCCGCAGACGAAGTTCCCGCCCACGCTCACCTGGTGGAACTGCCCCGACGGCGCCAGGGTCTGATTGTAGGTATTGTCGCCCCAGCAGGCGATGGTGTGATCGGTCCTGATGCCGCAGACGACGCGGCCCCCGGCGCTCAGGCTGGTGAAGGTCCCGGCGGGCGGCGTCGCCTCCCCCGCGGAGTTGTCGCCCCAGCAGGACACGGTCTGGCCGGCTGTGAGCGTGCAGGTGAAGTTGTTGCCGGCGGCTACCGTGTACAGACTGTCCGGCGGGCTGTAGATAGGCGCGAACACGACCATGGGGGGTAAGGTGGTCGCGGCGATCGACTCCAGGATGACCCCCGGCCCGACGGCGCTCGACCCGGCGCCGCCGCTACCGTTTCCGCCGCCGCCGGCGCCGCCGGCGCCGTTGTCAGCTTCCGATGCAGCCTGACCGCCCGCGATGCCGCCCTGACTGCCGTCCCCAGCCACTCCATTCAGGCCTCTACCGCCACCGCCGCAGCCACCGGCCCCGGCGCCACCGGCCCCGGTGGCCGTCCCACCGCCGCCGCTGTTCCCGTACTCACAGCTGGACCCGCCGCCGTTGCCGCCGTTCTGGCCGCTGCCGTCGGCGGCGGCGCCGGCGGCGCCGGCGGCGCCGCCACCGCCGAAGCCGTCCGTTCCACCGCCGCCGCCGCCACCGCCCGCGACGACCAGATAGTCGCCGCGCGAGAAGCTGCATGGATTGCCGCTGGAGTTTGTCTCCACGATGGACGACCCCCCGGCGTTGCCGTTGTTCATGATGTATTGGAGTCCATTGGTGACATCGTAGGCATAGCCGCCGTTGGGGTGCCCGGTGTCGGAATCGTTCCCATTGCCGCTGTGGGCCACGTCGACATAGAGGGTTTCACCAGGGGTGACCTTGAGCACGGCGCTCACCCTGGCGCCGTGGCCTCCCCGTCCCCCGAAGTGCGTGTCGAGACTGGTGAGGCCGTTATAGTCCTGGCCGGCCTGGCCCGCTCCGCCGCTGGCCACGACGCGCAGCAGGTAGACCCCCGCCGGAACCACGTACGATGGTGGAGGGCAGGTGTTAGCGGGATACACCGGTGTGAACGCGGTCGTGCTGTCGGCGGCCGCCGGAGTCGCCGAGAAGGGCGCGGCGCCGACCAGGCCCAGGATCAGCAGTAGCAACACGATCCCGTGCCGCCGGCGCCGTCTCCAGGCCGTGCCGGCGGCCCGCCCGTCCGACGGGATGGGCAGCCCGATGCGGCGCCAGCGCCGCCCGAGTCCGCCGCCATGCGCGCCGGCGCCGACGCTCCCCGCGCCGCGCGGATGCGGCGTCTGTCCAACTCGTCCGTCCATGTGCGCACTCCTGTCCACTCGTCTCTTCATCTCTCCTCGTCTCCTCGTTTCCTCGTTTCCCGACTCATCGCGGGGAATAGCCCGCCCGGCGCTGCCGCCGCGGCCCTGGCCGCGCTGCTGCTGTGGATCATGACGGCGTGTCTAGTTCATGGCTCAGGTCCCTTCCGCGCCGGCTCCCCCGTCGTCCGGCCGTGCAGGAAGAGGAAGAGTTGCTCCAGGGTAGCGAAGCGGACCTCGTCGCCGGTCCGGGCGTCCTTGGCCAGGGCCCGCCAGGAGCCCCGCGGGCTTTCCTGCCAGAGCCGCACCAGGTAGGCCTGGTAACCCGCGGGGGGCTGGCTGCGCTGCGTCTCGGTCATGTTCCATGCCTTTCTCGTGGCCGCGTCACTGGATCATTGGGGCTATCATAACCGGCCAGCGTCCCAAAATCGTTCCAAGATCGGCCCACGCGTGGAACGCTGGCCGCACGCGGACGCGGGATAGCGTATGATGGCAGACATAAGGAGATTGGTAGACCGGACAGGCAGGACATGGCACACCTCACGCTGGCGCTCCTTGGCCCGTTCCAGGCCACGGTCGACGGGCGGGCCGTCACCGGGTTCCCTACCGAGAAGGCGCGCGCCCTCCTCGCCTACCTGGCGGTGGAAGCGGGCCGCCCGCACCCGCGCGCCACGCTGGCCGCGCTGCTGTGGCCGGAGATGCCCAATGAGGCGGCCATGAGCAACCTGCGCAAGACGCTGCACCGCCTGCGTCAGGCCCTCGACGCCCCGGCGCCCGGCCTCGCTGACCGGGTGGTGCGCATCATGCGGCAGACCGTGCAGTTCGATGTGACGATGTGCGCGGTGGACGCGACCAGCGTCCGCGCCCTCCTGGAGGCCAGCGCGGCGCATCCTCACCGGCAGCTCGCCCGCTGTGTACCGTGCCTGGAGCGGTTGGCGCAAGCCGTAGCCCTCTACCGGGGCGAGCTGCTCAGCGGCCTGGCGCTGGCCGATGCGCCGGAGTTCGAGGAGTGGCTGCTACTGGAGCGGGAGGCGACGCTGCAGCAGGTGCTGCGCGCCCTCTCCGCCCTCGCCGACGCCGAGACGCTCCGCGGCGCGTATGAGCAGGCGCGGGCCTACGCCGCGCGCCAACTGGCGCTCGACCCCTGCCGCGAGGAGGCGCATCGCCAGGCCATGCGCGCCCTGGCGCTGGCCGGCCAGCGGAGCGCGGCGCTGGCTCAGTACGCCGCGTGCCGCCGGCTGCTGGACGAGACCCTGGGGGTCGAGCCGGAGACGGAGACGGTGGCGCTCTACAGGCGGATTCAGCAGGGCCGGGCGCCGGACGGCGCGGACGCTGAGCCGGGGCAGCCGCCTCTCGGCGCCGTGCCGCTCGTCCATCTGCCGCCCCAGGTCACGCCCTTCATTGGGCGGGCCCGCGAGCTCCACCAGATCCAGGAGCGCCTGCTGGATCCCGCGTGCCGCCTGCTCACGGTGCTGGGCGGAGGGGGGATGGGCAAGACCCGCCTGAGTATCCAGGCGGCGCGGCAGTTGGCGGCGACAAGTGATGTGGTCGACGACATCACCTTTATCTCGTTGGCTGAGGTGAGCGACGCCGGCGCTCTACCGGGGGCGCTGGCGACCGGCCTTGGCCTGCCTCCCGACGCGACGCGCGCTCCCTGGCAGCGCGTCCTCGACTACCTGCGCCCCGGCGCCCATCTGCTGGTGCTGGACAACGTCGAGCACCTGCTCTCCGCCGCCCCCCGGCTGGCGGAGCTCCTGGCGGCGGCCCCCGGTACGCGGCTGCTGGTGACCTCGCGAACGCCCCTCGCGCTGCAGGCCGAATGGCGCCTGCCGCTCGAGGGGTTGGAACTGGAGCGCCCGGAACAGACCGGCGGCGCCACGGACGAGGCGGTCGCGGCGGACGCCGTGCGGCTGTTCGTGCAGGTCGCCCGCCGCGTGCGGCCGGACTTCGCGCTCACGCCGGCGGTCGCGGCGGACGTGGGGCGCATCTGCCAGTTGGTGCAGGGGATGCCCCTGGCCCTGGAGATCGCCGCGACCTGGACGCGGGCGCTGGACTGCGGCGCCATCGCCGACGAGATCGCCCGCGACATGGCGTTCCTGGTCAGCTCGCTGCGGGACACGCCGGCGCGCCACCACAGCGTCGAGGCCGTGTTCGCGCAGTCCTGGCGCCTCCTGGCGCCCGACGACCAGGCGCGCCTGGCGCGCCTCTCCGTCTTCCATGGTGCCTTCAGCCTGGAGGCGGCTGGGGCGGTGGCCGGAGTCTCGGCGCTGGATCTGGCGACGCTCCTGGACACGTCCTTGTTGCGCCACGCCGAGGACGGTTGGTACGAGCTGCACGACCTCGTGCGCCAGTTCGCGGCGCGCCAACTGGGCGCCCTGGAGGGGGTTCCGAGCGCGGAGAGCCAGGCCGCCACAACCCAGCAGCGGCACAGCGACTACTATCTCCGCCTTGTGGCCGCCCAGGAGCCGCGCCTGTACGGGGCGGAACCCCGTGCGGCCGTGGCCGCGGTGCAGCGCCACTGGGGTAACGTCCATGCGGCCTGGCAGTGGGCGGCGGAGCACCGGCGCCTGGAGCCGCTCACGGCCAGCCTGGACGCGCTCGCCCGCTGCTACGAGGTCACCGCACGCTTCGCCGAAGCCGAGAGCCTGCTCGGCCAGGCGCTCGCACAGGTCCAGGCGGCGCTGGATAGCGCGCCACAGCCCGCGGCGCCGCTGGCCGCCCTGGCCGTGCGCCTGCGCGTCTGGCAGGGCCAGTTCCAGGAGCGCCAGAGCCGTCTCAACGCGGCGCTTGCCAGCGGGGAGGCCGCCTTGAGCCAGGCCACGGCCCGTGACGACCCGGAGGGGCAAGCCCTGGCCCACCACCTCCTGGGCGCCGTGTTGCCGCATCGGGGCGAGTTCGAGGGGGCTGCGCGGCATCTGCGCCTGGCCGTCGCCCACTTCGCGGCCAGTGGGCGTCCGCGCTGGCTGGCCGCCGCCCTGCGGGGCCTGGGTATTGTGCAGTGGCGGCGCGGCGCGTACGACCAGGCGGTGGAGGAGCTCCAGCAGGCGCGGGCCGCCTTCGGGGCGATGGGCGAGAGCGCGGGCCTGGCGCGGGCGGCCAGCGCCCTGGGCGGCGTGCGCTTCGAGCAGGGCCAGTTCGATCAGGCCCTAGCCCTGGCGCACGAGGCCGTGCGGTTGTACGAGGCGGTCGACGACCGCCGCAACATGGCCGCGACCGCGGGCAATCTGGCGTTGGTATATGGGCGTCTGGGGCAGTATGAGCGGGCCCTGGAGTACAACCAGCAGGATCTGGAGACCTGCCGGGCGTTGGGTGACCGGCACGGCACGGCCACTGCTCTGGAGAATAGAGCCACACTGTACGCGGATGCCGGCCACCTGGAGGAGGCCCTGGCCTGTAGTGAAGAGGCGTTGCGGATCGAAGAGGCGCTGGGCAACGCCTGGGAGCGGGCCCGCCACCTGGCGAGCATCGGCACGCTGGCGCTACGCCAGGGCGCCGATGCCCGCGCCCTCGCCCTCTTCGAGGAGGCCCTCCCTGTGCTGCGCGGCCATGGGGCGCCCTATTACCTGCTCCCGGCGCTGCAAGACCAGGCCGAGGCGCTCTATCGTGTGGGGCACTGGACCACGGCGGCGGCGGCCTGCACGGAGGCGCTGGCGCTCGCCGAGGAGCTGAGCCAGCGCAATAGTGTCCTACGGTGTCGGGTGTTGGGGGCGCTGGTCGCCTTTGCGCGGGGCGAGACCATCGCGGCGCCGGGGGTGCTAGAGGCGCTGCTGCGGGAGGCGGACGAGCCGGCGGACCGGGCCATGCTGCACTATGAGCTGTGGCGGATGGGCCAGGGGGATCGGCATGCGCGGGCGGCGGTCGCGCTGTACCAGGACCTGTGTGAGCGTGCGGCGCGCGCGGCCTACCGCGCCCGTGTGGAGGAACTGCGCGCAGCCGTGCGGGACAGGCCCGACCTCCCCGTGTGAGCGGCAAGACGGGCGGCCGCCAAGCCGCCAGAACCATCCTAACTTGCCTCTATTCGGCGCCCACCGCGCCAGTGGAAGCCCAAGATCTCACACGCGGCTGAGGACCTCGCTCCCCGTGAATACCTTGCGCATGCGGAACGGCGTGGGTGTGGTTGCCAGCATCCACGGACGCAAGCTCGGCGCGTCCTCGTACACGAACCAGGGCTCCGGCAGGCGGTACAGCGGCTGTCCCGTCCAACGCGGGATGGGGATGTTGTCCTGCCAGCACAGGAGATCGACCGTGGCGGCGCAGAAAGCCGCCCAGCGCCGCGACACGAGATCGTCGCTCGGCGCGGCGATCGGCGCGGCGACCAGCGCGGCACGTTTGTCCGGCGGCAGGGAGCGATAGTCGTCCAGGAAGTCGCCCACGGCCAACCACGCCGCACCCGGATCGGCGACGATGCGCGCGAAGGTGGCGGCCATGGTCTGCGGGACCCACTCTCTCTCTCTCATCGACCGTGTCCTTCCTGATAGGATGGCTGTTCGTCGGCGGCTTCATCCGATGCGCGCGCGCCATCACGGGTGTCTTGCTGTCGATCGGACTCCCGTCGCGCCATGAGATCTTCAACGAGGTAGCGCGACCGCGGGGAGAGCAGCGACGCGGGGATATAGCGCTGCACGACCGCGAGGATGTCGGGCGCCGAGCTCAGGCCAATGTAATCGACCAACGCCGTGATGTCGCCGACGTCTTGCGGACGAGCGGCAAGGACCTTCATCGCGAGCAGGTAGTCCGGATCGACCGTGTACAGCCGCAGGCCGGGATACTCGGCCCATAGGCTCGTCGGAGGTTGGCTATAGAAGAATCCCTTGACGCCATCATTGAGCCAGTGCGGCGGGAGACCCTCCTTGCGGGCGATGACAGCGGCGGCGGCGCGGATCTCCTGGGGATTGGTCGCGAAGTAGGCGTCCACATCGCGGGTGGTGTCACGATTGCGGATGACAAGCAACATGGCCGCTCCGCCCGCCACGACAATCTCCCCGGTGACCCCACGCCCCACCAATTCTTGTCCCAAGAGCTCGAAGTTGCGCCGTATGTCGTCGGTTGTCATCCGTACGCCCTGCCCTACTTTCTTCGTCATCCGTACCTACTATCCAGTATAGGACATGGGCTGGGGCTACGGACACACAAAGGATCACGCTCCCTTTCCTCCTTACCTGTAGAGACGCGGCAGGGCGAACGCCAGCGCCACCGCGTAGGCCCCATACCCAACCCGCGATCGTGCAGTGCGTGACCTTCGCGCTGGTCGATGTGCCGTATGCGGCCGGGCCGCGCTATCTGCTCGCCGGTCAGCCTCCGCCGCCCTCGGTCGACGACCTCGTCGCCGCGACGTGCCGGTGTATCCTCTCGTGAGTATCGTATTGATTCTGTCAAGCAAGTATAGATGCCCGGCTGGCTCATCAACTCACTGCCCGCTACTTGCTACTTGCTACCGCGCTTCGGTACGCTACGAGTGATATGACAACACCAACACCATCGGATGAGTTCCAGGCGCGCCTCCAGGCGGCGGAGGAGTTGCGCGCCACAGGCATCGATCCCTACCCGCCCCGCGCGCACCCCACGCACACCGCCGCCGAGGCGCGCGCGCTGCTCGACACGCGGGAGGGCGACGCGGTGACCGTCGCCGGCCGCATCGTGGGCAACGTGCGCGCGATGGGCAAGCTCGCCTTCATCCATGTGCAGGACGGCAGCGGCCGTATCCAGCTCTCCATCCAGCAGCCGGTCGTCGGCGAGGAGGGCTGGGCGCTCTTCAAGCGCTTGCACGCCGGCGATTTCGTCGAGGCGGCGGGCGAGACTTTTCACACCAAGCGCGGTGAGCCCAGCGTCCGCGTCGCGCGCCTGACCCTGCTGGCCAAGGCGTTGCGGCCGTTGCCCGAGGTCTGGCACGGTCTCAAGGACACCGAGAAGCGCTACCGCCAGCGTTACCTCGACCTCATCGTTAACGAAGACGCGCGGCGCGTTCTACTGCTGCGCTCACGCCTAGTGAGCTACATCCGTCGTTTCATGGAGGGGCGCGGCTTCGTGGAGGTCGAGACGCCCGTGCTGCAGCCGCTCTACGGCGGCGCGTCGGCGCGGCCGTTCACCACACACTACAACGCCCTCGACGAGGATCTGTACCTGCGCATCGCACTGGAGCTCTACCTCAAGCGCCTGACCATCGGCGGCATCGACCGCGTCTACGAGATCGGCAAGAACTTCCGCAACGAGGGCTTCTCGCGCTTCCACAATCCCGAGTACACCATGCTCGAGGCATACCAGGCCTACGCCGACTACACGACCATGATGGAGTTGTTTGAGGCGCTGGTCGAGGGGGCGGCGCGCGAACTGTGGGGGACGACGGTGATCCAGGTGGCGGGCCGTGAGGTCGATGTCAAGGGACCCTGGCCGCGCCTGCCGCTACTCGACGCCATCAAGCAGCACAGCGGCATCGATGTTCGGCAGTACCCCGAGCAGCCGGACCTCTATCGAGCCGCTAAAGAGCGCGGCGTCGCGCTCGCGCCTGATACGCCGTGGGCCAAGATCGTCGACGAGTTGCTCAGTACATTCGTGGAGGAGCGCCTGGTCGCGCCGACGCACCTCATCGACTACCCGGTTGCGCTCTCGCCGCTGGCCAAGCGCAAGCCGGACGACCCTGAGTTGGTCGAGCGCTTCGAGTCCTACATCGGCGGCGTCGAGCTCGCCAACGCCTTCACCGAACTCAACGACCCGGTCGACCAGCGCTGGCGCTTCGAGGAGCAGCAGCGTGAGCGCGAACGGGGCGACGTGGAAGCACAATCCATGGACGAGGATTTCCTGGTCGCGATGGAGCATGGTATGCCCCCGACCGGCGGCATCGGCTTCGGCATCGACCGGCTGACTATGACGCTGACCGACGCGCCGAGCATCCGTGATGTCATCCTGTTCCCCCAATTGCGCCGCGGCGGCGCGGTCGAGGCCGAGATCCAGGCCGAAGCCGAGGAGTAGAGAGAGCTATGCTGGACCGTCGATTTATCCGCGACCATCCCGAGGAAGTCCGTGAGGCCGCGCGCGTGAAGCGCATCGACCTTGACCTTGATCGGCTGCTGGAACTCCTGCAACAGGATGACGACCTGCAACGCGAAGTGCAGGATCTGAACACGGAGAGCAACGATATCTCCAAGCGCACGGGCAAAGCGTCGCCCGAGGAACGCGCCACGCTGATCGAGCGCGGGCGGCTCATTCGTGAGCGCGTCGGCGGCATCAAGGACGTGAAAAACGCGTTGGACGAAGAGCTGCGCGCGCTGCTGTTGCGCGTGCCCAATATCCCCGACCCATCCGTGCCGGAGGGCCCCGACGAGAGCGGCAACGTGGAGGTCAAGCGCTGGGGCGAGCCGCCGCGCTTCGACTTTACGCCGCTCGACCACGTCGCCTTGATGGAGCGCCTGGGCATCCTCGACGTCGGGCGCGGCGCCAGAGTCGCCGGCAGCCGCAGCTATATCCTCAAAGGGGCCGGCGCGCTACTGGAGATGGCCTTGACGCGCTTCGCCATCGATCGTCTCGCGGCCAAGGGCTTCACGCCGCTGGTCGTGCCCGCCCTCTCGCACGAGTTCTCGCTGATAGGCACGGGGCAGTTCCCCAGCCAGCGCGATCAGACCTACGAACTGACTGACGGCGACCTGTTTCTCGCCGGTACGGCTGAGGTCGCCATGACGGGTATGCACGCCGACGAGACCCTGCCGTTCGAGCAATTGCCGGTTCAATATGTGGCGCTCTCGCCGTGCTTCCGGCGCGAGGCCGGCTCGTATGGCCGCGACGTCAAGGGTATCATCCGCGTGCACCAGTTCACCAAGGTCGAGCAATTCATCATCGCCCCGGCGGACGACGCAGCGTCGCTGCGCCTGCTCGACGCCCTACTCGTCAACTCCGAAGAGATCCTGCAAGCACTCGAGATTCCGTATCGGGTCATGCTGCTGTGCACGGGCGACATGGGGGCGGGCAAGGTCAAAGCCTACGACATCGAGAGTTGGGTGCCCTCGGAGAACACCTATCGCGAGACGCACTCCGACTCGTTCCTGGGCGACTGGCAGGCGCGCCGCGTCAACCTGCGCTACCGTGGCGAGGATGGCAAGGTACGTTTCGCGCACACGCTCAACAACACCGCGCTGGCCTCACCGCGCATCATGGTCCCGCTGCTGGAGAACCACCAGCAGCCTGACGGTTCAGTCCGCGTCCCAGCCGCGCTGCGGCCGTATCTGGGGATGGACGTGATTAGTCGGAAGTCGGAAGTCGGAAGTCGGAAGTGAAAGGCTGGCGATACGACTGTTCGTACAATCGTTGTGGTCGCGACGTTGCTAGCGCGTGACGACTTCCGACTATCGACTTCCGACTACCGACTATCGACTTCCGACTTTCGACTTCTTGGAGGGAAACATGGGTATTCGCAAAGCAGTTATCCCGGCGGCGGGACTGGGCACGCGCTTTCTGCCGGCGACAAAGGCGCAACCAAAAGAGATGTTGCCCATCGTCGATAAGCCGGTCATCCAGTACATCGTGGAAGAGGCGGCGGCCTCGGGCATCGAGCAGGTCGTGATCATCACGGGGCAGAGTAAGCGCGCCATCGAGGACCACTTCGACCGCTCGTTCGAGCTCGAGTACCGCCTGGCCGAGACCGGCAAAAAGAAACAACTCGAAGAGATCAAGCGTGTCGCCGAACTCGTCGACTTCGTCTATGTACGCCAGCCGCAGCCGCTCGGCAACGGCCACGCCGTACTTCTGGCCAAGGACGTCATTGGCGACGAGCCCTTCGCCGTGCTCTGGGGCGACGACGTGGTGGTGTCGGACCCGCCCTGCCTCAAGCAGATGATCGATGTGTATGATCGCTTTGGGCGCTCAGTGCTAGCCGCCATGCGTGTGCCCGAGCGTGACTATCCCAAGTATGGCATGATCAAGACGAGCACGCGGATCGAGGATCGCGTCTACCGTGTCGAGGGACTCATTGAGAAGCCGACCATCGAGGAGTCTCCGTCGGACCTGGCGCAGGTCAAAGCCTATATTCTCACACCGGAAATTTTCCGCTTCCTAGAACAGACGCAGGCCTCGCACGGCGAGATTTGGCTCTCCGACGCCATCGGCAAGCTGCTCCAGCACGAGGTCGTCTATGCGTACGAGTTCATGGGGCGTCGCTACGATGCGGGCAACGTGTTAGAGTATTTGCAGGCGAACGTCGACCTGGCCCTACAACGACCCGAGTTCAAGGACGAGTTTATGGCCTACTTGCGGACGGTTACTATGCCCAATGGCACGGGGTCACAGGCGTCGAACACGCCAGCGGTCGCGACGCCGGCGACATCGTAGGGCCGGCCCTCACCCCTCTCCCTGACGCGGGAAAAGGGAATCGCCCTCCATATGTTGGACTGAAGATATAACATGAGCGACAGCACGCCGCCTTCGAGTACGAACGGCGATCCGACCGGCACGAACGGCTTTGGCCCCCGCCGGCGTTCGCCCCTGCGCTTCGTGCTCAGCACCGGCATCGCGCTCGGCCTCGTCGTGATTCTCTACCTCTCTCAGCCGGGCTGGTTCACGACGCGCATCATCACAGGCGGCGGGTTGGGCTCAACGCCGACGGTGGGACCGACGCCGCCGCCAACGCCGGCTCCCAAGCCCAAACCTGCCCCGACCGTGGAAGGTATTGGCGGCTCCCACCTATCGCCCAACAACATCAAGATCACGCTTGAGGATGTGCAGTATACGCGCGGCGGAGACGGGCGTAGCGCTAACCAGGGCGATACCTTCGCGGTCGTCACCTTGCTGATCGAGAACCAGGAAAACCAGGATTGGAACCTCACGCCGAACGTCACCTGTGGCTTGAGTTTGTGTAATTTTTACGTACAGGACACCCAGGGCGAAAAGAATCCGCCCGTCCCCTTCGATCCGTATCACACGGCGCTACGCGCGGTGGTGCTGCAGCCACGAGGACATACCACGGGCAGCTATACCTTCGAGGTACCGGAGCGCGACGCGGCGGCCGGCCGGCTGGAACTGCTGTGGTACTATGAACCATTGGCCGACGCCAACAACGTGCAACATTGGAAACTCCCCGAGGATCGTAGCCATGGCAGTTAACCCGGCCGTCACGGTCGTCGATCACCCGCTCATCGAGCACGCGCTGACCCATCTGCGCGATAAGAATTCGGACGCGGAGACATTCCAGCGTCACGGACGCGTGGCGGCGCAGGTGCTGGCGCTCGAAGTGCTGCGTGATCTGCCGACGCGCCCCGTGAGCATTGAGACACCGCTGGCCCGCGTCGAAGCCCGTGAACTCGCGCTTGGCGTGGTCTTCGTGCCGGTGCTGCGCTCGGGCCTGGCCATGCTCGACGCCATCCGCGGCTTCTTCCCTGGATCCAAGGTTGGCTTTGTCGGCCTGGAACGCGACGAGGAGACGGCGCTGGCCCACCAGTACTACAGCAAGCTGCCCGCGCAACTCGAAGCCAGCCGCGTCGTCATCCTCGATCCCATGCTCGCCACTGGCGGCTCGGCCCTGGCCACACTTGATCTGCTCGTCAAGAACGGCGCGCGTGACCTGCGCGTCGCCTGCATCGTCGCGGCGCCCGAGGGTGTGCGCGCTGTCAACGAACGCTACCCAGCGGTCCCCGTCTGGTGTTGCGCGCTTGACCAGCACCTCGACCCGCGCAAATATATCGTGCCCGGCCTGGGCGATTTCGGCGACCGCTACTACGGCACGGCCGAGGGCTCGTAGCCGTCGCCCAGGCGCTCGCGACCGGACAGCGCGCGCAAGGCGGCAAACACGAGAAACTTTCGGTAGAATAAAGTATAGGTTCCAACTGGAATCGGTCTGCCTACGCCCCCGTCGCGCAGCCCATACATCGCGCCGCCAGGAGCCTCCTGCCGCTCCTGGCGGCTTTTTTAGTGTGGACACAAGAGATAATATGATAGAGACAACGCGCACAGCGGGAGAGGGCGCTTTCCCGCGTACCACCACTTTTATCGGCCGGCTACCCTCGTACACCTATCTCGGCCTCCTGCTCAACTTGGCGGCCTGGATATCGTCGTGGGGGCGCATCGGCCCCTACGGTTATACGTTTTTTCCACTGTGGTTCGGCTTCATCCTCGTGCTGGACGGCCTTAACGTGGCGCGGCGCGGGACGTCACCCTTAACGCGCAATCCCGCGCGCTTCGCGGCGCTGTTCCTGTTCTCGGTACCGGTCTGGTGGGTCTTCGAAGCCTTCAACGCCGCGGTACAGAACTGGCACTACGTGCTCGACCGGCCCTATTCCGGGTTCGAGTACAACTTCTGGTCCTCGCTAGCCTTCAGTACCGTGCTGCCGGCCGAGGTTGAGATGTCCGAGTTGCTGTCATCGCTCAAAGCGCTGCGCCCACGGCTAGCGCCGCAGGCGCTAGGCCCGCGGCTGTCGCCACGCGGAGCGTCCACATCCATCGCCGTGGGTATCGTCATGCTGGCGCTGGCCGTGGGCGTCCCGCACTATTTTTACGCATTGATCTGGGGAAGCCTTATCTTCATCCTCGACCCCATCAACAACCTCGCCCGCCGCAAATCGGCCTGGGGGCGCCTACTGGCGCGCGATTGGCGTTTCCTGGCCGTGCTGGCGTTGGCGGCGCTGTGCAACGGCTTCTTTTGGGAAATGTGGAATTGGCGCGCCTTACCACATTGGTACTACACTGTGCCACTCGTCAACAACCTACCGCACCTGTTCGCCATGCCGCTGCCGGGCTATATCGGCTACCTGCCCTTCGGCATCGAACTCTACGCCATGTACCAGTTCTTGCTGCTTATCACGCGACGCCGCAAGGACGCCCTGATTATTTAGAGAATTAGCGTAACTACCTAGGTCCCTCCGGGTAGGATGATGCCGGTAGTTGACAAAGGCATGCCGTTTCCGCACTATAAGGATATGGAGACAGAGAGCCTACATGCGCAGGTGGTGGACGCCTATGAGCACG
>JAABUL010002968.1_pt1 | contig 26524 bp, 20 predicted proteins | sample 5559151 | NCBI WGS metagenome assembly JAABUL01 (sample SAMN10711876, study PRJNA513368) | rock metagenome | isolation source: Antarctica rocks | place: Antarctica: Victoria Land, Pudding Butte sud | reverse complement strand
CCCAGCAGCAGAGCCCCTCCGATCACCCGAGCACGGTGCTGCAGGGCAACTTCGGCTCCACCGCCCCGGTGCCGATGCCCGAGCTGCTGCCCAAGGCGGGGGCGACGAGCTTCACCTACGACAACGCGATGCGCCTAAACGGCGTCAGCGACGCGGTGGGGAGCCAGAGCGCGATGAGCTACGACGCGCTCGGGCGAACCAGCCAGATGACCCAGCCCTTCGACGCGCAAAGCACCGATCCGGGCGCCCAGTCGATCACCCGCAAGATGGGCTATGACTACAACGGAAACCCCGTTGAGTCCACCGACGGGGACGGCAACACCTCGAAGTCCGCCTTCGATCAGTTCGACCGCCCGACCCGTCAGGACGCGCCGGGCGCGGCCGGTGCTCCCGGCGCCCAACCGGGGACGGAGGGCATGAGCCGCCATTACGACGCCAACGGCAACGCGGTCTCGATGCTTGACCCGCGCGGGCTGAGCAGCACGATGCGCTATGACGCGCTTGACCGGCTCATGAGCAGCACCGAGCCGGGGGGGCGGACGAGCAGCTCGGAGTACGACGCGGCGGGGAACCCGACCGCGGAGACCTCCCCGAAGGGCAACGCGCCCGGCGCCACCAAGAGCGACTACACGACCACGCAGGCCTTCGATGCGCGCAACGAGCTCGTCAAGCAGACCAACGGGCTCGGGCAGGACACGACGATGTCCTATGACGGGGATGGCAACAAGCTCACCGTCACCAAGCCCGGCGCGCAGCGTGCCTCAGACGCCAGCACCGAGGCGCAGGTCGCCTCGATGTCCTACGACGGGCGCGACATGCCGTGGGCGAGCACCACGAGCGGGGATAAGTCCCGCACTCAGGTCACTGAGTTTGATCAGAACGGCAACCCGCGCCGGTCGCTCACGCCTTCCGGGGTGGACGGTGATACCAAGCGCGCGTCGATCACCGACACGGGCGGCCCGGTCGACGCGGGCAGTGACGCGGCCAAGAACGCCTCCGTGCGCGAGTACACGCCCGACAACGTGCTCCAGAAGACCTGGCTTCCGTGGGGCGATGACAACCCGAGCGATTTGAAGAATCCGAGCAACTCGACGCGCTTTCACCAGGACTTCGGGATCGACAACCTCGGGCGCACCACCACGGTCGGGACACCGACCGACGCGGCAACCGACTCAAACCCGACCAGGTACGGGTACTTCGAGAACGGTTGGATCAAGTCGAGCACCGACCCGTCGATCACCACCACCGGCGATGACTACCGGCACACCGTGAGCTACTCCTATGACCACCGGGGAAACCAGACGCGGTGGGACTCAAGCGGCAGCGACGCCCAGGCGGCCAGGCACGTCACCCGGGGCTTCTACCCCAACGGGCTGCTGCAGAGCCGCTCCGCGACGGCGTCGAACGCGCCGGATCGCTCCTACTCCTACTTCTATAACCCCGACCACGGGCTCGTGCAGACCGACGATGTGCGCAAGCAGACCGACGGCTCGCAGGACACGCGCACCACGAAGGTCTCCTACGACGACGCAAACCGGCCGATCCTCGTCGATCAGAGCCACGGGTGGGCCGGGAATCGCGGCAAGGACACCGCCACGAGCTATGACCTGAACGGCAACGCGATGCAGCGGATGACCGACGGCGTGGCGAGCACCCCCTCGGATCCCGCGAACCCCGGCTATCAGGGCGGCAAGACGACAGACTTCTCCTACGACGTGCTCGACCGCGAGCAGCGGATGCACGTCACGGGGACCGATGAGCACGACCGGACGTTCACGAGCGCCTACTGGCCCTCCGGCGACATCCAGACCCGCACCCGCCAGCAGGACACCGGGCCGAGCGTGACCGAGAAGTCGTTCTACTTCTCAAACGGGCAGCTCTCGCGCAAGGAGCGCCACAAGCCCGACGGGACGATGGACGGGGAGGACGCGACCACCTACGCCTATAACCAGAACGGTGACGCGACCACCGATGAGCGTGGCTCCCACGACTACAACGCGCGTGATCAGGAGACGGCGTGGACGCGCGCCGGCCACTATGGGTACGCGGCGGGCAAGACGGTGAGCTACAAGCTCGATGGGGCGGGGCAGATCATCGACAGCCACGACAGCGTCGATCCGGGCACAGACACCCATTACGACTATCTGGCGGGGGGGCGGCTGCACAAGCAGACGACAACGGGCGGCGGCACCTCGCAGACCGCGTATTACTGCTACGACGCGTTCGGGTCGAACACAAAGATCACCGACCAGGCCGGCGCGTCGGGCGGCGGGAACTGCGACATGAGCGCCACGACGGCGCAGACCACGCGCTACTGGTTTGACCCCTTTGAGCGGATGATGAAGTCACAGGCCGCCGCTCAGGGGACGCAGAGCTACTCCTACGACGGGCTTGATCGCCGCGACACCAAGTGCAAGGGCGATGACCCGGCCAACTGCCCGACCGGCGCGCGGACCGACTACTCCTACGTCGGTCTCTCCCAGAACCTCAGCAGCCAAAAGCCCGACGGCACCACCTCGACTGACATGAGCATGGGGTGGGACTACAACTCCACCGGCGAGCCGATGGGAATGTCGAGCAAGCCCGCCACCCAGACCGCCGGGACGCAGATGAAGTACATGAGCTACGCCAAGGACGCCAACGGCTCGATCAGCGGCCTCGAAGGCTCAGACGGCACCATCAAGCCCCAAGACCGCTACCACTACGACCCCTACGGCTCCCTCCAAGACACCTCGGGGACCAAGCCCGCCGGCGATCCCGCCGCCAGCGCCGAGAAGACCCTCACCGGCGACGCGCAAAACAACCCCATGCGCTTTGAAGGCTTCTACTACGACTCCGGCGTCAAGACCTACGACATGCAAGCCCGGCAATACCGGCCCGACACCGGACGCTTCCTCTCCCAAGACCGCTACGAAGCAGCCCAAGGCGACCTCAACCTCCAAGCCGACCCCCTCACCCAAAACCGCTACGCCTTCGCCGGCGGCAACCCCACCAACAACATCGAATTCGACGGCCACACCGGCAACAGCGCCCTCAACTGCCTCGCCAACGCCAACTGCGCCAACGCCCGATGGGGACACCACTCACAAGCAAGTAGCGATCAGTCCAGTAGCGCTACTTCCCCCGGCCAGAAGTCGAGTCCCGGCAGTGGTACTACCTTTACCCGGGCCTACGGCATTGCCCGCGGCTACTGCGGTAACCACTGTACTGACAAAGAACTAGGCACAAAGGCAATCAATTGCTACAACCAGCTTTCAAGCGGAAGCCACGATTGCAGCATTCCGTTTAAGGGATCGCTCCACCAGCACCCCGCCCTTCAGACCAGTTTCGACATAGCCTTTGGGGCGCTAGCGCCTGGCGGACCTGAGGCCAAGGGAGCCGAGGAGGGCGGAACCTTCCTCGGAAGACTCCTCGGAGGACTACGTGCGAAGCTATCCGGCCGAGGCGACCGGCAAGCTGCCAAGAGTGGGACGGCGCCTGAACGCATCGGACGAGATAGCGGTAGCCCGGGGACAACACCCAAGAATCAGATCACTCCCGATCGACCGGGACAGCAGCTCGGTGGTGACGGGGAAAAGTTCGATCCGTTCGCTGGACTCAGAAAGCCGCGCGGCGAAACAACTGCGACTATCGGGGACCGCGTTCAGGCAATGGACAGAGCTCGTGAAATGACCGAGAAAGAAGCCATCGCTAGAGGCAGCAATCCCCTTGCGCCGCTTGGAGGCAGTCGCCTGAGACGTGGGGCTTCGCTGTTTTTCAGACTTTTCGACTTTTCTTCAGGCCCATGATGGCTCTCAAAAACTCTACTTTGGAAACATCTATTGAACAGTCGAAGCGACTGCTAGTAGGGCGTAGGGACGCAGAGAATTTGCAGCTGTTAGAGTCGACTATACAGCGCTTTCCAGATGACCCAGAGGTACGGCTCTTGTATGCGACGGCGCTAGTGCCGTTTCGACCCAATGAGGCACCTTGGCAAGCAGCGACAGCAATCCAACTTGATCCCGATAGCCCATCGCGTCTAACACGTGCGGCGTCACTGATGTTCTATCTTGGAGAACTGGAGGCCGCGCGATCTTACACGGCGCGCGCAAGTAGACTCGCGCCTGAAGACTTCGAACTCGAGGCCGATCTTACTAATATTGCCGGAGTGATCGCTGCGGCATGTGGCGACGATGCTCTTGCAGAACGCGCGCTGACGGAGGCGACCGAAGCTGAACCACAACGAGAAGTATTCGCTCGAGACTTGGCTACGTTTCTCGCCGACCGAGGACGACTTGCGGAGGCTCTCGACGCGATCGATCGAGCGCTCACACGCGTAGGCGATACAACCCAGCTGTCTCGCCTCCGTGCCGACCTTGTGTCTAAAGACTCACGGCGAGACTAGCGGGCGTTCAGCGACTCCACCTCGGCGTTCTACCAGGGCGCTGCGGGATCGATGTAGGCGGTGCGGTGGATCCGGCCTCGCACCACTCGCGCAGCACGCGAGCGGTCAGCTCGGGGGCGTTGTCGGCGCGGAGGTTCTCGGGAGCCCCGCGCTCGGCCCCCAGCCGCTCGAGCACGGCGACCGTCTCGTCGGCGTCGATGGTGCGATCGACCTCGATTGCGAGCGCCTCGCGGGTGAACTCGTCGACGACGTCCAGGAACTTGAGCTCGCGGCCGTCGGTGGTCGCGTCGTGTTGGAAGTCGAGGGCCACCGGTGGCCGGGGTGGCTTGCGCGCAGGCAATCGGCGCCCCTTGGCCGTCGATTCCCCGAGCCGGCGGCGCTTGCGCTTGCGTGCGGGCACGCGGAGCCCTTCCTCGCGCCAGAGCCGCTGCACCCGCTTGCGGTTGACCCGCCAGCCTCGGCGAGCAGGTGGCCGTGAGCGCGGCGGTAGCCCCAGCGGGGCTTGGAGGCCGAGAGCCGGCGCAGACACCGGCGCAGCGCCTCCTCATCCGCCGCAGCCTTGGGCTCGTGGCGCTGGGTCGATCGGTGCTGACCGGCAATCTTGCACGCCCGAGGCTCGGAGAGCTTCAGGCGGTCCTGCAGCATCAGGACCGCCTTGCGCCTCCGGGCCGGGCTCAGCAGTTTCCCCGCGAGATCTCCTTGTGGGCGAGGATCTCGAGCTCCTTTTCGGCGACCAGGCGCTTGAGCTGGCGCGTTCTCCTTCTCGAGTTCCCTCAGCCGCTTGGCGTCCTCGGTCTTCATTCCCGCGTACTGGTCCCGCCAACGGTGGAAGGTGACCTCGGAGACCTCCAGGGCCCTTCGCGACCTCGGCGATCGGCTTGCCCTCGCCGAGCATCCGATCGGCCTCGCGCAGCTTCCTGATGACCTGGTTGGGGGTATGGCGCTTTGCCTTCACCTTGCCTGGTTGCTCCTTGCCCATTGTCGCGGGCTCGAAGAACTCTCGGGCGGGTCGGACCGATCTCAGGGGGCCGGGCCATGTGCACCCGGGGCGTGGGCCTCCTCTGCCGCCTTGATCTCCTGCCCGAAGGCACCCGGCTTAGGCGACTCCGCGTCCGCCCCCCCCGTTGCGGCTTACCCTGTTGCGTTCCCATGTTTCGCCAGCCGGGACATATTCGCGACATCGCAGCAGACCCCAGAAATAAGTCTTACGCGCTTACCAGGCTAAGGCTAGAGGCGACGACCGGAATCGAACCGGTGTAAACGGCTTTGCAGCTCGGTGACGCCCTCGGAAAAGCGGGGTTGCGTCACGCTGGAGAGATCGCAAAGCTGCTGTCTGGGGTTGCGCGCGTGCAAGCGAACGGCGGGTTGCGTCCTGCGATAAACTCGGCCGCACGCGAAGTGTCGTCGCTCATTTTCGACCCAGAGAGCGTCGTGGGGCCCAATTCGTCTGGGGATGATTGAGCATTTTTCGCGGACGCCGTAAACGGGCGGTATATCCGCGGCCAGACATGAGTGACCCTGAGGTCCAGAGGCGCTTTCTCGGAGCAACACGTGCTCTGCGAAGCGAGCTGCTCCTAGCGGCGGTCGATTATGGCGTTGCCCTGGCGGTTAGCGGGGGCGATTACGACGGTGCGCTGCAGATTCTCGGCTGGGCCGACCGTCTTGTCGAGCAGGCGTACACACAGGCTGATCAGGCCCCTAGGACCGACTCATTGGCGGATAGCCCGTCCAGATGGCCGCGACCCCTCATTGCTGACATTCATGCGCTCCAGGACCTCGGCGTCGAGCCGCCGGGCTTTGTGCCAGATGAGTCCTCGCGAACGCTCTGGATCGCGCGATTGGAAAAACTGGCTGCGCTCGGCCGCGCGGTCGAGGAGTTCGGCGTCGAGCCTCTGGGTGAGAGAGTCGGTGACGAGTTCGACGAAGGAGTGACGTTGCTCGGCGCGATCGAGGACTCGTATACGTTGTCGTTGTCTACCGACGATCAGCAGCGATCCCGCCGAATGGCTCCCGAGGAACTGGCGCAGCGCCTTGAGGCGGCCCGTGAAGCGTTCACGTGGGATGGCGAAGTGGCTTTTCCGTGAAGAAGTCACGGATAGATCCAGCGCAAATGCCCGCCGACATTGGGGCGGCGTATGACGCGTTGCTCCCCGGCGAGCGGGAGATCAGTCTGCAGCTTGCTGAAGTCTCTAGTTCCGTGCTCAGAACGATGAGCGACACGTTTCAGTTTTATCTTGAACTTGAGCCGGACGGCCGTTTGCTGAGCTTGCAAGAGCAAACCGCAGCCCGCGAGCGGTTGGAGATCGGGGCGCTATGCCTGCGCGATGTCGACGAGAACCGTGACCTAGTCAGGTATTCAGCTTCTCAAGAACATTCCGATTTCCGTCCGTCGATTTCCTTCCTGCGCGTTATGCAACGAAGTCTCATGTTGGCTCTATCAACGGACCCGACGCGGCGCGGTCGAGCGATCTCTCTCCGAGAACTCCGGGCGCTCGCGCGTCCCGTACACGAGTTCTGGGCCAACGATTAGCCCGTCTTTGCGAGGGTCCAACGGCGCGCCACGCGAGCGCTTGCTTGTAAGTCGCTTCGCTGTCACTGAGATGTTCGCCATACGATGTCGCGGTCAGGTACGAGCTGGTCTGTCAAAGCCAGCCGCGGTGACCGGACCCCATTCATCGGTCCATCCCAGCTGAGAGTTTGGGGTTGATTGATCGGGTTGTTGTTTTGATTCGCTGGCAGCTGGCAGCGAATCGAGTCGGCGCCATCATGGCAAGCGCCGAGTGGTGGTGGTTGGCGTTGTAGTCGTCGCGGTAATCGGCGGCCAGGACCTGGGCCTCGGCCAGCGCCGAGAACTCCTCGACGTCGGGCAGCTCGTCGCGGAGCCGGGGCGTTGAATGACTCAACCCAGGCGTACCACTCGGCTACCACCCGGGCCGTCAGCTCGGGCCCGTTGTCGGCGCGCAGGTTCTGCCAGGGCGAGCCCGGATCGATGTAGGCCGTCGCGGTGAGGGCGGAGCGGCACCTCGAGCGCCCCGCGGTCGGTGACCAGGCGCTTGAGCGTCTCTGGCTCGACCCCCTGAGCTCGGTCCGATCCTTCTGGGAGTTCTTCCTGCCCACGACAATGGGCAAGGGAGGAACCGAAGGTGAAGGCAAAGCGCCACACCCCCAACCAAGTCATCCGCAAGCTCCGCGAGGCTGAGCTGCTGCTCGGCGAGGGCAAGAGCATCTCCGAGGTCGCCAAGACCCTGGAGATCTCCGAGAACACCTTCCACCGCTGGCGCAACCAATACGGCGGGATGAAGGCCGACGACGCCAAGCGGTCTTTCGCAGCGGTTCGCAAGGGCAACCAAGGACCGCGCAGACGAGTCCCCAGGTCGATCTGACGTGAAAGCGGCACCGGCGTCTCCGAGCTCGGCGGTGACTCGCGCGCCACCCCTCCCTGATCGTCGTCGACGGTCCGTAGTATGTCCCTTGTGGCAAAGCGAACGTACGGGACGGGTCAGCTCTTTGCGCGCAACGGCCGCTACTACGGGCGGTGGAGGACGGGCGACGGGCGCCGCCTCAACCGCCTGATCGCGACGGTACGTTCGCCGGGGGCGACCGATGGAGTGACCAAGGCGCAGGCGGAGCGAGCGTTCCGAAACCTCCAAGATGAGGAAGAGCGCCGTCCGCGCCCTTCGGCGGTGGCTGCGCGCGTCACGGTCTGCGCTGCTGCCGAGTCACTGCGGCGCGAGCGAGCTCTGCAGGGCGCTTCGAAGTCCTACCTCGAGGGCCTTGAGTCAATGCAGCGGGTTCACCTCGAAACCGCTTTCGCCGGACTCGCGATCGAGAAGCTGACCGCGGCGCACGCGGAAGAACTCGCGGCGGCGATGCTGGCCTCCGGGCGCCAGCCGAAGACTGTGCGAAACGTTCTTGCGTTCCTCCACTCGGTCGCCGAGCACGCCGTCGCTCGCGGATGGTGCCACGAGAACACTGTTGCTCGTGCGGCGCGTCCAAAGCGCCGGCGCGCAGGAGACGCCGCAACCGATCTGCAATTCCTCAGCCTGAACGAGCTAGAAGCCGTTCTGCTCGCCATACCCGACGCCGTCGTTCACAGCAAGCCGAGCCCTGAACGGGCGGGTCGCCGGGGAACCGGACCGCCACCACCGTCCGACGTCCTCGGCCCAGTGCTCAGGGTGGTAGTGCTCACCGCTGCGATGACGGGCATCCGTCAGTCGGAGCTGCTCGGGCTGCGCTGGCGCGACATCGACTGGACGGCCCAGCGCCTTCGGGTTCGGAATGCCTGGGTGCGCGGTGAGCACTCCGCACACGGCAAGTCCGATCTTTCCACCCGCCGGTCGGTGCCCATCGCCGACCGGCTCGCCGGGGAGCTCGACCGCTGGTCAAAGCGCACGCCGTACTACGGCGCGGACGACCTCGTGTTCGCGCATCCGCAGAGCGGCAAGCCCCTCGACCGCACGAAAGTGACGCGCCGCTTCAAGCAGGCGTGTCGCGACGCCGGGGTGCGCGAGATCCGCTTCCACGACCTCCGCCACACCTTCGCGACCCGTCTAGCTGCGTCGGGCACCCCACTGCGCACCATCCAGGAGTTTCTCGGCCACGCCGACTCGAAGACCACGCAGATCTACGCGCATTATGCGCCGTCGGGACGAGAAGTCGCGATCGTCAACGACGCGTTCGCGGCTGAGGCCGATCCCGTGGTCCAATCCATGGTCCAAACCGAGAGCACCTCACACCAACCCACGGAACGCAATAACCCGCTGTAGAGCGGACCCGATGCAGCGGGATAAGGATCGCTCGGGCTGGGGGCCGGGCGGTCGCAGGTTCAAATCCTGTCTCCCCGACTAAGCGAAGGTCCCGTCACGACGGGGCTTTCGGCGTTTCAGGGGCGGGAGTGAGGCCGACGGAGGGCCGCCGTGGTACCAGCCGTGGTACCAGGCAATGCCGAGCGGCTGGGCCACGAAGGTCGCCCGTAGCTGAAGCGCGGCACCTACACGAGTTTGACGAGTTCGTTCAAGAAGGTCTTGATGTCGTTGCAGACGGCAGAGGCGTCGAGCTGCCGGGCGACCTCCAGCGCGCTCGCGTCGAACTGTCCCAAGATGGCCGCTCCGTTGCCCTGCTTCAGGATCTGCTTACCGCGAACGTCGAGTAGTGCAGCGGGCGGGTCACTGTCAGTGAATGTCGAGCTGACAGCGATCCCATGCTTGTCGGCGAGATCTTTCTTGACCTCCTCGATCGTGAGCCCGGTCGCCGCGGCGATCGCCGGAGGCCAGATCAGGTAGCTCTCGATGTACCGGCGGCGCCAGCGCCGCGGGTAGAAGCCGGTCTCGGCGGCCGCGCTTGGATCGACGAGGTCGGCCTTCACGGTTTCCGCCTTCTCGTCGTCGCGATCGCGCAGGCTCAACACCTCAAGATCGGCGACTTCCTCCTTCAGCGCGAGGTAGAGCTGCTTGCGCTCCTTCTGCATCCGCGACGTCGTCCACTCGACCCACGAGTCAGGCCAGGTAATCCCGAGCTTGTCGGCGAGGATCTTGAGCACTGCAAGATCTGACTTGCCCTCGACGAACAGCAGGTGCTTCGTCTTCTTCACGCGATCGATACGGGGCGCGTAGTCGGATCCGAGGCCGGCGAGGAGTCCGACCTTCTGGTGCTCCTCCATCAGGTAGCGGCCGCCCTTGCCGCTGCGGACGTGGAGGATGTCGGTCGGCGCCGCGTTCCGCAGGATCTCCGTCGAGTGCGTCGCCACTAGGACCTGCTTGCCGGTTTCGGCGGCGACGCCACGGAGACTGTCGAGCAGCTGTTCCTGCAGGGAGCTGTGAAGATGGGCGTCGGGCTCGTCGAGCAGCAGCACATTGATGTCGGGGTCGGTGGCGAGCGCGAAAACGCTGAGCCACTGGAGGAAGCCGCTCCCCTCGACCATCAGGTCGCGCTTGTTGTACCCGGGGTGGCGCTTGATCAGGTAGCCGTCCACCGTGCCCTTGACAACTTCCACCTGGATGTAGGAGTGGTACTCCGCGCGGAACGGCGCGATGTCAAGCTCGGTCGAGAACGTTGCACGCAGGTTCTGCTGGAGTAGCTCCCAGGGGTCCGTCTCGCGCAGCGCCTTGAGGTCGGCGTCGCTGATCTTGCTCTTGCTCCCGCGCAGGCGCGCCCGCTCCGCCAGGTTCCGCTCCTGCATGTCCAGCACGATGTTGCGCAGCACGGCGCCCGCAAGCCCCTCCCCGATACGCCGGCGTCGAATCGCGCCAGTGACCCGCGTCTCACGGTCAGTCATGCCGGCGAAGGGCGGCAGGTAGGCAAAGCGCGGGATTGGGTCACCCACACCCAGGTCCGAACTGGTGGTCTTCACGAAGAGGCGGTCGTTCGACAGGGCGAGCCCGAACTCCAGATGTTTGGGCTGCCCGTTGTGCTTCCAGTCGCACCTGATCGACAGCGTGTAGCCGTCCGCCTCCTTGTCCTTCTGCGTTTTGAGGTTGAACCAGAGGTGCTTCAACGAGGGCACGTTGATCGGCGAGAACTCGTCGTCGCCCAATCCGAGCCCTTGGCCGCCGTGCCCGCCGAGGAAACTCTTGGCGCCGCGCTCCATCTCGATCGCTGTCCGGCAGAACTCCCAGACGGCGGCGCCGTGCAGGATGGTGGACTTCCCAGCGTTGTTGCCGCCGGCGAGCAGGGACACGCCTTGGTGAAGATCGAACTTCTGGTCGCCGAACTGCTTGAACCGGTGGAAGCGGATCTCCGCGATCACGACTTCTAGCGTAGAAGCACACGCTTACTGATCTGTCGCGAGCGGGCCGAGCGGCTACGCGCTGCGAAGCCGGATCTCGCCGTTGAATCCCTTCTCTAGGCCCTTTAGCTCGCCCGCGGTGATCACCCGCTTGGGCAGGTTGTCGTCGAGCGACCGAAGCACGAGCTCGGCGATCTGGTCGGCTTGCCGCCCGGCGGTGATGATGCTGCGCTGGACGCTCTCGTGGAGGTCAACCTCGTACTCGAAGCCGCGCACGGCCGCACGGACGCCCGGTTCCAGTTCGACCCACATCACCTTCTCGAACTCGTGGCGACCGGAGTTCGGACCGACCTGGAGCGTCAAGCCGCGAAATATGGGCTCGAAGATGACCTGGTAAGTCTCAGTCGGCGATCCGCTCTCGTTGAAGAACGTCGTCTTCCTGACGTCTTGGTGGAAGCTGTAGTCCTTCGGTCCACCGAGCGCTTCGACGAGCCGGTTGCGTTCCTCTTCATCTGGCCACACCCACGCGGTTATCCGCGGAGTGCCCATCCACTGGACGTTGAGCTCCAGATGGATCTCGCGAATTACGTGCGCTGGCTCCAGCACTGCGAGGGCGAGGTCCTCGTCGACAGCAACGTTCGCAGCTCCGCTCGTGTAGCCAACGGTGGTCAGCATGATGGCCTCGGTCAGGGGGTCGTCTTCGTCGCGGCGGAGCTGGTTCGCGACGGTGGCGAACGATCGGGCTTCGTCTTGGTCAACCTTGGGATGCGCCGATTGAGGGTCCTTGTCGCGGCACTCGATCACGACTCGACCACGCATCCCGTTTGGCGCCGTAATGTGTAGATCGATCTGGTTGACAGTCCAATGCCCAGGTGCGCGCAAATCAACGTCATGAACGACCACAGCACTGTCATCGAGGATCTTCCATACGAATCCGGCGAGGACTTCGTACTGGCTGCCTTCCCTGACCTCCCCGTCAGCGACCAGCCGTTCGTAGATCTCTCTGATTGCGCGCGACATGCGGCCACACGCTACGCCCGACAGCGGCTGCGACCAGCGACAGGACCAGTCGAGGAGCAGCCCGGACGCCGAGGCTGTACGAGATCCGGCTACATCAGCCAACGGTGGTCGCGCGACCGGTCCCGGCCCTCCTGTCGACTTCCGAGCGGTTTCCAGACGAGAGACCGAAGGCCGCAGCCCGACGCGCGTGGCAGATACAACCCCTTATGTAGTCAGTAAGTAGCGCGATGTAATTCCTGGATGGCCGCTGGTCTCCAGAAGCTCGCACCTCATCACCACGTTGCCATCCGGATGCGGATCGCCGGCGAGTCCCACGCCGCGATCGAGACCAGGTTGGGAGTCAAGCGCCGCACCCTCTATCTGTGGTTCGGGGATCCGCTCGTGAAGGACGAGATCGAGGCTCAGATGCGGAACATCAGGGAGATATTCGTGGAGAAGCTTGTCGAGACCGGGCTTATTGCTCTGGACGAGACCCAGGCGCTGATGCGGCACCCCGTAGTCGACGGGCCGATGGACTTCGGCACGAAGCTCAACGTAATCCGAGAGGTGCTGGACCGCAACGTCTACACCGCGAGAGTGGCGGATCGACGGGCGGCCGTGTAGGCCTACCTGAGCAGCTGAAGTCTGGCGTCGCGTGACCAGCGTTCGTACGGCTGCGCGTCCGTTTGCGGCCGTACGGTCTAGACGTGGCAGCCAGGCGTAAGTATTGGCACCAGTTGCAGGCGAGCAAGGGCGAGGCCCGGCTCGCTATTGACCTGCACAATCGCTCTGGCAACGAGCGGCGGCTCGAAGCGTTCATCGTGCACATGTCGCTTGCCTGGCTGAAATTGCTGCAGGCACACTACGAGGAAAGCGGGAAGTCCCGCGCTCTGTATCTGCTCGATGACCAGAAGCGCCGACAGCGTACTCGCGAGGGTGACTGGTTGATGAAGCCGCTCCACACGCTACTTGCGGAGACCTACGTCGATGTCAGCGCTGCGCGAAAGAACGTTGAGTTCTTCCTTGGGCTACGGCACAAAATTGAGCATCGTCACGACCGTGACGTAGCCGCTCTGGTCAGCGGCAGGGTCCAAGCGATCGTCCTCAACTACGAGCGAGAGCTGGTCCGGATGTTCGGCCCCGAGGAGGGACTGGCGGACGAACTGCGCTTCCCGGTCTTCGTTGGCACTGTCACGGACGACGCGTTGGAGGCACTCAAGGCGGTACGTGCGCGTACTGCGCGTCCAGTGCTCGATTACATCCAGGATTTCGATGCGGCGCTAGATCCCGAAGTCGCAGCCGACAGCGCGTACGACTTCCGCGTGGTGCTGATACCGCAGACCGGTCCCAAAACCGAAGCAGACGTCGCAATGAGTTTCGTGCGGCTTGAGGAGCTCGATGATGAGCAACGCGTTCAGATCGACAAGGCGCTCACGATCATTCGGGAGAAGCAGGTTCCGGTGCAGGATTACGACTCACTTCGCCCCGCGCAGGTGGCCGAGCGTGTGAGCAAGCAAATCGGCATTCGCTTCAACACCCACGACCACACAAGTTGTTGGCAGCATTACGAGGTCCGCCCGCCGCGTGATTCGCAGCACCCCGAGCGCACCAAGCCGGAGTTCTGCCGTTGGAACCAAACGTTCGAGCGGCATGTGTTCACGCAGGCTTGGGTCGCCTACCTGGTGCGCAAGCTCGGGGATGCCGACGAGCACCGAAGGGTGCTCGGGCGCGACCCCGAGGCGCTACCCCAGGCGCCGTAAGCGGAGCACCACAGCGCGGCGTGGGGTACGGGTGCCCACGCAAAGCTTAGTTGAGGCGAGCATGCGCAGCTCTTGCCCGTCGTAGCCGATTCGATCGCACGAACTAGGCGTCAACAAGCCCTTCGTCAAGCGGCGCTGCCCCGGACAGGTCGATGTCGAGGTCCAGGGTGTCGTCGGCCGCCGGCACCGCCCCAGGTGGAAGGTTCAGGACCGTCGCAACCGCGTTGTTGATCGCTGCCGAGAGGCCACTGGCGGCGAGGCCCTCACGGACCTGTCGGCGAGCGAGCTCAAACCGTCGCGCGGGATCGAAGACGAGGTTGTTTACGACGGTCTGTGCGTCTCGGGCGAGCATCACGAGCTCCTCGTGCATCGGGTTAGTGGCATCGTAGGCGGGGATCGGGAGGTCGAACGGGATGAGGTGGAAGTGCCGCGGGTTGTGCTCGCCGCGCGCTTGCAGCGGCCGAACGAGCGCGAGCAGGGTGTCGCTGTTCAGCACGGCGCAGAGGTAGCGAGCCTCCTGAAGCGTGTCGACGCCGGCCCAGTACAGGCTCGAGTCGATGACAGCCTTGTCGTCGTCGACGATGCAGGCCGCCAGGTACTGGCCGCTTGTCGTGTAGATGACGCGAAGAGGGGCGGGTGGCAGCTGACTCTCAAGGCCCCGTTGGAAGTTCAGCCGGCCGAGGAGCGACATGGTCGAGCGGGCGGACTTATGTCGATCCCAGAGTCTTTCGGCGCCGCGCCACCAGGCTGCCATGCCGGGGAATCCGTCGAGGGAGGAGTCGCTGCCTTCCACGAGCGCGTCGCCGACGCGGGGGATGATGGTGAGTTCCAGGGTGCGGACCTTGTAGCCGACGATCGCGGCGCCGGTGAGCATTGTGTGGACGAACTGGTCCTCTACCACGCCGGTCTGGTCAGGAAGCGCCTTCCACGGCTTCTTCTCGAGGTTCGATCGTGCGCTGCCGACCTTCGTGGTGCCCGCGGCGAGGCCGAGCGGCCCGGCGACTTCGCGTCGGACTGTTACGAGGACGCGCGGCGTGAATGTCGCACCTTGGGAGAATCTCGACCGGTACGGGCTGACGGCGCCCGTGTCGGTGGCGCGTGCGACGTCTCGAACAGAGCTCGACAAGGTGTTCGCGGCTTCGTCCCAGTCAACGTGATGATTGCGGACCCGGCCCCGCCAGGACTTCGTCGCTGCGGCGAGTGCCTTCGGCGTCGTCGAGCGTGTTCCGTTGACGACGCACGACGGTACGGGGAATAGTGTCGGTTTGACGGCGACGTAGTCCTCGGCCTGGCCGAAGGCGACGCTGTTGACACCGGCGCCCTGGCTGGCGAAGCTGCCGCTTCGAAAGCCGGCGTACTGGCGTCGGGAAAGGACGGCGTATGGCATGACGAACGCGAATCGGCCGCCGGGGCGCAGATACTGCTCGATGGCGCGGGCGACGAAAAGGTCGCTTAGGTCCTGATGAGTGGCGTTCTTGCCGCCGAGCCAGAGGCCGCGGGGCTTGGCCAAGCGTTCGTAGTGACCTTGAATGAGCTTCGGCATATGCCGGTAGGCCAACCAGGGCGGGTTGCCGACGAGGACGTCTGCTTGGGCGCCGGTTCGGCTGAATGACAAGGGCCGGGCGAGGTTCCGGATGTAGTAACCCCAGACGTGATCGCGCCCGGCGTCGTGCAGACGGCAGAGTTTCTCGAAGACCAGCTCGACGGCTGCTCGATCTTCCGTCGAGACATTGTGGCTCTTCAGCAGACCTGAAATGTCAGCGACCCTCGCGGGCTTCGTTGAGGGCGCCCCGTCCTTGCGGCGTGACGGGGTGACGGGGTCGCGATCGAGGTCGGCGGCCTTGTCGGCGAGCGCGGCGACGAGGCGGTCGAAGCGGCCGGGGTCGGTCAACACGCCTTCGGGGAAGTGGAGCTCCTGGGCGAAGAGTTCCATGCCGTCGCTGGTGTGGACGGTGATCCCACTCTGCTGCAGCAGCGAGGTGTCCTGCTCCCACCGCACGCTGTCGCCGAGGTAGATGGGAATGGTCAGCTCGCCGCGGTCGGTAAGGCGGTCGCGGCCGATCGCCAGGAGGTACGTGACGCGGGCGAGGGTCACGGCGACGGGGTGCAGGTCGAGTCCGGCGACGCGCTGGGTGACATGCGCCAGCGCGTCCTTGTTGCTCATGCCGTCGGCGTCCGCGGCGGTGAGCGCCGCGCGGACGGCCCAGAAGACGAAGGTGCCGGAGCCGCAGGCCGGGTCCAGGACGCGTTCGTTCAGGGGATCAAAGACGTGCTCGCGGACCATCTTCTCGGCGAGCCAGTCAGGCGTGTAGTACTCGCCGAGCTTGTGCCGGGTGTCGGCGTCGATGACGCTCTCATAGAGGGCCTTGAGAATGTCGTGCTCAACGAGCGCCCAATTGAAGCGGTTGAGGCGCTTGGCGATCGCGCGGACGACGAGCTCGCCCTCTTGGCGGAGCGCAGGCCAGTCGAAGAAATCGGCTTCAACTACGCCATGGAGTCCCGCGTCCTCGAACTGCTGGCCTTCGAGCAGCGCGCGGATGTCGCTGCCGGGAAGGGCAATCGGGATCCCGGCGACGGAGTGTGCGATGAGCTCGGCGGTGAGCACGAGGTAGGTGTGCTCGACGAACAAGTCGTCGGACTCCTGAAAGTTCGTGCCGAGCGCCGCGGTCAGCAGTCGGCTCCAGAGCTCCCGCTTCAGCTGGACCTCAGGGTCGTTCTTGCACGCCCCGTAGAGGTCGTTCAGGCCGGCGAGCTCGAGGGCGCAGCCGGGCGATTCGGCGCCGAGCACCCGAATGATCTGCTTGGGTGTAGGAGTGACCGTTACCGCGGTGACGAGGACCGCTTCGAGCCACGCGGCCAGGGCCGGCGCATCGCTGCTCCCGGTGAGGTCGAAGCGGTCGACCTCCATGAGTTCTCCTTCGAGGAGCAGCTGGTGAAGGAGCCAGCTTCGACCGTCGGTGAGGATCCCAACATACCGCTGCCCGAGCTCGTCGCTGCGGGTCCGCACGTATCCAGCGAGCTGCTCGCGCGCGTCGGCCAGGAGCTTGCCGGAGCTCAGCGACTTCTTGACCTCGATGGCGGCGTTGCCAGCCTCGACGTCTATGCGGCGTCCGCCGCCGGCCTGGGCTTCGAGGAGGACCTCGGTGAGGTCGTCTCCATCGAGCTCGAGTGGCGCGTCGAGCAGGAACTTGCGCACGTCGCTCTGCACGTCGGCCTCCGTGCGGCCTTGATTCCCCGCCGCGAGACGCCGGCAAATGTCCTGGATGGTGTCGCCCACCCTAGAAACCTATCCCCTCCCACTTTGGCGTCGATCCGCCGAGCGCCCGGGACGTCGGCTCCTATTTGAGCACCTCCGCGCGGAAAAGCTCCAGCGACTTGCCCGCCTCGTAGACGAGACCGAGTTGCTGGCGGTCCCAGTGGTCGGCTGCCTCTTGTGTCGCCTCGATGGCCAGCCGAGTGTGAACTCGAACTGGCCGATGTCGAGGTCAAGATCGCCTCACGGGAGCTACTCGATGACGTCGAACCATGCGGGTCCGTTGGTCGGTGTCAAACTACTGCACGGTTGCTCCTCTCGGCTGCCGGGAGGACGCACGCGGGTTCCGCTTCCGTTTAAGCAGTGGCCTCCGTGTCGCGCCCGTCCCTGCGCTTGTAGTGGTCGCCTGCCTCTAGCGGAGCCTCCCACCAGTCCACGTCATGGTCGTTCTCGCAGTAGACGCGGACGGCCGGGTGGTCCCAGGCGTAGCCGTCTGGGTCGTTGCAGTCCGCGGCGTGGTGCTTGGTGATCCAGCTCTTTTCGTCGAGTTCGACGCCACTGAGGTAGCGCACTACGGTCGCCTGCAGCTCGCCGCCGCAGATAGGGCATGCGTTGGTCGGCATGTGACATCTCCTTTTGGGTTCAAAGACAATTTCGCGTGGAGCCCGTCTGCCTCTAGTGGGCGTAGAGCCAGGCAGTCCGCACCCGGTTCCTGGCCGGGAGGTCACGCGGGTTCCTCGATGGCGTTCGGCCCTGTCGTGGCGGGCTCCACGGAGATCGCCGCCGTCGGGCGGAGGGCCGTGGTACCAGCCGTGGTACCCGAGACCCCCTCTGGAGGGGCCTCGCGCCACCACGCCGCGGCTCGCGCTGCGGCATCCCGGTGAGCGGCCTGATCGGGATGCCCGTACAGGTCGATCGTGGTCTGGATGTCCGCGTGCCCGAGCTGTTGTTGGACGAAGTAGATCGACTCGCCGGCCGCGAGCCAGAGCGTCGCGGCTGAGTGGCGGAGGTCGTGGAGGCGGACGGTGGGGGAGAGCCCGGCGTCTTTGAGGGCGTGGCCGTGGCCGCGGCGCCGGACGTTGTGGCGGTTGAGCATCGTTCCGGCCTGGCTCGGGAACACGAGCTGCCCGAGACCTTGTTGGTGGGCTTGTTGGGCGCGGTGGTCGGTGAGCACGTCGAGGAGGTAGGGGGCGATGTGCACGGTGCGCGCCTTGTCGCCTTTCGGGGTGCCGGTGCCGCCGTACTTCGCCGATCGGGTGATGCTCAGAGCGTTTGACTCCCAGGCGATGTCGCGCCACTCGAGGGCGATCGCCTCCCCGATCCGTAGACCGGCGCCGATGAGGACTTCGGCGAGCGGCCGGTACCAGTCGGGGCACGCGTCGAGGTAGCGGAGCGCGTCGCCACGATTGAGGTAGTGCATGGTGGGCGGCTCGTAGGGCAGCTCGAGGGCGGAGTCGCGGTCGGTGCTCTGAGCCGGGTTGGTGGCGATCACGCCGTCGCGCACGGCCCTCCCGAGGATCTGGCGCAGCGGGATGAGGGAGTCGTTGATCGTCTTGCGCGATAGGCCGCTGGTGGCGTCGAGGTGGGCGAGGTAGTCCTCGACGTGGGCGCGGGTGATCTGGGTGAGCTTGCGCTTGCCGAAGGTGGGGAGGAGCCGCAGACGCAGGTGGGTCTCGTAGTCGCGGTAGGTCGAGGCCTCGATGATCGGGCGCTTGCGGCGCAGCCACCGCTCCGCGGCCTGCCCGAACGTCTCCCGGCTCGTGCTGGGGCTCTCGCCGCGGTCGACCTTCGCGAGGGCGGCGGTGAGCGCTTGCTCGGCGTCCTTGCGGTTGTCGCCGATTGCCTTCTTGACCTGCCGGCCATCGGCCGCGCGGTACTTGATCGTGAACGTCGTCGCCCCGGCCTTCGACCGCCGCCGGATGATCGAACCGCGAGCCATCAGCAGATCACCCCCGCCCTTGCCCTGCCGCGCGCCGCAGAACACCCGCCGGGGCATCCACGGGCCGGAACGCGGAACGCGCCCCGTCGATCCACGCCTCCAGGTCGGCGGCCACGAACCGCAACGGCCCGTCCGGGCCGCCGAGGCGCACGGCGGGGATGCGCCCGTCGGCCGCCGCGGCGTATAGCCACGACCGCGAGACGCCGAGTCGCTGCGCGACCTCGGTGGGCTTCAGCAGGTCGAAGGTCGCGGCGCTCACGAGCGAGATCCCGGTTCGAACAGGCAGAACGGTTGACAGCGCGCGTCAAGTGCATCCTGCGACGAAATCACGCCCAGATCGAAGGCACAATTTCTCTGGCCGGGAGCGATCGTCGTTGTCGGCAGGGCACGATTCATCTCGTCACCGGAGGTTGCTGGTCGCGTGCGGGGAGCTCGAGCAGGTCGACGATCCCGTGCTCCCACACCTGGACCGCCTCGAGCGCGCGCTGCTCGTCTCCGGAGTGGAACGCGTCCAATCGACTCTCCTCGAGTGGTTTGAAGTCGTCCCACGTGGGGGTGCTCGCCGTCGGGAACTCTTCGATTACACGGGTGAGGCGCTCTTTGGCGCAGGCGAGCTCGTCGTCAGCTGCCGGAACCGGCTTACCGCCGTACGGCGGCGGGGATGGCAGCTTCAGCAATCGCGAGACCCGGCTCTCCCATCCACAAACGGGACCGTCGATCGGCTTGTCGGGCCGACTTGCGAGATCATCGAGGAGCTCCCTTACGGCCTGTCCCAGCTCCTCGTTAGCCGTGAGATCGCCGAACTCCTGGCTGCGCCAGTCGAGGGCGAGAGCCTTCCTCAAGACTGCCTCCTCGGCGCGCAGCAGACGGTAAATCGCCGGCCGGTGGACGCGGAGGGCACTTATGAGGGCCGCTGACGGTGGCTCGTGGGCATACACACACAAGCGGTCTCCGTCGAAGGCCAAGTGCACGCCGCTAGTGCGGGCTTCGGCGATGAGGCGCGCGGCGTCGCTCATAGTTCTTCGCTCCAGCTCGTGCCCTCCAGGGGCGGGTTCGTGGGCCACGGAAGCGCGTGCGTGACCGCATCGCTCACGCGGGTCGGACGCGTCTGGTCGGGCTGGTCGGCCGGGTCGGATCGCGGGAGGGAAGTCTCAACGTCTTCTGTCTCCGCGGTGGCCGGCAGCTCGCTTACCGCTCCTGGTGTGGTGTTCTGTTCTGAAGTCCGACCAGTCCGACCTTCGAGCGGCTCGGCCCCGTCCTCTCGCGGAGCGTGCGTGGTCGGCTGCGTGGTCGATCCGCCGTTCGCGCCCGACCTCTCCGACCCGAGGATCGGGCTCGCTGTCTCGCGATCGCCGTGGGGATCGGCTGTGCGGGTCGGAGCACGGTCGGGTGAGGCGGCTCGAGGGTCGGGTATCGCGTCGGGCTCGAGGGCGGCTGCCTTCAGGTGCAGCACCTCGCGCCGGCGGCTCTGGATCGTGCGCCTAACCCGGTAGGTCCGACGAGTGTTGGCCACATTCGTCGTGGCGAGCAGCCCCGCCTCGTGCAGACGGGCGGCGAGGGCGGAGGGGTCGAGCGGGAGACGTTCACCGAGTTCATCGGCGAGCCGCTGGGCGCACGCGTAGGCCTCCTGCGGATCGAGGTAGAGATTCTCCCCCTCGAGCCACCCGATCCGCCGGCCGTGAGGCCGCCAGTCGCTTCCCTCCGGACCGAGGCGCCATCCCCACGCGAGGGCATCCCCAGGGCGTGTGCCGTCCCGATCAGCGACGTGAGCCCGGCTTGAGCTGATTTCGGAGACGAGCAGGTCGAGAAACCGCCGGACGGGATCGGCGTCGACGTGGTGGGCGGTCTGTGCCTCCCCGCTCGCGGCGAGCGTCGCCTGGGCGCTGCTCATGAGCGCCTCACGCCGCTCCGGCGCGACGGCACCGATCTCCTCGGCGAACTGAAGGAAGAAGTGAAGGCCCGCGACGAGCTGCGCCTCGTTCGCGGACGTGCGGCGGTGCGACCCGGCCGCCGCTTCATCTCGCAGCTGCTCGGTGAAGACACGCAGCTCGCGCGTGACGGTGTCTCGGCGGCCGGCGAGCCACCGCACGTAGCCGGACATCGCGGCCGCGAAGACACCCCGGCGAGCCGCCTGCTGGGCGCTCGTGAGCCTCGCGAGGTCGATGTCGCCCTCGGCCATCGCCACGATGACGATGCGGGCGCGCAGCGAATGTCCACGCGGCACGTCCTCCCCCGTGGAGAGGGGCAGCCCGCGCGGGATGGTCGCGCGCCGCAGGGAGCTGTCGGCGCGCATGCGCCCACGGCCGGCCTGGTTGCCCTGTGAGCGGAAGACGCGGTCGGCGTCGCGGTGAGAGCGACTCAGGTCGTTGCTGGTGCCGCCGGGCGCGAAGTCATCGACGACGCAGATCGCGTCTTTAGCGCCGAACAGCACTGCTTCGGTCCAGTTCGCGGTGCTCGACCATGACGCCGGCAGGTTGCGCGCGTCCATCCCGGCCCCCCAGTGCTGCTGTGCGAGCGCCGCGATCTCCGTCTTGAACACCCCCGTGCGACCGGTGAGGAAGATGCTGAAGTCGACGGGACCGAGCGGCGCGCGGTAGACCGCGCAGAGCACTGGCACCATCACCCCCGGCGAGCCGAGCTCGAACAGGCCGATGCTCGCCGTCACCGCCTCGGCGAGGTCTGACCCGGTGGGCGGGTCGGGCAGCTCGAACCGTTCAAGTTCGGCTTGGAGCTCGACCGCGACGTCCTCCACCGGGCCGTTGGCGCCGATCGCACCGTCCGCGTGCAGGTACACCCACGTGCCGTTCACTTGCCGCCAGCCGGTGTGCGCGTAGCGGCGGTGTTGAGGCACGTTGCCTGAGAGGTGCTGGACCGCCGCGCGGGCGCGGTCTCGGCTGCCCGGCGCCCCGTCGACGATCGCGTCGGCGCCGACGTGTTCGAGCACCCAGCCCATCTCCGCGAAGCGCGTCGCCTCAACCTCGAAGCGCTCATGGCGGCCATGAAGGCTCGCCTCGATGGTGAACCACCTGGTTGTCCCCGCGCCGTCGTCGCGGACCGTGTCGGACACGATCCGGGGAACGAAGTTCGTCAGCGCCACCGGGTGGGGGTCGCCCTTCGGTGCCGGCTTGTGCCACACGATCCCCTCGCCGGTTGCCTCGTACGGGCTCGCTGCCGTCCGGCCGGGCATCGGGCGCAGACGCTCCTCGGCGAGCGCGCGAACATCTTCCGGCGTGCCGCCGGCCGCTAGGAAGTCATCGAGACCCACCTTCGATCCGTCCTCACCATGCGGGAGGTAGACCGCCTTGACCCGTGCTCCCCGGTTGCTCAGCATCGGGAGGAACCGCTCAAGCGACGCGTGCACCGACTCCTTGACCATCACGTCGGAGTCGAAGACCACGAACACGTCGCGTTCATCCCACGCGATCTCGTCGAAGTCGGGCAGAACGCCCTTCTCGCCGTGCTCGTTCGTGCCCCGCCAGCACCACACCCCGATCAGGGACACGCAGCACAGGCCGACCGAGATCGCGGCGTCGGCCTTCCGTGAGCCCTCGGTGATGAACAACGGCACGCGCGGATTTCGAAGTGCCGTCCACGCGCCGGCAGGGATGTCGAGCACCATCCGCGACCCGGCCGGCATCTCGTACTTCAGGGCTTTGCCGTCCCGATCCCGCGGCTCGTCGGGGCGAGCTAGATGCAGCACCACTTGAGTGGACGCATCACGAATCGGGATCACGAGCGCCGGCACCCGCAACTGGGACCCCGCGAAACCGAGGGCGCTCAACTCCGACTCGGCGCACGCGGAGAAATATCCGCGCGCGGCCGCAACCTCGTGCGAGATCGCCGACGCGGCGATGAGCGCTCGGTGTTGCGGAAGGAGCTTGAGCCTTGAGAACGTGGACGGCCCCGAGGCGTCCCCCTCAACGCCTTGGGGATCACTGGACGAGCCGGGCTCCGAGGCCGGGCCGTCCGACGGGAACTTGTCAACTGCGGGTGTAGCTCCCTGCTTGAAGTCGGACGCTTGCGCCCCCGAGTGTGTCGGAATAGTCATGCCTGAATATGGTCTGCGGGCAGAGACCTATCTAGGACAAAGAAGTCCTTCAGGGTTTGGGGTGAGGTGACGGCTCCGCGGAGAGCAGGGTCAGCAGATCGCCGACCGTCTGACCGCCACCGTGGTAGAGCGGAGCGTCCCAAAGGACGACGAACCGCCGTGCGCGCCCGCGGCCATTCCGCTCCAGGTAGCCGTGACGCTCGAGATCCGTGAGCAGGCGACTGACGTGGCGCGCATCGCAGCCAGCCGCGTCCGCCAGCCGTTGAAGCGACGCCGCTGGGTCGGTCGCTACGGCGAGGAGTACTGCCGTCGCTCGTTTGAGCAGCGGGTGGTATGGGTCAAGCCCGGCCATCAGGCAAGTGCACGGGCGTCGTCGACTCTGTGCTGCCCCGTGTTATGCGTCGCCCTACCCGCGATGAACCCGTTTGGTCGCTCTGGGACGCGTGTGCGGGTGTGCATGCACACCGAGGAAAGGGGTGAACGGAGGCTCCACGGCTTCAGCGGGCCAGGCTCGGGTATCGATCTGCTCAGCTCCAACGGACGATTGCCGGCGCTTTGGACACTGCCGAAGCGGTGAAGCGAAAGGCTCCGTGGCATCGGCTTGGTGGGGCCTCGGACCAACACATTCAACTGTGCATGCACACTCGCACAACGCCTTGCTGCAGGTTGCGGACGTCAGCCCGTTGCGGCCGGCCATATCTGACAAAACTCTTCGTTGAGGCAGGCTTCATCGACGGCGGTCAGCGCGTCGGTGATATTCGCGATCTCGCCTTCGACGGTTAGCTCGCGGATCCGGCGAGGTCCAGGCTTGAAATGCGAGAGCGCCACGAACGTGTCCCACCCGCGTGGAGCTGGTTTGCGACGGGTGTTGCCCGTGTTGATTGTGGCCACGGCCACGCGCTCGCTGACTAACTTCAGAAGGCTCGCGGTGTCGAAGGTCAAAAGGATTTGTCCCTCTTTCCGGTAGCGTCGCGCCAGCTTGAGTGCTGCGCTCTCGTTGACGAAGAAATAGACGCGGCGGTTCACCAAGCGGAACCACTGCTCTTCGGTCATCCCGCCCTTGAGGGACGATAAGAGCGCCTTGGGTTGTACGGGCCGCTGGTCTCGCAGGGTGAAGCGACCGCCGCCTGGGACATCGAATGCGGTCCAAGTACCGCGTCGCTCCGACAGCATCCGCCGTCGCGTGACGTCGTGGTCGACGTAGTCGTTGCACAGCGTCTCGGCGCTCAATAAGCCGCGCTCCCAAATGCTCGGCCAGCCCGAGCGGAAGGCCACATGCCAAACCGTCGGGTGTAGCTCAACAAGTTCCTTCTCGTTCAAGGCTTACGTCGCTCCTCGGTCACTGGCGCGAAGCTGTTTGGCGCAGCTCGGAGTCTCAGAGCTCCTGCAGGAGGTCGGCGAGAGGCATGTTGAGTGCGTCGGCGACGCGCTTGGCGGTAGGAATCGTGATTGCGTGCGCTCCGCGCTCGACCGCGGCGAGGTAGCCGCTGTCCATACGGGGGATGCCTCGAGCGAGTTCATCGACCGACAGTCCCTGCGCTCGGCGCGCTGACCTCACGGCGCGACCGAAAGCGGCAGCCACGGGGTCAGCGGAAGTGCGCTTGGGCACCGGCGCGGAACGAGTCGCAGGACACAGGCGCCACGCTGTCGAACCAGGGCAGACATGCCCAGGTCATATATTCCTAGCTGCACGATTGGCATCGACCTCGCCTCCCAGCCGAAGCGCACCGCGGCCTGCGTTATTGACTGGACAGCCAGCCCGCCGCAGGTCCGGTGGTCAGAGAAGGACTTGACCGATCAAGTCCTTCTCGAGCTCATGCTGCATCCACACGTCAGCCGAGTTGGCATCGACGCCCCGTTCGGCTGGCCACAGCCGTTCGTGACCGCCCTCACCCAACACGATTCCACCGGCACCTGGCCACTCGAGCCCGACGACTATGAAGCCCAACGCGAACTCGTGTTGCGCAGCACCGATCGCGTCGTGAGAGACGGACTCGGTCCCCAACCGCTCAGCGTCTCAACTGACCGGATCTCCTTCGCGGCTATGCGCTGCGCGCGGTTGCTATCCGCGCTCGGGGCGGCGGGTCACCCGGTCGATCGCGCCGGCAGCGGCAAGGTCATCGAGGTCTACCCCGCCGCCGCACTGCGCTGCTGGGGCATCAGTCCGTCAAAGGAGCCGACCGATCCGGGCGGCTACAAAGGCAAAGGGGTGTCTGCCTCCGCACGCAGATCCGCGCTCGTCTCGCGACTCGTCGACCAGACGCGCGGAAGCCTCGACATCCCGGTGGACCTCGCCGACCAGTGCAGAGGGGACGACGACAAGCTCGATGCGCTGCTCTGCGCCCTCGTTGCACGCGCGGCAGACACCAACCGCGTCCAACCGGCACCGACGGAGGCGGGCGTCGCCCGGACGGAAGGATGGATAGTGCTCCCCGATGAAGCACCCCTGAGCACGACCATCGCCTGACGCCGACGGAAGCTTCCTCGCCCTGGATTGCGGCCCGCGGGCCCAAGCTTTCACGACGCAGCTCGTGGCCTCCGAAATACCTTCCTGAAGCTCCGAGACCTGCTCGCCGAGGACCCACCCGCAGCTAGGTCCGTTCTGGGTACTTCTCGCTTGGCGCCCGGCTGCTTCGGCGGCGGCTACTTCTTGGGCTTGCCGCTCACGGCTTGCTTGAGCGTCGCGCCGGCGGAGAACCTCGGGGTCTTTGACGCCTTGATCTTCACCGCCGCGCCGGTCTGCGGGTTGCGGCCCGTCCGCGCGCCGCGGTGAGCGACGGAGAACTTCCCAAAGCCGGTGAGCGCGACCTCATCGCCCTTCTTCAGCGTCTTCTGGACCGTCGCGAGCAACGAGTCGACCGCGCGGCCCGCATCGGCCTTAGACAGCCCCGCGTCCTTGGCGACGGCCTCGACCAGCTCTGATTTGTTCATGGCTTCTCTCCCCGGGAGGACTGGCGAATCGCGCGAGCCTACCTACCGATCCGCTCGCGACATAGATCGAGTGGCGATTACAGGGTTCGGCGGCGGTGTCGTCCGTCTGACCGAACATGACCAGGCCGTCGCCCAGCCGCAGCTCGGCGTGCTGGATCACGCCCTCATCGTCACGGTAGACCGCCTTCTCCTCAAACCCGAAGACTTCTTTCAGCCATTCCAGGGCTCGCTCGGGATTGCGGTAACGGACAGCAGGAAAGATGTTCTGAGTCGGCATGGGTGACGCTACGCCGCAGCACCGGCCGCGTCCGCACCGTCACGCTCGGTGTAGATCTCTTGCGCTTTGCGGGCCAGCTGCTCTAAGAAGCTGTTTCACAGAACGCGGAGGTAGCGCTGGCAGATGACGGCGCACCCGAGGTGCAGGAACGCCTCGTGGAGTTCGGGGCGGCGTTCCCAGCGGAGTCGGAGGCGGCGGAAGAAGTGCAG
>JAABUL010002966.1_pt1 | contig 26539 bp, 20 predicted proteins | sample 5559151 | NCBI WGS metagenome assembly JAABUL01 (sample SAMN10711876, study PRJNA513368) | rock metagenome | isolation source: Antarctica rocks | place: Antarctica: Victoria Land, Pudding Butte sud | reverse complement strand
ATTATTATCCCTCCCCCCCCCCCCCCCCCCCCCCCCCCCCCCAATTTAATCAAAAGCACTCCTCCCCTCGCACCCCATACACCCCCTTTCTTGCACTACAGTCCATCTCTGCATCTATATTCACATTCACACCCACCTCCTCTCAAACCCCCCCCAGCCAATTTCGCACTCTTTGGAAATGCATCCGTCACGGCTATGTACATACTCTCTTTATCGTTCTACAGTACCTCCAACAGCACCAACCCTTCTTTGCATATTCCTCTCCCTTCAACTTTTAAACCCCCTCCCCTCCCCTCCACTCACTCACCCCCAAAAATAACCCCCCTCTCCAAACCTCCCCCACCACCCCAACCCCCTCTCCAACCTCTCTCTCCCCCACACAGAAACACAACAAACAGCCAGCCAGTCTCCAACCTCATAATCAGTTTTTTTTTTTTTTTACATATGCGGCTTTAGAGTATATACATATATATACTGTATATAGGGTTATATACGGGGTTAGTGTACGGGTTTTGTGTATGGGTTTTGTGTACGGAAGGGAAGAGGCAGAGGAAGAGGAAGAGGAAGAGGGACGAGGGACGAAAGACGAAAGACGAAAGACGAAAGACGAAAGACGAAAGAAGAGGAAGAGAAGAAAGAAGAAAGACAGAGAAGAAGACAGCTCTGGAACAGAAAGGGATTTAAACAGGCACGATATAATAAGAAATAAGCCCCCCCCCCCCCAAAAAATGATGATCTCGAACAACGTCGTTCATTTGATTATTTACATACATACACATATATATATTCCCCAGGGAAATCGGTGCGTCGTTTTTTCGTTTCTTCGCTTTCGTTTCAAGACGATTTGTTTTTTTTTATTATTACGGCGGGAAATAGTCAAGGGTCAACGATCAGAGAGATTGGGCTTCAAAATAACTGACGCGCAATGGATCCCTCGGGTCTTTCACGTATGCTTTTTCGATCAGGCGGGCCACTTTTGGACGAACTGTCCATCCGCCCCCTGCCTACCTAGTTTCGGTACTGTTATCGGATGGTTCTAGTGGTGTTTACTGGGGTTGGTGGGTTGGGAGGTTTGTGTTTGGAGGCTGGGGGTGAGAGAGGGGGATGGGGATGGAGGGTGCGAGATGGGGTGTGTCTACATATGCTTGAATAGTGTGGGGGGAGATTGAAGTATGTGTACTTGATGCTTGTGGGGATATGGAAGTGCCGGAACGCCTACGCGATGCGGCTCGATCTCTGCGCGGAAGAAATCTAAGCTGAAATGCCCTGCCATGCTAACCCCCGAGCCAAATCCCAGATACCGCAGCTTGTACTGTCGATTACCCAAATTCATCCCGCAATTCTTCCTCATTCCTCGAGCCCACAAACGCGCGGCGGACGAAGGTAAACCAGACTTTGTTGGTGCCTTTGTGCTTCTTGTGTTTCTTGTGTTTCTTGTGTTTCTTGTGTTTCTTGTGCTTCTTCTTGTTCTTCTTGTTCTTCGTCACTTCTACCTCTTCGCCATCCTCCGCTTCCTTTTGGCTCTCTAAGCAGAAATCGAGTTGAGAGCCGCTAGATTTGTACCTCCCGATTCGCGCAGCCAAGTCGATATAACTCCTGACTGTCAAGTCCTTCAAACCGTAGACTTTATCAGTCTTAGTGTCATACTCAACCTCATACTCAAACCTATCATGCTGTCTTTCCTCCTTCCCCTTCTTGGGGTTTTTACCAGAGTGTTTGCCTTTGTGCCAGCGTTCGGCGTCGACTGTGTCATCCAGCGTGGCTGGGTTAAAGCTGGGCGAGGCGGGTAGTGCGTTGGAGACGAAGTCATCGTTTATATAGGTGAGGTTGGCGTAATATTGGGTGTAGGAGAGCAAGGTGAGAGGTTGGGGGGAATAAGCAGGGCCAGGAGGGGAAGACTTGGAGGGGGGTAAGGGGAGAGGCTGTTTGGGTTTTTTGGGCGATGTTTTGCGATTTTTGCCTTCAGTCACTATTTCGTATAGTTCGTGCCCAGGATCAAAAAAGTCAGGCTCCTGGGTGCCGAGCGCTTCAGACTCTGGGAACTCTGGTGATGCCTTTGAAGCTAAGCCAGTGATATTGTATTCAAATACCCGGAGGGTAGGAAAGTAGTTTGGGACAACGCTGGGACCAACAAGGGTGGCGCTGTAGCGTTCGGCCCATTGACCACCAATCTTGTCGAAGAACTTTTCTTGTTTGGATTTCTTGTGCTTTTTGGATTTCTTCCCATTTTTCTTATGCTGCTCGACGATCTTGTCAATACTATCCATTGTCGTCGCCACATTCTTCTTTGCTTTGGGCGGGTCTGGAAATTTGGACCACTCTTCACGTAACTCTGTCAAGTAATCGGCTGATGATTGTGTAGTAAAGTCTTCATCGAAGGCTGTCCGGGACAAAGCATCCTCGATCCCATTCAGCACCTTTATGTCAATATCCTTGGAGTCTTGAAGCATAAAGTGATCAACATTCATATGTCCGTACAACCCTCCGACAACAACATCTCGATATTGCTTCATCCACAATGTATATTTCTGCCAACATGTCTCATCCCAGCTAAGCTTGCTGTCGGTCCTTGCAGGGGGTACGTGACCGGTCATAATAGCCTTCAACCCCCTTTCACGGAGGAATTGCAGCTGTATCCTGAGCCATTCCATTTGTTCATACCCCGGCTCTGACGGCTTGGCGCATCCATCCACGGCGGTATTGGAATCAAAAAAATACAAAGTGTTGAGGCTGAACACCGCCAGCTTTTTCGGTATCACTTCGACAAAGAACCATCCTCCCCTGCTAAAACCATGCCGTTGCGCCTCGGGTATAAATTTCCTCCATATGCTGAGATAATTCTTTGTCCATCTATTGGGACCAGGATCGAGGATGTTATGAGGCAAGATGTCGTTGTTGCCGAAGGTCGGAACAATCGGTATTGTAAAGTCGTTTGTAGGATCTGTGTCGTTGATATCGTCGTTCTTGCCAAAGACCTCGACAAACTTAGTCACCAGCAGCTCGTTCAGTTCTACAATCTGCTGGTCTGTCCTTGGGATTCTCTCGTCATTGTCATGACGTGCTGAATCGCCTGTCCAAACGACAAAATCTATAGTATCCTTCAGGTTCTCGTCGATCCACTTGAAAGTAGCGTTGATCAGGGAGATTGGGGAGTCGCAATCGCTGGTCTCGGCACCCCAAGCGCCAGCCGGCCCTTGACCTCTATGACATGCCGAATCCTGTTCTGTAGACGAATGGTATTTGTAGAAAGGGTCGGGATGCAAATCTATGGAACAATAAGCGACAACCCTGATCAAAAGATTATGTGGTAGTAAAGTACCTGTAATGTGCAAGAACTTCCCCCGCAGTCCCCTGCTTTTGACAGAGCTGTCCAGCAGCTCCGACTTGCCAGTAGCGGCAGATGTCGCAATAAGCGGTTGCTGTTGAGGAGGGAATGCACTGCTATAGCCAAAGAAAGTAAGAAAGAGAAGAACTGCTGACAGATGGCCGTGCATGTTGTCGGGCGCGGCAAAAGCAAGTACCAGGGACTTAGGGAGGTAAGTTTAGATCATGATATAAGGTACAATGGCCTAGACAGCGTAGCGAAGTAGTTTCGACAACGTCGCCGCCAACCTGCAGCAGCGACTTGGAATGGTCTCAGATTTGTTTTACTGATAATGCAGCCTGCAGGAACAAAACCCGGGCCGGGATATGCCTGTCGCAATCAGCCTTACGCTATTCCCTCGATTGGTCCCTTTTTCAGCGCAACACCTTACTTTTTCCTACTACTCTTGTCTTCCGAATGATAAAAGAGCAGACAGTTGAGAGCAGATGAATAAAAGGATCAAGACGAACCATACTTCAAGTCCTGGTGCACGCGACTGTTTTGCCGGATGATGCCTTGTCCAGACATGGTCAGCCAACCCTACGCCCTAGCCAACCAACCTTTGAGGGTGTCATGCCCCCACACCACCGACCTACCGTACAATGTCCAGGCTTTCCAGTTGCATCGATCATGACAACTCATGTCATGCGACTCGTCGACGCGGTTAACAGGTAATTTCTCTGATCATACTGTTCAAGCGTACAATTTGCCTTGTGCAACTTATGACAATGTCTCTCGTCCTACACGAGCTTGCGTTTCATTGCCCTTAGGCAGTCAACCTTTCCTCGCTTGTTCAACCCTTCAGCTTTTGAAAGATCACGTCAAAGAGTTTGTGTTACTGTTCCGGTCTTGTCTTTGACGCGCTGGATATTCATTTGTCTCATTTAGGCTTCCATGGTTTGAAAGAATGGAAGTACACTGTCAGGCTTGCATTTCGGTGACAGTAGCAGATCATCAACTATGCTTCTCTTTTTGAGCGGCTACTCCGTTCTGATCGTTATTTTAAAGTCGGGTCGAGGAAGGCGCGGCAATTGCGTTTTGCAACACTAAAGGTTATGCCTCATCGTTGTTTTCTTCCTGAGTATGCGCAGGAATACTGCTACCTCAGTGCAGTAATATATAGATAAATGCTATACTAGCCTTTTAGAATAGCGATCCACCTAGCGTTGAGTGCCATCAAATACTTGTTTCATCTTTCCTGTGTGCTTTGAGCGGCCTGCAACGTATAACGACAATTTATTCGATATCTAAGGTACCCCTCCACGGTGAAAAGCCTAGTTGGACATGAGAAATATTCTATAGGGAATTTTCCAGTGCTCGTATAATCATTCCTGATTAGCCGCACGCGTTTTCATTCTTACATTATTTATTCTTCGAAAAAGAAAAAGAATGTGTCCAATATGAATCAATGTGGTCTCGCTAATCAAGTAGTACCCTACACCCTTCCGTGCTTGAAAGCACAATCGTCAGCGTCTGTTTCTCTAGCCGTCGCTGGGCGCTCGGGTGCGCATACCCTTCGCCAGGCCGGTCTCAGGCGGCGATGTGGAAGTGCTGTTCTAGCCCCTCCTCCATGGCAGCGGGGACAGTGAGATAGCCATGGCAGCGCACCGCGACTTTGCCGTTTAAGCCCGCTTGGATAATCCGCCCAACAGCGCGGCATTCGTTGTGGAACGGATAGATGTGGGCGTAGAGGAGGCCGAGAGGAACGAGGCAGATTCTGCTGTTGGGACATGGGGCTAGGTCTTCTGAATCTTTGTAGTATTCGAATTGCAAGCGTGCTCTCAAGGTCAGTCGGATTTCGAAGGACGGGGATTGATGAGATAGCTAAGGAAAAGCTGACTATCTTGAGTGCATACGGCTTCGAGGTGATGGAGGCTTCGAAGACGTGGGATTGGGCTGTGGTGGCGGGGTCGCTGAGGAGGTGTTTGAAGTCGATGCTTGCAACGCGGTCGTGGAAGGGATGGAGCTTCGGCCCTTCGCATTGGGGCAAAGGCTCTTATTGTAGTTTGCATATGGAAACATATGCAGTCCTTGCCATATCGAAGCCCGCTGTAAGGTCTGCGATCCAAGAAGAGGTAGACGACGATATTTTCATCCGTGGTATTGTGAAGCGGTATGTGAATCATAATGCAATCTCCTGTGCAGGCGCTTTTTGTGAAGCTTGTAAGAACCGTTCTTTGGAACTTCATGAAACACGCGTAGATCAGAGTTGGAGGAAATCTATGTTCGAGAACAAGGCTGGTATGATCCTCCGTCATGGCACGTAAGGAAAGCAGAAAGCAAGAAAGTGTGCAGAAACGAGGGTGATGATGCGGAGTTTTCATATCAGCAGGAAATGTCTTGAAACAGAACGAACTGGAGATACACGCACGACGATGAGGAAGTATAAATTATTGAATAAAGTGGCCGAGTTTTCAGATTCTGGTATCTTCCAAACCTGGAAATTTAGGCAAATAAAGGTCATCGAATATCCAAAGCCTGCTTCGATCCCGCCATGATCCGTTTCGTAGTTATCTCGGTATCTTAATTCTTCATACTTTGCAAGGACTCTGCTACCCACATGTAAAAGCCCTACTGACCGGCACTAATTCGATTCCCAAGGAGCGACAGAGCGCAAGACTTCCTAGATCGATTAGCTCCAGAGATTAGGTGAGGTAAGGGGCACCATTCCTACACGACAAATCCATTGTCCAAGTGATTCCGCTTGTCGGCATTCTCAGAGCATAATCATCTCCCTCTCTGCTATTGCACTAGATAGCTCTCCCCGAGTATATGACATTTCTCTTAGGCGACAAGCGTAAGTCGGTAGGGGAGATTCAGCGAAATTGAAAGAAGCATAAGGAACGATGCTGGTTTCATTTTTGGGCAGGGGGTTTGTATGGGGTTTAGGGTGAGTGTCCTACCTTCGTCCTAGTCCATCATACCCAAAGAAACAGCCCATTGTCCACGATATCTTCAGAGACTTCACATCAACCTCCGGTTCGAGGAAAAAGCATATAGGATACAAAGAGGGCGAGAAGGAGTTTTCGGAGCGTGTTTCTTTGTGCAGGATGCCACTTGCTGAGTGGTCAATATGGGCACCTGGTCGTTGTTTTCGGGCTTTCGCCTCGACGGAGGAAGAGCTTGATGGTTTGAGAAACCCGTGTGGGTCCACTTAAAGAAAGATGCGTTGGGGAAGAGATGATGAGGGACGAACAGGCTAAGTGGATGGTCTCCGTGGTAGTAGGAGGATAATTAGAAAATTAGGCTTTGAAATTTCGATCAGCAAAGGCATAAATCTCGAGGATCAATTAGCCGTAATGCCGTGCCCATCCGAACGCCGCGCTTCCCACACGCAAAGCCCAACCCCCTACCACCCACCAGAAGCCGGCCCAGGCGGTACCCTCTGATAAGCCGCCCCATGCCCTTGTGAAGATAGCGCCATGTCCTGCCTCCTGACCTTAGTACTATTCGCTGCGCTCAACTCCGACCTCGCCTGGCCCGCTGAAGGGTCAGGCGACGGCAGTTCGTAGGATGGTTGTGGCGAGTTTTGGGGTAAGGGTGTTATGGGGGTGTTCTCTAGTTCGCTGACGGAAGGGTAGCCCTGCGGATTTGCGGGGGTGGAAGGGGCGGAGGGGTTGTAGGGCGTGTACGCTGGTGTTGGGGTTGGGTAGGGCGAGTCTTTCGGGGGTGTTAATCAGTATACGGAGAGAGTTGGGAAGTGAAGGGATTACCTTGGTAGGAGTCCTGCTTGAATTTATGCGAGACAACCTCGACGCCTTGCGCACCGCTGGAGAAAGGCGATTTGTCAGGGCCTAAATTTTGTTCGCTCTTCTGTTCTCGAGAGATTTTGGTTCTTCGGCGACAGTAAAAGAGTATTAGCCCGATTAGGAGGGCTAGGACGGCGACTCCACCAACTGCACCGCCAGCTATCGCTCCAGTTGATGTGTTATGTGAGGTCACGACTGGCTGAGCTGAATTTGTGGGCGAGGCGCTTGCGGCTGCTGCTGATGATGCTGACGACGCTGCCGATGAGGTAGATGAAGCAGAGGAGCTGGTGGAGGAAGTTGAGCTCTCAGAGGCCGAACTTGGACTAGTAGAGGTAGACGAAGATGCTGAGTCGGTGGCTGATGGAGAAGCGCTCGACGGCAGAAATGAGGCTGCAAGCTTCGGATTTGAAGAAAGAAACCCAGCCGTAACATCTCCTACCGGACATCCAGACGTGCATGGACTAGACTTGCAGCAGCCCATGAATGGCGGCGACGTCGCCGCACAAGTATACCATCGGCTACCAGTCGAACATTGCTGGTCAGGAAACTGGCCAAAGTAAGTAGGATCGAAGCTGGCTGGCGCCAAATCTCCATCGGAGCAACCATTGCTGCAAGGCTCAGAGTTGCAGCATCCTACAAAGTTTGACCCTGATGCGCATGCATACCAAGTGCCTCCACTCGGACATGAAGGATTGAAGTTTTGTCTTGCAAAGATGCGGGACATTTTGGAGACTGAGATGTGAGATGCAAGAAACACAATTGAAAGAGCCTCCGGAGAATAGACAAACGCAATTCACAGGGGGGGGAAGATTAAGGAATGGGATCGGCAAAGAAGGGGATGTTGTTTGTGGCTGAGACTGTTGGGTCTCGATACCGGGAGATGGCATAGATCGACACCAACACCTGGTGGCCTGAGGACCGGGGCAAATGAACATGTCTTCTACGGATAGCGGTCCAACAATACGACCCTTAGGGTCTGTACTCAGCCTCTTCGAATGGAAGATGAACTGCAAGAATTGTTTGTTATGGACTTAGCAGTAGTGGCTGGCTAGCCTTTGTTGGTTCGCAGACATTATTCGGGACGAAATACGACGGTGTGTGAAGAAAAAGGAGTAGCGCGGTCCAGACGGCCTTCGGCAGGCCTGATGCGCCTGTTTCGGGTCGTACATACTCGTACAGTACAAGGATATCGGTTGCCTTCAACAGTAAGAAATCAATCCTTCCGTAAAGGAGAACTAAAGATAGAAAAGGAATTAACGTGCTATAATCAAGTGTAGGAGATTGGATCCAGGATGCCAATTGACGCAAGGCCATGGGCGTATGTAGAGTAAAGTACATACACTGTAGCCTGTAGGTTGCTGTCAATAATGTGCCAAATTAGGAAGTGACCTGAGGGCGGCGGAACCAATCCCCTTCCGCTCCGGCTCGCTTACGGTGACCAACGTATTAACTATGAAGTACTTCCGTATGGAGGTACAGCACTCCGTACTCATTTCCCATCCCAACTTCTAATCTCCCATTCCCGAATGATAACCCAATTTCCGAGGGCGCTCGATCTGAACACAACTCTCGATGATCTACTCCCGCTCTGCTGGCGCGTCCAAGACTGCTCTTCCTGTCTTTCCACCCCTCATCCTTGCGGCTGGTGCCCTGTCGTACGTTCTCCCGTTCATACCTGGCATACAGTCAAATAACAAGAGATCGTCCAGTCGGGAATCTGCATACCCAATCAATACCCATTACCCCTTCTATCGCCCATTGTCAATGCGAAGATATGTCCCCTTGAGGCTGAACGATTCGAATTGCGAGCTAAGGGATTCGGCTGCGCGGTCAGTACGATCACGTTCTTGAGCGTGTTTGTTAGTATACTGGGTACTTTGGCTTTGGTGAGTTGGGGATGGGCAATCGCGTTATTCATGCACTGGGCGAAAGGAAAGAGATTGTGGAAGAGATGGAAAGTGAGGTGTGCGAACATACGGGCCAAGGTCGCGTTCTACAATTGGCGATGGAGGTGGAGCGGCAAGACGGATAATACGGAAGAAGTTCTGCGGTCCGAAAGAATCGTGGATGGAGAGGAACAAAGACTTCTTGGATGAGCAGAAGATCAGCTGGCAAATTTGCAGCGAGCAGAAAGAGACACTTACTTCACACGGGCTTCGTCGAGCACGGCATGACATCGCACCATTACCGCAGAGATCTCGTCTCTTTGGTAAGATGCTTCGAACGGCATCTACCTTTGTCGACTTGCTGCAAACTGCTTGTCGAATACACAGCTGCAAGGAGAGCGCAGAGTGTCGCGATTGGAACCTCCAAATATCCCATGCAAATTGTGGAAGTTTCTACGAAGCTCTTCTGTGTACTGGACCAGTCACGCTCTTGAAGACACAATTTCAAACATGAGCCAATACGGTTCGAGAGGGCTGACATAACCATACTGTTTGCGAAAACGCGATATCGAGGCATATGCGATTCTTGCTATCCACAACAGCTATACAGTTTCCTACAATGATTGGCTACCACGGTCATACGAACCAGACCACAACCTCAGGCCCACTTAATGACTACCTTTGACTACCTTGCTGATCTTGTATTCCACAATAACCGGCTTGCCATGCTCATAGATGAACCTTCCTGCCGCGACGAACGTCCCTGTCTCCAGTGCCTGCAGTTTCTCGTCACCGGTTTCGAAGCGTATCTCGATGACTTGAAATTGGGCATGATAGTCAGCAAGACTAGTGGTAAGAGAAAGAAAGCGGGAGTAGTAAGGTCCAAGGTCAACTTACAAGAGTTCCCAAATTCCGTCGACTTCGCATCCTCGTGTCCCTGAAGAATTGCCCCTAGCTCTGGTGTAATGTCTACAACTCCGGAATAGTTCACATACACCATCGCGCCACTTTCGTTATCTTTAACAACGCCATGGGCATTCAGTCGCATGTGTTTTCCGCTCGGGTCGTTGTGAATGTAATCGTTTCCTGTGCCGACGAATTCGGCGTCCAAAGAGGGAGAGAAACCGGGCTCGGACTTGATGGTGCCGCCGGTCATTGGCTGTGGATTTTGTCAGCTCCTTTGGAGCCCGAGAAAGGAAGAGATTGAACGAGGAGATGATGACATACCACCACGGCAAGAGCGGTGCCTCTGGATGCAGACCCTGGGGGTTTCGCGCGTCACTGAAAGCCATTTGCAGGCCCTAAAGGGCTGTAAACCTACCAACACCTATGGGAGCATCGATGGTGACCTGCAATTGCACTCCATCAGTGACGGCCTCTATAAATGGAATTGGACGTCACATACCTGAATAGTCAATGCCGGCTGGAGATTAGGGAAGCCCGACGCCAACATCTTGGAAGCAAATATGGCAAAGGAGTAAGGCAATTGGTTTTTCCAGTTTCTTTCTCTAGAAGATTGAACTGAATTGGATTCCGAGGGAAAGCTCGAAATTCCGGTCATTCATTTTGGAGTGAAGGTTTTCGGAAGATAAATCCCCCGGATTCCGAGCAAACCCCGCGATTTACCCCTCCATACAGCAGGTACCTTACCTTACCTTACCTTTGGGCCTCCAAGTGTGAGACGCAGCGGACCAAAGGGCTGCTGGCCCAGAACCCGATTCAGATCCAATGCTAAGGTAAGCAAAGCCCCAGCGAGCGGGAACCGAGGTTCCCTATGGCGAAGGCGAAAGCCAGCAAACAAACCCCCCGTGTGCGTACAGACTACAGACCACTAGCTAGAGAGAGTACAGTACACGCTGTCTCGTCAGAAGTGGAGGTCCTCATCTAGTGACTGATACCACGCTTCTCAAGCCCACATGTTCGAAGTGCATACTCCTGTTACATTGGGCTCTGATGTGAAGGAAGCATAGAGGCCGAGGAGAAGTAAAGAAAGAAGAACCTAGAATGCGTCAATCAGTCCCAAACCGCCCCCTTTTCTAACCGTTGTCATTGACTGGCTTTTCCTCTTCTTCTCATGTTGGTTCATCATCACAAATTTGATGTGCACTCTCAAAGTTTCTTCGACTTCGAACCCTAGCCACATGGGGTCCTAGGCCTCACTGTCTAGCCGGTCATTCGGTTTTCGAAACGAAGCAGATAGCTTTCAAGTAAGTCTTGTCGATAAGGACTGTCTTTCGTATTTCGTCTTGCAGGTTGTGCTTCAGGCGTCGAACTTTCATTGATCCACCGCAGCTCAGACAAGAACCTGCTATCCAGAGAGGGAATCTCTGGAATCTCTTTTTCATCAAGCTTCCTTAGAAACTTCACCCTAATGAATACCATAAGTTCGTCGCACGTTTTCTTTCAAGTCGACAGCCTTCAAGATATCGTCCTGTTAATAGTTTTCAACTTGAGGTATCCAATCTGAATATATACTCTTCTAAAAGTTAGCAAAGATTAGCACAATTGCATATGACTTTCGTTGCATCCTGCATGCGCTCAAGCCGCGCAGAGTAATGTATAGCCCCGTCTGGCATCGAGAACATCCCTCGTATTCTCAATAGCTAGGCAATCGAAAGCCAAAGACCCACCGGTCGAACATGCAACGTCGTACGAGCCGACGGCACAGGAGTGCTCCCGCGGCGACGTCCCTTACGATAGCTGCGAAGAATCGACAAACCTAAACGTGCACCCCTTCAGTTCCTCCATCCCTCCATCCATCGCAATGGCACACCTAACCACCTCATACTTGTCCGTCTCATAAAACATCAAAGCTTCTTCACACTCTTTCGTCTGCACTTGGCACCCATCCACCTACGCACGCAGTCTTTGGGCCGTCGACGAGAGCCTTGTATTTGCCACCTCACGACTTGATGATACCCCCTGCGACGCTCGCTGGTTTCAATACAGGACAATCCCCCGAGACACCTAGCACACGGGAAAGAATCCCATGGTCTGCGAGACTACCATAGAAGAAATACCAGACCGGATACTCGTGTTGTGCAGGAAAAACCCCCATATCTTCATACTGCAACCGGGTGCGTGTAGTCGGTCTCCCGTTCCACACACACGTGGGGTTACTACTACTACTACTACTACAACATACAACATACTACTACTACTACTACTACTACTACTACGTACTATAGGAAAAGCGAAGGGGAAGGAAGGATGAGGATGGGTTATTGCGATTCTCTAAACAATGCGCGCGCGAGAGCCTACGGAAGACTTTCCTGGAGGAATGAATATACTGTAGGTAACTTCTGCATACTGTAGTAGGGGAAGTTTTTGGTGCGGTCTTCGGGAAATTTACAGTATCAATTGTTTTCGTTGAGAACTCCGGGTGAGGGAAGGGGTTGTCGAGTTCAGAAATCTAGGGAGTGTATATATATCAGTGTTGCAAAGATTTTCAATCAACGCGATCGCTAGAAATTTTCGTTGTTACTGAAGGAACATATTCAGCTCTATAAATTAACCCGTTACCAACAAAGAAGGGTATCTATCTACGACCATCCCACCAAGCAAAATTTAACGCACCCCTCCCAACGAAAAAAAAGGAGAATTGAATTATGCTACATGCGCGCAGTTGAATGGACTCGTCAAGACATGCGGTCATGTCTCGTGAGTCGTCAAATGCCCTCCTTTGGATAATGTACAGTCCCAAGCTTTTCCGTGTTTCCGTTGCTTTTGGTTTCGAATATGCCACTGATGTGTGTTTCCCAGATGGTATTTGTTTATCGCGGACTCCGCACCCTCAAACTCGGCACTGGCGGGAGCTCCTTGTCTTCCCTCCTCGGGGTCGTCCTAGCCGTTGTGCCAGGCGATTCGCCAACCCGCGGACTACTCCTTACACGCGGCGTGGTCGGTAACCCCTCCTCGTCCATCCTAGGACTACTCCTCACCCTTGGCGTGCTGGGTGTCCCCACACTCCCCACCTTGGGCGTACTCCCCGAACTCTTACTGCTCCCCAATCCCCTCTTCATCATCTTCCCCAGTATCTGCACCAGCTCCGCTGCATCCTCAAACATGTCGTCGTCCATGCCTTCTTGCGCGTTGTAAACATCTCGAATCGTTTGCTGCGCCAGTCTGCGACTGCCGTCCCCGTCGTGGAGGCAGTCGTAGAGGTAGGCGCAGTATTCGGTTTTGACGCTTAGGCGGATGGGGTGAGAGCCTGGGAGGAGGGCGTCGGCGAAGGAGGCGGCAGTGCTGAAGCAGGAGCTCGCGGTAGGGATGTAGTCAATTGCGGGCAAGAGGAAGGAGGCGCTGGATTTGGGGATTGAGACGGGGGCTAGGCCGGGGGGAAGGAGGGAGGAAGGGTTACGGACAGGGCCGCCTTCAATGGAGCTGGGGATGGGGGAGGAGCGTATGGAGGTACGATTTTGCTCCGGGGCTTTGCCTTTTGTGTTTGTTGCAGGGGAGGTGAAGGAGGGGATGGCGGTTTGATTGATGGAGGGTTGGTTGTGGAAGAGGACGAAAATGTGGTAAAAAGAGGCGCGGAGTTTGTAGGAGAGGACCTTTAAATCCACGTAATCGTCCACCATAGGTAGTATGTATTGTTCTGTCATGACAAGACCTTCTCTTGAGAGCCAGATGATACGATGGTAGAACTGGAGGGATTTGGTGTCGCGGGTTGTGTCGAGTTTTCGATGTCGGCGAGCGCGAACAAGGTATTTAGAGAGGATGACGGAGAGGCCCAGGACTTTGTAAAGCATGGAGGAGAGGAAAGGGTTGGCATTGTTTGTGCTTTTCGCGAGTCGGCCAAGGAACTTTTGATCCACCTCCGAAGAGGCCATCAAACTGTCCACGTGCAAGCTACCGGTAATCTGGAAGCGTGCCATTGTCAATTACGATGTTCTTGTCAGGAGTCGACAGAGCGAAGAAACAGAAGAAAGTGTCCGCGGATGATGTTTGATGGCGCCAACACAATCTTGAGGGTGTCCCACTTAACTACATGGCATAGGGAGTGAATGAAATAGGGACTCACGTATTGAGTTTGCTTCACTCATAAAAGTAGGTCGAATGATGTCGAATTCGACAAGGCGGCTGTCTCTGTCGTGATTGTATGGTCTTTTATATACCCAGCTAAACTTATACATACTAAATGCCTCTTCAAGCTCTTGTGAGTGTCACGGCCAATTTAGCAAGGTTTATTCACCCGCCGTATCGGAAGCCAAAACGAGCTTGAACGGCTGTGATTCGTGGTCTCTACGGAGCTACCCGCCAAGATGATTGGTGACAGCTCAGGACTATTCTTGATGATGTATGTTCCCAGCTTCAATTGGTGTATAGATGCAATAGTCAAGCTTGGTGAATTTGATCTGAGGTTTGTATGGTAAAGGCGGGAGTGGGCGATTGACGCCAGAGTTTTACAGACGTCTAACGAATACCTACGTCGCCGTCAGTATCAGGAAGCCTAATTTTGACAGTTCATACTCACAGCAAAAGATACGATATCAATGTCAAGCTCCAACCTTTTTTCATCCACGTTATGCTATTGTCAGAAGCTGCGCAGATGCTCAGCGTAAGCGATGGCGTTAATTGAGGGCATACTGCTCAATTGGAGCTGCCTAGGTACGTTGGTGCCTTTGCTGAGGGTGCGATCAATCCGGGAAGAGCTTTCTATTATTTTTGGTTTGCTGGTCGAGGCTTCGGTTCGAGCTGTGAATTTCGTGTTTTCCTGGTCGGCGATCAACAGGGAAGTCGGGGAGCCGCAAGACTACCGTAGAGCGCAATGTGTGGCTGCACTTCCGAGGGCGCCCACAAATCCATCAACTCATGCGCTGAGGCGTCGAAATTCGAGACGACAAGTGCAAGGACGGTATTTGACATGCGGTCAGAATGCCGTCGGATGGAAGAAAGTAATGGCAAGAAAGCTTTACTCTCAATGATGCAATTCGAGAGGCAAGCGGCATTTTAGAGTCTTGGACTCGAGCTGATGAACGGGCGTTGAGCTGGTCCTGCATGAAGCTTGCATACGTGTCAGACACCGACACATTCTCCCTCGAGAGCTGATCCTGGAGATCCCGGCATCGTGCTTAGGCGAAGACAGCCCAGCGCAGTGTCGACACGCACGATCTCTAGACACGGCAGACGGATCATGGGGGCCATCGGTAGAGACGCCTAAGAACGAGGATTTCTTGGTCTTTACTCTAGAGCATACGACTAAACAATGGATGATGGCAAGGCGTGATACCACTGACCAGTCTGGTCAAGCGTAATGATTCAAGTTGAGAGGCTTAAGGACTGTTAGGCTGGTTAGGTGAGTTAGGCAAGTAATGGGAAGGACTGTTAGGCTGGTTAGGTGAGTTAGGCAAGTAATGGGAAGGACTGTTAGGCTGGTTAGGTGTGCTTAGGTAGGGATGAGCTGTAGGGTTGTGGCGCTGGGGACGATAATATGTATGTAGTTCTACCTTACGGAGTAGAATACTAAGGTACAGTCTACAGTACACTCTGCTTTCAGGTAAAATACTCGTAATTTACTTGGCTGTGGCTCGTGCCTCCGTTTCTCTTTCATCTCCTAACAATTTACGCTTCGGACCTTCATCATCTGCTCCCGACTCGCTCTCCATCTCTCTGGATAGCCAGTGTATTTCGAGAAAAGGACTGCCAGCACATCACCAACCATCGCGGCTCGCCACTCAATATCCGTCGGCTTGTTTCAATAGAATGCAACTAGCGCAAAGGCCTGAAATCGACACGAACCCTTCAGTAAAAGGCGGTGAACACCCCCCCAATCCCTCATCGCTCCCTTTGGCCCTGCAATCTGGCACGATCGGATGTCCCTTCTAACCCAGGATACATATAAATCTTGATCTTGAATTAGCACTGGGAGCATTATCCTTGGTAAGGGATAGATACCAAGCCTGGTCCCAGATTTGTTAGACACCGCTTGTTGGTTCCAGTCTGCCTGCGAATTGCTCTGTTGAATTTTGGGTTCCCAACGTTAAGAAATCGCGCCGTGAACCGTAATGTTCTTTGTCGGTTTTGCGCTGGACATCTCTATTGGTCTCTGCCCCCGGTTTTGATTCTATCGTCTGATTCCAAGTCTCGTATACGAACGTTCTTCCATAGGCATGGCCGAGCAATTTACGCAGCTTTCGCCTATGGACAGTTCATACCAAACGTCCCTCTCCGTACATGGGGTCTGAATGAGGTGTGCGGTGGGGCAGAAAGTTGCAAAAACATAGCGACCATGGCCACAGGTCCACGCGTACCGGTAGTACCGGCACATGGCAGCTTGCGCGAGTTATAGTAGGCGTTGGGCTCCTCGGACTCATATCATCGGTCTCCAGTCGCACAAGCCTTGAATGGTCAGCGGCGTGGTACTTATTTGGCTTGTCTTGACAGATTAGTTCGCCATCATGACGGGATGAAATTGGGAAGCAGAGAGTGCCAAACACAGGAAATCAAGAGAGCTGCAACAAAGAATTATATCGAGGAATAGTGGCAGAAGAACGCTGACCTGCGGCAGAGATTTGCATATATTGTTGTTGTGATCACGTGATAGTCAAAATGTCAGCTGGAAAAGGCAGATGACACTTGGGGATGATCGTTCGTCTGCTGCAGAACGCCAGAGTCACCCACCGCTCGGGTCACAACAACTTGATTCTGTGAGAGGCCTGACGTGGTTACATATGTCGACCTCTAACGCTCCTGCATCTGTGCTGAAAGTTTGCTTCGTCAGCTCTAGAAATTTGCTGCAAAACAACGAAAAATCCAGCCCAACTCCATGACATCTTCCGAGAAAAACCAGCCGCCGTAAAAGTGATCAGAGCCGACGATTGCTTTGACCTTGTGTAGCAGCGCACAGTCCGAGGGCATACTCTTGAACAGACCCGCCAAAATGCAATTCTCCCAATTGTCCATTGACAGGTATCCACTCATGAGGTTGGGCCAGGAATCAAGGCATGCTCCTCAATCCCCGTCACGAGATCTTACACGTTGAAAAACCTGGACTTGGCTTGACCAGCTTCTGTTCGTTGGTCTTTCCTACAGCTCGCTGATAGACCTTTTCGATTACGGGTACCGATTCAAAGAGGCCTAAAAATCTCTGAATCTCCGGGAAAGACATGCCATCCTTCTTTGCAGACACTATCTGCTGATCAATTGCTCTCGTCCTCTCGTTTGATGCAATCCGGCCGTTCCTTACCCCACGGATCGCTGCAACCCTTTGCCGGCCCCTCCCTTCACCCTTCGACTTCGACTCCTTGCGTCGTCCAGAGAATACCACTGCGGCGGTCTGAATTAGTCGTGGGTTTAGGTTATCGAGCATTTCTGTCTCTTTTTTTAGACGAATAGCTGACCGCTGGTCTCGGAATATTCCTGGGTTGAGGCCATGCATTCCTCTGCCCTTGAAGAGCACGATCTCCTCAAATTCCTCGAGCGTCAACTCGGCATCACGTTGGTGGCTTTTTTTACGATGCCAAGTAACTTCTTTTTCGGTCCAATCCCACTGTTTAGGCAGGAGATGCCCACCGTCTTCCCAAGTCGTGTGATGCTTCACTCGCTCCCGACAGGCTTTTTCCGACCGTTTGATGAATCCCCGACTCAAATGACGGCTGATATCTGCATAGGTCTCGCCCATGACCATGGCGTCGAACAAGTATTGATCTTCACGTACTTTCCAAGGCTGGTTTTCGCCTGCTGGCCAATAAAGCCAGGGATAGTCTACCATTTTAGTATGGGTTGGATCCTTCGGTGTCAGTGCCACCGTCTGAGATGATGTCAGTTGACTTCAAGCAAAGTATTTTGGGACTGGGGATGCACACCTGCGGACACTTATGTCTCGTCTCAACAGAAGCCATGCTTATACCTTTTTCTGGGTTTATACATGCACAGGGTGTTCGCACAGACTCTTGTACTGTACAATCGGCAGTCACTTGAAGTTGTTAATATCTCTTGTCCTCACACTTGCTGCTCCAATGTGGCAGCAGAGACCGATAACACACAAAGAACTCGCCGCTTTAACCTTGTCGACGCGCCGAATCTACAGCTAGCAACAGTCGCCATAAAACGCGAGTCTTCGCCCTATGAATTCACCATCAGTAGCACTTATAGAACTTCATCTGGGCATCCGTCACACTTGGTATACTACCCGTGGGTAAGAAAAATTCAATCAGAAACCTTTGATGTCATAGAAGCTTTTTCCATTCGGGGTCTATCATATCATTCTTTGCCAGCATATCTAACGCTTCAATCCCCAACACGACCGTGGAATCAGAAGGCTAGACATTCTCATAATTAGAGATTCGATATAGCTTTCAGCTTACGCTCCAATAGGTCTGGCGAGACGCGTTTCCCAGTCTTGTCGAAGAGCTTCGAAGCCATCTCTACCCACTTCTTCCTATTGCAGTGTTCATTGACGCGGAAAAGGTAGGTGAGCTACCAAAAGTGGTATTAGCTACTGTGTGTATTGGACAACGAAACAGACAAGCAGGCACAAACAGACTGGCAACTTACATCATTCTTGGACAACTCGTCATCCTCTTCGATCGTGATATTGACAATTGGGCGACCGGCGGTAGATTCCTCTTCAAGCTTATTCGAATCGTGATTCTTCTTTTCTTTCCCACCTTTCTTCAGAATGCTCTTCAATTCCTTCTCCTTTGATTCCTTCCATTTGCCCTCCTGGCTCTTCCCCTCCTTGTCTGTCTTCCCCTCCTTATGCTTCTTCCCCTCTTTACCTTTCTTCCCTTGCGCGTCCTTCCCCTCGCTACTCTCGCTCTTGCCCGCAACCGCGTCTTCTTTATCCTTGGCGGCCATAAGCTCTTTGTAACGCGCTTTCACCACAGCTTTGTCCTTTCCGCCCATAATGATGCCGATGTCTTTCCAGCTGATACCTTGGGCTTTCATGTTGAGGAGAGCCTGGTCTTCGATACCGGTCCATTTGGCAGCTTCTTTCGCAGCCTTGGCTTCCTCAGCTTTCTTGGCTTCCTCAGCTTTCTTGGCCTCTTCCGCTTTCTTGGCCTCTTCGGCGGCTTTGGCCGCTGCATCCTTGGCATCCTTCGCGGTCTGGGCATCCTTGGCATCCTTGGCATCCTTTTCAGCCCAAAGTTTCTTGGCCTCCTAAACAATTTGTCAGCTACGACGTCGAGGGTAGGAAGTGGAGACAAATGTTGGTGGTTCATCGTGCTTCCCGTGGGCTGGTTTCATTACCCTCTTGGCTCTGGCGTTTCTCAATGTCCCTCCACCATAAGTACCAAAGAAAAAGTCTTTGTAGGTAACTTGGAGAGGAAGTCCATTTCTATCCCAGTATTTAGACATCTTGAGTCTTTGGTCTAAGAGCTTTGTGGATGGGATGGTATGGTAAAGAATCGTCATCGGAGGAAAGGGGGAACTGAAGTGAGAGGTTATCAACAGAACTTGTCCGTAGGGCTAGGCTCGGCGGAGAAATCTTGGAGTCAACAATTTTGATTGCACAGAGAACATCAACAGCATCAAGTCCTGTTGGCAAAGCAAAAGGGCAAAGGAAACAGCACTGTCCTTAGCAAATGTAGAATTGAACACTTTAGAACTAATCGGATTACAATCACCTTACACAAGAGTTGACTGTGCCTTCATCCATCGCATCTGCACCTCTGACGACATCTTCACCAAGGAAGACCCCAACACGTTCCATCTTCACATCTTCTCCGTGCTATTCACAAACCTTCAACATATTGCCAGTATCTATTGAAAAGGGGTCTGCATTATCAGCTCGTAAAGCTCGCCGTACGGATTATAGATCCACCGACCTTCGTACCCGTTGCGTCCTACGACAGGTGCAAACCGTCCAAAACCCCAGCGCATCAAACGCCAACCTAATCTCAGCAACACGCATCAGCCTCCAAATCCCCAGTCTCACCCAACGCCTCCTCTGGCTCCGCGCCTACAATGATTTCCTCTACGGGGTGGGTGGTCGTGTTAAGCGGGTTGATAGGGGGGGTATTAAGTCATAATATCAAACTGGGAGCGCATTCGAGAGAGTGTTTTCATGAGATGCTGCATCGGGATGATAAGATGACTGTGACGTTTCAGGTGGGGGATAGGGAGTTTGGGGGGGCGGGAAATTTGGATGTTGATTTTTGGGTATGTTCTTTCCTTAGGGTCTTACAGCAGTGGAGCTCGTGCTTGGCTTTTTGGAGGACTTTAATCCGGTCAATCCGTTTACCAAGCTTCGTTGAAGTTATTACTCCGGGAAAAGCTGACTCGTGTGCTTTCGCGCTCCATAGATCCAAGACCCCAACAATGCCTACCAAGTCCACGAACGCAGTGTCTCGTCCGGCGACCACTCCTTCGATGCCCAACACGACGGCAAATACCTCTACTGCTTCAGCAACGACCATTGGGGCTCTTCGACCAAGGAAGTCTCGTTTAATGTCCATGGCATCGTCTATGTGCCGGAGGCGGAGATACCTTCCGATCCTCTGGAAGCAGAAGGTGTGTCTTCTTGGACCTTTCTGTGCATGGATTTGGAGATATTGGGAGGTAGCATGGGGATTGAGATGTGGTGCTAATGATTGTGTGGGGGCTATAGTGAAACAACTCTCGGAACTCCTTAGCCAAGTCAAGGATGAGCAATCTTACATCATCGTCCGAGAGCGCACCCACAGAAACACAGCCGAGAGCACAAACGCCAGGGTCAAGTGGTGGAGTATCTTCCAGCTAGGCGTTTTGATCGGCGAGGGCATTTTTCAGGTATGGTGGCTCAAGCGATTCTTTGAGGTAAGCTCATCCCCGTGGTTGATGCACTATCATGGATATACTGCTGACTGGGTGCGATAGGTTAAGCGCGTTGTTTAGAAGTGTACTTGTAAGAAATTTGTAATTTTATTTTCCATTCTGAACTACCTCTTTAATCGACCCACACGGTATTCCCAGTGAGACCCCCTACTACTACAAATACGCCGAGATGCAGCTTATTGAAGAACTTATGCCCCACTCCCCAATGAATTCAGCGTAACTTCAACTAGATCTTCGAGCTCACCGCCCGTGAACCTCGAGGCATGTGGCTGGGTGCTTCACTCGGAATTTGCTATGAATTGGGAAATTGGCTTCTGTTCGGGGGGGATCAGTACCGCAGCCTCCCATCATCTTTCTCTACGTCTTTTACACATGCTCAAGCTCTCAATACTTTTATCGTTTTCCTTCTACTTAGGTGCTTAGATTCTCTCTTTAGTTGTGGGTTTGATAGGGTTGTATATTCTTATTAGCTCTCTTAGGTTGCAAGTCTCAGCCAAGCTTTCCTCCCTTCCTATATGTCTATGCAGACGTTTTGGAGATTCTCCGCGTCAGGCATAACACAGCCGATCTCTCCACGAAAGGCCAGTTCGCCGAACCTCCTATTAGGATTCCAAAGGGTGGGTAAGAGACGCAGCAATACGGCATTTGGCGACCGGCACTTAGCATTGCAAGCCGAAACTTCTATTTTATGGGAAATTTAATTAAAATCTCCGAAAAGCTCAAATCGCTAACGTATTCATAGGGGGTCCAAGAGACGATAGAGGAATGCAGCAGAGTGGAATTCGACAATTGTTACAACACTGCTTGCGAGCCCGGTTTTCCATATTGTGCGAGACTCAATTGAACTCTCGCCGGCGCTTGCATCGCTGAATTACCAATGGCGATTCCAGGGGACCATCGGAAAACTTGATAACTCGGTACCATATAGCCATCACTGTATCATTAATGCCCCAGCCTGAATCTCCACCTCATGCGAAACATTGCTAAACTTTTGAAATGCACACGCGGTGGAAACTTTTATTGACCCTCCACAGTTCTATGAAGAGGCTTTGCAGTCGGCGATCTAGCATTCAACAATTGGCACCTTACTATTTGCAAGCATTGGTGCTTTATGGAGCCAGATAGGAGTCTCGGTTCGGAAGATTATCAGGACCACACTCACTTTTCTCTTTGAGCTGTCTGTTTTCTTTGGTATCAATTGCAGAGAATTGTAAAGGTGGCCAAAGCGGCTTCAAGAGCTTAGGGTTATAGAACATATGGCGGAGAGAGTCAAAGTCCAATAGATTACCACCCTCGCATCTCCTTCCTAATTGGCAATCCCATCTCCCCTATCTTTCATGACACGAATAACTAAAGCCATTTATAGAGCCTGGGATTATGCGGGACTGTGCAGCCCACAACTCCTTACAAATATCGTCCAATAATATAAACAGTCACATCGCTCCCATCTCCATCCCCAATATCCCGCAAACCGCCGAAACCCTAATTCGCGGATTAACAGATTCCCCTTTTCGGCACAACCGGAGCTGCCAACAGCAACGCTAGTCGCACAATGAATATTGGGCTGCGACTAACAGGATCAACATCCTCACTTGCTTTCATTCTATCATACACTCTTGTCAAGACACTGGTCTTCATCCATGTGCAGAACTGTCACTTATACAGTACTTGAGTGCTTGCTTCTCCTTTGAAGGGGTTAGGTATAGGAGCTAGCTGCATGGCTGATGCAGAGCTTGGGTGATCCTGAGACAGGGAGGTGTGCTTGTCCGTGCCAAGGTTGAAGAAAGCCCATGAGCGTTGCAGGTATGTTGTGCGACCGGTGTGATCGTGAGGTAGATGGGTTACTGATGAATTACATTATAGTCTCACTCCCTGCTTTCATCCAGAGGATTAACCGGTCATACATTTGGCTTGGACTTGCTTGGGTATCAAGATCTTAGGGTACCTATCCGCTGCTTCTGTGCACTACCTAACGAGCAGAGCGTCCTACAATGGCTTCTTGCCAATGATCTCTCTGCTTCCTCCTTATAGCTGCTTAGCCATTTCCCTGAGCTCTAATGGCTGTGACAGCCAGATCTTGAGGTACCTATCCACAACCTCCGTGCTCCACTTGAAGACTTGAGAGGCAGACAAAGCCTTGTGCAAAGAGATTGCCTGCTTTCTCTATGTGAGGGCTTAGCACCCACCTGGTCTGTACTGGCTTTGAAAGCCCGATTCGGGAACTCTCTCCAGAGCCTTGGTCCTGTGCTCGACTATCAGCGAGGCGTTTAAGAGCCTTGTGCAAAAAAAGTTCTACCGTTCTCTATGTGGGTATTTCGCTATCTACCTGACGCATACCGGATTCCAAAGCAAGGTCTGGGGGTGACATGTTCACATTCCTCATCCTCTACACGACTGTCGACGAGGACTACAGAGGCTTCGTTTTAAGGATCTCTCTGTATTCTATATATGGGTATTTGGCCGTCCATCCAACCAATACTAACTTCAAGGTCAAGATCTTGGAAGACCTCTCCAGAGTCCTGGTCTTGTGCTCGACTACCAGCGAGGCCTATAATGGCCTTCCTCCTGCGAACTGCCCGCTTTCTCGGTGTGGAAACCTAGCTGTACAGCTGAAATGCACTGGCTTTGAGACTAAGATCTTGGGAACCTCTCCATAGGGTCAGTCCTGTGCTCGACGACTAGCGAGGCTTAGAAGGGCTTTTCTTTTAGAACTGCCTGCTTTCTCCATGGGGGCGTTCCGCGATCCAACTGAAGTCTGCTGATTTTAGAAGCGAGAGCTTGTGGTCCCTATTCATGGCCGCCATTCAGCGCTCGACAAGCAGCGTGGCCGAAAACAGCTTTCCGCAACTAGCAGGCTACTTGGTTCCCCGTTGTGATCGTCTATCTCGACACCAACCTGGAGATCCATAGCGGTTCTCAAGATGGCTAAGACGTCTGAAAAGACGGCTAAAGAGAAGACTCTGGATCGATCCCTATATCTCTTTGAGCATGTCTTCCGTGTTCTACCCTTCCATCTCGGATCTTGTTCGCTATTCAACCCCCAACAAGCCTATAAGAGCTTCCCGTAGCTAAAGGACTACATGGATACACCGCTGTGATCTATATCCCATCATGGAGGAAAATCAGAGGGTCAATATTTTCTGGATTACCAAGAGGCACATACTCCACACTCACGGAAAGATGTAAGGGCCGTAGAGTGGCTGCGGAAACATTCTGGGGCGGGTTCTATGATCTAAGCGCAACCTTCGGACTTCGACACTCCGCTCCTTGTTGTGACTACGTATCACTCCGTCTCATTCTATCTGTCTAGGTGATAATGAGGGCATCGAAAAAGGGCCGCCGGCGCAACTCCTCGCTATCCTACCTACGGATTGATTCAATATGGTATTCTTACCTTCCCTCTTTTCTTGAGAAGGCTCGAACCTGATGGATCAGCTGGATGCCTGTGAATGTCAATTCCAGTCCTTTTTCACCAGACTTGTGGACATCAAATCCAGTTCCACTTCACCACACTTTCAAACTCTAGTCTGGTTCTACTTCACCAGGCTCGTGAACCTGGCATGCATTCATACTTCGTTCCCTTGACTCCAGGCTCCGACAAACTATAAGAAGGCCAATGGTCCCCCACTTTCCGACATACTTTCGAACATCTCTACACCAGCTTCGACAACAACCAAACTCGAATGTCTTATGCTGTATGCATTGGCACATCAAGCTTACATCAAGCTGGTCTATATTACCCATATACTAAGGAAGACTCCTTCGAAGGAACCTTACCTCATTTCACCCTGTATGGAATACAATGTTCTCGCCTTGATCGGAGCCTGAGTTGTTGAGCTGAATCACCAGCATCGCACAATACAGCAACTCGATGAGGCCGAAGCAGTTGCTGTTGCTCTTTAGGATCTACTGCTATCCTTTGATAGAAGCTCTTTTCCATGGATCAAATGTTAGACCCACAACATTTCTCTATTGTCACCTTAACTCAATCTACGTTGCCTCTTGAAGCAACATTCTTCCTGGAATCTCATTGACATTACTCTTCATAGTCTTCAGTGGCTGGCGACAATACTTTTCCTGGGATTCATTTCTCGAGCGCTACGTATGAGATGTCGATATCTCAGCCCACTGAAAATAAATTCTCAAGTTTTCAGGGCCCATGTTTTCTGAGTAGCTACTTCGCACTTGTGTCGTTCTGGGAACAAAAAAGCGGAACCACCGAGTCCCGCAAATACAGAGAGTCAATCATTCAATTGGAGATTCTTAGCGGTCGTTGCGCCTTTGGCAGGTGAGCCGGAACATGGACCAGAAGATTCCCCGAAAGGCTGTTTGCGTCAGTGCAAAGAAGTGGGATGTCATCCTTCATCCCTTGCCAGCAGCGTTCGTATAAGCGTCGAACGACCTTCCAATTTTGGCAATCCTGGGTTCTTCATTGACTTTCCTTTCTTATCAGCCTGAGTCACCAACATTATGCTGGTGTTCATTCTTGTCGACTCAAACGAATGGGACATTAGATATACATTCAGGAACTGATCACATTTTCCTTTTCGTCCGCTTGAGATACCATCAAGGTGCTGACGAGTCCCTTGTCGACAGCACGAGTGGGAGATCAACCTTACCATCGAGAACTAGACATCTTCTCTTTTTATTCGCTTGAGGTACCAACATTGTGCTGGTGTGCACCTTGCCGGCTCAAATAGGTGGGATGCCAACCCTACTTTTAGCCACTAGATAGTCTTCTATCCGCTTGAGTTACCAACAAAGGTGCTGGCGTGCTTCCTACCGACTTCAAGAGATTGAATACCACCCCTGTTTTCAGGAACTAGATCGGGTTCCTCTCACACGCTTAAGTTACCAACAAAGCGCTGGCGTACTCCCCAAATTTCTCATACTCGACTTTTTACTATAACAATATCCGTCTGCAGATTATTCGACCTCGCATTCTGCCCGAACATTACTCAGCTGAAGTCACGCTTCTAGTACAATCACCTGTGATAAAAGTCTTATCGAAGGCCATGCGAAAGTTGAGACACTAACTCAAGAAGAGTTCGTCAGACATCAAACGATCGGCTTTAACTACCGCATACATAGAGCTTCTTGCCTGGCTTTCAGCAATCAGTTTCTTCAATTGGAATGGCCCCGGATGCCTTATCGGAATCCTGTGCAAGTGGGCCTTTACTGTGGAACCAATTACAGTAAGAATGATAAATTCTTGAATCCAGCCAAAACATTCCCTTTACAAAGGAAAACTCCGGGACCACCAAGCTATCATTTATTGAACCTCATACCATTTGAGCTCCTATCGCAACTACCTCCCCGGGGCATCGAAGAAGTCAAGGCGGCGACGACTAGGCTCAAGGTGGCTCTCGACATACAGAGCGACTAAGTGTCAACTTTCTAAACGCAGCACCGGAGCCTTGTGCAAATGAGCCATTAGCGACTAAAAGCGTCCTAAATCCTTGGTGCAACCAATCTTCACTCACAAGTGTCACGAAATGGCCAACTCAGCAATGCCTTTCATTGATTCGCTCACGGTTTGATCCTTCGCCATGCCATAGTAGTCGAAGACGAATTACTCTTTACTACGAGACATTAAGCCTTCGAAACATCCTGAATCATTTCGGTAGCCCATAATGAAGGGAGCTATCGATAAGCTTTAGCCAAGAGTCGACCCCCTTCTGTACCGAACATTTTACCTCGTCGTCACCTCTGACCGGCTTTCTTTAGATCTGGCCGGTTTGGCTTTCATACTTTTTAAGAGCTTATTCTCCAACCGATCT
>JAABUL010002965.1_pt1 | contig 26549 bp, 44 predicted proteins | sample 5559151 | NCBI WGS metagenome assembly JAABUL01 (sample SAMN10711876, study PRJNA513368) | rock metagenome | isolation source: Antarctica rocks | place: Antarctica: Victoria Land, Pudding Butte sud | reverse complement strand
GGTGCCACGAGGGGGCTTGGCCGGAGCCACCACCCTCGCCACGGGCGGCCGGGTCGGGACAATGCGTGCGCACGGTCACTCCCATCCCTGTGTCACCCCCTGGCCCCCCCCCCCCCCCCCCCCCCCTCGCTCGACTATCCTGCGCCGCTCAAAGTCTGAAGTGCTTGTCCCCTTGAGGATCCCGGGCGGGCGGCAGCAGCGCCGCCAGGATGCACAGCCCCATCACCGGCAGCGCCTGCTGCCACCCTGTTCTTCAAAGTCGCATTTTCAGGAAACAAAGCGCAATTCACCTTGCGCGTCTCCCACGAGCGGCAGCAGCGCCGCCAGGATGCGCAGGCCCGCCACTCGCAGCGCCTGCCGCGGCCGCCGCAGCAGCGGCGCCACCAGTCCCAGGCCGCCGAGCCGCGCCAGTGCCGCCGCGACAGTGCGGGATGCGGCCTCCGCCGGCGGTAGCAGGCTGGCCAGGCAGCTCACTGCGTCCTCGGCGAGGGCTGCGTCCGGGCAGTCCTCTATGAACGATGCCAGCGCCTGGTTTGCAATCAGGGAGGAAGTCAGCCTCAGCAGGTCGAAAACGGTGCATGGCCGGACGACGGTTTCCTCGAAAGCTGCTGGCGTCCTCTCTGAAGGACGCCGGCACCTGGGCTGTACAATATGCCCAGGATAGTACTGGCGCATGACAAGACACCTCTGGCAGCATTCAGGAACTGTGGGTGGCGTAGTTCAAGTAGCACCACCATCTTGTCTGCAGCAAGCCTAGCGCCTGCACAGATCTCATTGGAAGCGGTGCACTCCTATTCGGCACTCCAGTTGGAGGAGGTTTTAGGCGTCGGGCCAAAATCTGGCTGGAGATCAGTCCTGTTGATGCGGAAATCTCAACGTCTTCACGCCATGGCGCATAGCCTTTCAGCGGCGGCAGGTCAGCCGGCCACGCTAGCTGCAGGTTACGCCACTGCGTTGGAAGAGTGCACACCTTTGCAGCAGCAGGACACGCAGCAATGCGTTAGTTCAAAGGACTGCCAATTGGTAGCAGTGCAGTGGAGTGTCCAAGTACTTGGCTGCTATTACTCTCAACTGAATGGTGGTCAGGATGCAAGTCCAATCGCAAGCAAGAACAAGCTCGACTTACGATTGTGCCAATGTTCCGCCTTAAACTGTAGGCTGAGCGCTAGACTTCCAGCATCTGCCGCTGTCAGCTCCCACAGCGGCAGCGAAGCGCACCTGCACGGTCGCGGTGAGGTGGTGCAGAAGCAAAACATGTCCGTTACGGTTGGCAACACTTCCGGCACTCTTGACACGGCAGCAAACGGACCTGCACAGCCGCGGTGAGGTGGTGCGCCCAGGTGCGGCCGTGCGAGGCGTCTTCGCCTCCATCCTCTGCAGATGATGCGTGCGGCGGCGGCGGCGCGGCGGCGGCGTGCACGAGCGCTGCCGCTGCTTCCAGCAGCCCGAGACGCAGCTCCCGCAACTCCTCCAGTGTCGCCTTGCCACCTGTACATATCAGACTGTGTAAACAAGAAAGCGACGTGGACCGCATAAGACAGTCCAGCGATGCTGCGGCATCCAGCAGTCCGAACTGCAGCTCCCACACCTCCTCTGGCGTCACCTTGCCGCCTGATCCGAAGTGGGTTCGATGCACTCACGAAAAGGAACTGCAATGTTTGTCAAGTGTTTCACTGATCGCCTGCCAGCCTTCGCTGTGCACCCAAAGCGATGACCCTACTAGTTGCTCATTGCACATGCTGCGCATGGGATGTTATGCCGCTCAATCAATCAATCAGCTCAGCCGCTCTTACTTTCTGAAGCAAGCAGTGCAGAGTACTCCCTCGGGCTGCTTGCAGTTGCTTGAAGGCCCACTTTGACCTAGCCGCACATTCTGGGCTGGGATATAAGCAAATTGCACCTGCCGCGGGCGACACGGCGTCTGGCGACGGCTCGGTGCCGAAATGCGAACGCAGCACATCCGTCATGCATGGCACGCCAAACAGCTGCTGCATCAGCTCCGGCTCGCCCTGCACGAAAATCTCAGACTTCATAGGGTCTGCCGATCAGCTGTCAACACACTGCAGCGTTCACCCGCCGCCATCACACTGACGGAGACTCCTGCATACTGGTGGTGCTGCAGCGCCGTAGTGCTAAGAGAGTGCCTGCACTATGCGGAGCCCTGATTCAGCACTTACATGCGGCTGGCGGGTGCGAGTATGCAAGGGCGAGCTGCACATGATGGCCGTTTGCCGGTGGCCATTTCTGACACATGCCTGAGCCCGTCAGTTTCTGGCAATGCAATCACGCCACCAGACTCTAGACAGCTGTTTTATACTCTGACTGAGATGAGCACCAGACAGACATGAAAGATCACGCAAGTCGACAAAATTGATGTAGGCAGGGACAATCACCTGGGCTAGCTGGAGGCACAGGGCGAAGAGATTTTGCTGCACCGCTGCCGGCGCCGCAGCCCACAGCCGCACGTCCAGCAGCAACGCCGCCAACACCTGTCACGGCGATGCTTCTGCTCAACTCCCGCCACTTCGTGAGCTTTCAGAGAAATAAAGTGGCGCCGCCGTCCACAGCCGCACGTCCAGCAGCAGCGCCGCCAGCACCCGTCACAGCAAGAATCCTGCTCAGTTCTCGCCCTTTCGTGATGTTTTAGAGAAATTCTAGTGAAAACGGAGCGCCGCAGACAGCCGCACGTCCAGCAGCAACGCCGCCAGCACCTGGCGCAAACAGCGATATTATGAATGCAGTGGAGTGACTGCCTTGGATGGCTGTACCAGGAACCTGGAACCTGGCTTAGACAAGCCGGCAAGTTGGCTGCTGTTGCAGGGAGTCCAGGCGCACTCACGGCCGTTTACGAGTCCCGGCAGTCCAGTGATCGGACCGTGGGTTTCTGGCACCTCCTGCTGTAGCAAGGGTCCGGCCGGGGTGGCGCGCAGCAGCCCCTTCATTGCCTTGAGCAGCTCATGGTCACCAGAGCGACGAAATTTGCAATGTACTGGTTTCCAGTAGCGCCTTGTCGAAGATTACCTTGCGCTGCAGGGCGGGGTCGGCGGCGGTTGCGCGCAGCAGCCCCTCCACCGCTTTCAGCAGCTCCATGGTCAAATGGCGCGCCTGCCGCTGCTGCAGCAGCCACCCCAGCATCGCCGGGCCTGAGGTTTCAGGATGCACAAACACTTGAGACGTTGAAATCAGTGGTATCGTGGCTGCCGCAGCTCCAAGTCAGGCGGCGCGGCTGCCGCTGCCGCAGCAGCCACCCCAGCATCGCCAGCCATGCATGCGTTTGACAATATGCCTGGAACATGATGCTGCCAGTCCTGATCCATCATATCACAACAACACTGGCCTGGCGGCCATGTATGCCCCGATGCGCCTGGAGCTTCCACGTCCCATCCCGCGACACTGCAGCTGTGCTTCATTGCACTGTCGTGCGATGTCAAGTCAGGCAGCTCCTGGCATTGTGTGCCGCTGCAGTGAACAGCTGTCACTGTCTCTGGCGAACTGGGACGAGCTGCTGCCGTCTCATGCATTGCCCTGCAGCGCAGTCTGCAAAACGCCTGCAGCCTGGATAAGCCTTAGGCCTGCAGATTTCTTTAAACGATAAGGCTGCGCCTTGAGAGTGTCGAAACTCTATAACCAGAGCAGGGGCGCACACCCTGCAGCTGCACGAAGGTGTGGCGCTTGGCGGGCACACAAAATCCGTCAGAGGATGTAAGGTATGTAAGGCCTGCTGGGTATGCAGGCACAGCAGTAGAGACTGTGTAGTTCCTGAAGCTGCGACGCACCCTGCAGCTGCATCGAGGTCCGACGGGTCAACGTTGCAACTCTGCAGAAAAATGCGCACCCTGCAGCTGCATGAAGGTCTGGCGGTTTGTTGGCGACCCCTCCAGCACCGCCGACAGCAGCGCCACCACCGCCGGCGCCCGTGATTCCTCCTCGCCGCTTGGTAGCCTGAAACAAACACCAGGGTCGAAGCATTTCACGGGAATGCATGGTGAACCGGCGACGTTCTTTGGTTGGCGACCCTTTTCAGCACCGCCGCCAGCAGCGCCAGCACCGCCGCGCCCGTGACTCATCGCCGCCACCTGTGTGCCTGGAAGACTTAAAAAAACTCTAGATGGATGACAGCACAGCCTGCCTCTCCAGCACCGCCGCCGGCAGCGCCTCCACCGCCGGCGCCCTCTACTCCTCCTCGCCGCCCGCCTGCCTGAAAGCACATCGATGTGAACTTGGATAGGTGGTCGATCGGCGATATGAGGTGCCTCAGCACCGCCACCCGGCGCCCGCGACTCGTCCTCGCCGCCTGATTGGCTGGGGGTTCGTCACGGTCGGAATCGGTTCTTATTTGGTGCATGGTCAACCAGCCACTTCCGTCGATGGGCAACCCCTCCAGCACGCAGCCAGCAGCGCCACCACCGCCGCCGCCCGCGACTCCTCCTCACCCCAGTGGCCTGAGAATCAGTCGCCAAGGTTGGGAGTGCGTTCAAGGTCCATCAGCAACGCTGCATGTGCGTTGCTCGACGACATGCTGAAAGCAGCACGCATGCAACTGCGCTGGAAGCTGGCACAGGCGTGTGCAGTGTGCATGACAAGTTTCATAAGATCCTAGAGCGTGCGCGAGCCTCTAGCTCGTCCACACGCTCTTCAGCACCACAGCCAGCATTGTCAAGCACGGTGCCTGTCAGACAGCCAGCGTCAACTTCATGTTGGTTTTCTTCTTTCACCATTCCACCATTGATGACACACACTCAAATTTGAGCGGGAGCCTCAAGCGCCAGCTGTCAGGTCCAGCTGGCGGCAAGTGACAGCAGGAAGCATATTGACTTTGCGACGTCCGCATGCTGCATCAACTCGATTTTGAGGCGTCACCCAGCGGTTGGCAGGTCCAGCTGAGCGGCCAGCGGCAGCAGCGCTCGCACGCCGCCCAGGCATGGCAGCAGCGCCCGCAGCGCCACCGCATGGCACAGCTGCGGGGTAATGGAGGAAGTTTGAATATCATGTTCAGCGTCTGGCTGGCCACGCAGATTGCTGGGAACCAGGCACGGCAGCAGCACCCGGATCACGACAGCGTGGCGCAGCTGCAGTCAGGAGATGCGCATTGGAAAACTACAGGGGGCGGACACCAGGTATAGAGCTATGCTCCATGGACGAGGCTGCCGAAAAGGTGCTGAACGAAGCACAAAAGCTGGAGGATGCATTGACCTTGTTCACCAGTCTGGCTACACACACCCTGCAGTAGGGATACTCAGCCAGACAGCAGCAAGGACATGTGCGCACCTGAGTGTGCTCCAGCAGGGCGGCTCCTGCGCTGCCGCCGGCGTCACCGCCAGCGGTCGCCGACCGGTCCATGGCGGCTGTGTCGTACAGAGCTCGACCCGCGGCGGCCTGCACAGGGCCGTGTCGGCATTGAGCGATCTGTCTGACTTCGAAAGGGTTTGTCAAGAGACGTAGGCCTCTGCACCGACGCTTCTGCCTGTCATTCCAGTGTCAGATTTCCCGTCTCACGAAATGGCATACGCTGCAGATGCACAGGTTGCGCCTTTGTCGACGATGGTGCCGCAGCAGTGGCAGCCCATATGTGGCAGCCCAGCATTGAGGAATGTTGCAGATTATGACGTTCGTAGTACACATAGAAAGACTACGGGAGACCACCTGCGCATTGTAGGCGGCCAGCAGACGGGGTCCGAGGGCGTCACGGCCCTCCATGACGGCGGTCGCCGCGCGGCCGGCCTGCTCCAGCACTGCCGACGACTCCGCGGCGGAAAACGTAGACTGATAGTCCGGTCCAAGGGCGTGCAGCGCCGCGGCTTGCTCTGCAACAGTACCACACAAAGTCACGATCGAGAACGAAATGGAGAAAAGCTAGCGAGATTTCCGCCGCAGAAGGTAGGGACTGGCAGGCAAGAGCCTGCAGCGTCGACGCCTGCTCGGCAGGTGGCCAAGTGCAGTGGCGGAGGACCACCATAACGGAAACTGCTCTTGGCAGTACATTGGGGTGATTGAAGTTGCTGCGAATCAGGCAGCCGTGTACGCATGTGCACATTGTCATCCGACATGCCCACGAAGCCGGAACGCAGCTCGATACTGGAACTTGCCGAGCGTCAGCGGGGCGTCGAACAGGTAGATGGCGGCCATCTGTCCGCGGAAGGCCGCCAGCGGGGCGTCGACGCCCGCCTCGTCGTGGCTCAGCGCCGCAGCAAAACTGCACGCATTGAGGCCCTCCGACACCTGCGCACGGCAGGTATGCCTTCATGCACCGCCGGTTTTCTTCGTTCCCGATGGCCCTCCGACACCTGCGCATCGCGATTCCGACTGTCACAGATCGTACGCGACATCCGTGCAGAGCCGTCCTCGTGTCACTGCATTCTCACCGGCGCCCCAACAAAGCTGTTGCTGCCTTCAGTGCCGTAGATGTACGCTATAATGCCTGTGAGTTAGCAAAACGGCATATGCCACACTGACTGAATCGATGATGGAGTGGCGCAAACGATACGTCGGTCTGCGATATCGCTGCAGTGACTGAGCGACTCCACGTGGCTGTACATCTCGAAGGACGTGAAAGGCTTGATACTTGGTCCGAGAGCTTCTGCTCGCATATGACGCGATTCAGAGCATCAGCAGGCAGCTGCTGAAAGCTGCAACCGCTCCATGCCAGGAAGAGAGCACTAGACCAAGCGGCTTGTGCCTTGTGCTTCTTGCTGCTTGAATGGTCATATTGAGGCGTCAATCATAAGCTGTCCTAGACTCGGACATTTCCGCGAGGTGGGCACAAGTTGACTTGCCAGCGGCTGGCTGCTCAGCTTGGGACTCTCGACCTTGGGATAGCGCAGCATTTCCGCGACCGCCGCCAGACCCCCACTCACACACCCTGTCAAAACAGGCGCTGATACTCAATAGTCAGAGCACATTCACTACCGACAGAAATGGTTGCTCGTGAACAACTACCTTTGGGTAGCGCAGCTTCTCCGCGACTGCCGCCAGCGCCCCGTCCACAAACAGCGTCGCGACGGGCGGCGACAGCGGGCCGCCCGGCGCGTGGACTGCGACCAGGTGGTACCACCGTCGCGGCGCAAAGTCGAAGGGCAGCACGACCTCGGAGACGGCTGGGCCCTTGCCGCCGCCCAGCGTCCGCATCACCAGCTGGCTGCCTGCGTCGGTCGCAAGAGAACACACACAAATGACTGTTCTACGCGAAAGGTTGTCAAGCTGATCGGCGAGGTTTGAGCAGGAGCCCATGGTTCCAAGGGCGACATTGTGCTGTTGTCATGCCGTAACCTGGCACAGGAGCAAGGTGGCCATGCCATTGCTGCGAAACACACGAGACGAGCCGGCAAAGGCCCGCTCACTCAGTGTATCTGCCAGCAGCGTAGGGGCACGTTAGAGCTCAGGTCCACCTCGGAGCGCAGAAGAGACGCCCTTGGTCCCGGCTGGCCCCCGTGCCAGCAGCGTGTACAGCGCCCTGTCGTGCTCCGCAGCATCGTTTCCGCCGCCGCCGCCGCCGTCACTTGAAAGCCGGGGCGCCTCCTCGATTCGCAGCCATGTTGCGAAGGAGTAGCCCTTGGTGGGCATTCTGTGTGCGATTCAAAATGCTTTGTCACAGGGCCGTCGACGAGAGCGCGGCTTGGTGAACTCTTGCCAGCGCCTGTTGGTGCGATGTGGCTACACAACTGCCGCCGAGATGAAGGTTCCTTGATGTGTTACGGAACGGAACACGCACAATCTTCATAGCGATTTATAATGACGCTCTTGTCGGCCAGTGGTGTCCAGCCTGCATCTGATGATGAAACTGTGCAGGTCTCAAGGGCGCTCGTCAGCTAGGCGACCTTTGTGTCGTTCTCAAACCAGCCGCGACCACACTGCCTATAGTGTAGTGCAACTGCATGGCATGGCACGACCGCGCAGTCTCCGGGGTGAGAGCACTATCGTGAGGCCTGCCCCGTCTAGTATAGGTGCTGAACCATGATTGCGATTGGCCAATACCTCTCCTTGGTCCCTCGAGCCAGTCACAGGGCTTAGAGTCCTGTGAGCTTTGGTTGCCCTGTAGCGCTGGGCATGCCGTTGCTGTCGTCAAGTCAAACGAACGCAGCCAGATCTGGGATTCACGCGCCATGTAAAGCAATCGCACCGCAGCGGCGGGTTGCGCATGATGCCGGCGCTGTCGTCGCCGAAATCGAAGAATGCCGCCAGCCCAGAGTGCGCCGCCATGGCGCCCAGCGCCCGCAGCAGCAGACCCGAGTGTCCAGGCGCCGCGCTTCCGCCATTCACGGGTTTCAGCAGCGCCAGCAGGGCTCGCAGGTCTCGGCCCGCGATGCTGTAGGCGCCCGTGACCTGGAGAAATGGCACACGTAAGGCACTGAGCCGAAGTCACATGTGATAGTGCCACCGCGACGGCTTTGAGCAGCGCACGCACGTCCTGCTCGGTGATGCTGTAGGCGCCTGTGACCTGGAGGGAGTAGGAAATCTTTATGAATGGTTACTAGGCCACGACAGTACGGCGTCCACGCGCTTGAGCAGAACGTGCAGGACGCGGCTTTCGATGTCCATGACCTTGAAACATCCTTATGTGTGCACAAGCGCGTTCAATTTCACGAACACCAAACACTGTGCAGATGTCCTGCACATGGTAACACGGTGGCACTGGATGCCGTTTGCCACTTTCACAGCTGCGTGTTGGAGCAGGGCAACCACAAGCGATGGGGCCGTAATGCTTTTGTTGGCCACCACCCACACGGATGCCACATCAGGTTTCAGGATCAAGCAGTGAGCCGCTCGCTTCAGGAACAAAGGCGACTTCACCAGCCCTTGCGCAGTTGGCAGGAATGATTGCATCTGGCGCGCACATGCAGCAGCGCGACTATCTGCAGCTTCGCATGGGCAGTGCAGCAGCAAATTCGCACCTGCTCAACTACTTTCGCTGCCGAGGAGGTAAGACGATCCTGTGCAGCTGTAGTGAGATTCATGCTCAAATGCAGGAAAGCACGCCTGCAGTAATGCGGCGATCTGCGCCTGCAGCTCCGGGTCAGCGGCGGACGCAGCAAACCAGTTGATCAGCTGCCCGTTGACGCCTGACCTGTGAATGGATAAAACATCCACGACTCTGGGCCTCCGACTTGAATGAATGTGTGTTTCTGAAGCCCAGCAAGCGGTGAAAAGTGGCCAAAGTGGTTTGGTGGCAAGCACCAGCGCACCAGCCGATGCGGTAGGCACTGGGCTACCCCATGCAGCGAGCCCTCATTGCAGAAAGATCCCGCTGGAAAGTCGTGACATACGTCAGATCGCAGTCTTGCTGCAAGGCACCACTACTCAATGTAGCCAGGCACTGGCCACAGTGCCTCGGGATCAAGCTGGCGCTGGCACATCAAAGCAGCTGCCAGCATCCTGCCGAGAACACATCTCGGCCAGAGCAGAGCTGACTTGGGCAGCACCTTGCAGAGCAGTGTGCGTGGCTGTGAACGCAGAATAACTGTGGACCCTTCAAGCTGGAAACTCGTTGCCATTCTTGCCTATTCAGCCCAACATCGGATCCTGGGCAGACACACATCAGCCCACAATGTGCACATGTGGATGCTCACCGCTCGCAGGCGGACAGGTTGACCATGCTGCTGCGCAGCAGCCGGGCCCACAGCGCCAGGCCCCAAGCCCGCTCCGGCGCGACCGCCGCACGCAGCGCCGCGAAAAACAGCGGCACCGCATCGGCGTTGGCCACTGGCTGCGGCGGCTCCGCATCGTCATCGTACTCCTCCTGCAGAATGCAGAGTGTGTATGTAAGCAAAGGAGATCGGATGCGCCGCCAGGAACTGCGGCACTGCGTCTGCAATATTCAGCCGGCTGCAGCCGGCGCTGCGCCGACGAAGTCGTCGCACTCCCCTTAATAGGGCAGGATGAAGCTGTGACGAAGCAGTTCAGAGTCGAACAGAACCGCACAGGCATGGTTGGCCAGCCTCTTCATCTTCTGCATGAAGAGGGTGCCGAGACTGTCTCTTGTTGCTGGGACATTTTACAGCAGCCAGCAAAGAGCAACAGCAGCAGATTCATTTCATGCGCATTGATGCCGCGGCTGGTCGCACTTTTGTGGGTGTTTTATGTCAAATGCCATGCTGGCGTTGTTGCAAGCGGAGCCTGCTTGCACGCTACCCAGCTGATGTGTGCATGTGCCGGTACTCCAGGTACCCTTGATTTCGCACCACACTCGTGTCCCACAGCGTGCACCCGGCCTCGTGAGTGCTGCTGCTGCAGAGCTGCCGTGCATCGGGCAGCAATGCTGCTGACACTTCACATCAAACGCGCACCTCCAGTGCGAGCGCGAGGATGGCGTTGAGCAGTGGCCGCCCCGGCCGCCCGCCAGGCGACAGCCGCAGCGCCAGCGCCAGCAGCGTGTCGCCGCCTGCAAAACGAACATACATGCAAGTAAAATTGGCTGCGAATTCCACATCATCAAGCGTTCGTGCACCATGACATAGTGCATCGTGAGCGAAATCGCGAAACCCTAAACCCTAATCGCATACTTGGCTGCAGGCACAAACTTCTCTCTGGACTGACTTACTTGTCCTCTCGATCACAGCGTGAACGGACAGCATCCACCTAGCGCACCAACGTCGTGCGCGAGGCGCTTCCGCGCCGAGTCGTTGCCCGCCAGCAGCGCCGCCAACGTGCGCAGGACAGCGCAGGCCAAGTCGGCGCCTTCCTCGAGGCCGAATTCGTCGTTCAGCAAGTTGACCAGCTGCACCAGAGCACCAGCGCGCCTGCATCAGCAATTTTGTTCAGATGTTAGGGTCAGAAAAGGCAAGATATATGCAAGATATATGCAGGTTGATCAGCTGCACCGAAGCCCTGGTGCGCCTGTTGCAGATACACGATTCTGATGAATAAGACCAAAGTAGACTGAATTGATGTTTGTAGCTGGGAAGACCATCGATGCTATCCTCAGCGGCAAAATCACCAGCACACCTGCGGTAGAAACAGAGGGTGGCATGCAAGCTGGTTGCTTTTGATATGCATGCTCGTCGTTCAGCAGGTTGATCAGCTGCACCGGCGCACCAGTACGCCTGCGGTATCAGAATGCGCTGAATTGCATGTTCATGGTTGTTGTTGTTGTTGTTGCATTTCATCATGGGTTCTGCCACCAGCTGCGCCAATGCGCCAGTGCGCCGACTGTGGCAGGAGATAGGTATGTGGATTTGCGGCTTGCACATTTGGCTCCTTTCTGGTCACAATCCTGACATCCCGTGACCCGATCAACGCAGGGGCGTGCAGAAGCATACAACCACAGTGGGCAGACGTTAAGCCTGCACCTGCCCTGTGCGTAAATCGCGATGACAGCCACATCCGGAACATGACGCAAGTGTGGGTTGCCACAACCCCCTGTGGACTTTGCTGTGTTTCCTGCTGTGTTGCTACACAAACATCGCAGCATCCTCAGGGGTCGGCGCTTTCTTGAATTCTTGGTCATTCCATAGGCCATATGAGAAGGTTCGTTGTGTAGTGCATTGCGCCCCGCTGCCAACTGCTGCGGAGAGGCGCAAACACTCAGTCGTGAACCTCGTTTGGTGCTGCAGTACCCACACCTGAATAGGTTCTGGTGCGCCGTGTTGCGGCCCGCCGCCAGCCGCCGCATTGCCGCCAGAGCATCCAGCACCGGCGCCAAATCCTGCCCGCTGGCCGGCCCGGAACCCTGCCGTAAAGTCTGATTCGGCGCTCGCAGCGCTGCCAGCCCGGGGAGCTGCTCCACCAGCTGGCCGAACAGGGACGCCTTTGCGGAGCGCTCGGCCTCGGAGTGCGGATCTGCCGCCATAATGGTGGTGAGCTGCGGTGAAGAAACGAATGCATATAGGCCACGGAATCAACAGTATCAGGAGCTTGCAGGAGTTCAGGACGGAGCCGCCGGCCTGGGGCCACTGCTCCGTCAGCTGCCTGGACAGTGCGCCCCTGGCAAGGCACTTGGCTTGGGACAGCGGCTCTGCTGCCACGGTGATCGTGAGCTGCATGTGCGATACGCCACAAAAAGTGGATGGAAACGCTGTTCGATGGAGCCGAACAGCCGATCCGGACAGCAGCTAGGCCGCCATGTCGTCAGCCCAGAGACGTGTCATCAGTGACCTGAAGGCAGCTAGCCCTGCAGCGCCCGCAGGACGATGCTGCAGCACCTGACGACTCACATGACAACACAAGTGGCGGGTGGCGGTCATTCGATGCCGGCATAGCCCTTAGTGATGTTGGACACTGCTAATTACTTTCCAGTGAGAATGGATGCATTTTCCCATCCTAAGGAAAGCCTATCCTACGGTGACAAGCCGTGCGTGCCTCCATCAAACGTGGCAATGCATTGCGCTAAGCAGGTGCCGCGGTGCTGAGTAGCAAGTGTCCGCAGCAACATCAGAACGCATTGCGTGGAGCGCCAGGGGACACGGCAGCGTCTACATGAAATTGTGTATCAAAGCGCACCGCGTGCAGCGCCACCGGCTGCGGCAGTGCCTCATTCAGTTGCCTCACCAGCACCAGCAGCGGCGGCACCAGCAGCAGCAGCAGCAGCAACAGCATTCGAATTTTTGTCTGTAGTACGAAACAAAGTCGAGGACGCACCGCGTGCAGCGCCAGGGGGCGCGGTAGCGCGGCCTTCAGCAGCCCCACCAGCACCAGCACCAGCGGCGCATGGCACAGACCCGAGCGCGCTGCCGCAGGCGCCTGCCCCAGGTACGCCGCTATCAGGTGCAGCACCGCCGCGCGCGCCTGCCACTGCGGCAACGTGACATCTGCTGCATCCTGTGGCAGGAGACAGTAGGGTGTGCATACGGAGCTGCAATAGATCTGGGCAGGAGGTGCAGCTCCGCACCCTGCGGTAGGATTGCAGCAGGGGGACAGTTCGATACATCTCACAAGAAGTCCGTGCAAGCAAGGTCTCAAACATAAAGGCGCTGAACTGACCAAGACGCCTCTTGCTGCAGATTGCATGATTCCATCCCGCATCGACAGCAGCTGCGCCATCGTTTGCAACATGCAGCAGCTGGTGCCTTCAATCTTGCAGGCTGAGACAAATTGGCCTTGGGGAGGGCGCGGCCTCAGACTGCATGAGCGCTGTCGTCGTGAGCACCCGCACGACGGCACATTCCGCACAGTTTCATTCGACTTCTGCAACTCACTTGAAAGCTCAGAGTGCAGCGGGCTTGCCTGTAAGGGCGCCGCCTCCGCATTTTTCAGCGCTGCCGTCCCAAGCACTGGCCCCACGGCGGCAAAACTCCGCAGCATGCTCTCGACATTGCAAAAGCTGCTTCTCAATGTGATTCGACTTGCCTGCGTCATTGCAGCCTCGGCCTGTTTCAGCGCCGCCGCCGCAAGCACGGCCAGCACGTCGAACTTGGCGAAGGTGGCGGCCGTGAGGAAGGGCGAAGTCGCGAGGATGGCCTGTAGCGCCGGCGCCGCTAGCAGCACGACGTCCGGGTCGCCCACCCAGGCGCCCACGAGATCCAGCAGCTGCGACCACAGTGGAGAGATCGCACCGAAATGCGAAATCTGGCTTGAAAAGCTGAAGACAGGCTGCTGAGGTGGCTGTCATGTCGCGAGTTTGGCATCGGCCTTCAGCGCCGGCGCCGCCAGCAGCGCCACCTCCGAATCGCCCGCCCAGGGGCCAGTTAGGCCCAGCAGCTGCAGAGTTGTTAAGGAGTACAGGATTGTTCAGCAGTCTGAGTTAGAAAGACATTTCCTCATTCACAAGGATGGCCTGCAGCGCCGGCGCCGCCAGCACCACCACCTCCGCTTCGCTCATCCAGGCGCAACCAGGTCCAGCTGCTATGCAATGCAACCTTTCTCCCACTGTTATGTGACCATATCAAGGGTGACAATGTAGCTACCAGGTGTGACACCACAGCTGCGAAGGAACAGGAGGCAGTTGACTTAAAGGCGTCCTGCAGTGTGACTCGAAATGCACCAAACGCCCCTGCCAATCACCTCCGGGGTCCTCACCCACCAGGCCAGCGGGGCAGACGGTGCATAAAGATCGAGACATTCATTCAGCTTGGGACCATGCCGATTGGTTCCAAACGGCAAGCAACCGCCACCAGCTGTTCGACCCCAGTGACCTTCACCAGCTCCCGAGTGGCGTGGGTTCCAGGGCGCAGGCACCCTGTAGCAGCAGCTCACCCAGCAACGCCACACATATTGCGTCTGCTCAGGCACCCGCCTAGTCGATCAGCCGTGCCACCTTATAGCTCAAACCGGCTACCGCACACCTTGCTGCGGTCCCTCGGCTCTCTGTATGTTTCGACACGAATGGAGTGCCCATGTGACAGTGACATGCTGGCATGTTGTCGCATCCAGGTGCCATGAGCAAAGACGCAACTCGCAGATCGAACGCTCGTCTCTGTCGAGCTCGTCTCTGTCGACCTTTCTGCAGGGTAGTGCGCACCTTGCCGCACTCGACCTCGTTGGTTTCGGGGCCTGCTGCGGCAGCGGCCCGCACCAGCGCCATGATCCGCCTGCTCCTAAAACTCTTGCCTTGATCGAGTGCTGTGAAAGTTCGCACCTTGCCGCACTCGACCTCGTTGCTTTCGGGGCCAGTCGCCGCGGCGGCCCGCGTCAGCGCCACCACCCGCGCCCGCAGCGTCGCCCGCGCCGCAGCATGCGGATCCGCTAGTTCTGCTTCCGCCGGGCCGGCTGCTGCGCCGTGCGGCGCTGCCTCAGCCTCGGGCGGCACAATTGTCACCGACACCTGCACCCAGTGCATTCTGACCTCGCAAATATTCACGCTGCACGGCAACGCAGCATCAGCATCTGCTGAGATCCTCGCATGAGTCATGAACTGCACTGGAGCCTTTGGGATGACCTTACTCACATGACGGCTGTCGGCACCGATGCGTCGATGTTGGAGAGGCAACAGCTGCGTCTCACGTCATCAGCAGCATGCAGGCTCACCGACTGCAGGACTTCGTCCACTGCGAGGGTCACACTGCAGGAGCCGCCCAGCGGTCGTGCCGCCACTGACTGCGCCACTCTGGCCGCCTGAGCTTTTGCTGCAGCGAGGTCAATGGTGCTATCGCGTGCTTCCGACTGCAGCGCAGACGCCTGCATGTCCTGTGGTAATAAGAATGTGTGATGTCTCAGTGAAACAGCGCACTGTGTGTCACGATGCCACTCTGTCAGAATCTCATTCCGGCAAAGCGATGTCAGTATGCTCCCTCATATGCATGCAAAAGAGGTGACACAGCAGCAGAACTGCGAATATACTGCCAAATTTCCGCGATCAATAGGGCGGAGCGGCGCTATTGTTTCCGAACCTCTGTCACCAGTCAACTCAGTCAATCCGCACAGCAAGGCGGCATGGGTAGTTGACAAATGACAAACACCCGTGTGTATGTGTGTCATCCTGCTCTGTGCAGAGAGCCAATCAGCCAGAGAATGAGCATAAGCAAGACATGTTGCATGGCAGAGCAGCGCACTCTGCTGCACTTGAAAACAGCCGGAAGAAACCGCTCTCGTCCCGGGCCACATCAATGCACGTTCCAGGACATTCGTGTGACCAATAAAAACGAAATAAGGGCGGGTTGATGCCATGTTACATGCGCCGCCCGGTGAACATTCCTTTCCGATATGCCATCGATCGCGTCCGATGCGTCCACATGCAGCACACGACCAGCAAGTCCTTGAACTGCAGGTTCATCTGCAAGTTCGAAGCACGGACTCTGATTGGTCCTGGCCACCGTTTGGTGATTACCTGGCCAAAGAAGAAGAAGGCAGGGCCGTAGGCGAGCTCCCACAGCACGGCGCCGCGCATCGCGTGGATTGCTGTCGGGTCGACGTGCAGAATGCGCCCGAGCAGCGCCAGTGCGTGGTGCTGCGCCGCCGTCGAGCGGCTGCGGAAGAAGGCGGACGTTTCTGCGGCGGAAGCGGCGGCGGCGGCGGCGGCGGCGGCGGCGTCCGCTGGGGTGGCAGCAGAGGCTGGATGAGAGGCTGATGAAGCGGCGGAAGCAGCGGCAGCTGATGGGCGGAAGGCGTCCAGCACGGCTCCGACCATGCAGCGCACCAGCCTGCGGTGCCCACAAGAGTTGGTGTAAGTTTAAGGGGCAGGCAAGACATCTACTCCGATATTGGGACCCTCAAAAAAGCCTGCTTTCAGGAAGATATTTGACTTGGCGTGTGTTTCGCACAAGGAGCCGCTCTGCCTCACACGAGCGGTGAGGAATGCTTCGACGGCAGAGCTTGTCTGCACGGTCTTTGCTAATAGCCTTGGGGGGTTTTTCCTTGCGTGTTGCAGTGCGACCTGCCCGCAGCTCTGCTGGGACTCTTTGAGAACATGACATTGATGCGGCAGCTCTGTCCGCAAGGCCGGGCCACACCTTTAGCCATGCTTGGTGCATTATCAACGAAACTGTGAAGCCGAGGAGCTGTGACAGCGCTACAGAAGCAGATTGTATTGTGGTACCACCAAAACCGGAGGCATTGAACACGGCACAACCGACTTCCAACCCATGTCACAGCTTGATGCATGCCCGCTGCAGATATGATTCGACTTCTGAGGTTTCCAGCACTTTACAGCCAAGTCGACGCAGTCGCACAGAACTGTGCCTGTCGACCATATCCAAAAGCTTACTTGGCAGCAAGAGGAGGAATGCAGAGTGTAAAGGACGGCGCACCAGTCCCAGGTGGCGGAGTGCGCGCCGCTCCCGGCCAGCTGCAGTGTCGCGGCCAGCACCCCGAAGAGCTCGGAAAGCGGCCGCTGCGGCGGCAGCGGCAGCGCCATGTCCGCCGGCTGCGCACATACCCCATAAGAAGCTGGACTTGGTGACTGCCTCGGACGAAAAGGCTGCCCAAATTCACATCGTTTTGGATCAAGTTGAGCAGCGGCAGCACCGCGTCCGCCGGCTGCACAGGGTGCACAAAAACACAGGTTTGTCACCCTTCGTTTGGGGTGATCGGTCAGGATCTGGCCAGAAGGTGAACGAAGAATAAGCATGTGGCCAGCCGCTAGTGTCTGGCAGCTACGGCTGATGCTGTCCATTCAGGAGCACGAGGGCCGGACGCTGAGCATGCCCTACCAGGCATGCTGAACATACAACAGGACTCTCCGTACAGGACTCTTGCTGCAGAAAATTTGAGTCGATGACGTCATCTGTTTGATTGTTACTCGGGTCCGGAACCACTGATGGGCATCAAAATGCGCCGTGGATTGACTATCACGGCACAGGTCTGCAGCAGGAGGTCATCAAAGTCAAAGTCTCACCCGCGTGCTGTCCAGCCGCTGCAGGCTGCCCGGCAACAGGTGCGCTAGCAGTGAGCCCGGCGGCGCATCACCGCCGCCTTTCCCGCCCAGGTCGTTTCTGCCGCCGCCGCCGCCGCCGCCAGAGTTCATTGTTGGCGACGCATGCGTCTTTTCGCTGCTCGCCCGCCGCACCAGCGCTGGCCCGGCGGGCGGCGCCGGCAGCCGCGGCGGCCGCCGCAGCAGCGGCGGCGCAGACAGGCTCGGGCCGGCCTCGGCAACGGTCCTCCTGGCGCCGCTGCCGACGCTGTCGCCTAGCTGGTGTCCAGCCTGCCCATTGGCCTTGCTAGCGGCGGCCGCCACTGCGACTGCCTCTGTCACCGCCTCGCTGAGGCACCTGGCCTCTGCAGCAGGGTCGCTGGGCTGGGCATCGCCGCTGCTGCCGTTGGCATCGCCGCCGGAGCCGTCACCGCTGTCCGGCGCACCAAAGGTGAGCGCTGCCCACTGCAGCAGGTGGGTGAGGCGACCAAAGCCGCCGGCGTGCATGAACACGTGCAGCGAGCCGAGGTCTCGCCGAATCGTTACGCCCGCCTGAAATTGCGGGCAAAGGGCTTGCTGCATGCCGAGATACAGGTGCCGCTTGTTGCTCTTCCTGCTGTCGAGAACCATGATGTGGAGATGGAAACATGATGAAGCAGGGTACTTCCAGCAGGGTACCTCCAGCAGGGTACTTCCAGCAGGTCTTCCGACTTGGGACTGCTGAGGATTCCTAGATGAGGATTCCTAGATGAGCAAGCTGTCGAAGACAACTGAGCAAGTACCCAACGCCGGTGAATCAGGCCTCACCACTTGCAGCGCTATCAGCTGAAGCCTGAGCTCCTCCTCAGGCGAGCTGGGCGCTGCTGCCGAGCCGCCTGAGGCGGCGGTGCCGTTGGCGGCTGCTGCGGTCCTGGCGCCCGCTCCCTCTGCCAGGGCAGGCGTTGGCGGCCACCCCAGCCCCTCAACGAGCATCTGGCGCGGACACACCAGGCAATGAGGCACAGACTCGCGGGGCGAAGAAGAACGGTGGCATCAGAGTGTCGCCTAACAGTACCTGTGGGCTCCTAAGAGAATTGCAAGGCACCTTGAGCAACCCTCAGGGTTGAGATTCTCAGGGTAGAGATGACCCTCGAAAATGCAACCGCTGTCACAAGGCCTGAACTCGAATACCCATCCAAACCCATACCAGCTGAAGCAGTCTCAGCAAGCGGAGCTCACCTGCAGGCTGCTGGGCCGGCTCTCGACGGCGGCAGCGACCGCCGCCCGGCCGGCGGCGCTGCCGGCGGCAAATACCGCTATGGCCTCCAGCACCGCCGCCAGCGCGGCGGCGCCTTTGGGGGCGCCTCGCTGCCGGACCAGCGCCAGCAGCCGCGCCACCTACAGATCAGACTTCCCGGCGTTGACATCCTGTCTGTCCAGCGTGCACATCTGGTGTCGCCTGTGTGAGCGCGGACTTCTGATGGCCCAGCCACTGTGTCCTTCCCACTTCATACACTGGTCATAGACAAGGACCGCCAGCTGGGGGGCCATCAGGAATCTATGACCAGTGCCGCGTGTGCAGCAAGGAGGCAATGGCTGGCTCAGCCGGGCTGTTTCAGGCTCTGGAGTCTCTCTAGCACGGCGAGGGTTGTTCAGGCGTGGACCAGGTCAATCCCGAGTCGATGGTCAGCAAAATCTTTGACTCAGTAGTTTGAGTATACCTCCAGCAGCCGCCGCAGCAGGCCGGCTGCCAGGAAAGGCTCCACAGCGGCTTCCATCGCCGCCGACTGCGCCGGCCCGTCTGTAGGAAAGCACAGATATGCTCGAGTCCGTTGTCGCTTATTTCACCGGAAACAAGTGCTGGAACCGACGCACGAGCTGCAGCAGCACTGAGGACACTGCATGCGGTGCATTGTGACCGTCAATGGTTTGGCGCAGCCTCAGAGCAGCAGCGTGCAGGCGCCGGCGGCAGCGCACTTGGCTCAACGACTGCCGCGCTGCAGAAGCCCGGGCGTCCCTGGATGTAGGGGGCGACCATGGGCTGCGGCGGCGGCTCGGCCGCCGCTGCCGCCGCCGCAGCAGCCAGCTCCGCAGACAGGAAAGCGGACAGCGCCGCAGCGGTGCGGCGCAGCACGGTGTGCAGCAACGCCAGCTGCACGCTCATGCTGCCCGGCGTGTCCTGCACGCCTGCCGCAGAGACAAACTTCAGATTTTTCAATTGCTGCAGAAAGAGACTGTCGGAATGTGAACGGCGCAGCACTGTGTGCTAGAAACACCAGCTGCGTGCTCATGCTGCCCGGCGCGTCCTGCACGCCTTTTGCAAGAGCCAAGCTGTATTGATGAACTGACGAAATGGGTCGTTAGGTGATAGTTTTTCAGTGGCCAAACAAACTACCGGCTTAGTTGTGTAGCGTAGTTGGTCACGTAGGATGGTAACTCGGAGCTCAGAGTCTGGTTACACACACAGCTGCAGTCAATGAGCGATACCGGACAGCCACAGCCCAGGAGCAAGCATGGTGCAGAAATTGCAAGCGCCATGTGAGAGCAGCCCCTAGCCTGTGCCTGGTCGCTACACCGCCATGAACTGCAACCGCTTGTGCTTCAACATTCGCAGAAGGCAGACACCATGAAGACGTGCACCCCCGGATGGCAGCCTCTGCATCAGCACAATTGACAGCTCTTCCAACAATCCAACAACCTGTATGATAGTTCAAAACCTGAAGTGTGCGCACCCAGGATGGCTGCCAGCGTGTTGAGGCGGCGGCTGATGCCGGCGTCCAGAATCGCCATCAGCGCCGGCAGCGTGCTTGCAGTGACGTCTTGCACAAAAGTGAATACAATTGGTCTTCACTCACCAACTCACCCAGAATGGCGGCCAGGGTATTCAAGCGGCTGATGCCAGCGTCCAAAATGGCCGCCAGCGCCGGCAGCGTGCCCGCGGCAACGAGCGTCGCGCGGTTCGGCGCCGACCGCGATGCCGGAATGAGAGCATCCAGAGGCGCCAGCCCGACTGCCGCCTCCATCGCCGCCGGCGATGCCTGCTCCCGCCGAATGGCTGCGGGCACGTGTTTCACTTATGTTTGGCAGCTTGGCTGGTAAGTACTGTTGGCCAGGGCAGGTCTTGAGATGCACAGCGTTCAGAGGCGCCAGCCCGACCGCCGCCGCCATCGCCACGGGCGACGCCTGCTCCCGCCGGATGGCTGTGGGCACATGACAAGTAAAGCAAGTACATGCTTGAAACATACTTGGCAGCTTGGCTGGCTTGCACAGTTGGCTAGGGCGAGACTTCAGGGAGCACGACCCATTCCGCCGAAGCCCTGAGGACTACCTGTGTGTGACCTCTGCAAGAATGCCTAGCGCGCGTGTCCGACGCTAATCCATTGGTCGTGGCCTTTGGAAAGGCAAGCTTGAATGTAGTCCTGTGGATCGAAGATAATAGGTTGGGTGCGACCACTGATCCAAGGGATGAGCCCTTGCTGCCTTGATGGGAAGCCGGTCTACATGCCCATTGCCCACGATGTCGGCAATGGCCATGATGCCAGCCTCCGATACCGACAGCACAACTTCCACAACCCGAGCATTGCTAGGTTCAATGAGGCGTTTACAGCGAATCCAAAAATCGAATCCACACCCTCTCCACCTCGATCAAGGTACTGGGGCATGCTGTACAGCCGCTGCCGTTGCTGGCTTCCATGACATCTGACCTGTTATTTCCACAACCCTATGGGGAACCCTGTGCACCTTGGCTGCAGTCCTGGGGCATGCCATGAGGCCGCCAGCACATCATCAAGGCGTTGGGTCACATGTCAACGCGCATACCCATTCCTTTCAGCCCTGCTCACCTTGACTGAAGTCCTGGGGCACGCCCCGCAGCGCCGCCACCAGCGCCGCCAGCACATCGTGCGGGTGGCCCACGGCGCAGCCGACTAGCTTGAGAGGCCTGCCGTGCGTTGCCGCGCCGCTCCCGCCGCCGGCCGCCGCCAGGAGGCCGCCCGACGGCAGCGGCGGTGACCCGGAGGTAGGCCATGGCAGCCGGCGCCTCCCTGCCGCTGCGGCAACAGGGCACATTCTCGCAAATTCTCGTGCAGTCCCCCGGATCAAATGCTGATCTGGAAGGCAAGACCTGGAGGGAAGCAGTTTATGAGTATGGCCGCTCCGAACTGGTCACTTTGCACGGTTGCTGTAGCTGCTTATGAGGTTGCTGCACACACCGGCTGATGCTTGACCCCTGTGTACTCAGGGGAACAACCTATTGGAAGGGAGTCAGAGACGAGCACCTGACGGCGACTTTGGCGACTGCGGCGGTGGCGGCGGCGCCCCCGGCCGCCAGTTTGTAAACGCCTCGTTGAAGGCCTCGAAGAACTGGTTCACTGCGTTCTTGCCGCCCTGCACAATTTGCGTTTTGTATGTTGAGCGAATGCCTGGGTGGCCTACCAAGACTGAGGCTGGGTGAAGCCATAAGCACAGAAACGTTGTGGAAGCTCCAACTCTGGCTTATTTCATGTCACGGCCACAATGCAATTGGCAGCCGCTTCTCACCTGCCCGCAGCCGGCGGCGGCCTGGCAGTCACGCCACCGCCGCGCGAGCCGCGCCTCGGCACGGTCATGCTCACTGCGCACAGACACCGATTAACACATCGGGAGAATGTGCAAATGCAAGAGAACAGCTTTGTGTCCCATGGCTGCAGGTGCGTGTACTGCATTGATGGATCGTCTGTAGCGGTCGTGACAGTGTGTGCGCCGCAGGGAACACTTTGCACGCACTCGAAATATATGGGCAGCGGCTGGTGCGGCGGCGGCGGCGCGGGGGGCGCCGGCTCTGTGGCAACCTCGCCCGACATCGGCCGCCCCAGCAGCCCGCTGAGGACGTTGCGCACGAAGCTCATGGCTGCGCCGGGGTGCTACTGGGCAGGCATGTGCCGCTGCCGCCGGAACTTCCGCCAGCTGCCGCGGCGTCGCAACGCCTCACTTCGGCGCCTCCATGCCGTGTAGCTGCCTCCAGCATTCCTTCTGGGTGTTTAGCAGGCTGCAGAAAGTCTGCAGAGCCCGTCAACAAGCGAGACGTCAGATGCGCGGCGTCTTGTCAGACGGAACGGTACAGAATTGCATATCGTCTGTGCGAGACACCTGCGCTTAATAGATACATGAAAGCAGGAAGCATGTATCACTCATGATCTAGCACAAACTCGCACCTCCACAGCCCCCTGCGACCAGGTGCCTTCCAAGCGTTCCGATGGTGCGAACCAATATCAGCAGTAATATCAGTAGCCTTGTTATTGCTGCTGCAATACTGAACCGTTGATATTGCTCACCTGAAAGAAGATCACAGTCTCAATTTGCAGAAAGCGATGTTGCTTGAACTTCATGGGACGAGAATGCTTCGATTCGCACGACCTGACTGTCGTGAGCGGATCCCACTGGGCTGAAAATGTGTATAGATCTGCCGACTGTGGGCGTATCCGCGCACGTTTGCTGTGTTCCGGCGCGCTCCAGCTGCGGCTGGTGCGCAAGCTGATGGCTTTCTGTCGACAACCCCTCCGAAACCAAGGCCTGACCATCAATGGCATGCTACACACTGGACACCACCACTCAGTTCACGTTTTCCTAGCAGTCGATAGCATTTTGCATGATCCAGAGAAGCACCCATTGATTGAGCCGCGCCTCGTGATCAGCTCGCTGCGTTTTCTTCCAACGAAGGATGCGCCACGCGGGCGCGCAGCCAGGTGCCATGCATGGCCACTCTGCGCCGCTGGCCCATCGTTGCGGATGCAGGCTGCCATTCACGTCGTCCTTGCGGCGACGATCAGCGAACAGGTACGGCCCTGTGGTTGCAGCAATCGGGTTTGCTGCGATCCGCCTGGAGCGCATACGTGCATGATGGATGGATGCGTTGCCATAAAGAAACAGCGGAGCTCGACTCTCGCAGCAACAGCGCCCGCGCCTCCATGCAGGAGGAACCAGCTTTCCACCTGCGCGTCTCAGCAGCAGGGCTGCGGCGGCGGCGGCCGCCCGCCTGTTGGCCTCGATGGCCTGCTCTCGTGGGTGCGGGGCAACACATTGAAGTTGTCTTCATTCCACTGCGATTTCGATCACTTGCATCTCTGCATCGGACAGGCGGCTCGGCTACTCATGTACAGCACGCGTGCTTCCAGCTGTTATGATCCTGCATGATCTATGGGCATGATCTTTGGCGTACATGCAGGCGGGCGTGACAGCCGCGACGGCCGCAGCCAGCGCCGCCGTCCTGCTGGGCGCGCTGTCGCCGCCGCCCGCGGCCGCCATAAACAACGAGCAGCTGGTGTACCTGGAGGCGTGGCGGGCAGTGGACCGCGCGTACGTCGACAAAACATTCAACGGCAACTCCTGGTTCAAAGTGGGTGCTCCGGGGGCTTGAAGTAAATGTAATTGATTATTAATGCAAATGTAATTGTACTGCACCCTCATGCAGGAGCAGGCGTGTACGGTGCGTCTCGAGGAGCGGGTGGAGCCGCAGCGGGACAATGTCTCGCTGCGGGAGACATTGTCCTCCCAATTGTTTCCATCATGAATGTACTTCTAAAACCCTCTACCCAGGAGCGGGAGCGCGGGCTGAAGCAGGAGCAGATGGGCAGCCGCGACAAGACGCACGCAGCGACACGAGTCCCCTGGCGCCAACATCCAGCTTGAAGTATTGCGGTGAGCGCAGCTGACAGATCGAAATCGTGTCCAGTGTGTGTGCAGGGGCGGGAGCGCATGCTATAACGACCAGATGGGCAGCCGCGAGGAAGCGCATGCGGCGATCTGCGAAACTCTGCGACTGCTGGACGAGCCGGTCAGCTGTCTTGCTTGATTGCACCCAGGAGCGGGAGCGGGCGCTGAAGAAGGAGCAGATGGGCAGCCGCGACGAGACGTACGCCGCCATCCGCAAAACCCTGGCCCTGCTGGACGACCCGTTCACGCGGCTGCTGGAGCCGGCGCGGTATGCGGCACTCAAAGACGGCAACAAGGGCGCGCTGACGGGCGTGGGGCTGGAAGTGGGCTCCGGGCCCGACGGCAAGGGCCTGGTGGTGAGTTTTCCAACAAAATATCATGGGAAGAGTGTGCATCGGTTTGCACAGCATGCAGCGCTCCTACACGTACATGAAAGAGCGCTCACGGTGTCGGTCTGGGAGTGAGCTCTGGGCCTGACTGCGAGGGCCGCCGTCGTGCCACATGGCAGCGTTCTGGCGATCGACTTCATCCCACGTTTGCTGAGGCTGCCCAACTCACGCCGCAGGTGGCACCGCCGTCGGCGGGCGGGCCAGCAGAAAAGGGCGGCGTCGTGCCGCTGAACATACTTCTGGCAATCAACGGCAAGGTACAGTTGTCAAGGCGTTCCAGATTTCGGAGCAGGTGGTGACGCCGTCAGCAAGCGGGCTGGCAGAAAAGGACAGCGCCATGCCGCAGGACCGCATCATGCCAATTGAAAGCATATTGCGATATCTGACACTGGTCGCTGAGACTACGCAGGTGGTGACGCCATCAGCAGGCGGGCCGGCAGAGAAGGGCAGTGTTATGCCGCAGGACAGAATCCTGGCGATTGACGGCAAGCCGACGGAGGAGGTCAGCCTGTACGAGGTCGGCGCGCTGCTGCAGGGTCCCAAGGACTCTCAGGTAGCTGACGCTAGGCAGCAATCCCAGACGCTGACATCACATCTCACGGTACAAGGCGAATTCACCGGCTCAGCATCTTGCTCCAAATCTCATGTGGAGCTACTGAGATACGCCTGCAGCAGGTCCCAGCACCACAGCCGTGCCCCTGTGTGTGCAGCCGCTCATGGTGTGCTTGTATGATCACGAACATTCTGCAAGGCCTATGTGTGTCCTCAGTGGTGCCGGCGCTGTGCGGCAGGTCACGCTGACATTGCATCCGGCGAGGGGTGGCGGCGCGCGGGACGTGACGCTCACGCGGCAGCCCATAAAGTTCAACCCGGTGACCTCCGAGCTCTGCGGCGGCGGCGGGGGCGGCGGCGGCGGCGCAGACAGCGGCAGCCCGCTCGGCTATGTCCGGGTGGCGACCTTCAGCAAGCAGACGCCCGAAGGCGTGCGGGATGCCATCAAAGCCCTGAAGGTTGGGGCTTTGGCAGGGGGACAGCTCATATAGTTGCATCATGTCTGAAACTGTAGGTGCGTCAGTAGGTTTTACCGGCAGCACGGCTGACACCGGCCAGTCTGCGTCTGTAGGTCCCTGCAGCAGCTGCAATGAGGATGCATGATTGAGACATTGGACGGCTTTGGGCGCTATCGTGCCGAAAGGGGCATGCGCTGCTTGATCAGTGAATAATTTTGCTTCCGGCCTGTACAGGCAGGGCGCGGAGCGGTACGTGCAGGACGTGCGCAGCAGCGCGGCGGCTCCTTCGTACACCTTGCATTCGTTTCTTCATCAGCATGTTTGTGATCCTGAAACTACAGGAGCAAGGTGCGGCGCGGCACGTTGCTGGACGTGCACAACAACGGCGGCGGCTGCTTCCACAAACTCCAGACTCACTTGACACGACGGTTTGATGCTCCAAAACCTGCAGAAGCAGGGCGCAGCTCGGTACGTGCTGGACGTGCGAAACAATGGCGGCGGCTCCTTCCCGGCAGGTGTGCAGGTCGCCAAGATGTGGCTCGACGCCGGCGACATCGTGCTTATTGCAGACAGCGACGGCGTCAGGTGACTGCAACCCTGCTGGATTTGTTGCCCCGCAGAGCACCCTGTTCGATTCCTGTTGGTAAAATGACAGCAGCACCGTACTCATCGCCGGCAGCGACGGTGGCGGGGTGACCACGGTCAGAGCTTCTCTGAGCTCAACACGGAGTGCCATTCCGACTCGCTGCACCATCGCGCCGGTGCGGCGCTTTGCAGTGGCGGCGCACCTACCGTGACCTGCACCACGTGGATAGCAAGCTGCAAACCGTATCTGGTATGACACGCAGGGACGCCTACGAGGCAGACGGCACGGCACTGGAGCCGTCGGCGCCGCTGGTGATGCTCGTCAACCGCGGCACCGCCAGCGCCTCGGAGGTGGGCGGCGCCACAGGTCGTCTGCCGCCGCACTGCCAACCTTGCTGACAGCTGCGAATGCCAGCGCTCGTGTCGCCCACGTCAAGAACGTGCCGTGTTTCACTTGCAGTTTCTGACTGGGGCGAACCTGGCGGACCCATCGCCATCCAGTACCTGCATGTCAGCGACGAAGTGCACACTGCAATCCCGGCCCGCTGCACAGCACTCTGCCTGCAGGTGCTGGCGGGGGCGCTGCAAGACAACAAGCGGGCCACCATCGCCGGCGAGCGCACCTTTGGCAAGGGCCTCATCCAGACGCTAGTGGAGCTGTCTGATGGTGGGGGGGGGGGC
>JAABUL010002964.1_pt1 | contig 26552 bp, 3 predicted proteins | sample 5559151 | NCBI WGS metagenome assembly JAABUL01 (sample SAMN10711876, study PRJNA513368) | rock metagenome | isolation source: Antarctica rocks | place: Antarctica: Victoria Land, Pudding Butte sud | reverse complement strand
ATTTATAATATTAACGACTTCGAATTAGCAACATTTAAAAAAAAATTCTCTAATATTTTAAATAACAACTTAGATAACTTTAGCAAATTAAAAAACTAAACATTTTTAACAAAAATTGTAGTTTAAGATAAAAATTAACATTTATACAAAAAACAATAAAAGAGCTTAAAGTTATATTTAATTTACAAAATAAAATTTTGTTTATTAAAATCGAATTTAGTTTTAACGCTATTAACAACAAGTTGTTTAACAATTAACAATTAAATTTTTATATTAAGATTTGTTCAAATTAAGTTTATTTGCTTTTTAATAACGTTATATTAAGACAATATTGTTTATTGATATTGAAGTCTTTAATAAAGTCTTTATAAATAAAAAGTTTGTTAAGCTTTATAAGCTTTCTATTATGCTACTTTAAAATTTTATCAAATTGCGTTTAATTAATAACAAATTCGTCTCTAATATTATTTATGTCGCTTAAGTTATTATTAATCTTAGCGAACATATTAATATTTTATAATATTTAATAATTAAATTAAGACGATTTGCAATTATTTTCGATATACTTTAAATTAAGAAGCATAATATACAAATTAAAGATAATATACAATTTTTCGAGTTTAACTTCGATTATTGCATAAAATATTGTTTGTTAAATTAACAATTATTAAAAATCTTTAACAATTGACGCAAACAATTAGAATATTTGTCTTTAAAGTCTTTCGATAAAGTCGATATTTATTAAATAAGTATCTTTGCATTTTTAAAGTTTGTTAACAAAGAAAGTTACAAAACAATTATTATATTATTTAAGCATTTTGTTATACTAAATTAATTAAAGAAAAACAATAAATATTTAGCTTGCATTATAGATAACAATATTACAATAAACGTTGCAATTATAATTTTTAATAATTATAATAAGTTTTATGCGAAGTTTAAGCAAAATGTTTCTAAATTAAAACAATTAAAAAAGCAAATTTATTTAAAGTTTAAACATTAAATCAAGCTTTTTAATTTATAGAAAATTAACAAATTATTATTAAATAAAAGCATTAATTATGCTATTAATTTTGTTTTAAAAGCAACTTCTTCGATTAAAAAAATTTATAATATTTCTTGTTAAAAAGAAAAAATTATTAGAGTTTATTTAAATAACATAAAAAGTAAAAATCAAATTCGCAACAATATCTTATAGTATATTGTTTTTATTTTTATAGTTAAGAAGTCTAATAAAAATTTGCGCGTTTACATAAATTATAGAGATTTTAACGCTTTAACAATTAAAAATCGCAATATTTTATTGTTAATTTAAAAAATTTTGCAACAATTATGCAAAATTAAGTACTATAACAAGTTTAATATTATTGTTGTTTTTAACAAAATTCGAATACGCTTTAATAACAAATATAAGATAGTTTTTATTATTTATTACAATTTGTTTAAGTATGTTGTAATGCCTTTTAAGTTATATAACGTCTTAACTACGTTTTAGTCTTTTATTAATAAGATTTTTAATTTTTATTTAAACGATTTTTGCATTGTTTACATAAATAATATCTTAATTTACAATAATATTGAAACGAAGTATAAAAATTATATAAATAAAGTTCTCGCTAAGCTTTATAATGCAAGTCTTTATTTAAATATTAACAAATATATTTTCTTTATTAAACAAATCAAATATTTAAATCTAATTATTATTATCGAAGAAATTCGAATAAATTTTAAGAAAATTAAATACATTTTTAAATGAAAAGCTTCTATTTGCGTATATAATATGCAAGTCTTTCTAAACTTTATCAACTTTTATCGACAATTTATTTATAATTATTTAAGTTTAACTAAATTTTTGTTAGCGCTTAGTAAACTCAAAAACAAAAGTCTTAATTTTTTATAACAATTTGACAATTTTAAAGATTTTGCGTTTCAAGCTCTTAAAAAAGTCTTTATTAATTAATTTATTTTGTATTATTTTGATTTTAATTTAAAAATTTAAATCGAAAGCAATATCTTCGACTTCGTAATTGTTGTTGTATTGTTATAAATAAACTTAAATAAATTGCTTTATTTAATAATTTATATATTTAAAATTATGTTGTTCGCAAAGTGCAACTACGAAATCTACAACAAAAAGTTATTAATTATTGTTTACGCTTTTGAGAAATAACACTTAAAATGTGTCAATACATTTATTAAACAACTTATTAAGATTATTATTAATTATTGCAATTTAAAGCATTTTATAACTATTAAGCAACTCAATTGTTGTTAAGCTCGTTAAGTCGAATTTTTGTTCAAATTTAATTTTAAAATTATTTATTAATTAAATATGCTAAACGCGAAGCCAAATAATTTGATTAAAAGATCGCAAGATTTGCTTTTTAATAACAATAATTCTTGCAATTAGTTTTAACAATAAACAATTGTTAAGCGACACAACTTAAGATCGAATATAATTAAAGTTGTTGTATTAATTTTGCTATTATTAAGTGTTATTTACAATTTAATAACAAAATTGATTTATTTATTTCAAAACTTTATTAAGTTTAAACTAATTATTAACAAAAGAATCGCAAAAGTTTACAAGAAATTTACTTAAATTTTGTTAACAACTAACAAAGACGTAAAATTATTTACGTTTTTATTGTTTACAATATTTGCATTACTTTAATAAAACAAACTTTGTTTTGCTAAATCTTTTCTTTTAATTTTGTTGTTTGTTATTGTTGCATTTACAATTTCTTAATTCATAATTTCGTTGTCTTCAATTATTGATTTTATCTTTTTTCTTAATATATTTGCTTTATTTACAATTTATTTATTTATATTCGCAATTCTTTTTACAATTTAATTTTTGTTTGTTGTTGCAATTAATTTAACAAAAGAGAAGAAATTTAAAATAAAACTTAATTTCGAAGTTTTTGTTCAACAAATATCGAAAATATATTTATATAACAAAAAGATAAAACAAATTATTTACGTTAAAGAAGCTAATAAACAAGAGATTTTAACTATTTTTTGCAAAACAATTAAACTAGAATTCGAAAATTATATTGTAATTAAATATTTAACAATTAATACTAAACATCTATTTGTTTAAAACAAAATATATATATTTCGAAATATAAATAATATTCTTCGAGTCGAAGCAATTAAGTTTTAACATAAATTATTAAGCATTAAACACTTAAATCGAACAACTATTTTCGAAAAAATATAGCGTTACTACTATTAATTTACATTGTATTTAAACGTTAAAAAATACGTTAAAAGTTATTTAATTTGCAAATAAATCAAATTATATCGCAAACATAAATATAATCTATTGAAGTTTTTATTTATTTTAAATTATTATTAACAAAATATATTTTGCGATTTTATTATCTCTTTGTTGTTATATTGCTATAAAAAAAGATCTTTTAATATATTTTAATAATAATTGATAAATTATTCAAAAATAAAAAGTTTATATTTATAAATTCTTTAAAAGTCAAAGTTGTTGTTTAGATTTTTATCGATTTCGTCTAACGCATTAAAAACTTCTTAATTATTATTGTTTTTAATAAAGATATTCAATTTATTGCTTACTTCTAGCAACGTTTTTGCAAAAAATTAAAAATTAAATCTAAATTGTTAATCGCACTTTATTTAGAAATTGACAATTAAATTAAAAATATTAATGTTGTTCTTAAGCAATATCTTCGAATATATATATAATACAATTAGAATAACTAAATTAATTATCTTGTTATTGTCAAATTTATTGCAAACAATTACATTAGCAAATCTATTAATTTATTATTTTTCTTTATTATTAAAAACTATTTGTTAAAATTAAGCTTAAAGTTATTTATAGTCTTTTTTAACAATATTATGTTTAAAACTCGTTGCAATATAAAGAACGTTAATAAGATTATTAAAAAAATTAAAATTTTGCAAAACTTTCTTTAACAAAAGCTTATTTAAATTTAAGTTAAACAAGTAAAATTTGTTAATTATAAATGCGCTACAATCTTAAAATTCAAAATTGATAATTAAGTTATATTTAATACTTAAAATATTAAAACAACTTAATTATACAAGTTTCTAAAGCATAAAAATGCAAATCTTTATAAGATTATTTAAGCAATTAATAATTATATTTACAAATTAAAATTGTTCGAATTAATAAAGATTTATTTAGTATTTTATTTATAATTTTTATATCTTAACAAAAGCAAACTCTTGTTAAATTAACAAATTAAACTCTTATTATTTGTCAATGCTATTAATAATATTGGCGACAATTTTAAATACTACGTTAAAGACATTAAAATATTACAATACAATATGCGCAAAAATAACAATAACGTAAATTTAAGTTTAATCGTTATTAATTACAAACATAAAATACTATAATATTAAATTCTCTTTACAAATTACATAAACTACAACGATAGATTTAAATAACTAAACTACTTTATAACTAACAATTATTTTAACTTTGTTATTAATTTTTATTACAAATATTTAGATACAACAAAATCTTATTAGACATTTAAGACGTCTTTTAATTAAAAATCTAATAAATAGAACAATTCGCATTTATACGCTTTTGCGTTTTATTGTTATTATTGTCAAAACGTTGTTTAATATATATCTATAGCTTTTGTTGTTGCACTTAGAATTGATTTCGAAAACGCATTGCTAATACATTACTATTGTTAAGAATTATTTGTTATATATTTGTAATTAAAATTAAATTTAATATGTTATCTTGTCTTTTATTGCATTTAACAAAAATCTTAAAAACGCATTATTAATATATTATTATTGTTAAAAGTTAATCGACATGCATTCGAGATTTTTGTCGTTGTCTCTATAGTGTCTTTGTTAAGCACTTTATAATTGTCTCTTTTAAAGATTTTTCGAATTAAAATTAACTTAACATTCTTAAATATATGCACGATTGCGTATAAATTGTTGTTAAGACACTTTTATATTATTTTCTTTCTTTATATTGCAAGTTTAAACAAACGTATTTAAACATAATTAAAATTCGACAAATTTCGACTTTTTATTGTTGTTACTTTTTTTGTTGTTGTCAATTCTCTTTTTAAATTACGTAATTGATCGATCTCTTAAATCTTCTTAAATATAATCGATCTCTTAATTTTTGCGTTACGTAATTTAAACTTTCTTCTTAGAATTAAAATTAATAATCTTTTGTATTCTTTTTAATTTTTTTACATTTAATATTTTCTTAAAATTTATTTATTTTCTTCTTCTCTTTCGATTTTGTTGTCGTTCGACAAATTGTTCAAAACTCGATTTTTACTATTTAACAATTGTTCGATATTCGATTTTCGTTGTTTAACAATAATTTAATATTTTATTTCGAGCATTAGATTGTATTCGATAGATGTACTTAATACTAATTAAAGATAGTTAAAAGTTAACTAGAACGTTATTCGCAACATACATATTCTTTGCTTTGCATATTATTATTTTTTGCATATTTTATTTTAAAATTTTCAATTATTTACTTTTTATTTAACAAATTTATTCTCTTGTTTGATGCACATTAAAAATTTCAATTTTGATTATTAAATAATACTTAATATGTATTTAATATTAATCGAAGCTTGTATTCGACAAGCACTTAAAATTAATTAAAGTTAACTAAAAACGCTAATTAAGAGACTTGATATTGCTTCGTCGAAATTCGCAAGTAAAAGAAAAAGATAATATTACAATTTTAGGCTAAATAGACTTCGCTCTTCGATTACTCTTTAAATCTTTGCTCTCTAGTTTCAAATATACTACGAGTAACGTCTAGCGTCTTAACATCTATAGTACTTATATTTATTTCTTATATATAGTTAGTTTTGCATAGCTAGTATTCTTGTCAATCAACTACATACTAGTTATTAAAGCTCTAACTTTAACAATTATTTATATTTTTATTTATAATGTCTTTATAGTTGTTTAAACAAAATTTGTAACTATCTACTACAAGAATTATTGCAAAAATATTAACTATCTATATATTATTTCATTAGAGTTTTAAAAGAATCGACTTTGCAAATATAATATTAATAAAATTAAATATTACAATACTATTACAATCTTGCGTACAAAAGACGTTTACTAGATTCTAAAGAGCAATTTAAAGTTTTCTATTAACAATCTAATAATAGTAATAGATTAAATCGATATAATATTAATAAATTAATTAAAGAAGTATTACAAGAATCTTGTTAAAACTAAAAGAAGCACGTTGTTTAACTTCGAATATATAGTATTTTAAAAACTTATTGATTGTATTATTTTATATATTATTTAAAAGATTTACAATCAATTTAAGCAATTAAAGAGTGCTATAAAAAAGAATTTTTTGCTATTATATATAAAGATCTTTACAAAGATTATAAAACTTTTATATAATTATCTAATTAAGACTAGAATGCAGACAATTAATAGTAGACTTAAACAAATTTATTTAAGTAACATAGATATTTATTAATAGTTTAAGAAATCTAATTTAAATATTATATTAATTGCAAACTTTGTATTAGATTACTTTGCAATTAATAAGATACTTGCAAAACTATTAGAAATAATAGAGAATATATTTAATATTAATCTAGATCTAGATTAATTGCTTTGCTTTATTAATAATATTATTTGCTATTTATAGATTAGCAATTGCGTACAACGTTTATCATTTAATTTGTTTAAACTAGTTATAGAGTTAATTAATAACAATATTAATCTATTAAACGTTAATAAGTCTTATATTATTAAAACAAAAAATCGAAAGAGTACTATAATACAAACGAAAAGAACAAAAATTAAATTTATTAAAAGAGATTTCTTCGATTTTAAGTATATTAATATAGCTATTAAAGTCTTGTACAATAGCAAAGATATTATCGAAAGAAATAATAATCGCGACAAAGCTAAACAAAGAAAGTAAAAAAAGTTAGAAGCTAGCATTGTTGTTACAATTAATACAAATATATAGATTTTTAATAAGAATATAGATTAGATTTACAAAGATATAAGAAGTATGATTATTAAATAAACAACAAGAATAGTAGCAAAAAAGACAACAATAATCTTTGCAATCTTTGCGATCTTTGCGATTATTAAGACAACTATTAAGAAAATTATATAGATTGATAACAATAACAAATTTAATATAGACAACAATAATAATGCTAATTTTAATAATAATTGAATATATAATCGAGATTAAGAAGAAACAAGAGAAAATTATTTGTTTATTATCTAAAATAGATACAATCTTAAGAGCAAATATATGCTTTAAGAGATTGATTTAATCTCTTAATAAGACGTTTAGATAAACTCTATTTGAAGCCTCAATAAAGATGTAATTAGAGATGGAATAAAGATTAGAAAACATAGAGAATCTATATATATTTAGACTAGAAACTTGTAAGATGCAAGTGCGTCTACTTCTTGTTAACGCACTAAGATATAAAAGATGTAAGATATAATAGACTTGTATTACTATATCTTAACTATATAGAGTAGATAGTAGTAGAACTAATTGTTAAAGAACAACAAAAGACAAGTTTTTTTTTTTTATATTTGTTATAATGTACAAGTCTATTTTTTGCTATTTAACTAGAAAGAGATGCTATGTTATCTAAGACTTTTATAGATATTTAAAATTATATATCTTGTTATATCTTAAGACGCTAGCGCGTCGAAAACACTATAATATTATAGTTATCTTCTTACTTAGAATACTAATTTCTAGTAATATAAAAAGTTGTATTAGTCTTATTAAGATAAAGACGTTAGCTAAGCATTAACATTGCAAAAGTTTGTTAAAAATTTTCTTAAATCTTTTTAAGAATTAAGAGAGAAAAAATCTTTTATTTAATAGAAGTAAATTTATGCTTTAATTTAACACAATTTATAGAACAATATAATAGCGACAATAACAATCTATAATATATTATTGCTTTGTTATTTGTTGTTGTTAAAATTCTAAATAGAATTTAAAATAAAGTTAGCATTGCGCAAATACTAGATAAATTATAAATATAGATATTGTTGTTTCTTTTTTTTTTTTTTTTTTTTTTTTTTTTTTTTTTTTAATTTAAATTTGTTTTTTTTTTTAAAAAAATTTTTTAAAAAAAAAAAAAAAAAAAATTTTATATATATAGTGCAAATCTTAAATTAATATATTTTTTCCTTCTTTTTTTTTTGTCTTTTTAACTATATTTTTTAAGAAATCGAGAAAATAAAAGAATAAACAATTTCGATATTTTGTTGTTTATAATATTAATATATTATAGTTTATAATAATTTTTTATATATAATTTGCGTAAACAAGTATATATATATTTGTAAAAAAAAAGTATTTATATTTGTTGCAAAATTTTTTTTTGCAAATTAAATTATTGTATTATAATAAGTTTTATTTGCGTTTATAATATAATAGTTGTTAATATTTATTAGTTTGTTAAACGCTTTTAAGATTGTATAAAGAATTTTATTATTAATTATTGCAAAAAGCTTAAAATAAGAAATACAATTACTAAATAAATAAAATATATATAAAAAAGTATAGTTTGCGCAATAAAAAGTTAGCAACGCAATAAAAAAATTATTCTATTAATAACAAATTAAGCTTAATTTTGTATTTAACAATTCAAATAAAATTTAATCTTTGTTTAAAAATATTAAATCGAACTCGAATAAAAATTTGCAAAAACAAAAATAACTTAAAATAAAATTTTTGCTAAAATACAACAATTGATCGATTTATTTTTTAAAAGAATATTAAAGATAAGTATTTTTATTTGCTTTTTAATATCTTATTAATATATATTTAGAATTTGAAACAAAATAAAGACAAAAACAAAATAAATTGTTAATAAAGATAAAAAAAATAAAATTAAGACAAATTGTTTCTAGATTTGTTGTTAATTTAAATAGAACAAATTTAAGAGATTCTTTTGCAAAATTTTACAATTTTGCAACAAAATCTTTTAGTAATTTTAAATTGTTAACAAGATTATTAGATAAAAATATAATAAGTTTTTATTTTAATTTTGTTTGCATTTTGTTTGCTTATATATTTTTTAAAAAATAAAAAATACAAAAATATATACAAGCAATAAGAACAAGTTTATAACAAAAATAAAGAAGATTATATAAAGTAGATTTTTTACAATTTGTTTTTCTTAAAATAATATAAGTATTTCGAACAATTTTAAAGACTTGTCTATAATTAGTTTTAAAAAGTTCGACAATTTATTTTTAAATAAATTTAAGAATTTTCTTTAATTATTTTAAAATAAGTTTGATAAAATATTCAAAACTTGCTAAGTTGTTACAATATATTGTTGACTAATTAATAATAATAGAGTAGCTTTATTTTTAAGCTATATTTTAAGCATTTATATTAAAAGAAACAATTTTAGTATTTTTAGTATTTTGTATAATAAAATAAAGAAATCTTTTTATATAATTTAATTATACAACAACAATACAATAATAATTGTACAATATTTTATTAAGCAAGTTATTATTAATATAATTGTTGTTGTCGCAATATATATTGCGTTATCTTTTTTATTTTTGTTTGTTATATATTTGTTTTTTAAAATTCTTTCGCAACTTATTAATATTATTTAGAAAAAAATTTCTTAGTTATTAATTGTATTTTTTGTCTTAGTTTATTTCTTTAATTTTATATTATATTTGTTTCTTTAATTTAGTTTTGTTTAAAAAAAATTTAATCTTTTATTAAATTTTGTTGTTAACAAGTTTTAAAACTTATAATATTTGTTTTGCTTACTTATTGTTAATGCAATACAAATATAACTTTAGAAATAAAATATAAAAAGTATTATAAATTTAATAGATATTAGATAGAATAAAATAATAAGTTTATGTTTTAATTTTGTTTTTAATTCTAAACAATTTAATATACTTACACAATATCTTTTTGTTAAATCTCTTTTATTTTAGATTTTTAGTTAAAAGTATAATTAATTCTTCTATAACAAAACTCTTTAATTTATGCTTTTTATTGTAGTATTTCGTCTATTGCGTAGTAGTATTTTTAAGATGTTTTGCTAGAATTTTTCTTAAATTATAAAGTTGTTTTACGCATTTTTGTATTAACAATATTTTTTTTCGATAAAGTTGTTCTTAACTTTATAGTAAATCTTCGAATAATAACTGTATATTAAATAGAACAACAAAGCTTTAATTAAAATATAATAGTTATTGTTATAGACAAATTCTATTATTAATAATAAATTTGTCTATTTTGCTTGTTTAGTATTAAAATAAGTGCAAAGATAGTATTTAAGAGTTTAATTCTGTTGTTCAATTAAGCTATTTATCTAAGAATAAAAAACAATAGTTAATTGTCTTCTAATTTGTATATAAAAATATATAGCAAATTAGAAGATATTAGTAAAGATAAAGTTTTTGTTGCTTACTATATTAACTAGCGTTTCGAAATATAAAACAATTTTATTAAAAAATATTTTTGTTAGCTTTGCAATATTAATTCTAGTAATTACAAATATATATTTAATTATTTTTGTATAACAATCGACTATTATAAAAATCGAATTATATACAACTTTATAATATTTGTTCGACAATAAGTTTATTACAAAGTTTATAATAATTTCTTTTTATAACTTCTTTACAACAAATAAGAATTAAAACTTATTATACAATTTATAACAAGAAACTTTGATATATTAATAAATATTTGTTACGCTAATACTTCCTACAAAGATATTAGAATAAATTGTGCTATTAAAGAGATTTGTAGACATCTTTAGACAATGCTAGCAATTACTTAATAACAAAGATTTGCAACTATAAACAATTTCTATAGTTAATAAATTTTAAAAAAGATTCAATAAATTAAAGTAACAATAAATAAAAATCTATAATAAGTTAAATACAATTTATAAAAGAGTTGTATTCTAGTTTCTATATATTAAGAAAATATTAATTGCTTGTTTTATTTGTTTATTAAGTATAATAAATATAGTTGTTTGCAATATTTGCTTGTCAAATATATTAAATATTATACTTAGATTATTTGTTTCTTAAATATATCAAATATAATAATAGATTTGCTCAAAAATATAGAATTTAAATTACTAATATAGTTTTAATAAGCTTGTAATACTATTTCTTTTTTTTTAAGTTTTTGTCTCGAAATTTAATATCTCTTTATTATGTCTTCTAGAAAGATTAATACTAGAAATTTTTTCTATTAAAAAAAAGATTTTTTTAATATCTTAGATTTAGTATCTTTAGCAATACGTCTTTGTTATAATTATACAATATTTAATAAAATCTATTATATAAATAATAATTTTAAAAAGTATATAAAATATATATAATCTAATTGTAATTACAATTTAACAATTTTTTTAATTTTAATTAAACAAATTTACAAGGAACAAATACAATTAAAGAAAGAAGTACGTAATATATATATAAAGCTAAATTAACTAAAAAAACAACTAGATTTTCTAAAGAATAAGAAAAAGAAAATAATTGTAATAAAATAAAAGAATATTAACAATTTAGAAATAAATAAAATATACTTTGTCAAATCTTTTATAAAAACTTTTAAGTTGCTATTTAATATATTGTTTAAACAATTTTAACTTTTAATTAATTGAAATTAAGATACTATTTTTATATTTTGTTTTAATAAAATTTCTTTAAAAGATTTTAATAACAATTAAAATTCTTTTTTAATTTTTATATATTTTTTAAGATAAAATATTCTTTTTATTTAATAAAATATTTTTAATTTTTTTGTCTTAGAATTTTTTTAATTTCGAATTAATTTTTTTTTTGCAAATAAAAATAAAATATATTTTGTAAAAATATAATTAAGTTTGCTAGCTTTAACAATAAAATATAAAATATTAAAAATATTTTAATATTTTTAGATAAATTAAGTTTGTAATTAATTAAAATTTTAGTTTTTTTAATAAAAAATAATCTAACTTTAATATAATTTAATTTCTTGTTTAACTTTCTTATTTTAAGATTTTTTATAAAAAAATATATTTTATTTCTTTTTTTTAACTAAAATATTGTTTTTTGTTTTTTGTTTTAATATTTATTTAACTTTTTTTATATTTTTAAGATATTATTATATATCTTTTTTAGTATTGCTATTTTTTTAATAACTAATTGCGCAAACAAATTTGTATATTTTTTCTTAAAGAGATTTAATTTCTTGTTATAATTAACAAAAAATAAAGTTATTTTAGTAATATTTAAAATCTTTGCATTAAATGCTAATTATATTATAGATAAAAGTAATATTTAATTACTTTAAGTATTGTTAATATAATATTTTAAATATTGTTTAAAACTTTAATTTGTTTGTTTTAATTAATTATTTGTAATTAAATAATAAACAATAAATATTTAAAGTTTTGTATTTAATATTAAAAAAAGCGTCTTTTAATAATTAAATATAAAAAGTTTGTCTTTATTACTAGTTAGTTCTTTAAGTATATTGTAATATTATATAAATTAATTTAATATAATATATTTTAGTTGTTTTGCAATAAACTTCTTTTTATATATAATAATATATAAGTACTTAATAAGCTTATTAATTATTACTAGTATTGAATTATATTTATTTTCAATTGCTAGATTTGTTAACTTAAGCAACTTAATAATAAAATTTATTGTAACTTTATTTTATAACAATTTAAATAATTTTTAATATTAAATTTTGTTATAGTTTGTATATATATTATATTTGTTTTACTAATAGCTAAGATATTGTTTAATATATATTTTAATAACTTGTTTTATTTATAAAAACTAACAATATTAATATAAAAACTAAAGAGTTTTTGTTACTTTTAGATACTTTTGCAATAATTTATTATAATATTCTCTTATATATTTGTCGATTTTGTTAATAAATATTTGAAGTTTTTCTTTTTTTATAAAAAACTCTTTTATATTATTTCGAAGTATTTATAATATTGTATTTATTTTGTATTTATTTATTAATAATAATTTGTTTTTGTTAATTTTAAGTATATTGTAATTAAACAATTTTTTTGTTTTTATATAATTATTTCTTCTACTAAGTGTGTCTACTTTATTATTATTTTTATTTAAGATATATTGTATTTTAAACTTATATTATTCTAACTTTTTTAATTATTATATTTATCTTTTATTTAATTGCTTAATAGTAATAAAGTATACAAGATTTTTGTAATTTATAAGAATTGTAAGTTTAAATAATTTTTTTGTATATATTCTTTATAATTTTAAGAAAACTACTATAACAAGTAGTTTTTTATTATAAATATTATAGTTTTATTCAATTAATAAGAGTTTTTTTAAAATATATATTATTAAGTACTATATATTATTATATAGTTAATTATAATATATATTAATAACTAAATCTAATACGTCGATTTTAATTTTGCTTAATAATTGCAAATTATATATTTTTAATATTAATTTCTTTAAGTATTTTAGTTTAAAATTTTAAAATAATTTTTCTTTTGCAAGTTTTTATAATTATAATATATTTTTTTTTGTAAAATTTGTTAATAATATTGCATTTACTAAATAGTTTTTAATAAACTTTTTGTTGTAATTTATAAAATCTAAAAAGAATTATATTTTTTTAATATTTGTTAATAATTTTTATTCTTTAATTGCTTATAGTTTTTCGAAATTTATATATACTTTATATTGTTTAATAACAAATTTAAGAAAATTAACTTTTTTTTAATAAAATTTGTATTTTTTTAACTTAAGATATAAGTTTCTCTTGTTTAAATATTTTAATACTTTAAAAATATAACTAATATATTTTTTTAAAATTTTTGAATAAATTATAATATTATTTAAGTATATTATAACAAATTAATTTAAATATTATTGTAATATATTATTAATAATTTCTTAATATATTGTCGAAATATTTATAAATTCGAACAATATACTACAAGCTTACTAAAGCTATACTAGTAATTTAGATTTTACGTCTTTGGGCAAATCTATTATTATATTCGACATGCTCAATAAGCAAGCAATCTAAGTATAATATTTAATATATTCGATAAACAAATATTGCAAATAATTATATTTGTTATATTTAACAAACAAGCAAGACAAGCAATTAATATTTTCTTAATATATAAAAACTAGAATACAACTCTCTTATAAATTGTGTTCAACTTATTATAGATTTTTATTTATTGTTATTTTAATTTATTAAATCTCTTTTAAGATTTATTAAATATAGAAATTGTCTATAGTTGCAACTCTTATTATTAAATAATTGCTTATATTGCTTAAAGACGTTTACAAAAATTTTCAATAATATAATTTATCTTAATATTTTTGCAAAAAGTACTAGTGTAATACTTTAAATACTTTAAGAATATCTATATTAAATTAACGCGTCTTTATTTCGAGTACTAGCTTATTAATATTATGTCGATTATCGATTATAAAAGACAACAAAATTAGAATTAATAAATTCAATATTTATTATAAAGATTATATTAATTTAAAGAATTAACTTATATAAATAAATATCTATTTTATTTTTTATTTTGTTTTAGCAAATTAGAAGACAATTTTTGTATTAATATTTTTTAAAGAAAGAGTCTAGCATTAACTTAAGTTAAATCTACAAAAATACTTAAAAAATAATAGCAAAAATTCTTGTATAATATTTATAGATTTTAACAACTTTAAAAAAGAGCTTTAAAAAATCTTTAAAATATTTAATAAAAAATAAATTGCAAAAAAAGTAGTTTAATGTTTAATTTAACAAATTTTTGCAATAGATTACGCAACTAGATTCTAAAAGTATATTAATTTAATTAAGTAAAACAATATTGTATTTATAACAATATTTTGACAAATTTTTAAAAACAATCTAAAAGACAAAATTATATATAATAAAAGAACTTTTAATAATATATTCGATCTTATTAAAATAACTATCGATTTTAACAACAAATTATATAAAAGAATTATAGAAAAAAGATACAATTAATTTTAAAAAAAAATAGAAATCTTCTTTAAATTAGCAATCGAATATTAGTAGAAAGAATTTTGTTCTAATTAGAAGTATAGTAATTTCGATTATTGTAAACTTGTATCTATAAAATTGAATTTTACTTAACAATATAAAGAGAAGAATTTTAGAAAAAAACAAAATAACAAATTCTAAAAAATATGTTATTTATATAACAAATTAAGTTATTTTACAAGAGATTGCCAATTATAGAACTTAATAGATTGTTAACAAATCAATACTATATTAAAAGAGATATTTGATAGTTAGAATAATATTAGAGAGCAAATCGATATAAAGACAAATATCTCTAAGATTGAATTAAACAACAACTACTATCTAATAGAAAATCTAAATTAGTTATAGAAAGTTCTAGATAAAATATTATTAGACAAGATATTTGCATTTATGTAGAAAGTTAATTAAATACTTAATAAGACTATAAGATCAAGAATATTATATTTTTATTTAGCAACAAACTTAGACAACAAGTATAACTAGAAGAACTTTTACAAATATCTAGATAATATTATAAATTATCTTAACACTTTAGCTAGTTTATTAAGGAAAAGAGAAATAAATTAAATTGTAAACAAATACAAGAAAGCGCTAGAAAGCGACGTTACTATAAAAAGAGATATTTTTAATAAAATCGAATAACAAACTAAGCAATATAAGTTTATTTCGAAAAAAGATAAAGAAAGCAAAGAAATATGCGATACTTAGTTGAATAAAATATTATAACAACTTATATTAAACTTATCTAAAAAACAAAGAAGAAATTAATTGATTTTCTAAAAAGTTAAAATTATTAACTTAGTATAGAAAGAAAACTTAATATAAACAAATGTTTAAAGCAAAAGTCTTAGCATTAGAACAAAAAAAAGTTTAAATTTTTTAATAAAAAATATATTAAAGAAATATAATATATTAGTTTAATAGTAGCAACTAAACTTAATAGTATACGCATAATATTTTATTATATTAGTTAAGATTAATAGTTGTTGTCAAGAACTAGGCTCGAAATCTTTATCAAAGAGATATCTAAATTAGTAACTAGATAAAACTTAGATCTATACTAGATTTAATGTACAAAACAAAAGATAAAAGAAAAAAGAGAGAAATAAGACAACGCTAACTATATAAGATTGCAAACTTTATGTCTAGCAAGAATTAATTTAAATCTAGTCTAGTTTAACTCAAATTTAAACAAGATCAAACTTAGAAAATTAAGCAAAATTAAGACAAAGAATTGTTTAATCGACGAACGTAGTTAACGAATTGCTAATCTAATATTATAATAGTAGCTTCCCTCTACAAGATAAAGCTCTTGCGAGACAATCAAAACAATATAACGAACTATCGAAGAATTAAAGAATCGAGAATCGAAAAGATTTTAAGAAGCAAAATAAAATAAAACAAGATAACTAGATTTATTAAATTAAATAAAGACAAAAAAAAAACAAGATATTCGAATTTATTAAATTAAGTTAAAACGAGAAACGACAAAGACAAGACAAAATATTTAAATTCAATAAATTAGACAAAATAAAGAGAGAAAATCTCTACTATCTAAGCAAGATTTGAGCGAGATTGAGCAAGATTAGACTAATTAAGTCAAGATTAAGCGCGTTTAAAGTAACAAAGCACTATTAAAATAAAACAAGAAAATCTTTGTTACTTAAACAAGATTTAAACAAGACTTAATATCTAGATTTATTAAATTAAATAAGATAAAACAAAAAGATCTTTATTATTTGAGCAAGATTTGAGCGAGATTAAGCTATTTTAGTTAAAACTAAACGCGTTTGAAGTAACAAAATACTATCGAAACAAAAAAAGAAAATCTTTGCTATTTAAGCAAGATTTGAGCGAGATTTGAGCGAGATTTAATTAACTTAGTTAAGATTTAACGCGGTTAAAGTAACAAAGTACTATCGAGACAAAACAAGAAGATCTTTGCTATTTAGACAAAATCGAGACAAGATTTGAACAAAATTAAAGATATTGTTTATTTTTTTTAACATTAATAGTTAGAAACAACGCAAGATATTATATATAATTTCTCGACAATAGAATTAACTAAATAGTACTTATTAAGAGCTTGTTAACAATTGTTCAAAAAATTAAAAGATTTCTAAATAAAAAAATAATCTTTTTAATTAACATAGTACTTGAACAAGACAAAACTAAAATATTTATTATGTTTAAAGTTTAAAATGCTATTAATATATTAAGATCTTTTGTTATTTTTAACAACAATAGATTTACAAGATTTCTAATATTATCTAAACAAAAAATCGATAACAATGTAATTAACAAAAATAGTATAAAAAATAAGATAAATTTTTATAGATATAAGTAACTCGAGTTCGACAACTAAAGAATTTTTTTCAAAGATATACTTTATTTTAAAGAAATTAATATAACAATTGTTTAATTTAATTGCAAAATAAACAATATTAAGATTTTTAACATTAAGTTAGACTTTATTATCTACAAAGTATTTAAAACAAAAACAACAAAAACAATTAATATTAAATTTATAAATAGCTTAAATAACAAACATTTTATCGCGTAAATGCTAAGTAAGTTTCTCTATTTTTTAAGTAAAACTTTTAATATTAATCAACTAAATTCGAGTCTAAGTTGTAAAATCGAACAATAAAAGTTTTAAAAACTTAAAGTCTAGACGTAAATTTTAATTTAAATTAATCAAAAAAAACAAAACAAAAATTGTAAACAAAAGAGCGTTATTAGCAACAAACTTAACATTTAAAAGCTATTTAACTTAATTGTCTTATATATAGTTGACAAAAACACAAAGATAATATTTTATAATAGCGTTAACTTGTTCGATTTAATTGTTAATTTTAAGATAATATATAATAGATAACTTAACGTTAATCTTTAGCATTTGACAAAGATATTTTTAAATATCGAAGATAAATTGTATATCTTAATTAAATACGAAGAACTTAAGTAACTTGTAATGTTTTTAAATATAAACATAAAAGCAATTAACTACTTTTTTACTTTTATAGAAGTAGTTAAGACTAGATATCTTATCTTAATAAAACAATTAACAAAAACAAAAACATATCTATACGTAATATTTATAAAAATACTAGACAATAAAGGATTTACGTAGTTTAAAAAGACATTATATTAATAACGTTTAAAAACAAGAAAAGAATGCAACTATTTTTGCGTCTTTTGTCTAAAAAACTTAAAACAAGTATACGTATAACAATTTTGTATAAAGCGCTAGATATATTTATAAATATTAGACTATTAATAAGCTCGACTAATTAATTTGTAATATTTTGTTTTTTTTGAATAATTATCGATAACACTATTATAAACAAGCTAAATTACGCGAAGACAAAGACAATTCAAGTTAGAGACATATTTTTTTTCTTAAAAGTATAAGAAGTTAAAGCGTTCTTTATATTTGATTAAAGAAATTCTATTATAATAACGTACTTTATTGCAAAGCGCTTCGAATACTTAAAGTACAAATTGATTATTAACTTTAACTTAATTTTACAAGATTTAGAAGAAAGTATCTTCTAAATTTTTGTTAAAATCTAGAATTTCTTAATTTAATTAAAATTATTAATATCAAGTTCTTTTACGTTTAATTTTATTAAAGCTAACATAACAAAAAAAGTTAAAAGAATTGAAAAAAATATATAATTGAATCAAATCTAAAGTAATAACTTAATATTGAAGATTTTTAACAATCTTAAAATCTAGAACGTAAGTTTTCAAGATTGTTTAATATTAGTATAGATATTAAAAATTAAAAGTATTCTTTTTCTTAAAGAAATTTTCTAAGCGACGTATAAAAGCGTTTAATTTTTTGTCGATCTTATTAAAGCAATACGTAATTCGATAGTTAAATTAAAACAAAAATTTGCTCTATTAAACTTAATAACAATTTAGTTGCTTAATTAATATAAAATACTTAAGATTTTTATAATTTATAATTATTTCGATTAGATAAATTAAGTTTTTAAGCTTAAAATATTATTCTTTGAATGCGCAAACAATAGCTATAAGTTTCTTATTATAAATTTTATAATTATACTTGATTAAATTGTGCTTCTTAAAAAAGTAAGCAACTAAATAAAGAACTCTTTCTTTATTATACTAAGAAAAAATATCTTTAAATATATAGTTCGAAGCATTAATTTCTATTATATTCTTGTAATCTAGATTGTAGTAACAAAGTACTATATCGAAAATAAAGACTTTCTTTAAAATAATAAATATTAATTGATATTTCTTAAATTAAATAAAGAATTAATTCTTTCTAATTAAATAAATTAATAGAGCAACTATTTTACTATAGTTGTAGATAAATCTTCTATAGAAGTTCGCAAATTCTAGAAAGCTTTAAATATTCTTAATATTAATTAGAATAAATTAATTGACAATAGTATCTATCTTTGCTAAATCTATCTTAATCTTTTTAATAATAATTATTAATTCTAAATACAAGACTTAAGTAATATAAAACTTGTATTTAATTATATTTATTTATAAGCTTGCTTTGCGCAACTTTTAAAAAACAAATTTAATATAAACTTTGTATTTTAATTTATTATTATTATAGATTAGAATGTTATCTAGATAAGCAATACAAAATTTATCTAGAAACTTTTAAAAAATCTTGTTAATATATTTTTAAAACAAAATAGATTTATTATATAAATTAAAGAATATAACAAGATATTCGAAAAGTTTAAAACAAGTGCAAAAAACAATAAGAATTTTATCTTTTTTTCAAATATATAGTTGATTAAACGCTAAAATAATATCTAGTTTAATAAAGATTTTAACTCGATTAAAATAATTTAATATTTTGAAAATTAAAGACAAAAAATATTTATTCTTAACTATAATAGCGTTTAGATCTCTATAGTTTACGCAAAATCTAAGTTTATCTTTAAGTTTTTTAACAGAAAGAACAAAGATTATTGTTTAAAAGCAACTAATTTAAATAAATTCTTTGCTAAAAAATTTATTTAGATAGCGATAAAGTTTTAGAGTTTTATTATAACTTATATTGTACAAAGCAAAAACTAAGAATTAAACATTTTCTTTAAAATAAACAACGTAATTATAAGAACAATAAAGAAACAAAATATTTGTCTCTTTTTTAAAGAAGACATTAAGAAATTCGAAATATTTAGAAGACAAAATTGTAATTAAATTAACATTCTTGCTTTGTTAATAGTATTCTAGATTTTCTTAAATAGTAAAAGCTATTAAGTAAAGTTTCTTTTTTATTTAGTAAAGTGCTAAACAATAATCTTGATTATAAGTATTAATTTTAATATTTTTATAAAACAATAATAATTTTAAGAGATTTAATAAATTAAAAATTTAAACAAGATTTAACTTAAATCTAAGTAAGTTTTTAATTAAATTTAGAAAAATATTTATTTTTTAAAGAATAATACTAAAAATTTCAATATTTTTTGCGCAAACAACGCAATTAAATTTACAAATTCTTAACTCAACTACATTAAATTATATAGAAGATTGCTCAATTTATTTTGCATATTGTTCAATAAAAATTTTAAAAAACAAGAAACTTTAATATTTAATTTTCGAAAAGTATCTTTTCTAAATAGTTTAAAAAATACAACTAGAAACTTCTTACTTTAAGCTAGACAAAACAAAACAAAATTTAAAATTAAAATAAATAAATTGTTTTTTATAAACAAAACTAAATTGTTTTTAAAAAGCAAGACTAAATTACTTTTTACAAACAAATTGCTTCTTAAGAGCAAAACTAGATTGCTTTTAAAAAGCAAGACTAAATTGCTTTTTGCAAACAAATTGCTTTTTATAAAAGATTAAAATATTAAATATCTTTTAACAAAATAAACTTAAACTAAACAAAAAAATTTAATTGTTAAAAGTAATAGCAAAAATATTTTGATTTTAAAGCTTTTATATGCTTTGAGACTTCTTAGAAGACAAAAATTCTTTTTCTTTTTAAATAATATTATAGATCTTAATAGACAATTAGCAACAATATTTAAAACAAAGTTACAATAGATTTATAACAATAAGATACTAATTAAGTTTAATAATATAGAAAAATAGTCTCTTAATATAATTGTCGAAAGTTATAGTAATTTCGACGATATAAGTAATGTCGTTTGTTAAGACTATTTAACTATTAAAATCTCGAAGCTTGCAAGAGTAAATTAATTAATAAAGAAAAAAATTATATTGTTGCGTAAAAGATTTATTAATAAAGATATAAATTAAGACTTTATTATCGATTAAAGTTATAACAAAAATTCGAAATTAAACTTAATATAAAACAAAAAAAACTATTATATAATTATTTTTAAATATAGAATTAAACTTAAAGAATTTTAAAATTGTTCTAATTAAGAATCTTTTATAAAATTAAAAAAAAAATAAAAACAAAAAAACTAAAAGACAAAAAAATATATAGATTGATTTTTAAATATAACTTTGCTCAAAAACTAAACTTTTCTTGTTAACAACAAAATATCTTTGTTAATATTAAAAATATTATCTAGATTAACAAAGCAAAGAAAGAAAGATTTTTTATTAAGATATTTTTTTGCGATTTTGTTTAGATATTGCAATTTATAATAATAATATAGTTTTTACTTATTGTAGATTTCTTTAATTTCTAAAACAATTAAGAATTTGTTTTAAATAATAATAATAACAAAATTTAAATTTAATAATTTGTCAAATATTACAAAAATTGTCGACACAAATAAAATAATAAAAATAAAAAGAATAACGCAAGATTTTAATAAATTGTTAATTAAAATAGAATTGTCTTTTAACTTAATAAGAGCAACGACAATTGTAATAATACAAAATTAATAATATTCAAATTGCTAAAACTTCTTGTTAATCTTAATAAAAGCTTAAACTTATTGTTGAAAAATAAATAATTGTTTGTTATTAAGAGTTTGTCAAAATATAACAACAACTTGAATAAAATAATTAATGTTGCGCTTTATACAATCAATTAGTAAAGCGTTTTTTATTTAAGAATATTCTTTTTTTTAATAGAAAAAATTGTAATATTTGACAAAGTTAATAAAGTTTTGCTTTAAAGTTTTGCGAAAATACAAATATATATCTTTTAATTCGAAGAGATTGTTACAACAATAACGTAGATTTCGACGTTATTTGTCGAAAAAAACAATAATATAAAGACTATTAATTTGATATTAATTTATAAGATTATAGATTTTTTTACTTATAATAAGTTGTAATTTTGTATAAGCGATCTTAATTTAATTAATAAAATATTGATTATAATTTATATTTATACGTTGTATAAGATTTTTTTTTTATGCATTTAACTAATTTTTATCTTTCTTATATTGTAATATATTAAGAAGTTTCTTAAATTTAAAGACAACAAAAGCAATAATATTTGTAGAGAACAATAAAAGTTATATAATAAAAATAAATTAATTGCTTATAGCTTAAGCGACAATTTGCGCAATTGTAATTATAGATATCAAGTTTAATTTTGCAAAAAAAGAATTTAAAGCAAACAAAATAAAAGTAATATTAGTGTTAAATTGTTCTTAATTTTGAAGCTCTCGAAATTAATATAGAGTTTCGATTAGATTTTAAGTAACTTGTCGAACAAACTTCTCAACAATAAGCTTGATCTCTAGTAAGAGTTTAAGATGCTTTATTGAACTAATAGTTAAATAAGTATTAATATACTTAAGAAGACTAGATTTTAACGCGTAAAAGCGTTGCAAAAAGTATAAGTCTTTTGTAATATTAAAGACTAGACTCGAAATCTCTATTAAAGAGATATCTAAATTAATAATTAAATAGAACTTAGATCTATACTAGATTTAATATACAAAACAAAAGACAAAAAATAAAAGAAAAAAATAAAACAATGCTAACTATATAAGATTGCAAACTTTATGTCTAGCAAGAGTTAATTTAGATTTGATCTAATTTGGCCCAAATTTGAACAAGATCGAGCTCAAAAGATTAAGCGAGATTAAAACAAAGAATTGTTTAATCGACGAACGTAGTTGGCAGACTACTAATCTAACATTATAATAGTTGTTAATTTATTGTTATAATCGATTTTAATACAATAGATAATTTTATAATTAGAGCTCTTGTTAAAAGAGAAGAATATTTTACTTAAAAGAAGTCTAATGTATATAATCTAGTAATTGTAGATAGAAATCTATTACTTAATAGAAATAAAAAAGTAGATAAAGAAACAAAACTATTATCGATAGCTATTTAGTAATATTACGAGAAACTAATTTTTAATATAGTAAGAATAGTTATTTACAATATTGTTTTAGAAATATTTTAATTAAAGCAATACAATTTAGAAGTTAATTAAAATATACAAGTACTTAGATTTGCGCAATATAACTACGTAATTTTAGACTAATTGCGTCGAGTCGATTAATCGAGTTCGAATTAATTAATTGACTTAAATCTTGGCAATTCGAGTTAACTTAATTCGAAAGTTTTGGCGAGTCGATTTCTAAAGTTGAAATCGAAAACTAAGTCGAGTCGAATCGATTTCTAGAATTAAAATCGAAACTCGATCCGAAAAATCGACTCAAATTGTCAAGACTATTTAAATAATTATATTATAATTATTAATAGTTAATATATAGTTAATATATATTTAATAATATTTAATTATTTAATTATAATAAGATAATGTATTATAGTAATGCATTACTACTTTTTACAAAGAAAATAATTAAATCGCATCTATAGATTCTATAGAGTCTATAGATGCAAATAATATATTTTATTAATAAATTGCATCTATAAAATCTATAGAGTCTATAGATGTAAATTATTAATAAATTGCATTATTTGTATCTATAGACTCTATAGATCTTATAGATACAAATTATACCTTAATATTAATTATTTAATGTTTTTAATAGTATCTAGCACGCTTATAGATGCAAATTATGTCTTAATATTAATTATTTAATATTTTTAATAGTATCTAGCACGCTTATAGATGCAAATTATATCTTAATATTAATTATCTAATATTTTTAATAGTATCTAGCACGCTTATAGATATAGATAATGTATTATAGTAATATATTATTGTTTTCTATAATAAATTAATAATTAAACAATATTTATAGAATTTAATTAAAAAATCTAAATTTAAACTTATTTTATACTATTTTTAGTATATCTTGATATTATAACGTTATTTTCGATTCCTTAACAATTCGATTCGATTTCTAATATTGAAATCGAATATCGACTCGAATCGAGTCGAGTCGATTTCAAAATAATATAAATCGACTAGAATTTTAGATCGATTCCTAGGATTAAAATTGTTGGGTCGAGTCGATTTCTAAAGTTGGAATCGAAACCCAACTTAACAATCAATCTACGTAATTTATATTTAATCTACGCATCAATAATATTCAATAATAAATAAAAGATTAAATCTCTGTTGCTACCTTGACCTTCATCTTCTTGCAGGAGTGGCAGCCCGTGCTTCGAATCGAAGACGCGATTTGAATTGGTCAGTCAGTAAGACAAGGTCCCATGAATCCCTGACATGAACGATCAAAGACCTAGCCATTTATGATGTAGCCACACAAAATAGAATGTTCTAAGAATGACAAAGCGGCAGCTTGTTTTGGTCTTAGCCAGCACGTCCACGTCTCGGCAGGGGCAGACTCGTGAGACTCGAAGAAGTAAAGGAGGCATAGCGATCCAGGAACACGCCCTGACCCCTTCAGCTCCTGAAAGCGTTACTAGCATAGCCTGCAGCTCCGCGTTCGGCAAACACATTGTCAGGCGCTATACAATGTTCCCGAGTCATCACCGCACATCTCCTGGCACACAGGCTCGCAAGGCAAATTAAATCAGCCCGGACCGCGGCACGACTTGCACGTGATCGCAGTAAATTGCCCCAAGATGGACTAGCTCGCTGAGCTTATTTTGACCGCCGAAGCTCAGCCTCAGCCCTAACTCCCCCTTCGTACTTTTCCCTTTTTTGACCCGATAGAACTTTCTTGCGGCGTCACAGCCAGCGATTGACTTTGCTCATTTTGCTAACCTAAGGTGGTAACCTGCGCGGTAACCATGCAAGGTGAGTCCAATCATAAGCTGAATTGCAGATGAGTATCCAAGGCTTTGTCTCTCAACGCTAGCCTTCAGTCTAGTCACGGTAATCAGCTGGTTCCAGCCGTTCTGTGCGATATCAACCATCGCGGTGTAGAATATTTATATCAGTTCGCCTAAGCATTGCGCCAGTAGAAGATCTGACTACGAGTAAGGGAAATTGCTGATGTCCGAATTCTAGCCTCGAGCAGCTGCGCGTTGGCAAACGAGATTAATTCACTACCAGCTCCCCAGAGGACCGAAAGGGCACACCGTACTACCAGAAGCTTGGCTAGGGCGACTTGGACTCTCCCAGGCATGGCCACGGTGCAATTTTTGGGTTCCATCCAATCACCTTTGTATTCGGGGCCGCATTACTAGTCCGCTTTGATGAGGCAAATGCTTTGACCACTCGCCTCTTCAGCCATGGGTCTTCATTGACTCATTCCACCGTTATCCCGTTCTTCCAGGCTTTCATAATCGCCAAGCATCGAGTGCACCGTTCCGTGCCGGGGCGCCAAATACCAGTGGTTGAACCTACAGATGATGATGCTTTAGGAGTCTAAGTCTTACCCGTCAATCCACATAAATCGTACTCGGGTCTCTACTAAGGTCCCCTAGTCGGGTCCATTTTCAGGCTCGATAGAGTACTCCACTCTTTCACGGTTGAACCCTCTCTTCACCAATATGGTCTTTCAGGACTGACACACAGCTCGGCGTGAGGCATGTCAGAGAAGAAACACTCCACAAGACGGGCCTTCTGACCGGGTTAGAATCCGTACTGAAATGGTGCACAGACTGCTGTGGCAATCGTATTGCTACCACCCAATACAAACTTAGTTTCTGTGGGTGGCATTACATGTTTGGGACCCGAGTAATTTGACCTTATGAGGCGGAATGGTGTGGTGAAAGGTATCGCTGGGGGCCCCAATCGAGCTTGTTGTATGGGTGGGAAAGCAGTATTTTGGAGCGAATTTGGCAAGGTTGTTGAATGTGAGAGAAAGGTTTCACGCTGTGATGAGATATTGTCTGTACAGATGAGAGAGCGCGGGCTACTGTAGCTTGGTATCTGGAGGCTTGCATCACGTATGTGCAACGTTTCCTATCATGTTAAGTTTCTGCTGGGCAGTGAGTCCTTCATTCTCCGAGCCGCCCTATCTCTTCATGCCCCAACCTCACTTCTTTCCCCCATAAGACTCCGCCATCCGCTTGAGCATGTGCCCTTCAACAGTCAAAGTCTTTTCGCCTTTCGACCCGTCTAAAGGATCCAGCGGACAATCCAGATTCCCATCGAAGA